>OMET01000369.1_pt1 | contig 17006 bp, 18 predicted proteins | sample 1673841 | NCBI WGS metagenome assembly OMET01 (sample SAMEA103958129, study PRJEB25191) | human gut metagenome | reverse complement strand
CCTCTTTTTTGCTGTGCGCCGCTGGCTTAGCCCGGGGGCCAGGTCATGTCGCGGCCGGCCAGCACATGGAAGTGCAGGTGCTTCACGGTCTGTCCCGCCTGATCGCCGCAGTTGTTGACGATTCGGTAGCTCTCCACGCCCAGCTCCCTGCAGATCTTGGCGATGACCTCGAAGCAATGGGCCACCACACCGCTGTTGTCCGCCGTGATGGCATTGGCGCAGCAGATATGTGCCTTGGGCACCACCAAAAAGTGTACCGGTGCCTGCGGCTCGATATCATAAAAGGCATAGCATTGTTCGTCCTCATACACCTTTTTGCTGGGGATCTCTCCGTCAATAATGGCGCAGAACAGGCAATCGTTCTTCATGGTCGCATCTCCTTTCGCATATGTTCTTGTTGTTATTTTTCTCCCAATTCCCTTTTGTGTTCCTGCGCGCTCTTGAGCCCTTGAAGATGCAAGGCTTTGGAGCCGTTTGGAACACAAAGTCGAATTGGGACTTATTTTTTCATAATACAGCGCATTATTTCAGCTTTTCCGCCACGAAATCGTCCACGGCCGCCAGCGCGTCGTCCACCTTCAGCAGCTCGGTGCCGCCGCCCATGGCGCTGTCCGGCTTGCCGCCGCCCTTGCCGCCGCACACGGCGGACACGGTCCTGACCAGATCGCCGGCCTTCACGCCCCGCGCCACGGCCTCCTTGCCGCACACCGCCAAGAACGTGACCTTCTCGCCCACGATGCTGGCCAGCACGCCTACCACATGGGGATCCTTGTCCCGCAGGAAGTCGCCCATCAGCCGCAGGGCGTTTGCGTCCAGACCCTGACGGGTGCCGGTGATGACGTGCAGCCCGTCCACGGTCTTGGCGGAGGCCAGAATCTGCTTGGCCTCGCCCATGGACGCCTCGCTCTTGAATTTCTCCAGCGCCTGCCGCAGCGCCTTCATCTCGCTGGCCTGCTGCTCCAGACGCTCCATCAGCGTCTCCGGCGCGGACTTGAAGAACTGGGACGCCCGGTTCAGCAGCCCGCGGCTGCGGCGCATGTCCTCCATGGTGACCTTTCCGGTGGTGGCCTCGATGCGGCGTACACCGGAGGCCACACTGCTCTCGCTCTTAATACGGAACGGACCGACTTTGGCGGTGTTATCCAGATGGGTACCGCCGCACAGCTCCATGGAGAAGTCACCCATGGTCACCACCCGCACGGTCTGACCATATTTTTCGCCGAAGGTAGCCACCGCGCCCCGGGCCTTAGCCTCGGCGATGGGCAGTTCTTCGGTGGTAATGAGCAGCCCGGACAGAATAGCGTCGTTGACCATATCCTCCACCTCGTCCAGCTGCTTGGGCGTAATGCCCTCGAAGTGGGTGAAGTCGAAGCGCAGGCGATCCGGCTCCACCAGAGAGCCGGCCTGATGCACATGGTCGCCCAGCACCTTCACCAGCGCCGCGTCCAGCAGATGGGTGGCACTGTGGGCCCGGCGGATAGCGGCGCGGCGGTCGGTGTCGATAGACGCCGTCACACTGTCGCCCACGGCCACGCTGCCGCTGAGCAACTTGCCGTAGTGCATGAACTTGCCGCCCTTGTTCTTCTGCACATCGCTGACCACGAACTCCATGCCGTCGCCGCTGATCACGCCGTGATCGGCCACCTGACCGCCCATTTCGGCGTAGAAGGGGGTCTTGTCCAGCACCAGGATCGCCTCCATACCGGACACGATCTCGTCCACCAGCTCGCCCTCGGCCACGATACCCAGCACCTTCGCGCCGTTCACCGTGTCGCGGTCATAGCCCACGAACTCTGTGGCCGGCATGTCCTTGCCGAACTCCACGCCGGCCCAGCCCAGATCGCCCAGCGCTTTGCGGGCTTCGCGGGCACGCTCCTTCTGCTGGGTCATCAGGGACTGGAAGGCGTCCTCGTCCACAGTCATGCCCTCCTCGGCGGCCATCTCGGCCGTCAGGTCGATGGGGAAGCCGAACGTATCGTACAGCTTAAAGGCGTCAGCGCCGGAGAACACCGTCTCGCCCTTCTCCTTGTGGGAAGCCAGCATCTCGTTGTAGATGCGGATGCCGCCGTCGATGGTGCGGGCGAAGTTCTCCTCCTCGGTACGGATGACCTTGGTGATGTAGCTCTGCTTTTCCTTCAGATCGGGGTACTGCCCCTCGTTCTCGTGTACCACGGTGTCCACCACCTTGTACAGGAACGGCTCGTTGACGCCCAGCAGCTTGCCGTGTCGGGCGGCGCGGCGCAGCAGGCGGCGCAGCACATAGCCGCGGCCCTCGTTGCTGGGCAGGATACCGTCGCAGATCATAAACGTGGCAGACCGGATGTGATCGGTGATGACCCGCAGGCTCACATCCCGTTTGTAGCTCTCGCCGTAGTGGGCGCCGGTCAGCTCGCTGACCTTGTGGGTGATGTTCATCACCGTGTCCACATCGAACAGGCTGGCCACGTTCTGGCACACACAGGCCAGGCGCTCCAGACCCATGCCGGTGTCGATGTTCTTCTGCTTCAGCTCGGTGTAGTTGTTGTGGCCGTCGTTGTCGAACTGAGAGAACACGTTGTTCCAGATCTCGATATAGCGGTCGCAGTCGCAGCCCACGGTGCAGCCGGGCTTGCCGCAGCCGTACTCCTCGCCGCGGTCATAGTAGATCTCGGAGCAGGGGCCGCAGGGGCCGGAGCCGTGCTCCCAGAAGTTGTCCTCCTTGCCGAAGCGGAAAATGCGCTCCTTGGGAATGCCGATCTCCTTGTTCCAGATGTCGAAGGCCTCGTCATCGTCCAGATAGATGGAGGGGTACAGCCGGTCGGCCTCCAGGCCCACCCACTGGGGGCTGGTCAGGAATTCCCAGCTCCAGGCGATGGCCTCGTGCTTGAAATAGTCGCCGAAGGAGAAGTTGCCCAGCATCTCAAAATAGGTGCCGTGGCGGGCGGTCTTGCCCACGTTGTCGATGTCGCCGGTGCGGATGCACTTCTGGCAGGTGCATACCCGGTGGCAGGGGGGCTCCTCCTCACCCTTGAACCAGGGCTTCATGGGGGTCATGCCGGCATTGATGAGCAGGATGGATTTGTCGTTCTGGGGCACCAGGGAAAAGCTGGGCAGACGCAGGTGGCCTTTGGTTTCAAAGAACTTCAGGAACATTTCCCGCAGCTCGTTCAGGCCGTGATAGGGATGGGACATGGTTCATTACTCCTTTTTATGATCAATTTTCAGATTCCGGATTCCATTGGCGGGTCAGGTCCCGCAGTTCCTTCTCCAGATTGGCGAAAAACTGCGAGATATGCAGCCCGTCCGCCAGGGCGTGGTTCACATACAGGGACACCGGCAGAGTGGTGCGCCCGCCTGCGGTGAGGGCCTTGCCCCAGCTGATGCGGGGGTTGGAGTCGTCTGCGCTGACGGCAGGGTGCTCCAGCTGGGAATAGTGCAGCCAGGGCAGGCTGGATACGAAGAAAAAGCTCAGGGGGTCGCCGTCCTCGGTGAGGGTGCCCCGCTGCAGCACCTCCCGCTGCCGCCGCCGGCCCAGGGCCACAAATTCGGCATACGGCAGACGCTCCTCCACCGAGCAGTACACATACACGCCGTCGGGCTTCATAGCGGTGTAGGACGGGGGACACCAGTCGTATTCCGCCACGCTGCCGTCCGGCAGGATGCGGCGGCGCAGCTGCGGCACGGCATTGGCGGCCCGGGTCACGGCATACAGCAGGCTCAGGAAAAAGGGCCTCCCCTGCCGCCGGGCGGCAAAGTCCGTGATGTCCACCTCCGCCGTGACCCCGGCAAAGGGAAAGAGCATCTGCCGGAAATAGGCAAACTGTCCGCTGCGGGGGTCGTTGGTCATGTCGATGATTTGATAGCTCATAGGCTGCCTCCGGGGATGAGTCGGCGGACCCGAAAACACAAAAACGCCCCGCCCCACATAGGGGCGAAGCGATGCTTCACGGTACCACCCTAATTAACGGCCGGAGCCGTCATCTCAGCCATCCGGTAACGGGGATGGGGCGTGCGGCTCGTCGCCGCCGGCTCAGAGACGGCCCTCTGCCAAGCGTCCGGCGGGCTCACACCATCCCCGTCTCGCTTGCGGCGCATTTTGCGGCAGATTCTTCTCGTCATTGCCTTTATCGCTTGTATTTTACCACAGATCGCGCCGTTGTCAAGCACTTCAAACGGACCTTGGCCGCATTTTTCCGGTGCTGCCTGGGATGTGCTGTACCCCACATCCGGTTTTTCTCTCCTTTTTTCCGAAAAACGGTTGCCGGAACGAGGAAAATATACTATACTGTTTGTTTGACGGTGCCGTTGGCACAATTTACCGGAAACAGGACGAACAATATGAAAACAAGTGATTTTAATTATGAATTGCCGCCGGAGCTGATCGCACAGACGCCTATTCAGCGTCGGGACGCTTCCCGGCTGCTGGTGCTGGATAAGAATACAGGCGCATGGCAGCACCGGCATTTTTACGATCTGCCGGAGTATCTTCGGCCCGGCGACTGCCTGATTCTCAATAATTCCCGGGTGCTCCCGGCCCGGCTGCTGGGGCACCGGCTGCCCGGCGGCGGTGCCTGCGAGGTACTGCTGCTCATTGACCGGGGCCAAAAGACCTGGGAGTGCCTGGTGCGTCCCGGCAAGCGTATGCATACCGGGGCCAAGCTGTCCTTCGGCGATGGAGAGCTGACGGCGGAGGTGGTGGAGGAGCTGCCCGGCGGCAACCGCCTGGTGCGGTTCGACTATGAGGGGATTTTCCTGGAGGTGCTGGAGAAGCTGGGCAAAATGCCCCTGCCGCCCTACATCAAGGAGGAGCTTCAGGACCAGGAGCGCTACCAGACCGTATACTCCAGGGTCAACGGCTCCGCAGCGGCCCCCACGGCGGGCCTGCACTTCACCCAGGAGCTGCTGGAGCGAGTGACTGCAATGGGTGTAAAGATAGGTTACGTTACACTGCATGTGGGCCTTGGCACCTTCCGGCCGGTGAAGGAGGACGAGATCGAGGGCCACGAGATGCACAGCGAGTACTGTGTGATCCCCCAGGAAACGGCGGACCTGATCAACGAGACAAGGAAAAACGGCGGGCGGGTCATCTGCGTGGGCACCACCTCCTGCCGCACCATCGAGAGCTGGGCTGCCGAGGATGGGACCATGACGGCCAGCGCCGGGTGGACGGATATTTTCATCTATCCCGGCTACCGATTCAAGGTCATGGATGCGCTGATCACCAATTTCCACCTGCCGGAATCCACCCTGATCATGCTGGTGTCCGCCCTGGCGGGCCGGGAGCATATCCTGGCGGCGTACCGTGAGGCGGTCCGGGAAAAGTATCGTTTCTTCAGCTTTGGCGATGCGATGTTCATTCAATAAGGAGAATCTATGTTCAAAGTCATCAAAAAAGAGGGACACGCCCGGCGTGGCGAGTTCCAGTGCGCCCACGGCGGCGTGGTACAGACTCCGGTGTTTATGAACGTAGGCACCCAGGCCGCCATCAAGGGCGGCGTAGACGCCTTCGATTTGCGGGACCTGGGCTGTCAGATCGAGCTGTCCAACACCTATCATCTGCACCTGCGTCCCGGCGACGATGTGGTGCGTCAGATGGGCGGCCTGCACCGGTTCATGCGCTGGGACGGCCCCATTCTCACAGATTCCGGCGGATTCCAGGTGTTTTCCCTGGCCAGCCTGCGGAAGATCACGGAGGAGGGCGTCACCTTCGCCAGTCACCTGGACGGTCACCGGATCTTTATGGGCCCGGAGGAGAGCATGCGCATCCAGTCCAACCTGGGCTCGGATATCGCTATGGCCTTCGACGAGTGCGTGGAGAACCCGGCAGAGTACGATTATGCCAAGGCCAGCTGCCAGCGCACGCTCCGGTGGCTGGAGCGGTGCAAGGCGGAGCACGACCGGCTCAATGCCTTGCCCGATACCGTGAACCCCCGGCAGATGCTGTTCGGCATCAACCAGGGAGCGACCTATGAGGACCTGCGGGTCTGGCACATGCAGCAGATCGCCAAAATCGACTGCGACGGCTTCGCCATCGGCGGACTGGCGGTAGGGGAGCCCACGGAGGTCATGTATCAGATCATCGAGGCGGTGGAGCCCTATATGCCCGCCCACAAGCCCCGATATCTCATGGGCGTGGGCACTCCCAGCAACATCATCGAGGGCGTGACCCGGGGCGTGGACTTTTTCGACTGCGTCATGCCTGCCCGGAATGCCCGGCACGGGAAGCTCTTTACCTGGCAGGGAGCCATGAACATCAAGAACGCCAAGTACAAGCTGGATGACCGGCCCATCGATCCCGAATGCGACTGTCCGGTGTGCCGCCGGTTCAGCCGGGCCTACATCCGCCACCTGTTCGCGGCGGAGGAGATGCTGGCCATGCGCCTGGCGGTGATGCATAATCTGTACTTTTACAACAAGCTGGCCCAGCGCATCCGCGACAGCCTGGACGCCGGGTGCTTCGCGGACTTCCGCCGGGAGTACAGCGAAAAGCTCAGCGGAAGGATCTGACGGTTCTCTCTGAGCAAGATTTCCGAAAAAACTCGCCTGTCCCCCTTGCAAAAGGGGAGAGAGTTATTGTATAATAACGCTATATTCGTAAAGAAGGAGTTTTTGTCCCATGATTGAATTTGCCTATGCCGCCACGTCCGGCGCTGCCAACCCCTCCGGCGGCGGTATGTCTATCCTGATGATCGTCCTGATGGTCGCCATTTTCTATTTCATGCTCATCCGTCCGGAGAGCAAGCGGAAAAAGCAGGCCGAGGAAATGCGCAGCTCTCTGCAGAAGGGCGACTGGCTGACCACCATCGGCGGCGTGTATGGGCGCATCGTGGCCATCACCGATCGCACCGTGGTCATCGAGACCAGCGAGGACCGGGTCCGCATCGAGTTCCTGAAGTCCGCCATCGGCTCTGTGGGCACCCTGGACGAGCAGGCCGCTGCTGCTCAGCGCGGCAGCCGCAAGTCCAAGAAGGCCGAGAAGCCTGCCGAGACCCCCGTGGAGGAGACTCCCGCCGAAACTGAGGCCGAGGGAAAAGACGATCAGGAGTAATTTCTCCGTCATAAGCAGACCTCCCCTGCATACGCTTAGAAAAAGCGGCAAGGGGAGGTCTTTTTATGTCTGTGCTGGGGGCTATCCTGGGAAAACGGACCTGGCTGGGAGCGGGCGCCATCCTGCTGTCGGCGGCAGGTGGCTGCGCTCTGGGGGCGCTGCTGGTGGTGAAGGGGGTGCTGCCGGAAACCGGGACATTGGCCTGGAGCTGCGGCTGCTGGGTGCTGGCATCCTTCGCAGGGGCGCGTCTGGCCATCCGGGGCAGGGGAGAGGGGACCCTGCCAGCGGCGTTGGCAGCGGCTCTGGCTGCGTACCCGCTGGCATGGCTGGCAGGCATCGCTCTGGGAGACCCGTCCTTCCGGGAGGGCGGCCTGTATCTGACTGCCGCCCTGTTTGCGGGCGCCGCGGCGGCGGGGCTGCTGGGCAGCGGGAGGCCCCGGAAAAAGCGCCGGGACCCCCGCGCACCGATCCGGAAGCCCGCGAGGCGGAAATAGGCCATGGTGAAAATCACGAAAATGCACCGGCGGCGAAAAAACACTTGACGCCGGACTATACAGAGCGTGATCATCTGTGAGGGCAAGATATGGGACACGGTGAATGCTCCGCATCCCATATCTTGCCCTTTTCCGCCCATGCAGGGCTATTCTGCGTCTCCCACCGATGTGGTTTACATAATCATGTTTACATAACAATTTAACATAACTCACAAACTTGCTTTCACTGCCTAAAAAAGCCTTGCGTCGGCGGTGTTTTTGGCCTATATTAGAGAGCGTCCCTTTTGCTGAGCTAATGGCTTCTATTTGCCCTGCTTGTCTCATAGAATCAGATGAGGTGAGTGCGCAAATGAAGCTGTTTCCCGTAAGGACGCAGGCCCCGAGGCTTCCGGCGCTGGTACTGGTGTGCCTGCTGCTGTGCCTGGGTGCTGCACTGGGCTTTGCCGTCTGCCGGGCTGTGCCCCAGCAGGACCGCCAGGAGCTCAGCGATTATCTGCATGAATACGCCCAGGCCACAGCGGATGGCCAAGGGCCTTCGGCCTCGGCGCTCAGCGTGGGCGCGGCCTATTTCCGATATCCGGCGGCTGCGCTGCTTCTGGGCCTTACGGCAGCGGGATTGTTTCTGCTGCCGGTTCTGTCCGTGGTACAGGGCTTTTTTCTGTCGTTTTCCGTGGGCTGCTTCGCCCGGGCATTGGGCCGCGGCGGCGTGTATCTGGCCCTGGCGGCCTTTGGCCCCCGATGCTTGTTCGTTCTGCCCTGCACCCTGCTTCTGACGGTGCAGGGTTTATCCGCCGCCGCGCACCGCCGCAGCGGACAGCGCACCGGTCTGCCGGATGCCGCCTATTGGCGGCGGGCAGGGCTGTGCTGCCTGATACTGCTGCTGGGAACGGCCCTGGAGCTGACGCTGGCCCCCCGGCTGCTGCAATGGGTCATCGCCCGTGTACTGTAAAAAGAGAGAGGAGGAAACGCGTATGCCTGACTATATCGCTCAATACCGCATCTATCTGGAGCAGGAAAAGCACGCCTCCGCCAACACGGTCAGTTCCTATATCCGGGACGTCACACAGTTTTGCGCCTGGCTGCCGGAGGGCAGCGACCTGCGCCGGGTCAAGCCTGCCGCCGTGTCCGATTATCTGACCTACCTGACGGACCGGGGCCGCTCGGCGGCCACCGTTATCCGAAGCGCCGCGTCCATCAAATCGTTCTACAATTACCTGGTGGTTTCCGACGCCATGAAGGCCAACCCTGCTAAGGGCATTGCCGCCGCAAAGGCGGAGCGGAAGTGCCCTCAGATCCTGACGGGCAGGGAAGTGGAGCTGCTCCTGGAGCAGCCCAAGTGCGTGGACGAAAAAGGGTTCCGGGACCGGGCCATGCTGGAGCTGCTGTACGCCACCGGCATCCGGGTGTCGGAGCTGATTGCGCTGAATCGGGAGGATGTAAATCTGCAGGCGGCGTTTCTGCGCTGCGGCGGCGAAAAACGAGAACGGATTATCCCGCTGTATCCCCGGGCGGTGAAGGCTCTGCGTGACTATATCCAGACTGTGCGTCCCCGGCTGGCGGGCCAGGAGGAGCCGGCACTGTTCGTCAACATGAACGGCCAGCGCATGACCCGCCAGGGCTTCTGGAAAATCGTGAAATATTATCAGGGGAAGGCGGAGATCACCAAGGACATCACGCCCCACACCCTGCGCCATTCCTTTGCGGTGCATTTGCTGGAAAACGGGGCGGATCTGCGCTCCATTCAGGAAATGCTGGGCCATGCGGACATCTCCTCCACCCAGATCTATGCGCAGATTGTCAAGCAGCGTCTGCAGGATGTCTATCACAAGGCACATCCTCTGGCCTGACGTCTGAATCAGCACAGCGCAGTTTTTTACTGTGCTGTGTTGCTTTTTACACGAACATTTGTTATAATGAGACGATTACACGGTGGAGGAGCGGCTATGCGCATATTAGGCATCGACCCCGGTGTGGCCACGGTGGGCTTCGGCGTCATCGAGACCCAGGGGGGCCGGCAGCAGATGATTCAATACGGGGCCATTACCACGCCGGCGGGCCAGCCGCTGGCTGCCCGTCTGGTGCAGATCGCCCAGGATATGGAGACGCTCATCAACCGGTTCCGGCCCGACGAAATGTCCATCGAGGAGCTGTTTTTCAGCAAGAACATCACCACCGGCATCGCCGTGGCCCACGCCCGGGGCGTTATCCTGTATACCGCCCAGCGGATGCACCTGCCGGTATATGAATACACCCCCATGCAGATCAAGCAGGCGGTAGTGGGCTATGGCCTGGCTGACAAGCACCAGGTCATGGACATGACCCGGCGGCTTTTGAAGCTCAAGTCCATTCCCCGGCCCGACGACGCCGCCGATGCGCTGGCCATCGCCATGTGCCGCGCCCGCAGCGCCACCAGCCTCCTGCGGCAGAAGGACCCGGATGTAAAGGAGACCGTCTGATATGTTTTACTATGTAAACGGCACCGTGGCCGAAACCGGCCCCAATCTGGCCGTCATCGACTGCGGCGGCGTGGGCTACGGCTGCCGCATCACCGCTTACACCGCCGGTCAGCTGAAGCTGAACCAGAACGCCCGGCTGTACGTCACCGAGTCCATCCGGGAGGATGCCTTTGACCTGTACGGCTTTATCAGCCGGGAGGAGCAGCGGTGCTTTGAACTGCTGACCTCCGTGAGCGGCGTAGGCCCCAAGGCCGCTATCGCGATTTTGTCCTCCGGCGGGCCGCAGAATTTCACCCTGGCCGTCATGACCGGGGACGAAAAGATGCTCACCGCCGCCCAGGGCGTGGGCAAAAAGCTCGCCCAGCGCATCATTCTGGAGCTGAAGGACAAGCTGGCCAAGGATCAGAGCAGCTTCTCCGCCCAGAGCAGCGGCGCGATTCCCGTGGTCCTTCCCGGCGACAAGGGCGGCGAGGCCGCCGCCGCGCTGGCGGTGCTGGGCTACGGCTCTCAGGAGATCGGCCTGGCCCTGAAGGGCATCGACATGGACGCCCTGCCCCTGGAGGAGATCATCCGTCAGGCTCTGAAAAAAATGGTGCGGTAAGGAGGCGGATGCATGAGCATTGACTTTGGAACGGACATCTACGAGGAGCCTCTTGTATCCAAGAGCTTCCTGCCGGAGGACAGCGGCGAGCTGTCCCTGCGGCCCCACACCCTGCGGGAGTACATCGGCCAGCAGAAGGCCAAGGAGAACCTGTCCATCTTCATCGAGGCGGCCCGCCGCCGGACGGAGCCTCTGGACCATGTGCTGCTCCATGGCCCTCCGGGCCTGGGCAAGACCACGCTGGCAGGCATCATCGCCGCCGAGATGGGGGTGAACATCCGCATCACCTCCGGCCCCGCCATTGAAAAGCCCGGGGACCTGGCGGCGCTGCTGACCAATCTCAGTGAAAACGACATTCTGTTTGTGGACGAGATCCACCGGCTGAACCGCTCCGTGGAGGAGATCCTATACCCGGCCATGGAGGATTACGCCATCGACATCATCATCGGCAAGGGCCCGTCTGCCAACTCCATCCGGCTGGACCTGCCGAAATTCACCCTCATCGGGGCCACCACCCGGGCCGGACAGCTGTCCGCCCCCCTGCGGGACCGGTTCGGCGTGACGCTGCGGCTGGAGCTGTACACCCCGGAGGAGCTGGCCCTGATCGTCACCCGCAGCGCCGGGATCCTGGGTGTTCCCATCCAGCCGGAGGGCGCCATGGAGATCGCCCGCCGGTCCCGGGGCACGCCCCGCATCGCCAATCGGATGCTGCGGCGGGTCCGGGACTTCGCCCAGGTGAAGGGCGACGGCACCATTACCCGCAGCATGGCGGACCACGCCCTTGAGGCTCTGGAGATCGACTATCTGGGCCTGGACCCGGTGGACCGCCGGATGCTCCGGGCCATCATTGAGAACTACGGCGGCGGCCCTGTGGGACTGGACACCCTGGCCGCCACCATCGGCGAGGAATCCGTGACTCTGGAGGACGTGTACGAGCCGTATCTGATGCAGCTGGGCTTTCTGACCCGCACCCCCCGGGGCCGCTGCGTCACCCGTAAGGCATACGAGCACCTGCACATGGACTTCGTGGGGCAGGAACAGCTGGAAATCTAACGAATAGGAGAATTGGAATATGGGAAAACTCTTTGGCACCGACGGCATCCGCGGCATTGCGGGGCAGACCCTGACGGCAGAGCTGGCATTTCACGTTGGGCAGGCGGTAGCTGCTGTCCTGACGGAAAAGAAGGGCAGCCGCCCGCTGGTTACCATCGGTAAGGACACCCGCATTTCCTCCGACATGCTGGAGGCGGCTCTCATGGCCGGTATCTGCTCCGTCGGCGGCGACGTGATGCCTCTGGGCACCATTCCCACCCCGGCGGTGGCTTTCCTGACGGTGCAGCAGCGCGCCGATGCCGGCATTGTCATCTCCGCCTCCCACAACCCCTATGCCTACAATGGCATCAAGGTCTTTAACGGGCAGGGCTACAAGCTGTCCGACGAGATGGAGGAGCAGGTGGAGCGTCTGATCCTGGATCATGTCCGGCTCCAGCCTGCTGCGGACAGCACGGTGGGCCGCCGTCACCACGGCATGCACGCCCTGCAAAGCGCCTATATCCGGCACCTGCTGGGCAGCATCGACTGCGATCTTACCGGCCTGCGGGTGCTGGTGGACTGCGCCAACGGCGCCGCCAGCGCCACGGCCCCGGACCTGTTCCGTGCGCTGCCCCTCCACGCCGACTTCATCCATACGGAGCCCGACGGCGTCAATATCAACAACGGCTGCGGCTCTACCCACCTGGAGTCCCTGGCCCAGGGCGTCGTCTCCGGCGGCTATGATCTGGGCATTGCCTTCGACGGCGACGCCGACCGCTGCCTGCTGGTGGACGAAAAAGGCCAGACCATCGACGGCGACAAGGTCATGGCCGTGTGCGCCTCCGAGCTGAAGCGTCAGGGGAAGCTCTCCGGCAACACCGTTGTTGCCACAGTGATGTCCAACCTGGGTCTGCACGAATATTGCCGGGAGAACGGCCTGGACCTGGTCTGCACCGCCGTGGGCGACCGCCATGTGCTGGAGAAGATGCTCGCCGACGGCTTTGCCATCGGCGGCGAACAGTCGGGCCACACCATTTTCCGGGAATATGCCACCACCGGCGACGGTGAGCTGACGGCCCTGCAGTTCCTGCAGACTCTGCGCCGCAGCGGCGTTCCGGCCTCCCGGCTGGCTGCCCGCTGCCCCCAGTATCCCCAGGAGCTCATCAACGTGGATGTGCCCCACACTCCCGGTGTCAAGGAGCGCATCATGGCCGACGAAGGTCTCCGGCAGGAGACCCGCCGCTGGGAGGAAAAGCTGAACGGCCAGGGCCGCATTCTCATCCGTCCCTCCGGCACCGAGGCCCTGATTCGGGTCATGGTAGAGGCGAAAACCACGGAAATCGCCCATCAGGTGGCCTCTGTTTTGGCTGATTTCATAAAAAAACTGTGATTTTCATCACAGGATACACAAATTTCCCCAGAAGGCTTGACAAATTATTTAGTGAAAAGGTATAATGTCTATGGTTTTGGATACTGGACTTCGCTATGACCAATTAGAAAACCTGTCCGATGAAGAGCTTTGTGCTCTGGGTCGTGCGGGCCGGCGTCAGGCGGAGGATGTTTTGGCCACCCGGTATCATTGGCTGGTCCGTGCCTGTGCCCGTCCGTATTTTCTCATCGGCGGCGACACTGAGGACCTGATGCAGGAGGGAATGTTTGGCCTCATCAAGGCCATGCGGGAGTTTGACCCCGCCCGTTCTTCTCTGTTTCGTCCCTTTGCGGGTCTATGCATCCATCAACAGGTGTGTTCCGCGCTCAAGCGCGACGCCAGCCAGAAAAACGCACCGCTCAATCAATCCGTCCCCTTGAATCCCTCGCTTCTGAACGCAAGTCCCACCTTCGCACAGGTCGATCCCGAGCTGTTGTTGATCGACAGAGAAAAGGCTGCCAGTCTGCTGGAGAATACCCGCAAACAGTTGTCCGCTTTCGAGGAAAAGATTTTAGGGTTATTTTTAGACGGTCTCGCATACTGTGAGATCGCGGAAACTGTTGGCAGGCCCATCAAATCGGTGGACAACGCCGTGCAGCGGATCCGCCGCAAAGTGGCGCGGCAGCTTTCATCCGGCGATATCAGCAACAGCTGAACGCAATATATTTCATCTCAAAGAGAGGGTAAAATCATGTACGAAGACAAGACTTTGGTTTGCAAGGAGTGCGGTAAGGAGTTCGTGTTCACCGCCGGTGAGCAGGAGTTCTATGCTGAGCGCGGCTTCCAGAACGAGCCCCAGCGCTGCAAGGCCTGCCGCGACGCTCGCAAGAACGCCGCCCGCGGCCCCCGGGAGTTCTTCACCGCTACCTGCGCTGCCTGCGGCGGCGAGGCCCGTGTGCCCTTCGAGCCCAAGAGCGACCGTCCTGTTTATTGCAGCGACTGCTTCGCCAAGATGCGTGAGAACGGCTGAGCGCTGATTCCGTAAATTGTAAAAAGGGAGTTGCCCGCATAGGCGGGCGGCTCCTTTTTTTGTCCGGCAAAACGCCGTCACCCCGAATGTCAAAGCCGCACTTGACGCTGGGGGCCGGGATATTGTATAATAAACTGATTTAATGTGCGGAGGTATACCCATTATGTGGATCGCGGATGGCTGGAAGGATTATGAGCTGCTGGACTGCGGCGGCGGGGAAAAGCTGGAGCGCTGGGGCGACCAGATCCTGGTGCGGCCGGACCCCCAGGCCATCTGGGAGTCGGACCGGAAAAACCGCGGCTGGCGCACGGCCAACGCCCGGTACAGCCGCTCCAGCACCGGCGGCGGCCACTGGGACAAGAACAAGCTGCCGGAAAGCTGGCCCATCTCCTATAAAAGCCTGCGGTTCCAGGTGAAGCCCATGAACTTCAAGCACACAGGGCTGTTTCCGGAGCAGGCTGCCAACTGGGACTTCGCCATGGAGCAGATCCGCCAGGCGGGACGCCCCATCCGGGTGCTGAACCTGTTCGCCTATACCGGCGGGGCCACGGTGGCCTGCGCCGCCGCCGGAGCCAGCGTCTGCCATGTGGACGCCGCCAAGGGCATGGTGGCCTGGGCCAAGGAGAACGCCCGGGTCTCCGGACTCCAGGACGCTCCCATCCGCTGGATCGTGGACGACTGCGCCAAGTTCGTGGAGCGGGAGATCCGCCGGGGCAAAACCTACGACGCCATCATCATGGACCCGCCCAGCTACGGGCGGGGACCCGGCGGCGAGGTGTGGAAGCTGGAGGAGAATCTCTATCCCTTCGTGAAGTTGTGCGCCCGGGTGCTGTCGGACAAGCCCCTGTTCGTGATCCTGAACTCCTATACCACGGGGCTGGCCCCGTCGGTGCTGGGCTATATCCTGCAAATGCTGGTGGGGCGGCGCTTTGGCGGCCGGGTCACCTGGGACGAGCTGGGCCTGCCGTGTACGGATTCCGGCATGGCGCTGCCCTGCGGCGCCACGGGCCGCTGGATGAGCAAGTAAAAATATCGCAGAAAAGAGAAAGCCAATGCAAGCAATGATCCGAACCGACGCACTCTCCTTCTCCTACCCGGTGGAGGAGGGCCAGCGTCGGACCACAGCCCTGGAGGATGTGACCCTGTCCATCGAAAAGGGCAGCTTTGTGGTGGTGCTGGGCCACAACGGTTCCGGCAAATCCACCCTTGCCAAGCATTTCAACGCTGTGTTGCTGCCCTCCGGCGGCGCGGTATATGTAGAGGGCATGAACACCCAGGACGAGGACCTTCTGCTGGAGATCCGCCGCCGGGTGGGCATGGTGTTCCAGAATCCCGACAACCAGATCGTGGCCAACGTGGTGGAGGAGGATGTGGCCTTTGCCCCGGAGAATCTGGGTGTCCCCACGGCAGAAATTCGCCGCCGGGTGGACGACGCCCTGGCGGCGGTGGGCATGACGGAGTTCGCCCGCCATGCGCCGCACCTTCTGTCCGGCGGACAGAAGCAGCGGGTGGCCATCGCCGGGGTCATCGCCATGGAGCCGGAATGCATCGTGCTGGACGAGGCCACGGCCATGCTGGACCCTGCCGGACGCCGGGAGGTGCTGGACACCGTTCACCGGCTGAACCGCCAGCGGGGCATCACCGTGGTTCACATCACCCACCATATGTCCGAGGCCGAGGACGCCGACCGGGTCATCGTGATGAACGACGGCGTGGTGGCCATGGACGGCACGCCCCGGGACATTTTCTCCCGGGTGGAGGAGCTTCGCTCCCTGGGCCTGGCGGCCCCGGACACAGTGGAGCTGCTGCACCGGCTGAACGGGCACGGCATGTCCCTGCCCCTGACGGCCATTACCGTTGACGAGTGTGCCCGCGCCATATTCCAGGCGCTCCATGGCGCGGAAGGGAAGTAAACGAAGTTGGAACCGATCATTCGAGTAGAGCACCTGACCCACACCTACAGCGCCGGGACCCCGTTCCAGCGCAGCGCGGTGGAGGATGTCAGCATAGACGTGATGCCCGGGGAGTTTCTGGGCATCATCGGCCACACCGGGTCGGGAAAATCTACCCTTATCCAGCATCTGAATGGGCTGCTGCGTCCCACGGACGGGCAGATCCTGCTGGATGGGACGGACATTTGGGAAAGGCCCAAGGAAATTCGCAAGGTGCGCTTTCAGGTGGGCCTGGTGTTCCAGTATCCGGAGTACCAGCTCTTTGAAGAGACCGTCTATAAGGACATTTCCTTCGGCCCGAAGAACATGGGCCTGGAGGGGGAGGAGATCGACTGCCGGGTGCGCCGGGCGGCGGCCTTTGCGGGCATTGACGAGGAGATGCTGGAAAAATCGCCCTTTGAGCTCTCCGGCGGGCAGAAGCGCCGGGTGGCCATCGCCGGCGTCATCGCCATGGAGCCCAAGGTCTTGATTCTGGACGAGCCCACGGCAGGATTGGATCCCCGGGGCCGGGAGGCCATTTTGGCCCAGCTGCGCTCATACCATAAGCAAAAGGGCAACACCGTCATCCTGGTAAGCCACTCCATGGAGGAGATCGCCCGGAACGTGGACCGCATCGTGGTCATGAGCCACTCCCACAAGCTCATGGATGGCACACCGGAGGAGGTATTCTCCCGGGCGGATGAGCTGCTGCAGGTGGGCCTGGATGTGCCACAGGTCACCAAGGTGGCGATGGAGCTTCAAAAGCGCGGCCTGCTGGCAGACAGCAGCGTGTATACCATTGACGAGCTTGTGCGCCGTCTCCTGGCGCTGAAGGGAGGCGAGGCAGCATGCTGAAGGACATTACCCTGGGCCAGTTTTTTCCCGGCAATACCATTGTACACCGGCTGGATCCCCGGACGAAGATTTTGGCGGTGATCCTGTATATCGTGGCCCTGTTCAGCGCAGACAGCGTGCTGACCTACGTTTTGGCGGCGGCGGTGCTGGCGCTGTGCATTTTGGTGTCTAAGGTACCGTTTAAGTCCCTGACCAAGGGCCTCAAGCCTAT
>OMET01000351.1_pt1 | contig 17451 bp, 9 predicted proteins | sample 1673841 | NCBI WGS metagenome assembly OMET01 (sample SAMEA103958129, study PRJEB25191) | human gut metagenome | reverse complement strand
TGGTAAGAAAAATTGTACTATCGTTAATTGCTGTGCTGGGGGCGGGGATGCTTCTTTCCGTCGCTCAGAACCGGCAGGTCTCTGGTACAGTTTCCGACGCGGAAGGCAACCCGGTTGTCGGCGCGACGGTCCTGGTTGACGGCACGCATGTCGGCACGACCACAGGCATGGACGGCAGCTACACGCTTTCGGCCCCGGCAGACGGCACCCTGAAGGTGACGTTCGTGGGCTATGCGGACATGCTGGTTCCCATTGCCGGCAAGACCACGATTAACGTAACGCTGCAAGAAGATACGCAGGCGATCGACGACGTGATCGTCGTGGCATTCGGTACGGCCAAGAAAGAGGCCTTCACCGGATCGGCCAAAGTCATCAAGTCGGACGACCTGATCAAGACGCAGTCGTCCAACGTACAGGATGCCCTGGTCGGCAAGATCGCCGGTGTACAGTTCAACTCGGCTTCGGGTCGCCCGGGTGCCGGACAGAACATTTATGTCCGTGGTTACGGCTCACTGAATGCAGGTAAGTCGCCGCTGTGGGTCGTTGACGGCGTGCCCTACGAAGGCGATATCAACAACCTGAACACGGCCGATATCGAGTCGATCAGCGTCCTGAAGGATGCCGCCTCGAACGCCCTGTACGGTGCCCGCGGTGCCAACGGTGTCATCATGGTGACGACCAAGCGCGCCAAGGCCGGTGATGCCACCGTGACCTTCGACGGCAAGTGGGGTGTCAACACCCGCGCCCTGCAGAACTACGACATCGTGGACAACGCAAGCGAGTACTACGAGTACCACTACAAGGCCCTCTACAACTATTTGACGCTTGAGAACGGCTACAACGCCGTGCAGGCCAACCTCACAGCCAACCAGCTGCTGACGTCGAACGACACTGGAGGTCTGGGTTACAACGTCATGACCATTCCGGAGGGTCAGAACCTCATCGGTACCAACGGCAAGCTCAACCCGCTGGCCAAGGAGGGTCGCGTGGTGACCTACAACGGACAGGAGTACATGCTCAAGCCCGACAACTGGCTCGACGAGATTTACAAGAAGGCTACCTTCCGCCAGGAGTACAACGTCAACGTATCGGGCGCTACGGACCGCGCGAACTTCTACGCATCGCTCGGTTACCTCGACAACACGGGTATCATCGACGGTTCGAGCAACGAGCGTTACACGGCACGTCTGCGTGCGGACTACCAGGCCAAGAAGTGGCTGAAGGTCGGAGGTAACTTCTCCTACACGCACTTCGTATGGAACAACGGTAACGATATCAACAACGAGGGTGCATCCGACGGCGGCAATGCATTCGCTACGGCTATGCAAATAGCACCGATCTACCCCGTCTACATTCGCGATGGTAACGGCAACATCATGACAGACCAGTATGGATTCAAACTCTACGACACGGGTGACGGCAACAACGGTGGTGCCGTGCGTTCAAACGGAGGTAAGAGCAACGACCTGCAGGATATCCAGCTGAACAAGTACATCAGCGAGGGCAACGCCTTCACGGCAAACGGCTTTGCCGATATCGACCTCTACAAGGGCCTCAAGCTGACGGTCAACGGCAGCGTTGCCATCGACGAGACCCGCGGTACGCAGATGATGAACCCCTTCTACGGTCAGTTCGCCGAGTCGGGCGGTCTGGTTTACAAGTCGCACCAGCGTGACATCACCTACAACCTCCAGCAGCTGCTCAACTACAACACGACGATCGGCGAAAAGCACAACGTCGGCATCCTGCTCGGTCACGAGATGTACAACCGCAAGGTCTACGGTCTCTACGCGCAGCGCAGCGTGATGTACTCGCCCGACAACCTCGAGTTGAGCGGCGCCGTGGTCGACATGGCCAGCTCAGGCTCGTCGGTTGCGGAGTACAACAACGAAGGTTACTTCTTCCGCGGTCAGTACGACTACGACGAGAAGGTATACGTTTCGGCTTCGTATCGTCGCGACGCTTCGTCGCGCTTCCACCCCGATCACCGCTGGGGTAACTTCTGGTCGGCCGGTGTGGCATGGCTTATCAACAAGGAGAGCTGGTTCAACGCCCCCTGGGTCGACATGCTGAAGGTCAAGGCCTCCTACGGTTCACAGGGTAACGACGGCATCTCCGAGTACCTCTACACGGACTACTACACGATCGCCAGCGCCGGCGGCACGAGCGTAACGCAGAACCTCGCACGCAAGGGTAACCCCGACATTACGTGGGAAACCAACTCAAACCTGAACGTCGGTGTCGAGTTCGGCCTGTGGAACAACCGCTTGTCGGGAGGTATCGACGTCTTCAACCGCAAGACCACCGACATGCTCTTCGAACTTGCTACGCCGTACGAGTCGGGCTACACCTCGATCTGGACCAACATCGGCGACATGGTCAACCGCGGTATCGAAATCGAACTGCGCGCCGACCTGATTCGCACGAAGGACATCGTCTGGGACTTCTCGGTGAACATGACCCACTACAAGAACAAGCTCGTCAAGCTGCCCGACCAGTACAAGAACAACACGACGGCGGACGGCAAGCACGTCGGCCGTATCAGCGGCAGCAACTTCCTGACCGAAGGCGAATCCGTCTTCTCGTTCTATCTGCCGACCTATGCAGGCGTGGATCCCTCGACGGGTAAATCTCTGTGGTACACATATGTCACGAATGAGGAGACAGGAGAGAAAACACGAACTAAAACAGAAAATCACTCTGAAGCTATGGACCATGGACGTGAAATGCACGGCGATGCGCTGCCCGACCTCTACGGCGGTTTCAACACCTCGCTGCACGCCTACGGCTTCGACCTCTCGCTGGGCTTCACCTACCAGATCGGCGGCCAGGCCTACGACTCGGGATATGCAACTTACATGGGTTCGCCTGCCGGCACATCTGTCGGATTCAACTACCACCGCGACCTGCTCAACTCGTGGAGCGAGACGAACAAGAACTCGAACATTCCGCGCTTCGCTTACGGTGACAGCTACTCGAACGCCACTTCGGACCGCTTCCTGACCGACGCTTCGTATCTGAACATCCAGAACATCACGCTCGGCTACACGCTGCCGAAGAGCATCACGCGCAAGTTCCTCGTTGAGAGCCTCCGCGTATACGTGACCTGCGACAACGTATGGTACTGGTCGAAGCGCCAGGGTCTCGACCCGCGCCAGAGCATCAACGGTGCTACCAACCCCTACTACTACGCTCCCATCCGCACCTTCTCGGGCGGTGTAACCGTTACGTTCTAATTTTTTTCATAACAAGTTGAGTCAAATATCATGAAAAAGAACAAGATAGTAAAAATCGCCGCAGCGCTTCTCTGCGCACCGGTATTGCTGTCGAGCTGTATCGAGGAGACCTTCCCCGAAGGAGGTAACGTAACGAGCGGGCAGGTTGCCGAATCACCGTTCGCCATGGAGAACATCGCCGCCTCGATTCCGACGATTCTCATCACGAACTACATCGGCATCGGCGACCACTTCGACTTCGGTTACCCGGGCATCTTCGGAGCAACGGACCGTCTTGTAGGCGAGGTATTCCCCGTATCTGGTAATCTTCCAGGCGGTAACCCGTACCTCGACCGCTGGCAGGGCTATCTCTACCCCGGTGACATGAACGGCCTGTCAGCCAGCGGCTACTGCGCACCGTTCTTCTACCTGAACTACTACCAGTTCATCTACTCGGCCAACGAGGTAATCTCGATTGCCAGCCAGAACGAAAGCGGCGGCGGCGAGGCGCTCGGTATCGCCAAGGCGTTCCGCGCCATGTGCTACCTCGACATGGCCCGCATGTACGACCCGCTGCCCGCCAAGGCGCCCAACCGCCCGGCCTACGAGACCGAGCTGGAGGCTGTCAAGGGGCTGACGGTGCCCATCGTCCGCGAGGGTGCCACGCTCGAGCAGCTGGAGAACAACCCGCGCGCCACGCGTGAGGAGATGTTCAACTTCATCCTCTCGGATCTGACCGACGCCGAGTCGCTGCTGGCCGACTACCAGCCCGCCGCGAAGAACATGCCGTCGCAGGCAGTCGTATACGGACTGCTGGCCCGTACCTACCTCTGGCTGGGAGGCTTCGAGGAGACCTACGAAGGCTTCGTAACGGGTACGGAGGCCTATAAGAAGGCTGCCGAGTACGCCCGCAAGGCCATCAACGCATCGGGCTGCACGATTATGACCGAAAGCCAGTGGCTCGACCCGCAGAACGGCTTCAACACGGTCAACAGCTCGTGGATGTGGGCCATGATTCAGACCACCGACACGGTGCTCAACAACCTGCTCTCGTGGGCTGCCCACATGAGCCTCGAGGCTGTCTACGGCTACGGCTACGGCGCACAGCCGGGTATCTCGGTATTCAGCTACGAGCGTATCTCCGATACCGACTTCCGCAAGAAGAGCTATGTAACGGCCGACCGTTCGTATGCGGCTGCACAGCCCTACATGAGCCTGACCGAGGAGGAGTTCAAGACGGTGGCTCCCTACGCATCGTACAAGTTCCACACGGCCGGCGGCGAGAAGAGCAACTTCACAATCGCCAACGTGGTAGACATCCCGATGATGCGTGTCGAGGAGATGTACCTGATCGAGGCCGAGGCTACGGCTCACTACGACGAGGCTACGGCCCGCACGCTGCTCACCTCGTTCATGGCACACCGCGACCCGAACTACAAGATTCCGGCCGCCACGACGGACCTTGTCGAGGAGATCATCTTCCAGAAGCGCATCGAGTTCTGGGGTGAGGGTATCATCTACTACGACATGAAGCGTCTGAACATGAGCATGCACAACGGAGATGCCGGAACGAACGCTCCGTCGATGGCTAAGTTCACGACCGACGGCCGCGCTCCCTGGTGGAACTGCGTGATTCCGCTCGCAGCCGTACAGCAGAACATTGCTCTCACGGGCATGAACAACCCGGACCCGACCGCCACGGTAAAATCCAACTAATAAAACGCAGCAAAGATTATGAAATACATCACGAAATTCTTACTGATGGGTATCGTTGCGGTGGCAGGCCTCCTTTCGGCCTGCACCAGCAGCGACGACTTCGAGCCGGGGCCGAAGGATTCCGGTGCACAGGTCTACTTCCCCAACACGATCCCCTCGGAGTTCAACGTGGGTGACGACGAGTCGTCCGTGACCATCCCGGTACGGCGTGTCGTAACCGACGAAGCATTGACCGTGAATATCCTCGCCAGCATTGAGCAGGGCCAGGAGGGCATTCTCAATATTCCCTCTACGGTCTCGTTCGAGGCCGGCAGCGACCTGGCCAATCTGGTCATCACCTTCGACCGCAGCACACTCGTCGACGGCACGGAGTACAAGGCTTCGCTCCTTCTCAACGACGAACAGAATCTGACCCAGTACGGTAACTACATGATCGAAATCACGATCACCCCATGGCCGTGGGAAGAGCTCGGAACCGGCAAATTCCGCGACGACTGGTTTGCTCCTATGTGGCAGAATGGCGGCAACCCCGAAATCGACGTGACGATCCACAAGCACAAGTCAAAAGAGGGCGTATATATGGTCGAGGAGATGTTCGGCTGGCCTTATCTGACCGAGTTCTTTGGAGATACCCAGGCTACTATTGAATCGCAACTTGTTACGTATCAGTCGACCAACATCACGATCGACTGCAGTGATCCTACCAAGGTGCTAATGCCGCGACAGTTCACCGGTATCATTGACCTCGATCCCTCGTACGGCAACTATGAGATTGCTCAGTTTCAAGACATGTACGGAACCTTGGAGGATGGTGTCATTACTTTCCCGAAAGAAGCTTTGGCACTTGTATGCTCCGCAGGTTCGATGGCAACAAACTTATCTGGACTGTTCCGCATCATGCTGCCTGGCGCAGAAGATGTAGACTACACCCTTGCCGTGGCATATAGTGGCATGAAGGTAGGCGCGGACAACGCAACGACGAGTGCCATGATGGACTTCACCTACGGTGCTGACGTAACGGGCATCCACTACGTCATAGCTGAAGGTGACGTCACCGCCACGGTTGCCAATATTGCAGCCACGATCGCTAACGGTACGGCCGAAAATATCTATGAGATCGAAGACTTCGAGGTCGGAGGAGAAAAGGTATCCGTAGAGGCAGCACTCGCAAATGCAGGACTCTATACGGTTGTCGCCCTGCCGCTGGACAAGACAGGCAAACCGACTGAAAAGAACGCTGCTGCCGTATCGTTCTACTTCCCGGGTATGGGAGGCAGCGAGATCCCCGAGTGCGACATTAAGCCTATGATGGGGCTCGTTTCGGAGTTCATGCCCGAGGAAACGGAAAAGTATCCCGACAGCTCGTCTCTCTACTTCCAGCTTGAAGGATCGGAACTCAAGTCGCTCAAGACGCTGCTTGCTGCAACGAGCGAGGTTGAAGCCATGCTCGAAGAGGGTGCAACCTACGAGTTGCTTGTTGATCAGTACGGTACGGACCGTACAAGTGACTTCATGCCCGTGATCAATCAGGACGGCGCTTACGGAGGTGCCTGGATCAACCTCGAGGAATCAACCTCTTATACGATGATCGTCAAGGCATCGAACGTTTATGGCAAAGCCGCTGTAGTCACTGCCGAGTATTCGACGCTTGCCGCTCAATATCCCGGCTACGAAGGCGACCTCGTAATCGGCAAATACTTGATGAGCTACAACGCCCCGACTCAGGACGGCGGTTCGGTCCTTCTGGAGAACAACATGACGCTCTATCCGCAGAGCACGAACGCTACCGACTTTTTCGTAAAGAACTTCGGTCTTGAACTCGGTGTCAGCTGGTACGCAACCTACGATCAAACAGCTAACGAACTTACGCTCAGCGGCGAATGGAAGAATAACGAAGGTAAGAACTTCCTTGGCAGCTTCGTAGGATTCGGCGGAACCGAGGCTTACATGTTCTTCAGCGTTGCAGACCTCGAGAACGAGAATGCAGACGGTACGGATCCGATCGTGATCAACGTCGATCCTTCGACCAAAGAGCTCAAGAGCCTGAAGACTTACATCGAGATCTACGTTGGAACGATTTCGGGAAATCAGATCTCGAGTTACGAACTGATTTCGCTCTATGCTCCGGGTTCGACCATCGAGTTAGTTAGCTCGTCGATGCCGAGCATGACCATGCTGCCTTCGGTGAAACTCGACCGCATGCTGGTTTCGCGCTACAACATCAGCATTCCGTACTCTGCACAGGGTATTATGCAGGCCCAGGTCGCCAAACAGGTAGCAGCCTTCCAGGTTGACAAGGCCATTCGCACGCTCGACGTCAAGGTATCGAAGTGCGAGTCTCTGCCCAAGCAGATCAACGGCCATGCCAAGATCAGCAAGCAGGCTAACAACCGGCCGCTGATGTAATCTGCAGGCCGTCAAAAACAGTAACCACGAAACCCGGCACGGCGACACAAGCCGTGTCGGGTTCTGTGGTCAAAAGGAACAAGCACCCGAAACAGGGCTGTAATAACCTGATTGTAAATTTTATGACAAAGTTCAAAACAATCCGGAGCCTATCGCTCATGCTGGCAGTACTCGCCCTCGCATCGTGTACGAAAGACACGACCGGAGAGTCTGCATCCGTCAAGCTGGACGACGCCGTCGCTTCCAAGCTCGTATTCACGTCGACGAACGCCGTCGATGGTCAGCTGCTGGTCTACTTCGATGACGAAGTTGTCGAAAATGTGGAAAACTCCGTACAGCGCGTCACCCGCGCCGGCGGTGTGGCAACCCGTTCGGGTATCAATGATTTCGACGTTGTCCTCGACAACATCGGAGTGCGTTCGCTGACACGTCTCTACCCGGTGGACAAGCGCACGGAGGATCGCAAGCGTTCATTGGGCATGCACCGATGGTACATCGTGGAGTTCGACGAGAATACGGACCTCGATCAGGCAGCACAGGCTATGGCCCGAATTGCTGAGGTGAACAAAGTCGAATTTGTCCAGCGTCTCGAACACATTTACGACAAGAACGTCACCCCGCTGGATGAGGGATTTATCACCCCCGGAACCCGTGCCGAACTGCCGTTCAACGACCCGCAGCTGAACATGCAGTGGCACTACATCAACACGGGCGACAAACAGATCTACTCGAAGATCAAGGCCGGTGCGGATGTCAACTGCAAGGACGCCTGGCGTCTCTGCACGGGTGACCCGCGCGTGGTCGTGGCCATTGTCGATGACTGCGTGCAGTGGAACCACCCCGATCTGGCAGCCAACATGTGGATCAACGAGGCCGAGCTGAACGGTCAAAGCGGCAAGGATGACGACGACAACGGATATAAGGACGACGTTTACGGTTACAACTTCGTAACCAATACGAACCTGACGATCAGTACGGTCGGCGAACTCGGATCGCGGACGCACGGCACGCACGTCGCAGGTACGGTTGCCGCTGTGAACAACAACGGCACGGGAGTCTGCGGTATTGCCGGCGGCTCAGGCAACAACGACGGCGTAAAACTCATGTCGTGCCAGGTATTCTACAACGAGAGCGGCGGCACCAGCACCACTTCTGCGCGTGCGATTACCTACGCTGCCGACAACGGAGCGTCGATTATCCAGTGCAGCTGGGGATATACGGCCGGCGCAATCACGTCGGATTCCCATTACTCGAGCACCTACAGCGCCGAGAAGCAGGCCATCGACTACTTCATCTCGACCAAGAACTGCGATGCGCTGGACGGCGGTCTGGCAATCTTCGCCGCGGGCAACGACATGACCGGCATGTCGGGCTATCCGGCAGCCTACCGCGACTACATCTCCGTAACGGCCATGTCGTGCGACTTCACTCCCGCCTACTACACCAACTACGGTCCGGGCTGCAACATCGCGGCTCCCGGCGGTGACTACTACCAGTCGGGAATCGAGACGGGCTCCGAGGCATCGATGATCCTCTCGACGATCCTCAACGGCCGCTACGGCTATTCGCAGGGTACCTCGATGGCCTGCCCGCACGTATCGGGTGTTGCCGCGCTGGGTCTCTCGTATGCCCTGCAGCTCGGCAAGACCTTCACGACGGACCAGTTCAAGGCGCTGCTGCTGACCTCGGTCAACAACATCGACCAGTACTGCACCGGAACGAAGCCCTACTACGACAACTACGGCAGCCACACGCTCAACCTCGCAGCCCACAACAAGAAGATGGGTACGGGCTACATCGACGCCTTCCAGGTGCTGATGAACGTGCGCGGCACGACCTGCATCCCCGTTCCCGTCGGCTCGCAGTATACACTCGACCTGGCGGCGCTCGTCGGCGGCGGCAACGCGAACATGACGATTACGTCGGTCGAGATTTCGGCCGAAGGCAAGGCCAGCCTCGGCATGACCTCGGACCCGAGAGTCTTCGCAAACCAGGTCCTGCTGACCTGCACGAAGCCCGGATCGGCCATTGCCAAGGTCACGATGGTGGCCGGCACGAACAGCGGCAGCGGCATCAACGGCATGACCATTACGAAGGAGTATGCGATCATCGCCCGCGAAATTGAGTCTGCAAACGGAGGTTGGTTATAAAAACAAGGATTCAGCATGAAAAACATCAAGATTTTCTGTATGCTGCTTGCGTCGCTCGTAGCCCTGAGCGGTTGCAGCAAGTCGGACAATAACGGAGGCAAGAACCCGGGCAAGGAGACGCTCGTCGGAGAGTGGCACATGGTATCGTGGACCGGCGCCACGGCCACGGCCGACATCTACATCTCGTTCACCGAGGAGGGAACCTTCGACCTGTACCAGCGCTTCATCACCCCGGGATACGTGCACTACAGCGGTAAATACACGTACAGCAACGACAAACTCTCGGGTGTCTACAGCGACAACCAGCCGTGGGCCAGCGAATACGACGCCTTCTTCTCGACGGACGGACGCATGACGCTGACCAGCCTCTCGAGTAAGGGGGACGTCTCCGTATACGAGAAGACCAGCATTCCGCAGGAGATTCTCTCGGGCGAGATGACCGCCTCGACGCAGAGCCGCGCCGGCGAGGAAGAGTCGCCCCGCTTCCTGTAGGGAGCGCGCAATCCGCACAGCAACCGCATGCCGCACCCGCGGCATGCGGTTTTTCGTTTCGCGGAAGAGCGGGAGGGTCAAAAGCCCCGCAACAACCCGAAGGAGAATCGCACATGCAAAGGGAAAGAAAATGAGCGCATCCGGAAATTTTTTCGTACCTTTGCCGGCGAAAAGAACAACAACCGCTCATCATCAATAGCTATGGCAATTACAGCGTTTCTTCCCGGCATCCGCTACGTCGGCGTCAACGACCGCACGACCCACCTTTTCGAGGGCCTCTGGTCGCTTCCCCAGGGTGTTTCCTACAACGCCTATCTGGTCATCGGCGAAAAGATCGCACTGATCGACACGGTCGAGGAGGCCTTCGGCAGCCGGCTGTTCCAGCACATCCGCGAGGAGATCGGCGACCGCCGGATCGACTACCTCGTCGTCAACCACATGGAACCCGACCACTCGTCGTCGATCGCGGCCCTGCGGCAACTCTATCCCGACATAACGATCGTCGGCAATGCCAAGACCCTGCAAATGGTTGCCGGCTACTACGGCATCTGCGACGGCACGCTCGAGGTCAAGGAGGGCGACACGCTCGATCTGGGCGGCAAGACGCTCACCTTCCAGCTGGTGCCGATGGTACACTGGCCCGAGACCATGGTCACGTGGTGCGCCGAAGAGCAGACGCTCTTTTCGGGTGACGCCTTCGGTACGTTCGGCGCACTCGACGGCGGCATCACCGATTCGCAGGTCGACGCCGACCGCTACTGGAACGAGATGCGTCGCTACTACGCCTGCATCGTCGGCAAGTACGGCGCCCCGGTGCAGAAGGCCCTGCAAAAGGTCCGCGCGCTGCCCGTTGCGACGATCTGCCCGACGCACGGACCCGTTTGGCAGCGCCGCATCGCCGAGGTGATCGACCTCTACGACCGCATGAGCCGCTACGAGGGCGAAAAGGGGGTCGTCGTGGCCTACGCCTCGATGTACGGCAATACGGAACAGACGGCCGAACGCATCGCCCGCAGCCTTGTCGAGGAGGGGGTGGAGAAGATCGTTGTCTACAACCTCTCGGTAGCGGATCCGTCGGTTGTCCTGCGCGACGTCTTCCGCTACGACACGCTCGTTGTCGGTAGCCCGACCTACAACGGCGAGCTCTTCCCGCCCGTCGAGCAGCTGCTGCGCCGCATCGAGACCCGCTGCATCCCGCATCGCAACTTTGCCTGCTTCGGATCGTTCACCTGGGCCGGTGCCGCCGTGCGCCGCATGAAGGAGTTCAGCGAACGGATGAAGTGGGAGATGATCGGCACGCCCGTCGAGATGAAGCAGGGCTATTCGCAGGCGGTATGCGAACCGTGCCGCGCCCTTGCACACGACATCGTCGCCCGGATGCGCGAAACGAAATAGCGGGCACCAGCCCGAGACGACAACCCGAAGGCCGCACGGTCTTCGGGTTGTCTCTTTTCACCCCCACCGGAGCTTGCCTTTCTCTTGGCCGGCACGCATCCGGACGCCAACCGCCGGCAAGCGCTGACGATGGGAAAAAGCAGCACCCACCGCTCCAGTCGACGCGCCCGCCGCCCCCTCACGCAACCCTGCTCTCCGTGCAGGGACTCCACATGCGGCACTCCCCTGCCCCGCAAAGAACACTTCACCGCCCGCGTGCAACAAGATCGGGCGCAGCGCATGAGAAGCCTCCTTGCAGCACTCCCCTGCCCCACAAAGAGCACTTCCGCGCCCGCACCCCCAAAAACGAGGCCCCGGCGTGAAAGCCTCCGGAACCGTCCGCAAAACACTCCAGCCCGACACACGCAGCCCGGTAGCACCGCATGCGAGTACCCGGCTCCGGTTTGCACAAGTGCAGTTCCGAAAATGAACTACACCCGGCGGCATCGGACGAGACGGAAGCGGAATATGCGACGTATTTTTGCACCGGAAAAAAGAAAAGATGAACAACGAAAATTCCAAAACCTTTCTTCTCGTCCTGCTGGGGCTGCTCACGGCATTCGGCCCCTTCGTCACGGACATGTATCTGCCGACGCTCCCCTCGATGACGGGCTATTTCGGCACCACGTCGTCGATGGTGCAGCTGGGCCTCACGTCGAGCATGATCGGCCTGGCCCTCGGGCAGCTCTTCTTCGGCCCGCTGAGTGACCGCTACGGACGCCGTCCGCCCCTGATTGCGGCCATGGCGCTCTTCATCGTCTCGACCATCCTCTGCATCTTCGCCTCGGACATCCGGCAGTTCATCCTGCTGCGCCTGCTGCAGGGCATCGCCGGGGCCGGCGGCATTGTCATCTCGCGTTCGGTCGCCGCCGACCGTTTCACGGGCGCGGAGCTCGCCCGCATGCTGGCCGTCATCGGCGCCATCAACGGCGTGGCACCCGTCACGGCCCCGATCGTCGGCGGCGCCCTGACCGACGTCATCGGCTGGCGCGGCATCTTCTGCATCCTGCTCGCGTTGGGCTGCGTGCTGCTCATCAGCTGCCTCCGCTTCCGCGAATCGCTGCCCGCGACGCGCCGCAGCAGCGCCGGATGGGGGCAGCTGCTTCATGGATTCGGCGCCGTACTGCACAACCGCCCCTTCGTCGGCTACATCCTCCAGCTGGGTTTCGCACAGGGCATCCTTTTCGGCAACATCGCCTCGTCGCCCTTCATCGTGCAGGAGCACTACGGCTTCTCGGCCTTCGGATTCAGCCTCTGCTTCGCGGCCAATTCGCTGGCGATCATGAGCGCCGCGGCGCTTGCCGTGCGTTTCCGCCGACAGGAGCGCGCCACGCTCCTCGGTTGCCGCGGCATGCTGCTCTTCTCGCTCGCCACGGCCGCAGCCCTCGCCTGCCACTGCGGATTCTGGCTCTACGAGGTGCTGGTCTTCGCCCTGCTCTTCTCGATGGGCATCACCTTCCCGGCCACAACCACGCTGGCCATGGACTGCACGCGCGAGCACGCCGGCACGGCCTCGGCGCTGCTGGGCGCCGTCTGCTTCGCCTTCGGCGGCCTCGTATCGCCGCTCGTCGGCATGGGCGACACGCTGCTCTCGACCGGCACGGTCTTCGTCGTCTGCGCCGTCGGATCGTGGCTTGCGTTCCGCAGCGCCCTGCACCACCGCAACCGGCTCGCCGTCGCCTGAAGGACGCTCCTCAAGGCCGTCACGCCACCCTACGCACCCGGCTCCGGCCGACCGGCACCCCGCCGAACCACGCCGAACGAAAGAACCGCAGCCGCGGCTCCGAGCCCGTTCCGACACCACAAGACAAAAAAAATCCCGAACCTCGGAGGTTCGGGATTTTTTCATACGCGGCACCCCTGCCGTCGGACGACGGAGTGTCAGATGCGCACCTTGACGATGATCTTGCGCACGGTGCCCTCGCCTACCATCGGCGCGTGGCCGTCCTCGGGGAAGAGGATCGTGAACTGACCCGGACGCAGCGTGTAGTAGGTCTGCGGTTCGTCGTCGAAGAGCTGGATGTCCTTCTCCGTGTTGAACTCGCCCTGCGGCAGCCGCAGGTCCTTACGCTCGCTCCAGCCGAAGCTCTCCTCCTTGCCCGAGACGAGTACCTGGATGTCGATGTATTCGTTGTGGACCTCGAGTTTGGCGTCAGCGCGCTTCTTGAGTTCGCGCTCCATCACGTTGACGTAGATGTCGCGTCCGTCGAGTTCATGGATACCCGGCTCCATCTTGGTCCAGTCGGTCGAGGCGATCAGCTCGAAGGCCTTCTTCATGCGCGGGTGCACCGAGGTGTAGAGCGCGCTGTTTTTCAGCGAATCAAAAATCATGGCTGTGTGTATTTAGTTGTTTGAGGTTCTCTTCATCAGGCGCACGACGACGGGATGGTGGTCCGAAAACTCAACGGGCAGCACCTCGTAGGAGAGGGTCTCGAAGTCGTCGGAGCTCAACACGTAGTCGATGCGCAGCGTGTTGTAGAAGCCGCGGAAGGTGTGCGAATAGCCCGATCCGCACTCCGAGAAGGCGTCGTTCAGGCCGCGCGCCATCGTGCGGTAGACATACGACATGGGCGTATCGTTGAAGTCCCCGCAGACGATCCGCCGGCGAGGCGAGGCGGCAATCAGGTGGGCGATGCTGTCCACCTGTTCGGCCCGCAGCACGCTGTTTTCGCGGAAGCGGTCGACGATGCTGCGGATCTTCACCTCGCGGGCCGTGTCCGAAAGGAAGCGGCGGCTGGTGATGTAGTCGTTGTCCGAGGCATTGATGGCCGTCGAGCGCAGGTGGTTGCTGATGACGCGCACCGTGTCGTCGCCGACGAGCAGGTCGGCCCAAACCGACGTCGAGGCGGTCAGTCCGACGCCCGAGCGCAGAATGCGGTACTTGCTCAATATCAGCATCGGGGCGCCGTAGAGCGAGTCGGGGGCCTGCGTGCGGCCGAAGCGGGCGCTTTCGTAGGTCTCGTCGAGCAGCGCGAACTCCTCGGCGGCATCAGCCAGCCGGGCGTTGAACTCCTGCAGGCAGACGATGTCGGGGTCCTCCTCGCGGATGAGCTGCAGCACGTCGCCGACGCTGCTCTGGCCGTCCTCGCCGTAGAAGCAGCGGACGTTGTAGGTCATGACCTTGAAGGCGGCGCGGTCGTAGGACTCTTCGCCGTAGGTACGGCGCAGTTCGGGCCGCCAGAAGAGCGAGACCTGGAAGAGCCCCGCCGCGACGACGGCCAGCATGAAGCCCGCACGCCTGAGTCGCCAGCGGATGATCCAGTAGAGGGCCAGCACGACGGCCGCGACATAGACGCCCGGGGCAATGAGCCCCAGCACGGGGAAGAACCACACGCGCGCGGGGTTGACATAGGGCACGAAGTAGGTGACAATCATCGTCACGCCGACGACGAGCGACAGCAGGGTCATCAGCATATCGAGCAACCACAGCACGACGCTGCGGCGCGGCTTCTTCGCCGCACGCCCGTAACCCGGATTATAGAGCTCGTCGGCCATGTGTCAGAATCAGAAGCGGATGATGCCGCGCTGTTTCCAGTAGTACAGCAGCAGGAAGCCCCACAGCATGCCGCCGACATGGGCGAAGTGGGCGACGTTGCCCACGCCGCGCCAGCCGAGCAGCAGCTCGATGACGCCGTAGGCGATGACGAACCATTTGGCCTTGAGCGGAATGGGCGGGAAGAGGAGCATGATGACGGCATTGGGATGCAGCACGCCGAAGGCCAGCAGCAGCCCCATCACGGCACCCGAGGCCCCGACGAGCAGCAGCGGCAGTTCGCCCAGCGCCAGGGCCGTGAGATACTGGATCAGCGCAGCCCCCACGCCGCAGACCATGTAGTAGATCAGAAAGCGCCTCGAGCCGAGCTCGTACTCCAGCGTGCGGCCGAACATCCACAGCGCGAACATGTTGAAGAAGATATGTTCCAGATTGGCATGCAGGAACATGTAGGTAACGAACTGGTAGGTATGGAAAAAGGGCGTACCGAGCGAGAGCGCGCAGTAGCCCGTGATCCAGTCGCCCACGGGCAGCAGCGAGGTGGCCATGTAGACCAGCACGTTGATGATGATGAGGTTCTTCACCACGGGGGGCGTCTGAAAATAGCTGTTCATAACGGAATTTTTTGCAAAAATAGGTTTTTGTGCCGAATTATCCCAACCTGCCGCGGAGTTCTTCGGTCGTGATTTCGGTAAGAATGGCCTTTCCCGAGGGCGAAAAGCTGATGTTGCCGCCCGCGGCAAGCCGTGCCAGCAGCGCCGCGGCCTCCTCGCGCGAGAGCATCCGCTGCGGACCGCGCACGGCCGAACGGGCCATGGCAGCGGCAATGCGCTCGCGCCGCACGTCGCCGAGCGACACGGGCGTCGCAAAGGCCTGCAACAGCTCGTAGAGCGTCGTGTCGACCGAATCGGCCGGCAGGTCGGCCGGCGTGCCCTTCACCTCGACCACCCCGCCGCCGCAGAGGTCGATGTCGAAGCCCAGCGCCGCGAACTCCACGGCATGCTCCTCCACGAGGGCGTACTCCTCGCCAGAGAGTTCGAGCCGCTCGGGAAAAAGCAGCTGCTCGCTGACGGCCTCGCCGTGTCCCAGCACCCGCAGATACTCCTCGTAGAGCACCCGCTCGCGGGCCCGCCGCACATCCACGACGACGAAGCGCCCGCCGAGCAGTGCGGCGACATACCCGCCGCCGAGCGGCAGCAGCTCCGAGAACTCCGCATGCGGCTCCACATCGAGGCGCTGCTGCTCGGCATCGGCCTCCGACGGAATGAAGTCGAGCGTGCTCTCGCCAAACTCCGCGTCCGCCGGCCCGCCGTCCGCACCGTCCGCACCGTCCCCGCCGAAGGCAAAGGCTCCCGCTCCGGACGCCTCTGCGGCGGGATCGGGATCGCTCCCGGAGGCGATCTCCTCGAACTCCTCGTCGGCAGCGGCCGAGGTCACCGACGCCGGAAGGTCGAACCCGCCGTCGGGCCGGATGTCGCACGGGAAGGGGCGCGGGGAAGCGCCCGCTCCGCCCCGCCGCGGCACGGCAAAGGCCGCATCCGACACGTGCTGCGCATCGTCACGGTAGGGTACGTCGAAACCCGTGAAGTCGACATTCGGATCGGGTGCCGTCGGGTCGATATACTCCTCGCGGAAGGGGTTGTAGTCGCGGTTCGACATGGCCAGCGGCTCGCTGTAGACCGCGCCGCGCTGCATGACGGGGATCTCCACCGTGTTGTCGCGGTCGAAATCCATCATCGGCACGGCACCCGTCTTGGCCAGCGTCTCGCGCATCGCGGCGTGGACGATCTGCCATACGGCCTCCTCGTCGGCGAACTTCACCTCGGTCTTCTGCGGGTGGACGTTGACGTCGATGCGCGAGGGGTCGATCGTCAGGTAGAGGAAATAGGCCGGCTGCGCCCCCTCGGGGATCAGCTTTTCGTAGGCCTTCATCACGGCGCTCACAAGGTACGGGCTCTTGAAGTAGCGTCCGTTGACGAAGAGGTACTGGTCGGCGTTGCGCCGCTTGGCGGCTGCCGGACGCCCGATATAGCCCGCCAGGCGGGCGATCGAGGTGTCGGCATCGACCTCCAGCAGATTCTGCTTGATGTGGCGTCCCACGACGTCGACGATCCGTCCGGCAAGCGAGGTCGCCGCCAGCGTGTAAACCGGGGCGTCGTTGGCGTAGAGTTCAAAGGCGATCTGCGGATTGCAGAGGGCCACGCGCTGGAATTCGCTGCGGATCTGCGACGCCGAGGTCGTGCTCTTCTCCAGAAAGCGGCGGCGCGCCGGCACGTTGTAGAAGAGGTTGCGCACGAAGAACTGCGAACCCGCGGGGCACATCACGGGCGACTGCGAGACGAACCGCCCGCCGTTGATCTCCGTGAGGGTGCCCATCTCGTCGTCGGCCTGCCGCGTGCGCAGCTCGACCTGCGCCACCGCCGCGATCGAGGCGAGCGCCTCGCCGCGGAATCCGAACGTATGCAGGTCGTAGATGTCCTCCACGGAGCGGATCTTGCTCGTGGCGTGGCGGTCGAAGGCCATGCGGGCGTCGATGGGCGACATG
>OMET01000347.1_pt1 | contig 17709 bp, 19 predicted proteins | sample 1673841 | NCBI WGS metagenome assembly OMET01 (sample SAMEA103958129, study PRJEB25191) | human gut metagenome | reverse complement strand
TTTTCTCCATGACAAAGCATGCACATGCTGAACATGCGCATCATCGGCATCATCATGAAGTTGGCAGTGTAAAGGTTCTTCATGCCAATGGATCCTTTCTCTTGATCATTCCCACCCGGTGGGGTTCGTTTCGATGTGCGTATCGTAGCACCATCTTTTTCTCTTGTCAACACCAAATTCACACTTTGGCATGATTTCCCGTTTTTTTATCGAATTGAACGAGAATTTATATTTACTGTTCCCGTTTTTCGAAAATACGGACAAGATGGGTCAGGAAATCCGTGCTTTCCAGACCGAACAGCGCTTCGACCGCGCTTTCACTGTGCGCTTCGATCACGCGAAGGCAGCCGTTCAGTCCCAGAATGTCGACAAACGTGGTCTTGCCCTCTTCCCTGTCAGAGCCGATGGGTTTGCCGAAGGTCTCTTCATCGCCCACCACATCGAGCATATCGTCGCGGATCTGGAAAGCAATGCCGAAGTTGTCGGCGTAGCCGATCGCGGCTTCCTCCTGCTCCTTGGTGCCGCCCGCGGCAGCTACTCCCATCAGGCACGCCGCGCGAATGAGCGCGCTTGTCTTGCGCAGATAGATCTCCTCCAGCTCCGATGCGCTCAGTGCTCTCCCTTCCCATGCAAGGTCGAGCTCCTGACCGCCGCAGATCCCCTCGTGACCGGCGGCATTTGCGAGGAGCTTCGCGCACTTGAGTGCGCACGGCGCGGGAATATCTGCTGACAGAACGGTTTCGAACGCCAGCGCCTGCAACGCATCGCCTGCGAGTGTCGCCGTGCTTTCGCCGAACACCTTGTGGTTCGAGGGCTTGCCGCGGCGCAGATCGTCGTTATCCATCACGGGAAGATCGTCGTGAATGAGCGAATAGGTGTGCAGCATCTCGATGCCGCAGGCAACGGGCAGCGCCTTTTCGACGTCTCCCCCGCAGATCCGGCAGAATTCGAGCACCAGCATCGGGCGCAGCCGCTTGCCGCCTGCCATCAGGCTGTATTGCATTGCCTCGGTCAGCTTATGATAGCTTGCTCGCTGCGCCTCTGAAAGGCAGGAGGAAAGATAGCCCTCCACCATCGCCTTGTACTCCGCCACGCGGGCGGAAAACTGCTTTTCCTCCATTGCTTACTCCTCCGAAACAAATGTACTCTCGACCGGCACGCCGTCCGCGCCTTTGGATAGCTTTGCGACCTTCTGCTCAGCCTTGTCGAGCATCGCGCCGCAGTCGCGCACAAGTTTTGTTCCCTCTTCAAAGAGCTTGAGGGAATCGGCAAGCTTTGCATCGCCTTTTTCCAGTGCTGCCACGATCTCTTCGAGCCGCGCGATATTTTCTTCAAACGTTTTTGTCATCGTCATATCCTCCCGTATTGCACGCATCTACCGTGCAGTTGAGACTTCCCTGCCCGAGCAGCACCTCGATCTTCTCTCCGACGCTGACGTCCTGCGCTGCGCGCAGGATCTGTCCGTCCTCCGTGCGCGCTACGGCGTAACCGCGTCCCAGCACGCTCAGCGGGCTGAGCGCATCGAGCTTGGCTGCGAGAGATGCAAACTGCTGCATACGCTGCGCTGTCTGCTGCCGGGCGAGCGAGGCGAGATTTTTCTGCGTATAATCGAGCAGCAGCCGCTTGTCGTCGATAAACGCCATGGGGTCTTGCAGCACGCGGCTGCGCGCCGTTTTTTCAAATTGCTCGCGCAAATTCATCACGCGCTTGCGCTCGCTCTGCTCCATGCGCGTTTGCAGCGCGCCGAGTCGGCGGCGCAGCTCCTCTTGATCCGGCACGGCGATCTCCGCCGCGTTGGACGGCGTCGACGCCCGTGCGTCGGCGACAAAATCCGAGATCGTCACGTCCGGCTCGTGTCCGACGGCGGAGATGACCGGAAGATCGGATTCGTAGATCGCACGCGCCACGCGCTCGTCGTTGAACGCCCATAAATCTTCGATCGAACCGCCGCCGCGCCCGGTGATGATGAGGTCGGCGACCCTCCATTTGTTTGCGTAGCGCAGCGCGCCCGCGATCTCGGCCGGCGCTTCCGCACCCTGCACGCGCACGGGCAGCAGCACGACCTTGCTCATCGGCCAGCGCGCGTTCAGAATGCGCAGCATGTCGTGTATCGCCGCACCCGCCGACGAGGTGATGATGGCGATGCGCGCGGGATATTTCGGCAGCGGCTTTTTGTGCGCGGGGTCGAAGAGCCCTTCCTTGCTGAGCTTTTCCTTGAGCTGCTCAAAGGCGACATACAGATCGCCAACCCCCTGCGCGCTCAGGTCCGAGCAGTAGAGCTGATATGCGCCGTCACGCGGGAAGACACCGATGCGGCCGAAGGCGATGACCTTCATGCCGTTTTCCGGGCGAAAGCGAAGCTTTGACGCCATGCCGCGGAACATCACGCACCTGAGCGCGCTCCCCTCGTCCTTGAGCGTAAAGTAATGGTGGCCGGAGGGATAGAGCTTGTAGTTGGAGATCTCGCCGCGCACGAAAATGGTCTGTAACTGCGGTACGGCGTCGAGCAGCGCCTTGATGAAGTTGTTTGCTTCCGATACACTGAAGACCATCTGCTCCTGCGCCACGCCGCTCCACCTCTTTTGCAAAAATAATAAAAAAACGGAAGAAAAGCAGAGCGCCGCGTTGGCGGTACTCTGCTTTTTGGCAATGCTTTATTCCGCGCTGATCTCACCGCGCACAAAACTGCCGAGAATGCCGTTGATGAACTTCACCGTTTCCGGCGTTTCATACTTTTTGGCGATCTCCACGGCTTCGTTGACGGCCACGCGCGTCGGAATGTCGCTGCGGTAGAGAGACTCATACATAGCAACGCGCATGATCGCCGAGGCGACAAGCGGAATGCGGTCGAAGCTCCACCCCTTGGCGTACTTGGCGATATATCCGTCCAGCTCCGGTGCGTGCTCGGCAACGCCGGTCACAATGGCGCGGATATAATCCGCCTGCGTGGCGCCGGGGGCTTTTTCATAGATAACGTCCTCGTCCTTGAGCGTATCGAAGTATTCCTTCGTCAGCCGCTCGTCGAGCAGCTCCTCCGGCGTTTTATCCGTAAAGCTCAGTTCGTATGCAAGATGCACTGCGATCTCTCGCGCTGTATTGCGAATCATCTCGTCTGTTCCTTTATCTTTCTCTTAGTTGAAGCTGATCCCGCCGACATGGACGTTGACCGCCTGGACGCTGTAGCCCGTCATGCCGCTCACCGCGGCGGACACGCTGTCCTGCACCTTGCGGGCCGTTTCGGGGATGGCATAGCCGTAGCGCACCATCAGGTAAACGTCAATGATGATATCGCCGTCTCTCACCTCGGCGCGCACGCCGCGCAGCCCCTTTTTTCCGGTGAACTGCTCGGTGATCTGCTCGGTCATATTCTGGCACATGGAGCCAACCCCCTCGATCTCGGCAACGGCATCTGCCGCGATGGCGGCAACCACATCTTCTGCAATGCTGATGCTGCCGTTTTCTTCGGCGCGGGTCAAATACTCTCGATTTTCAGCCATTCAAATATCCACTCCTTGTCTTGAATGCTCATATCGAAGAGTATTTTACCATCATCTTTCAAAAAATACAACAGCTAATTTACTTCCATGATCCTGATGTTTTCTGCGCCGAGCCCGGTTTCCTGCTTGACGATGTCCGTAATGCGCGCAACGTCCTCGGTTTGAAGCCCTTCTTCTCCGGTCGAAACGACCACGCTCACACCGTCCGCCGACATGAAAACGACGCAGTCCTCATACCCCTTGGCCGTGACAATGTTTTCGATCTGCGCCTCGCAGAGCGTGTAGGACGCGAGTGTTTCGATGCTTTTTGCCGCCTCATTTGCCGTCTCAGCATCCACCTCTTCGCTCTCGCTTGCCTCCTTTAAGAGCGACAGCGCGCTGTCGCGCGCCTGCTGGCGTGTCAGCCGCGCCGATGCAAAGTAATCTTTTCCCTCCGCATCAGCAGAGACCTCGGCTGCGCCGCCGTCCGTACTCACAAGCTCGGACTGGCCTAAGATTTTTGTTGGTTTTTCGACCTTTTCAGCATACTTTCCGTTGAGAAAGATCGCCGCACAGACAAAGACCACGATCGTACCGACCACTGCGTTTCGCTTCCATAACTGCTTCATCACTGTTTCCTCCCTGCGTTTTGCATAATAAAAATACTGTAGTTTCATGGTATTCCCCTGACCACTGTGATCCTGTCGGACGAAAGCCCCGTCAGCGCGCTGACGGCCTGCGTCACGTTCAGCTGCACGTCGGCGCGGTCTCCCCCTTCACAGACGATGAGCGCACCGACAAAGCGCGGATAGCGGCTGTGGGTCACAACGACCTCCGCGCCCGCGCCGCTGCCGAGCACAACGGTCTCTGTTTTCTTCGTCCGTTCGTCGACCTCCTCCCCGCAGCTTTTCAGCGACGCGCTCTCGTCCTGCGCAAGCTCATAAACGCCGCCGCCCTCGACGGTCAGCATGAGCGACAGCCTGCCCACGCCATCGAGCGAGGAAAGGATCGTTTCCATTTCCTTTTGCAATGCCTCACGGTCAAAGTTTTCCGCGGCGGACGGCGTGTCGGAAGCAGGTTTTGATGTTTTTCCCTCCTGCGGCAGCAGCAGAAGCAGCACGCCGAGCAATGCCGTCAGCAGAATGTATTTGTACTTCTTGATGCCTTTGAGCGCCTTTTGCACCGGCGCTGCGTTCAATCCGGTTCGATCCATCGCTGCTTCTCCTCCGTTATGCCAAGCTCCTGCGTGATGTACGCGCCGAGCGCCGCGTTTTTTTCGCCGTACAGCGTGGCAGAATCCGGCAGTGGTACACCGTCATATATCGCTGTGCGCACCTCTGCGCGCACGTTCAGGCCAAGCGAGGCGGCTTTGTCCTCAATATATGCCTGTGTCTGCGCGGCTATGCGTTCGCGCAGCGCGTCCTCCTGCTCGGCGGACAGCGTTTCTTTCAGCGCTTCGACCGCTTCGCGGTAGCTTTCGCCGTCAAGCGCGGGAAGGTCGAAGGAAAGCGAGAGCAGCGGACGCAGCATCGCAAGCATCAGCACCATGCCGCCGACAAAGCGCACGATCTTCTTCATTGCACCGTCGTTCGCAAGCTGTTGGGCAATGCTGATCAGCACCGCGCAGGCCGTTACGCTTAATAGCCATGAGCGAAGAAACGTCATACCGTCACCACCATCATCATTGCGATCAAAAACGATACAAGCAGCAAAAACGCCCCGCCCGCCGTCATCGCCAGCATCAGCGAGAAGGCGGAGGACAGTTGCTCCAAGAATTTACAGAGCGGATCCGCGCCGGTCACAGCGCTGAAAAACGCTGCCAGCTGATAGAAAAGGTACTGCACCGCCAGATGCAGCAGCGGCGCAAGGCAGAGCGCAAGCACCGAAAACACGCCCAGCACGCCGAGCGTGCCGCGCAGCGTGAGCGCGGCGGCGGCAACGGCCTCTGTCGCGTCGGACAAGATACCGCCGACAACGGGAACTGCGCCGGAGATGACCGTCTTCCCGACCCTGACCGCCAGACGGTCGGCAGAGCCGGCAAGTAGGTTCGTGAGCGACAAAAACGCGGTGAATACGATCAAAACCGCGCTCAAGCCCCACGAGAGCAGCCTGCCGATGCCCTTGGAGAGAAGCGATAAGCGGCTCTGCTCCAGGAGCGCGCCCGCGGCAGATGCAGCGATCATGCAGTAGAGCAGCGGCACGAGCACATTGCGCATCAGCGAGAGAAAGAGGTCGCTGAGCATCAGCGCCCCCACCTGCCACACGCTCGCCGAGCCGACGCAGCCGCCGCCCGCCATCGCCGCAGCGACGGTCGGGATCAAAAGCTTTGCCATCGCCGCAAGCTCGTCCATCGTCTGAACACCGACGCCGATGAGCGCGCTCAGATCCTGCGATGCGATCGCCGCGGCGCCAAGCACGCCAAGATAGCCCGCGTACCGCGCGGGCTGCTCGCCCGCGCTCTCTGCCGTGCCTTCGACAAGCCCGCATAAAAGTGAGAGCAGCATGAGCGCCATCGCGCCGCGCAGCGACTTCGCTGCCGCGCTTTGCAGCGCCGTGCGGAAATGAGAGAAAAGATACTGCCCGCCGTGCATGATGAGATCGTCCCCCGCCTCCGCGCTCTCGATCAGCTCCCGCGGGACAGCCTCGTCAAGCCCGTCTGGCAGCTCGAGCGCCGAGACGCCGGAAGAGAGCAGCAAGGCGGCAAAAAGCAGGCAGAGCAGTTTCTTCATAAAAATCCCTCCACCATCTCAAGCAGCGCCTCCATGAGCGGCAGCGCGCAGACAAGCGCGCACACCACCCCCGCTGTGGCAAGGAGCGCCGCGAGCGCCCCCTGTCCCGCATCGGCGCACAGCGCGCAGGAAAAGCGCGCCACGAGCGCGATGGCCGTTGCCTTGACGACCGGCACGAACAGCGCGAGAGGCAGGCCTGTCAGCCCCAGCACCCGTTCGCAGAAGGCAAACAGTTCCGCAAGCGCGGGCAGCAGCATCGCGCAGCCGACGAGTACCGCCGCAAGCAGCAAAAGGAGCGCAAGCGCGTCATCGTTCTTTCTGAGCAGCGCTGCAACAGCGCTCACGCACAGGCTCAGCGCCGCAAGTTTGATGAGCAGCTCCATCTCAAAACCCGAACAGACTCTTGATAAGATCAAAGAGCGAGCTGATCTCGCGCACGAGCAGCATCATCGTTGTGATGAGCCCGGCAAGACTCACAAGCATTGCCTGATCCGGCCGGTCGGAGCGCACGAGCAGTTGGTTGAGCACGGCGACAACGATGCCGACCGCCGCGATCTTGAACACGAGGTCAATATCCATAGACGACTTCCTTCTGTAAAGCATTTATCCTTCTCAGAGCGCTACATCAGCAGAATGCAGAGCATCACACCGCCGCCGAGGCACAGTGCCGCCGTGATACGGCCCTGCTCGCGCGCCTGTTGGCGCAGTTCCTCTTCGGCAGCAGTCAGCTCGCGCGCGCTCAGCGCAAGCGCGGCGCAGACGCTCTCTTCCTCCCCGTTGAGCGAACGGGAAAGCGCGCAAACGGTCTCCCGTTCCCGAGTGCCGACGGGAAGATTTTTTACCGCGCCCTCCCACGCGGCCGCGAGCGGCTCGCCGCGCGCAAGGCAGGCGGTCACATCAGCAAAAAAGCTCGCCGCTTCGCTCTCGCAGCGCAGCTCTTGCAGCAGCGCGGGAAGCGGCGTCAGCGTCGACCGGACAGCGCTTTCCAACGAGAGAAAGGCATTTGCAAGAGCGCGCAGCGTTTTGCGCCGCAGCCGGCCGCGCACGCTCAGGCTCCTTTGCAGCCGCAGCGCCGCGCCGAGGATCAGCGCAGCCCCCGTCAGACGGAGCATGGCAGCGCGCTCACTTCGTAAGACCGTGCGCCGCCGTTTGCGCGAATGACGACGCAGCGCCGGAATACCTCCGCACGCAAAAGTTCCTGCCAGAGCGGCTTTAAGCGCAGCTCCTCCACGCTTTCCGCGTGAATGCTCGCAAGCAGCCCCACGCCGCAGTTCGCGGCAAGGCACATCGCGCGAATATCCTCTGCCGCCGTGATCTCGTCGACCGCAATGACCTGCGGGTTCATACCGCGCAGCACCATCGGGATACCGACTGCCTTGGGGCAGAGCGAGAGCACGTCCGTGTGGTTGCCAAGCTCCATCTGAGGCCTGCCCTTGCAGCACACGGCAAGCTCACAGCGCTCGTCGACGACCGCCACGCGCAGCGCGCGGTGCTCGCTGTCACCGAGCGACAACACGCGGACGAGATCGCGCAGCAGCGTTGTCTTTCCGCCGCCGGGCGGCGAGAGAAGAAGCGTGCTCATAAAGCGTCCGTTTTCGTCAAAAAGCCGCGGCGCAATGTCACTCCCGAGCCCGATGTGCTCGCACACGATGCGAAGCGCGAGCGAAGAGATGTCCTTGAGGTTATTCACCTCTCCCTCGCGCACAACGGCACTGCCGCATACGCCGAGGCGGAACCCACCCCGCAGCGGCAAAAATCCCTGCCGCAGCGTTTCAATGCAGGCATAACGTGAGTATTCCGTCACCGCGCCGAGCATCTGTTCCAAGTCCTCCGCCTTTACGAGCGAGGCAATCCCGTCGGGCGCCGCGTTCAACTCGCCCTCACCCGTCAACACAGTCAATGGGTGCATCACGCGCAGGCGCAGCTCCTCCACACGCTCTTTCTGCTTGTCCGGCAGCGAGAGCGCAAGGCTCTTCAGCCGGTGCGGCAGAAATTCGCATGCCTGCTCATAGCGATAGATCCGATCAAGCCGTTCCACCGTTCCACACTTCCCTTCTCTGGTGTTAGTCCACTCTATGTGCGCGCGGACGGGCTTATGCCGCCTTGTCCCGTTTCCGGCAAAAGAAAAAACGGGGAATTTCCCCGTTTTTTCGCGTTTGCTTGATGGTTCGTCACTTCTCTCCGCAGGGGCAGGCGCAGTTACAGCAGCCGCCCGACGGCACTGCCGGCGGGAAGAAATCGTCCATCGGGAACTCCACCGCGTCGAAGACGCGACACGGATCCTCGCAGCTGCAATCGCCGCCGGCGAGCGTGCACTCGTTGGACGGAACGCAGTAGTCGTACACGGGGATGAGAAGCTGCGTATCGCGCTCTAAGCGCACGGTCGAAAACTGACCGAGCGAGACACACACCCGGCGGATGGCGGACTCGTCGAAGAGGATCGGCTCATTGAAGGCCTCCAGAATACCGGCCGGCACGCCGCTGAGCGTTCCGCGCTCGCAGCCGCAGCGGCAGTTGCAGTTGTCGGCAAAGTGCGCGCACAGCAGCATCGGATCGACGACCTCGACCACCGCGGTCGGAAGATTTGCCGTCAGGTTGAGCGGCATGTCAATGGCGTTCGCCTCGGGAACGGAGGAATAGATCTTCGCGCCGCTCTCGCTGCCGAAAAGCACGACGCGCTTATCAAAGGTCGCAAGACCCTCGATCTCCGTGTAGCGCGTGCTGCCGTTGAGCGCCTGTAAGGTGATACGGTAGAAAAAGTGCATATCAACGGTGTAGTACCCGCGGTTAAAGTTCACGGGCTCAACGTCCACAAAGGTGTAGATTAGCTCGGCGCTGCCGCCGCGCAGCCCCTGCGCCGTGCTCAGAACGCTCTGTGCCGTGGCCGTGGGGTAAAAGCGCAGATCTTCGATGCAGTCCTTGTCGCGGCAGGACGAGTAGATCTTTTTCGTATGAATACAGACCACCTCGCGCGCGCCGTTTGCGCCGCCGACGGGGCCTGCTGCTACTTTATCAGCCATAAAGCAAGAATACCTCCTATTTAAGTACTGGAAAGTCCGGCAGCCGCGCCGGATTCTTTCACACCAGTCTATGCCGCACCCGAAAATGGGTGTGCGCTGCAAAGCATTGAAAAAAGTCCTATACAATCCAAAAAATGTGTGGTACACTAAATATAGATTATGAGCGACCGATACCGACAACTTTTTGTGGTATTGTTTGCAGATTTATGCTATGATCGTTGAAAATTGACCCAAGGAGGTGCGCTATGGGGCGCGTCGGTTTTATTCAGGACAAGTTGGAAATCAAGTTTCTTATTCTTTATGTTGCCTCCCGGCTCATTGAGCCGGTACCGTTCGAGGCGATGCAGGAGCTGACGATGTGCGACGACGGCATCGACTTTTTTGACTTTTCCGAATGCCTGAGCAATTTGGTCGAGTCGCAGCATCTTTCGCTCTCGGACGATGGACTCTATGCCATCACGGAGAAGGGGCTGCACAACGGCGCGATCTGTGAGTCGAGCCTTCCCTACTCCGTGCGCCTGCGCGCGGATAAGAACATCACGATCTATAATCAGAAGCTCAAGCGCCGCGCGCAGATCCAGTCGGACATCGAGCCGCGCCGCAACGGAACATATACCGTTACCCTCGCATTCAACGACGACGATGACCAGCCCATCCTGAAGATGGAGCTCATGGTGCCCAAGGAGGTCATGGCCAAAGATCTCGCCGAGCGCTTCCAGAAAAATCCCGAGCAGCTCTACACCGGCGTTTTGAACACGCTCTTCTCCGAACCCGACGAGGGAAAATAAAGTCCTTACATACAAAAAGAGACAGGCATTTGCCTGTCTCTTTTTCGTTATGAATGTTTTGCCAGTAATGCGCCGAATCAGCGCATAAAGCCCTGACAGCCAAACGACGAAAGGTCGTGCAGACCGAGCGAGCGGTAGAATGCGAGCGTTTTTTCCGTGTCGTCTGTCAAAAGTTGAAACTGGCGGACGTTTGCAAAACGATCCATCATCGCGCGCATCAGGGCTGTGCCGATACCGAGTCGTTGATGCTGGGGGAAAACAAGCAGATCCTGCACAAGCACGACTGTCTCACCGTCACCCACGGCGCGGGCAAGGCCAACAAGCGTTTTCTCTTCATAGGCTGCGAGCGTGAGCAGCGACTTTACAAAGCCGCGACGCAGCGCATCGGGCGCGTCCGTATAGGCCGTCCAGCCGACAGATGCGTACAGCGGCAGGATCTCCTCTTCCCGGTAGGTCTGGTATTCAATAATTCTCATAATTCCTCCATGATTGAAATATTGTTCAAATCATGGTCAAACGCAATCTCATCGCCGCCGCTCCTTTCTCTTATTTCACCACGACGTTTTCCTTGCCGAAGCGCTCCTCTAAGTCGCGCACGAGCGAAGTATGCAGGTCACAGGTCGTGCCGATGAGTTTTCCCGTGTCTGTCAAACGGATGCGGACGTTGTTCTCTTTTCCCTCGAACATATAGAGGATTTTGCGGAGGATCGCCATCTCCGGCCCGTCAACCGACGGCAGGCGCAGATAGAGCGTCTGCCCCGTCCGCTGCTGCGGTTGGGTCTCCGCTCGCGCCGATGCCGCCGGCGGCATTGCGAAGTTTTCGTTCAGCGGTCGGGCAAAGTCGCACATGAGCTGCGGCGCCTTTTCGTCGCGCACAGAGAGCGTACCGGTGACATAAATGACTTGCCCCTCCTGCAAGTAGCTGCCGTACTGCTCCAGCGTGCGCGCAAAGCAGAGCATCTCGATCGCCCCCGTGCCGTCTTCGATCGTGACATAGGCCATGAGGGTGTTTTTCTTCGTCATCTTCGTCTTGCTCGCGGTGACAACGCCCGCGAGCGAAATTTTCTGCCCGTCGGAGAACGTCGTAGGGCCGGATTCCTGCGAAAAGTCCTCCATCACGCGGCCAATGGCCGCCGCGCCGGACGAACGTACAAGCGAACGGTAGGCGTCCATCGGGTGACCCGAAAGGTAGAGCCCCGTCGTCGCTTTTTCCATCGCCATCAGCTCCTGCGGCGTGAACTCAGGAATGTCCGGCAGGACAAGAGCCGCCTGCCGCGCCGTTTCCGCACCCATGCCGAAAAAGTCAATTTGCCCCTCCACATTGACGCGATTGCCCTCGGCAATGCCGTCCATCACCTTCTCATAGACGGCGATGAGCTGCGCGCGCTTTGCACCCGTCGAGTCGAACGCGCCCGCGCGAATGAGATTCTCGACCGCGCGCTTGTTGATCTCCATGCCGTCCATGCGGCGGCAGAAATCCTGAAAATCGACAAACGCCCCATTCAGCTCGCGCTCGCGCATCATGCGCAGGATCAGCCCACGTCCGATGTTCTTGATGGCAACGAGACCGAAGCGAATACCTTCGGGCTCGACCGTGAAGCGATCAGCGGAGTGATTGACGTCCGGCGGCAGGAGCTGAATGCCGCACTCGCGGCACTCGGCGAAGTATTCGCCCACCTTGTCGGACGAGTCGAGTACGCTCGATAAGAGCGCCGCCATATACTCTTTCGGATAGTGGCACTTAAAGTACGCCGTCTGGTAGGCGACGACCGCGTAGGCCGCGGCGTGCGCCTTGTTGAAGGCGTAGTTTGCAAAGGCGTAGATCTCCTCGTAGATCTCCTGCGCGGCCTTTTCGTCGATGCCGTTGGCCACGCAGCCCGCGATATTGCGCGCGGGATCGCCGTGCAGGAACGCCTCGCGCTCGCGCTCAATGTCCTTGACCTTCTTCTTGCTCATCGCGCGGCGCAGCATATCCGCCTGACCGAGCGAATAGCCCGCAAGCTGCTGGAAGATCTGAATGACCTGCTCCTGATAGACGATGCAGCCGTAGGTGATCGACAGAATCGGCTCAAGCTGCGGAATGAGATAGGAGACCTTTTTCGGGTCGTGCTTGCAGGCGATGAATTTCGGAATGGATTCCATCGGCCCCGGGCGGTAGAGCGCGATCAGAGCCGTGATGTCCTCAATGTTCTGCGGCTTCAAGCTGACGCAAACGCCCGTCATGCCGCTCGATTCGAGCTGAAAGACACCGGAGGTGCGTCCCGCTGCCAGCATCTCGTAGGTAGCGGCGTCATTTTCAGGAATACCAGCAAGTGTAAAGTCTTTATCCTTTTCACGTATCATCTTGACTGCGTCGTCCAGAATGGTGAGGTTGCGCAGTCCCAGAAAGTCCATTTTAAGAAGGCCAAGCTCCTCAAGCGTCGTCATCACGTACTGGCAGACGATCGTATCGTCGTTTCGCGCCAGCGGCACATAGTCGACGACCGGACGCTTTGTGATGACCACGCCCGCCGCGTGCGTCGAGGCGTGGCGCGGCATCCCTTCAAGTGAGCGCGCCGTATCGATGAGCTTTTTCACCTGCTCATCGCCCTCATACTTCTCGCGCAGCTCGCGCGAGATGCGCATGGCGTCATCGAGCGTGACGTGCGGACCCGCAGGGATAAGCTTTGCGATCACATCGCAGTCAGCATAGCTCATGTTGAGCGCGCGTCCCACATCGCGAATGACGCCGCGCGCGGCCATCGTGCCGAACGTCACGATCTGCGCCACGTGATCGTCGCCGTACTTGCGGCGCACATACTCCACGACCTCGCCGCGGCGCGTATCGCCGAAGTCCATGTCGATATCAGGCATGGACACACGCTCGGGATTCAGAAAGCGCTCGAAAAAGAGGCCGTATTTCATCGGCTCAATGTCTGTGATGGAAAGGCAGTACGAAACGATACTGCCCGCCGCGCTGCCGCGGCCCGGACCGACGGGGATACCGACGCTCTTGGCGTAGCGCACAAAGTCGGAGACGATCAAAAAGTAGTCGACAAAGCCCATGCGCTCGATCATGTTCTGCTCGTATTCGAGCTGCGCGCGCTGCTTGTCCGTCCCCTCGCCATAGCGCTGGGCGAAGCCGTCGGCGCAGAGCTTTTTGAAGTAAGTGAGCGAGGTGTAGCCCTCCGGCACCTTGAATTCCGGCAGGTGGTACTTGCCGAAGGTGAACTCTAAATTGCAGCGCTCGGCGATCTTTCCCGTATTCTCGACCGCCTCGGGATAGTCGGGAAACAGTGCCGCCATTTCCTCGGTCGAGCGAAGATAGAAGCGCTGCGGCTCGTAGCGCATGCGGTTTTCGTCGTCCACGGTCTTGCCCGTCTGAATGCAGAGCAGCACATCGTGCGCGTAGGCATCTTCTTTTCTGAGATAGTGCGCGTCGTTTGTTACGACGAGCGGCAGTCCCGTTTCCTCGTGCAGGCGCAGAATGCCCTTGTTGACAACGGCCTGGTCGCGGATGCCGTGATCTTGCAGCTCGAGATAAAAGTGATCTTCTCCAAAGATCTCATGCAGTGTCAAGGCATATTCCTTTGCACCATTATAGTCCCCGTTTCGCAGTCTGCGCGGAATTTCACCGGCAAGGCAGGCCGAGAGCGCAATGAGGCCCTTCGCATGTTCGCGCAGAAGGTCTAAGTCAATGCGCGGCTTGATGTAAAAGCCCTCGACATGTGCCATCGAGACAAGATAGGAAAGGTTGCGGTAGCCCTCCTCATTCTCGCACAGCAGGACAAGATGGCGCGCCTCAGAGTCAAATTCATGCTGCTTATCAAAGCGCGTGCGCGGGGCAACATAGACCTCGCAGCCGATGATGGGCTTGACGCCCTCGGCCTTGCAGGCGCGGTAAAAATCGACCGCACCGTACATCACGCCATGGTCGGTGATGGCGCAGGCGGTCTGCCCCATCGACTTGACGAGCTTTGGAAGGTCGCGGATGCGGCACGCACCGTCAAGCAGACTGTATTCGGTATGGACATGCAGATGAGCGAATGACATGGTGCGCTCCCTCCTTTTTTACTCCTTCAGTGCTCTGGAGATCTCCATGAGCTTGCGGATGCGGTGGTTGAGGCAGGACTTGGTCAGCGGTGGATCAAAGGTCGCCGCCAGCTCAGAAAGCGTCAGCTCCGGCTGCAAAAGCCGTGCGACGGCGACCTCCTGCAATTTGACCGGCAGGTCGTTGATCGTGCCGGATTCCGTCAAACGTGTAAAGGCTTCCACCTGTTCACGCGAGGCCAACACAGCCTTATCGAGATTTGCCGCGTCACAGTTGACGCGCCGGTTCACGGTGTTTCGCATTTCTTTCTCGATCTTTGCCGACATGATCTCGAGCGCCCGTCCCGGCGCGCCGATGAGCGTCAGCAGGTCTTCAATATGTGTGCTGCTCTTAAAATACGTGATGAGATTGTTCTGCCGCATGACGTTTTTCGGCTCAAAGCCCATGTCGCGCAGCAGCGCCTCCACCTCGCGTCCGGCCTGCACGTGCGAGGTCGCAAGCTCAAGATGGTAGCGCTTTTGCGGATCGGTCACACTGCCGCCGGACAAAAACGCCCCGCGCAGAAATGAGATCCGGCAGCACTCGTCTTCAAGCAGTGCAAAATTCAGGTGCAGCGCAAAATGCGCCCGGCGATCATAGCCGAGCGCGCGCCAGATCGTTTCGAGCTTTTCTTCTTGTGTGATGCGAAAGACGAGCTTGCCGCTGTCCTTTGTCCGGTCGGGCAGTTCGTCAAAGCGCAGGGAAAACGCCTTTTGGAAGAGCTTGGGAAGGCGCGCGGCAAATTCATCGTTTTCCGTGATGATGCGCACCTCGCTTGTGGTAAACGCGCTGGCATACAGCAGCACGCCGCAGCCCTCAGCCACGGCGCAGCAGCTCCGGTTCAGCGAAACTTTGCAAAGCTCCGCCTTTACGTCATAGGCGAACGACATGCCGCCACCTTCTTTCGTTCGGAAGTAAAGGGTCGTTATCCGCGCGTAATGTCGCGGTGGTTTTCAAACGCCGGGTATCCCAGCTCCGTGAGGTAGGCTGCGACGCAGCGCGCTACCGACACACTGCGGTGATGCCCGCCGGTGCAGCCCACGGCAATAACGAGCGTGCTCTTCCCCTCTTCGGCATAGAGCGGGAGCAGGAACGAGAGCATGCCCTCGAGCTTTTCGATGAAGGTCTTTGTCTGCGGGAAAGAAAATACGTAATCGTAAACCTCACTGTCCATGCCCGTTTTGCGCTTGAGATCCGGCACATAGAAGGGATTGGGCAGGAAGCGCACATCAAAAACGAGATCTGCTTCCAGCGGAATGCCATACTTAAACCCAAAGGAGACAACATTCACGCTCAGCTTGCTGCGCGCGCTCTTGTCGCCAAACAGCCCGTACAGCTCGTTTCGAAGCTTGGCCGCGGGCATGAGCGTTGTGTCGATGATAAAATCGGCGTGCTCGCGCAGCGGGCGCAGCAGCTCCTGCTCGCGGTGCATCGCCTGCTCGATGGTCATACCATCGGCCATGAGCGGGTGGCGGCGGCGCGTTTCCTTGTAGCGCTTGATGATGGTCTCGAGATCTGCGGTGACGAACAGCAGCCTGCACAAATCTCCGCCCTGTCTGAGCCGCTCCATCGCGTCAAGAAGCCCCTGAAAGCTGCTGTCGCCGGATCGGATGTCGCTCACGAGCGCGACGCGGTCATAGCGCCCATCGCTCTGCGAGCAGAATTCGGCAAATTTCAAAATAATGTCCGCCGGCACATTGTCCACCGTGTAGTATCCCATGTCCTCCAGATACGTGGCGGCACTCGATTTTCCCGCGCCGGACAGGCCGGATATGATCAGAATTTCCATCGTTGTCTCTCTTTCCTTACCGGATGATCTTGACCTCCGGCTCCAGCATCACGCCATGCGCGTCATAAACGGTCTTGCGCACCTTCTCAATAAGGGCGAGCACATCAGCGCAGGTCGCGCCGCCGACATTGACGACGAAGCCTGCGTGCTTCGGCGATACCTCTGCCCCGCCGACGCGGCAGCCCTTGAGACCGCAGCCCTCGATGAGCGTACCTGCGAAATAGCCGGTCGGGCGCTTGAAGGTGCTGCCTGCGCTCGGCAGTTCCAACGGCTGGCTTGCCTTACGACGCGCCATCAGCTCGTCCATCTCCGCCTTGATGGTGTCCTTGTCGCCCGTTTCAAGCTTCAGCTTTGCGCCCAGCACAATGCCTTCTCCCGCGGAGAAAACGCTGTGGCGGTAGGAAAAGTCGAGCTGCGCGGGCGTGAGGACCTTCACCCCGTCTGGATACAGCGCCGTCACTTCGGTGACAACGTCCTTGAGTTCCCCACCGTAGGCGCCGGCATTCATCACGATGCCGCCGCCGAGCGTTCCGGGAATGCCGTGGGCAAACGCAAGCCCCTTGAGGCCGTTTTTCCATGCAAAGACGGCAAGTGTTGCGAGCGATACGCCCGCGTCCGCTGTGATCTCCCCATCGCCCGTCAGGTCGAGACGCGAAAGCTCCGCGGACGTGTCGATGACCACGGTATCCAGTCCCTCGTCCGAAACGAGCAGGTTTGTGCCGTTGCCGATGAGCAGCGGCTTCACGCCGGCGTCCTGCAAAAAGCCCATCAGCACAACAAGCTGCTCCCGCGTTTTCGGAAAGGCCATGCGCCTGGCAGGGCCGCCGATGCGGAACGACGTGTGTTTTGCCATCGGCTCATTTTCGACCCATTTGAGGTCGGGCAGATAGTCATGAATTCGATTGTCCAGTGCGGTTTCCCAAGACATAGCGGTTCCCCCGTTTACGGTTTCTGATTTTTCAGTTCATTTTCGCGCGTCACGCGGTCGATGTGTCCGTCGATCTGCGCGGCAAACTCGCGCGCGGAGTTGAAGCCGTGCTTCTTCTGGCGATTGTTCATCGCTGCCAGCTCCACGATCGCAGCAAGGTTGCGCCCCGCACTGACCGGAATGGTGATCTGCGGCACGGGAACGTCCAGAATGGTCGTGTCGTTTTCGTCAAGGCCCAAGCGGTCGTAGAACTTGTCGTCCGCCCACTTTTCGAACTGGATAACAAGGTCGATCTGCGTGGAATCCTGCACAGAGCCGACGCCGAAGAGCTTTTCCACGTCGATCACGCCGACGCCGCGCACCTCAAGATAGTTGCGGATCAGCTCAGGCGCAGTTCCCACGAGCGTCGCGCCGATGCGCTTGATCTCGACCGCGTCGTCCGCAACAAGGCGGTGTCCGCGCTTGATGAGCTCAATGGCCGTTTCGCTCTTGCCGATGCCGCTGTCGCCGAAGATGAGCACGCCCTCGCCGTACACGTCCACCAGAACGCCGTGACGCGTGATGAAGGGCGCGAGCACGTGGTTTAAGTAGTCGATCGTCATGGCGGTGAACTCCACGGAGGTGTACTTCGTGCGAAGCAGCGTGCGGCCGTGCTTCTGCGCCATTTCAAGACACTCCGGGAAAATATCCAAATTGCGCGAGATCACCAGCGCCGGTATCTCATAGCAGAACAGATCTTCAAAGCGCTTGCGCCGCTCCTCGGACGAATAGCCGCGCAGGAACGTCATCTCGCTCTTGCCGATGATCTGCAGTCTGCGCGGGTCAAAATAGTCGAAAAAGCCGATAAACTGCAGGCCCGGACGGTTGACGTCCGTAATGGTCAGGATCTCGGTATCATAATCCGTCCCCT
>OMET01000337.1_pt1 | contig 18005 bp, 17 predicted proteins | sample 1673841 | NCBI WGS metagenome assembly OMET01 (sample SAMEA103958129, study PRJEB25191) | human gut metagenome | reverse complement strand
CACGATAGAAACGAGGAAAACCATTATGGAAGCAAACGCTCCGGTCAAAAAGAGAATTTTCAGCGGCATCCAGCCCAGCGGCGATCTGACGCTCGGCTCGTATATGGGGGCGATCAAAAACTGGGTCGCTTTGCAGGACGAATATGAGTGCGTCTATTGTATCGTCGATATGCACGCCATTACCGTCCGGCAGGTCCCGGCTGATCTGCGCCGCAGAAGTCTGGAGCAGCTCGCGCAGTATATCGCCTGCGGACTCGACCCGCAGAAGAACATCATGTTCATTCAGTCCCACGTGCCGCAGCACGCGGAGCTTTCCTGGGTGCTTGGCTGCTATACGCAGTTCGGTGAGCTGTCGCGCATGACGCAGTTCAAAATGAAATCGCAGCAGCACGCAGATAATATCACCGCAGGCCTCTTTACCTATCCCGTACTCATGGCCGCCGATATCCTGCTCTACCAGACCGACCTTGTCCCTGTCGGCGAGGATCAGCGCCAGCACGTCGAGCTCTGCCGTGACATCGGCGCGCGCTTCAACAATTCCTTCCCCGATACCTTCAAGCTCCCCGAGGCGTTCATCCCCAAGATGGGCGCGCGCATCATGAGCCTCGGCAACCCGGACAATAAAATGTCCAAGTCCGACCCCGACGGCTGCGTGTTCCTCATGGATAAGCCCGAGGATATCATGCGCAAATTCAAGCGCGCCGTGACCGACTGCGAGACGGCTGTCCGTTTTGACAAAGACAATAAGCCCGGCATCTCCAATCTTCTTACGATTTACTGCGCCGCCACCGGCAAGACCATCGAGCAGGCCGAGGCCGAGTTTGCGGATCAGGGCTACGGCGTCTTCAAGCCCGCCGTCGGCGAAGCCGTTGTCGAGCTTGTCCGTCCCATCCGCGAAAAAACCGAGCAGATGCTTGGCGATAAGGCGTATCTGGAAAGCATCTACAAGGAGGGCGCTGAGCGCGCATCTTATCTCGCCAACAAGACCCTCCGCAAGGTCTACAAAAAAGTCGGCTTCGTCGCGCGGTAACGCACGGAGTCTGCTGCTTCCCTGTAGGGGCCGATGCCCACATCGGCCCGTTGGGAAGCTGCGAATTCGCCGTAGATTTCCGTAAAAACGGCCATATTCTGCCGGGCCGATGTGGGCATCGGCCCCTACATGAGCAGAACGTCGGCCTCCAACAAGGTTAATCAATCATTATGACAACAAAACAAGTCGTTTATATGCTGCTGGCGATGCTTGTCGCTGCTGCTGTGTCGTTCGCGTCCACGCCGATGGTCAAGGCGCTGGCCTGCAAGGTCGGTGCGATCGACGTGCCCAAGGATAACCGCCGTATGCACAAGGTCCCCATTCCCCGCATGGGCGGTCTGGCGATCTTTCTGGCGTTTTTACTGTCGGTTCTCGTCTTTGCGGACATCGACCGGCAGATGCAGGGCATTCTGCTCGGCTCCATCATGATCGTTATTCTCGGCGTTCTGGACGATATCATGGCGCTCAAGGCGCTGCCGAAGCTGTTTGTCCAGATCGCCGCCGCGGGCGTCGCCGTCTGGCACGGCTGCACGATCCAGTTCGTCTCCAACCCCAACGTCTTCTCCGAGGCGACCTATCTCAATCTCGGCTGGCTGTCCATCCCCGTCACGATCATCTGGATCGTCGCCATCACCAACGCCGTCAATTTCATCGACGGTCTCGACGGCCTCGCCGTCGGCGTGTCCGCCATCTCGACAGCATCCCTGATCGTCGTGGCGCTCATGGTGAAGGAGGTCAACATCGCCGTCATCCTCTGCGCGCTCTTCGGCGCGTGCCTCGGCTTTATTCCGTATAATATGAACCCCGCAAAGATTTTCATGGGCGACACCGGCTCGACCTTCCTCGGCTATATCCTTGCCACGCTTTCCATCACGGGCCTGTTCAAGATGTACGCCATCATTTCCTTCGCCGTGCCGTTCCTCATCCTCGGCATCCCAATCTTCGATATCAGCTTTGCCTTCCTGCGCCGCATTGCCCACGGCCAGAACCCGATGAAGGCCGACCGCGGCCATTTCCACCACCGCCTCATCGACATGGGCTTCTCGCAGAAGCAGGCCGTCGCCATCGCCTATATGCTGACCGGCATTTTAGGGCTGGCCGCCGTGCTGCTGACGTCCTCGGGCGAACTCAAGGCGCTGATTCTCATTGCCGCGATCTTCATCGTCAGCGCCATCGGCTTCAAGCTGATCTTCGCGAAGAACGATCGGTCGGAGGACGAGCCGGAAGAAAAACAGGAGGAACCGCATGAATAAGCTGAAAGTCATGTCCGTCTTCGGCACAAGGCCGGAGGCCATCAAAATGGCGCCGCTTGTCAAGGCGCTGCAGGCCAGCGAGCAGATCGAAAGCATCGTCTGCCTGACCGGCCAGCACAGGGAAATGCTCGATTCCGTCATGGAGATCTTTCAGTTGACGGGCGATTATGACCTGCATATCATGGAAAAGCGCCAGACGCTCTCCACCATCACCACAAAGACGCTGCTCGGCATGGACAGCGTTCTGGATACCGTCAAACCCGATCTTGTCCTCGTCCACGGCGATACGTCCACGACATTCGCAGGCGCGCTTGCCGCGTTTTACCATCAGGTCAAGGTCGGCCACGTCGAGGCCGGCCTGCGTACCTGGGACAAATACTCCCCCTTCCCGGAGGAGATGAACCGCACCCTCGTCGGCGATATCGCCGATCTGCATTTTTCCCCGACAAAGGCCAACGCGGATAATCTCCGCCGTGAGGCCATCATGGGCGATATCTTCATCACCGGCAACACGGCCATCGACGCCATGCAGTACACCGTGAAGCCCGATTTCGTCTTCCCGACGGCGCTTCTGAACGAGCTGGATTTCCGGAACCACCGGATCATCGCCGTTACCTGCCACCGGCGGGAGAATTACGGCAAGCCCATGGAGGCCATCATGCACGCCATTCTGGAGATCGTGCAAACGCACCCCGATGTGGAGGTCGTCTATCCCGTCCACCTGAGTCCCGTCGTGCGCGAATGCGTTTTCCCGATTCTGGGCGGCCACGACCGCATTCACCTCATCGATCCGGTCGACGTGGAGGAAATGCACAATCTCATTGCCCGCTGCTATATGGTCATGACTGACTCCGGCGGCTTGCAGGAGGAAGCGCCTGCCCTCGGCAAGCCTGTCCTCGTCATGCGCCGCGAAACAGAACGCCCGGAGGCCATCGCCGCCGGAACGGCAAAGCTCGCAGGCGTGGAAAAGGACGAGATCGTCCGGCTCGCAGGCGAGCTGCTGGACGATCCCGCCGCGTATGCGCGTATGGCAAAGGCCGTCAACCCCTACGGCGACGGCCATGCAAGCGAACGCATCGTACAGGCGATTTTGTGGCACTTTGGCCGCGCAGCGGAAAAGCCCGCCGATTTTAACGCCTGATTGAACGCAAAACGAAAGGACGGTGACGGACGACGGAGCAGAACCAGAAAAACAGGCGGACGCTGCTGATGTTCATTCTTGCGACGCTGGCTGTGATCGTCGTGATCGGCGCGCTGTTTGTCGGCAATATGCAGCAGAACAAGCGCGACGCCATCGTCCTGCCGGACGCGGCGCAGAGCACCCAGCCGGAGCTTCAGCCCGACGAAAATGAGCCTGCGCTGCTTGAGGTCACGCGCGAAAACGTGCAGAGCATCGTGCGCAGCCTGCGCCGCCCGCAGTATTACCATCAGACCTATACCATCACCCGCCAGATGAACGGCGCTGTATCCGAGACATCCGCCGAGCTTTGGGTCGCGGACACGCGCGTGTGCGCTGTCCTGACGACCGCCAGCGGGGAAAAGCATATCCTGACCGACGGCGAGACGCTCTATGTCTGGTACGCCGGGGATGAAACGGTACGCACGCTTGCGGCCTCCCAGGACGCGACGATGGACGAGCTGATCGGTATCCCGACCTATGAACAGGTCGGAGCCATGCCGCCCGCCTCCATCACCGACGGCGAATTCATCACCGACGACCGCTATGATTCCGGCCAGCAGATCTTCGCCGCCTCGGAGGAGGGGACTGTCCGCCGCGAATGCTGGATCAGCCTCAGCTACGGCCTTCTGACCGAAAGCATCCTCAAATCCGGCGGCGAAACGATTTATGACGCCATCCAGACCGGACTCGAGATTTTGGCCGCCGGAGACGAGACGTTTGAAGACGTCTTCACCCTCCCGGACGGAACTGTCCCGTTCCAAGAGTAAGCGGCACCCCGAGGCTCCCCTTTCAAGGGGAGCTGGCGCGCAGCGCCTGAGAGGTTGCGGCAGGCAGCAGCGAGAAGCGGAAATCCAATGCGAATCCGTAGGCACCTGCCCATTTAACTGTAGGGGCCGATGCCCACATCGGCCCGGCAGAATGCACCGATTTTACGGGGATCTCCGGCGAAGTCGTAACTTCCCAACGGGCCGATGTGGGCATCGGCCCCTACAATCCGGTCAACAGAATTGCTACAGAAATCGAAGCAGCATTCATTTCCTCAGAAAAACCTTACGACAGCAAAAATGCTGCCGCCGTTAAAATGATCGACAGCTGATCCTCCTCCTCGCCGTCCACGACGAGCAGCAGCAGGATCAGCAGCATCAGAAGATCCCCCGTATCAATGCTGCGCGGCAGCAGCCGCGACAGAAATCCGCCATGCTCCGCCGTACAGGGCGGGGCAGGAGGCGGCGGAGGCGGGGGAGCAGGCGGCACGCACACAGGCTCCGGAGGCGGAGCGGGCGCAGCCGCCTGCGGCTCCGCGCCGACGCGTGTCGGATGATAGACGCCTGCGGCGTCCGGTATGTAGCGGTTATACATCATGGCGTCTCCTTTGCTCCGGGACCTCTGCCCCGGTTTTTCAGAGCCAGACTCGCAAGACTTGCCAGCCGCGCCGCATGCAGCGCCCGGTCGATCTTTTCCTGCCGCTCCTTGCGCAGAAAAGGCTTCAGCGCCAGCAGCAGCGCTTCCTGCCTTCTGTCCATTTTTCCCGCCTGCCGCAGCATTGCGGCGGCAGGCTCCGGCAGCGGCTGCTGCTGAAAAACGGCCTGCACCGGCTTCGGCTCCGATTCCGGGGGGTCCGGCACGGGCGCGCGCTCCGGCTGCGCCTGCGGCACGGAAAAGCCCATCGATCCGGCCAGCTCCCGCAGCTCCTGCAGCTGCGCGGGATCATCCAATACGGCGCGCAGCGCGCGCTCCAGCTCATCCATTGAGCTTCCTCAACAGCGCCTGTGCCTGCTCTGTGTTCAGGACAGGCCGCAGAAGCTCCATCGCCCGTGCGTGGTCGCCCTGCTTTGCCGCGTCAGCGGCCTGACGCAGCCGCTCTCCGCCGCCGGACGCCAGCAGCGCCAGCAGCTGCCGTCCCTCCGCAGACCCCAATACGCGCCGGAGCTGCTCCGGGGAAAACGAATGTTCCATCCAGCTACCCCCTCCGTTCTTAAGTAACCGCTGATGCAATCGGTTACTCAACCCGATTCTTCCTTATCATATGCGCCCCGCGCATGAAAGTGAACGATATGAAGCTTCTGATTTTGTCGGATACGCACCGGAGCCTCGGCTTCGCGTACGACGCCATAGAAAAAGAACACCCGGACGCGGTTGTGCATCTGGGCGACCATCTGACCGATGCGGAGGATCTGTCCTTCGCCTGTCAGGAACCGGATTTCTATTATGTGCCCGGCAACTGTGATTACGCCCCGACAGTCCCGCAGAGCCTGACGCTGGAGCTTGACGGCGTGCACATTTTTGTGACCCACGGCCATCTCTACGGCGTCAAGCGCGATCTGACCGCGCTTGCGGGCGCGGCTAAGGACGCGGGCGCGCGGCTTGCGCTCTTCGGCCATACCCACATCCAGCACCTGGAGGAGCGCGGCGGCATCACGCTCCTGAACCCCGGCACGGCCGGGCGCTTCGGCCACAGCGGATACGCCGTGGTCGAGATCAAGGACGGCGCGTTTTCCTGCCGTCTGGAAACGGATACGGAGTGATATTTATGATTTTAGCGATCGATATCGGCAATACCAACATCGTGCTCGGCTGTATGGAACACGACCGCATTCTCGTCGAGGCCCGCATGGCGACCGACCTGCTCAAGACCTCCGACCAGTACTGCGTGGAACTCAAAAATCTTTTGAACCTTTATGAGATTGATCCGAAGAGCGTCGAGGGCGTCATTATCTCGTCTGTCGTACCGCCGGTTCTCAATTCCTGCAAGACTGCCGTGCGTAAGCTGACCGGCAAAACGCCGATGATCGTCGGCCCGGGCATCAAAACGGGACTCAATATCCAGATGGAGAACCCGGCCCAGATCGGCAGTGATCTGATCGTCGCCGCTGTCGCCGCACTTAGCCGTTTTAAACCGCCTCTCATCATCGTTGACATGGGTACAGCCACGACCATGACGGCCATCGATAAAAACGGCACCTACGTCGGTGGCTGCATCAGCCCCGGTCCGAAACTCTCTGCCGAGTCGCTCTCTACACGCACGGCGCAGCTGCCCGCCATCAGTCTGGAAAGCCCGAAAAAGGCCATCGGTAAAAATACCGTTGACGCCATGCGCAGCGGCGTGATGCTCGGCTCCGCCTGTATGGTCGACGGCATGATCGACCGGATGGAGGAAGAACTCGGCGGCGGCGTGACTGTCGTTGCAACAGGCGGCATTGCGCGCTTTGTCCTTCCAATGTGCCGCCGCAGAATCGAATACGACCGTGACCTTCTTCTGAAAGGTCTATCTATCCTCTATGAAAATAACCGCAGAGAGAAGTGAATTCATGTGCAGACGAATCTCAATGCGCAGTGTGTTCTTCCTTCAAAAACGCTCGCGCGGTTTTTGAAAACCGCCGTGACGCCCCTGTTTTTATACGATGAAAAGAGTCTCGTGCAGGCAGCGCAGGCTCTTTTCCGTGCATTTTCCGACTGCAATGGATTCTTGCCGCGCTTTCCCATCCGCATGAATCCGAATCCCACGGTTCTGCAAATTCTGCGCAGCTGCGGCTGCGGCGTGCTTTGCAGGAGCCTTGCGGAGCTGGAGCTTGCCGCCCGGTGCGGCTTCCATGGCAGGAAAATCGCCTACGAGCCGTCGATCCGCAGCGCGGAAGCGGAGAAAGCTGCGCATACGCTCGGCGCAGTTTTCGTGCTGGACGGAGCCGAGCTGCTGCCCGAAGCAATGCCGGAGGCCGTAATTCTGCTCCTGCGGCAGCAGGGCCAGCTCCGCTTCGGCGCGAAGCCTGTGACGGGCGTCCCGGCCTCCTATGCCGGGATGGAACGCGAAGCGCTCCTGCGCACGGCGGAATGCCTGCGCGCAGGCGGCGTAGGCTGGCTTGGCCTCGGTATGCGGCTGGGCGAGCTGTGCATGGACGAGGACTTCTATCCCGCTATCTTCGCCCAGCTTGCCGCGCTGGCACAGACGCTGTATGAGAAAACCGACGCCGCGGCAGATGCAATTGACCTTGGCGGCGGCTTTGGCGTCAGCTACCGGCCCGGCTTTTCCGGTCCGGAGCCGGATGCGTGCGCCAAAGCCATCCTGACGCAGATACAGGCCCTTCCGGAAGCGCTGCGCGGCCTCTCGCTGCAAATGAGTCCCGGACGGTTCCTCGCCGCAGCCTGCGGAACGCTGGTCACGCGGGTACGGGCTGTCAAGCCGGGGCCTGCTCCGCTTGCCGTGCTGGATGTCGATCCTGCGCAGTGTCCGCGCCTGGTCAAAAGCGGCGCATACCATCCGGTGTACGTTCCGTATGCCGCCGGACGGCGGACGCTGGTGCAGCTGCTGACCGTCGGTACGCAGGACGGTCCGGTCATGCGCCGCCTCCTGCCGGAGCTTCGCCCAGGCGATCTGGTGCTCATCGGTATGCTCGGCGCGGACGGACGCAGCCTCGCCTCCCGCTACGGCGGCGCTGAACCGTGCCTGGAACACCTCATCCGGCCAGACGGTGAAATTGTGCCGATCACAGCATACTGAATACCAGCCCAAGGCAGACCAGAAATCCCGCCCCGATGCAAACCGTTACCGCCGCTTCGATCACCGCAGCAGCGCACCGGATGCGCCGCCTGCGCGCACGCAGCCGCCTGCCATACACGGATGGGGCAGCCGCCTCCGGGGAATGCTTTTGATATCGGGACAGCTCAATCACAGAATCAGAACGCATCAGAAATATCCTCCCATGTTTTTCTGACGCCATTCTAGCAGATTCTATGTACGATAAACCGGACTTTTGAAAGGAGCACCATCTATAATGGAAGAATTCTATCTCGATTCCTGCGGCGCGGGCCGTCTGCACTGCGCGCTCTGGAAACCGGAAGGGGAGCCGAAGGCCGTCGTCCAGCTCATTCACGGCATCGCCGAGCATATCGGACGCTATGACGCGTTTGCGAAATTTCTGACGCAGCATGGTTATGTCGTCGCTGCCGACGATCACATGGGCCACGGCGGCTCCGCGGAAAACGGCCTCAGAGGCTATTTCTCCGGCGGCTGGCTGTCTGCGGTCGAGGATGAAAAGCGCCTGCACGACGAAATTTCCGCGCAGTACCCGGATCTGCCCTATTATATTCTCGGCCACAGCATGGGCTCGTTCCTGCTGCGCACCTATCTCTATACCTACCCAGACGCCGTGGACAAGGCCGTCATTTCCGGCACCGGCTGGGAGGACCCCATGAAGGTGCGCATGGGCAAGCTCGTCTGCAAGCTCGAAGAGGCCCGCATCGGCGAGAAAAACACCAGCGCGCTCGTCACAAAGCTCATGTTCGGCAGCTATAACAGGGCCTTCGGCCCCGTGACCTCGCCCAATGCGTGGATCTGCTCAGACGACGCCGTTGTCGCCGCCTATGACGCAGACCCCCTCTGCGGCTTCGACGCGACGGTTGGCCTCGCGCGCGACCTTCTTACAGGTGTCGGCATGAACGAGCAGCAGGAAAATCTGGATAAGATGAACAAGCAGCTGCCCATTATGTTCATCTCCGGCTGCAAGGATCCCGTCGGCGGCATGGCAAAGGGCGTTCTCAAATGCATCGACGCGTTCAAGCGCAGCGGCATGAAGGACATCACCATCAAGCTCTATCCCGAGGGCCGCCATGAAATGCTCAACGAGCGCAACAAGGACGAGGTCTATCAGGACGTTCTCACCTGGCTCGAGCGCTGAAAAACAAAAAATGAGGCTGTCCCGGATGACACTTTGTCATCCTGAGACAGCCTCTTTTTTGTGCAGAACTTATTTGCCGGATCTGAGCTCCTTCATGCAGTTCGCGCAGATGTTCTTGCCTCTGTAGTTTTCGACATTTCTGCCGTCGCCGCAGAAGATGCAGGTCGGCTCATACTTCTTGAGAATAATGGATTCGCCATCGACATAGATTTCGATAGCGTCCTTCTCTGCGATGTCGAGCGTGCGGCGCAGTTCGATGGGCAGAACGATTCTGCCGAGCTCGTCGACCTTTCTGACGATACCTGTGGATTTCATTGTGAATAACCCCCTTCAATCTTTGCCATGCATTATGGATCTAGCTGTCAGATGCTGCATGGACAACGGACAGCGCTCCCTCAAGCAGCTTTATTCTACCATCCAATTATGTACAAATTTTGAACAAAAAATCTTTTTCTTGTCGGAGAGCGAAATATGTTGTTGAATTTTCTCTGGTTTGGACTGATTTTGCTTGCGTTTGTATCTGATCTGCTGACAGGAATGCCGTTTTCGTCCGGCATGGACGGACTGAGCGGCGCACGGGCGGGACTGGAGCTGGCGCTGACGCTGGCCGGGCCGGTCTGCCTCTGGTCGGGGCTGTCGCAGGCGATGGAGCGTGCGGGACTGACTGAAGGGCTGTGTACGGCGCTGCGGCCTGTGCTGCGGCGGCTGTTTCCGGTATGCGCAAAAGACTCCGAGGGCTTCTGGAACCTGTGCGGCAATCTGAGCGCGAATCTGCTGGGGTTGGGCAACGCGGCGACGCCGCTCGGCATCCGGACGGCGCAGCGGATGCAGGCGCTGTCCGGCGGCGGGGGAGCGTCGGATGAGCTGTGCCTGCTGGTCGTGATGAATACGGCGTCTTTGCAGCTGATCCCGTCGACGGTCGCCGCCGTCCGCGCGCAGCTCGGCGCGGCGCACGCGTTCGATATCCTGCCTGCCGTGTGGCTAGCGTCGGCCTGCTCGGTCGGAGCTGGGATTCTGGCGGCGAAGGGCCTGAAGCGATGCTGGAGAACCTGACGGAGCTGCTGCTGCCTGCGCTTTTGCTGCTGGCGGGTGCGGCAGGGATCGCAAAAAAGCAGGATGTTTACGGCGGAATGCTGACCGGTGCACAGGACGGGCTGCGGCTGATGCTCTCGCTGACCCCCACGCTGGTGCTGATGCTGACGGCGGTGACGATGCTGCGGGAGAGCGGCTTTTTTGCGCTGCTCACGCCCGTTTTCGCGCCGGTCTTCCGCCTGCTTGGCATCCCGCCGGAGGTCGCGCCGCTGGTACTTATCCGGCCTCTCAGCGGCAGCGCGGCGCTGGCCGTCGGGACAGATCTGATGCGGGAATACGGGGTCGATTCCCAGATCGGCCGGACGGCAGCGGTCATGCTCGGTTCGACCGAAACGACGTTCTACACCATCAGCGTCTATTTTGGCGCGGCAGGCGTCAAAAAAACGCGCTATGCGCTCCCGGCAGCCCTGATCGCCGACCTGACCGGCTTCTGCATGGCCGCACTGAGCGTGCGCGTGTTTTTCCGATAGCACCCTCGAAAAGGCTCCCCCTGTCATGTCCTGACAAGGGGAGCCTCCGGATGTATGTTCAGCCCTTTTCGCCGTTGTTTGCCAGATAGATGGCGAGCCAATTCAGAAGCTTGGGGTCTGTCGGATGATAGATCAGGAAGCCGTCGTGGTGCGGTCTGCTGACGACGATCTGCCTGCCGGAAAGGCTAAGACTGCAGCACTCGTCTTCGGATGGCCCCCAGACCAGCATAAGCGAGACGCTTCGCCCGTCAAAGGCTCTGCCCGCGCTGACCGCCTCGATGGGCCACGGCAGGAGATTGCGGAAATCCTCTTGATAGCGGGTCGAGTTCAGAAGCATAAGAATGCCTTCAAACGCCGTGTCCTCCGGCAAAACGTTCTGCAGCGCATAGCTTTCCGTGTACGCTCTGCCATACCGAACCCCGAGGAATGTCGCGGCTCCGGCGAGGCTGGTGATCTCATCCCGGTCAGAAGCCGTCATCTCCTCGAACGTGTGCGGCGTCAGCCGCCAGGCGAGAAGACAGAGCAGCAGGATCGCAAGCAGCAGCAGGATGCACTTTTTCGTTCCCCGACGCATAGGCAGGCCCTCCTTTTTTCTGACTCTATACTATCAGACGGCTTCCGGCTTTGCAAGACGGCGAAGCATGAAGAATTCTGAAGATTTCCTTGACCCAGATGCTGTACACGGATATAAAATCAGCACTATATGTTGTGATTCGCGCGGAAAAAGGTTAATATTTGCTTAAAACATGAGAAAAACGTTGAAAAAGCAAGAAAAATATGCTACTCTTTTGGTATACATAATCTGCTCCGCAATATGAGGAGGAACCGAAATGCAAAAGAGATGGATCAGTCTGTTGCTAGTGCTTGCGCTGGTGCTGGCTGTTTGGAGCGTCTGCGCTGTCGCGGCGGACGCGCAGACGGCGGATGAGGCCGCCGGGGAAGAGGCGGCTGCCGAGCCTGCCGCAGAGGAACCCGCCGAAGAGGATACTCCGGCGGAGGAACCCGCCGCTCCCGCCGAAGAAGCGGATACCGCTTCCGAGGCGGAAGAAGCACCCGTGGAGGACGGCGAACAGAACCACATCCACGCCGCAAACCGCGAGGACAGCTGCGAAGAGCCGTCCTTTGCGCCGCTGACCGTGACCGGCGGAAAGCTGGAATCCGGCTGCTATTATCTGACGGATGATCTGGCTCTTGAAGAGCCGCTCTGCATTCCCAAAAACGGCGCGCAGGTCACGCTCTGCCTGAACGGCCACACGCTCCGTCTGGCGGATGGCGCTGAGGGCTGCATCATCTTCGTCGCCGTGAGCGATAAGGACGCGGAGCCGTCCGTCCTTACCATCACCGACTGCAACGGAGCGGACAGCTCCAGCAATTATTACGTCGACGAAGACGGCGCGCTTGTCTTTGACGACGGCAGCTATGCCTGGCAGGAGGCCTATATCGCGGCAAGCGAAAAGAACGCGCTTGCCGGTGGCCGGATCACCGGCGCAACAGCAGGCGCGATCAGCGTGGGCGATTATAACGAGCTTTATCTGACAAACGTGAACATCATCGACAACGCGGGCCGCTATGGCGCAGGTGTTGTCGTTGCGGAGCACGCCTCCGCCGTGCTGGACAGCTGCGTCATCGCGGGCAACCGCCTGACGGGCGAAATGAAGGCCTCCGAAAAGCAGATCCTGGGCGGCGGCGTGTACTGCGCCGGTACGCTCGAGCTGAGCGGCACGACCAGCATCACCGGCAACCGCGCGCAGGACGCGCAGGATAACCTCTGGCTGGATGAAACTGCTGCACTCAAGATCGGCGATCTGGGCCTTGACAAGCAGGCACACATCGGCGTCAGCGGAGCGGCGGAGCAGACGATCCTGACCGGCTACGCAGACGATTTCTCGGAGAACTTTACAAGCGACGATCTTACTCTGACCATCAGCACCGCACGTGAAAACGGCTTCACCGAGCTGACGCTTCAGGAGGCCGTTTATACGCTGACGCTCGATCCCGGCGAAGGAAGCGAACCTGTCACGCTGGAAGCAGAGCAGGGAAAAAGCCTGCACGAACTGAATGTGCAGGCTCCGGAGCGTGAAAACATGACGTTTGACGGCTGGTACACCGAAGAAGGGGACTGCGTCGACGCGGAAGCGCCGCTGCATCTGACCGGCGATACGACGCTTTCCGCCCGCTGGACGCAGGCGGAGCCGCAGAGCGCGGAGGCCGCGCTGCTGACCTATGACCCCGACGCGCCCATCACAAAACAGGAGGCGGCAAAGACGCTTTACCAGATGGCCCGCCAGCTCGGTCTGGACACCGAAGCCGGGCAGGAGGTCGATCTGACGCAGTTTGAAGACGCAGACGAGATCAGTGAGGACGCGGCAGACGCCGTCCGCTGGGCCTATGCCGCCGATCTTCTGACCGAAAAGGACGGGAAGCTCCATGTTGCCGACGAGTTGACCCGGAAGGAGCTGACCCGGATGCTGGAGGATTTTCTGGATCTGATTTAAGCGCCGCGCTGCTTCCACACCAGAAGTATACAGAGCAGCATCAGAAGCGGGAAAATGATGGCGGCGAGGATGCCTGCGCGGAGCGCTCCGCCGCAGGCGTCCGAGACGAGGCCCGCAAGCGTCGGGCCTCCCGCGCAGCCAAGATCACCCGCCAGCGCCAGCAGCGCGAACATCTGCGTTCCGCCTCCCCGGATGGAGGCGGATGCGCGGCTGAACGTTCCGGGCCAGAAAATGCCGACCGAGAAGCCGCACACGGCGCAGCCAAGCAGGCTCAGAACCGGAGACGGCACGAACACGATGCACAGATACGCCCCGACGCACAGCGCCGCGCAGACAGCCATATAGCGGTTTAAGTTCAGTTTTTCGCCGTATTTCCCGAAAATCAGCCGGGAAACGCCCATCATGGCCGCGAACGCCATCGGCCCTGCCAGATCGCCCACGGTCTTCGATACGCCCAGTCCCTGCTCGGCAAAGGCGGACGACCACTGGCTTACGGCCTGTTCCGACGCGCCTGCGCAGAGCATCATCACCATAAAGAGCCAGAATACACGGCTTTTGACGAGCGCGCGCAGCGATAGCGCCTGCTCGCCCTCGGCCTGCATCGGATAGAGCGGCGCACCCCCGAAGAAGACCGCGTTTACGACCGGAACGAGCGCCCATAAAAGTGCAAGGAGCTTCCAGTTTCCAATTCCGAACAGCGCGAAAAATGCCGTCGACAGCAGCACGACGCCCATATGACCCCAGCAATAGAACGAATGGAGCAGGCTCATGTGCTGTTCCTTATTCTGCGTGGGGCAGGACTCCATCACCGGGCTGACAATGACCTCCAGCAGCCCGCCGCCGACGGCGTAGATCACGACGGCGATCAGAAGCCCCGTAAACGCATCCGGCAGCGCATCCGGAAGAATGGTCAGCAGGACAAGTCCGGCAGCTGAGGCGATATGCGACAGCAAAATGGCCGCGCGGTAGCCGATGCGGTCCAGAAACCACGCCGAGAGCAGATCAATGCCGAGCTGAATGCAGAAATTGATCGTGATGAGCAGCGTGATTTTCGAAAGCGGGATCTGGTACGTCCGCTCGAACATGACGAACAGCAGCGGAACAAAGTTATTGACGATGGCCTGCACGATATAGCCGACATAGCAGCCAAGGATCGTCCGGCGGCAGGAGCTTTGCATGGGAATTACCTCGTTTTTTGCAGATTACCGCCTTTATATCACATCCGCACGGTCTTTGCAAGCGTCCTGCGGCCCGAAATTTTTTTCGCTTTACCGAAAAAAACACTTGACAAACGCGAATTTCAGGCGTATACTCCGTGGCAAGATGAAACCGTTGATGCAGACGAGTAAGCAGACAGGATTTCTCCCAGAGAGCTGCCGGGTGGTGCGAGTGCAGCAGAAAGACGTTTGCCGAATGGACTGCGGAGGGCAGGCTGAACGCGAAGGCAAGTAGGCGCTGACGGAGTCCCACCGTTACAGGGGAGGATGCGTGCAGGCGCGTCATGAGCGGACAAGCAATTGTCAATTTGGGTGGCACCGCAGAAGTTTTTCAGACTTTTGTCCCAAGAGATCAAACCGATAACCGGTTTTCTCTGTGGATGAAGGTCTTTTTTGTTTCCCTTTTCCCGGAGAAAGCCAAAACGCGAAAGGAGAAACAACTATGAAAACCGAAAACATTCCTTACAAGATCTATCTGTCTGAGTCTGAGATGCCCCAGAATTGGTGCAATGTCCGCGCGGACATGAAGAATAAGCCCGCGCCTCTCGTGAACCCTGGCACCGGCAAGCCCATGGGCTTTGACGATCTGCGCCCCGTTTTCTGTGACGAGCTGATCGAGCAGGAGCTGGACAACGACACGCCGTATATCCCCATCCCGCAGGAGATCCGCGATTTCTACAAGATGTACCGTCCGTCGCCGCTGGTGCGCGCGTACTGCCTCGAGGAAAAGCTCGGCACCCCGGCGAAGATCTATTACAAATTCGAGGGCAACAATACCTCCGGCAGCCACAAGCTGAACTCTGCCATCGCGCAGGCGTATTACGCCAAAAAGCAGGGACTCAAGGGCGTTACGACCGAGACGGGCGCCGGTCAGTGGGGCACGGCCCTTTCCATGGCCTGCGCGTATCTGGGGCTTGACCTGAAGGTCTTCATGGTCAAGTGCTCGTATGAGCAGAAGCCCTTCCGCCGCGAGGTCATGCGCACCTATGGCGCAAGCGTCACGCCCAGCCCATCGAACACCACGAATGTCGGCCGCGCCATTCTCGCGAAGGACCCCGACACGACCGGTTCTCTCGGCTGCGCTATCAGCGAGGCCGTCGAGGTCGCCACGACCACGCCCGGCTACCGCTATGTGCTCGGCAGCGTCCTGAATCAGGTCCTGCTCCATCAGTCGGTCATCGGTCTGGAAACGAAGATCGCGCTCGATAAATACGGCATTACGCCCGATATCATCATCGGCTGCGCCGGCGGCGGATCGAACCTCGGCGGTCTGATCGCTCCGTTTATGGGCGAAAAGCTGCGCGGCGAAAAGGATTACCGCTTCATCGCCGTCGAACCCGCCTCCTGCCCCAGCTTTACGCGCGGCGTGTTCGCCTATGACTTCTGCGATACCGGCATGGTCTGCCCGCTGGCAAAAATGTACACGCTTGGCAGCGGCTTCATCCCGTCGGCCAACCACGCGGGCGGCCTGCGCTACCACGGCATGAGCCCGATCCTCTCGCGGCTGTACCACGACGGCCTGATGGAGGCCCGCAGCGTCGAGCAGACGAGTGTATTTGAAGCAGCGGAGTATTTCACCCGCACCGAGGGCATTCTCCCTGCGCCGGAATCCAGCCACGCCATCCGCGCCGCCATCGACGAAGCGCTTAAGTGCAAGGAAACAGGGGAGGAGAAGACCATTGTCTTCGGACTGACCGGCACTGGCTACTTCGATCTCGTTGCGTATCAGAAGTTCAACGATCATGAAATGACCGATATTATCCCGACCGACGAGCAGCTTGCCGCAAGCATCGCAAAGCTGCCGAAGGTTTCGGAATGAAATTTCTGCGTACACCCTGTTGACATTTGTATGCGAGGTGTGTATAATAACGCCGTCAATCAAATACAGGACATCCGTTGATCGTCCTCAGAACGCGTATGCGGACTGAGAACAGAAGGAATCTCTGGAGAACTCATTGAATTGAGTGCCGAAGGTGCAAGGCGCAAGCCGAATCTCTCAGGCAAAAGGACAGAGCCGCAGCTACAGCTTTTGTAATACGGCACCACAATGAGCAGACCGGAGACGGCCTGCTCATTTTTATCGTTGTATAAGGAGATACATCGTCATGGCAAACGTACTCGAAACCGGCATGAGCTATCTGCAGACGCAGGACCCCGAGGTCGCGGCCTGCATCGAAAACGAATTTCAGCGCCAGAAGCAGAACATTGAATTAATCGCGTCGGAGAACATCGCCTCTCCCGCCGTCATCGCGGCCATGGGCTCCGTTCTGACGAACAAATACGCCGAGGGCTACCCCGGCAAGCGCTATTACGGCGGCTGCGATTATGTGGATGTGCTGGAGACGATCGCGATCGAGCGCGCGAAAAAGCTGTTCGGCGCGGCCTATGCCAATGTACAGCCGCACTCCGGCGCGCAGGCCAATCTGGAGGTCTATGCCGCGCTCTTGCAGCCGGGCGATACGCTCATGGGCATGGATCTTGCCAGCGGCGGCCATCTGACGCACGGCGCCCGTGTCAATCTCTCCGGCAAATACTATCACAGCATCAGCTACGGCGTGGACCCGGAGACGGGCCGCATCGACTATGATCAGGTCGAGGACATGGTTCGCCGGTACCGGCCGAAGCTGCTTGTGGCCGGTGCGTCCGCCTATCCCAGAGCCATTGATTTTAAGGCATTTGCCGAGATCGCGCACAAAAACGGCGCGCTGCTCATGGTCGACATGGCGCATATCGCGGGTCTTGTCGCAGGCGGGCAGCATATGAGCCCCGTTCCCTATGCTGACGTCGTCACGACCACCACGCATAAGACGCTGCGCGGCCCGCGCGGCGGCATGATCCTCTCGCGCGACGAGGAATTCGCCAAAAAGCTCAACAGCGCCGTCTTCCCCGGCACGCAGGGCGGGCCGCTGATGCACGTGATCGCGGGCAAGGCCATCTGCCTGCGCGAAGCGGCGCAGCCGGAATTCAGAGCCTATGCGGAAAACGTTGTAAAAAATGCAAAGGCGCTGGCAGAAGCGCTGCTGGCACATGGCTTCGATCTCGTGACCGGCGGCACAGACAACCATCTGATGCTTGCCGATCTGCGGAAGAAGAACATCACAGGCAAGGAACTGCAGACAAAGCTTGACGAGGTGCACATCACCGTCAACAAAAACGCCATCCCGAACGACCCGCAGAAGCCCGGCGTCACCAGCGGCGTGCGCATCGGTACGCCCGCGTGCACCACGCGCGGCTTTACGCCGGAGGATATGCCGGTCGTGGCCGACTGCATCGACAAGATCGCGACGGACTATGAAGCCAACCGCGAAGCCGTGCTTGCCGCCGTGGCGGAGCTTGTCAGAAAGCATCCGATCTACGAATAAGCACCGTCTGCCTCCAATTGCGCGGTTTGCCGCTTTTTGTCTAAATCTTGTGCTTTCGGGCAAAATGTAACACAAATGAAATGTTGGACGCATTTACAAACCGGGCACAATATATTATGATAGTGGCACAAGCTCAAAAGAAGGAGGCTGACCGTCGTGAATGACAATACCATCAAGTTTGTGGTACCGGAAGACAGTAGTGAGGAAATGAAGAGCATTCTGACCGCCGTATAT
>OMET01000332.1_pt1 | contig 18155 bp, 19 predicted proteins | sample 1673841 | NCBI WGS metagenome assembly OMET01 (sample SAMEA103958129, study PRJEB25191) | human gut metagenome | reverse complement strand
AACAGATCGGAGAAAAAACGATGGAAAACATGGAAAACGCGGCGCGCAAGAAAGTGATGCTGTCGGGCATTCAGCCCAGCGGTGATCTGACCCTCGGGTCCTACCTCGGCGCGATCAAGAACTGGGCGGAGCGCGACGAGGAATTTGACAACTACTACTTCATGGCCGATATGCACTCGATCACCGTGCGTCAGGACCCTGCGGCGCTGCGCCGCCGCACGCTCGAGCAGCTGGCGCAGTACATCGCCTGCGGCTTGGACCCCGAGAAGAACACGCTCTTTATCCAGTCTCATGTGCCGCAGCACGCAGAGCTTGGGTGGGTGCTGAATTGCTATACGATGTTTGGCGAGCTTTCCCGCATGACGCAGTTTAAGGACAAGTCTGCCAAGAACAGCGAGAACATCAACGGCGGTCTCTTCACCTATCCTGCGCTGATGGCGGCGGATATTCTGCTCTATCAGCCCGATTATGTCCCCGTGGGCGAAGATCAGAAGCAGCATGTCGAGCTCTGCCGCAACATCGTCCAGCGCTTCAACGGCATCTATGGCGATGTCTTCAAGATGCCCGAGCCGTACATCCCCAAGGTTGGTGCGCGCGTGATGAGCCTGAGCGACCCGGGAGCCAAGATGTCAAAGTCCGACAAGGATCCCAACGGCTCCATCTACCTCATGGAAAAGCCCGAGGACATTCTGCGCAAGTTCAAGCGCGCTGTGACTGACAGCGATACGGAAAACTGCGTGCGTTACGATCCCGAGCATAAGCCCGGTGTTGCGAACCTGATGACCATTTACTCCGCCGTGACGGGCAAGAGCTTTGACGAGATCGAGCAGGAGTTCGCCGGTAAGGGCTACGGCGCGTTCAAGCCCGCCGTGGGCGAGGCCGTCGTTGAAACCCTGCGTCCCATCCGCGAGGAGGCCACGCGCATTTTGGGCGACAAGGCGTATCTCGAGTCCGTGTATCGCGCGGGTGCGCAGAAGGCGTCCTACGTGGCGGAAAAGACGCTGCGCAAGGTCTACAAGAAGGTCGGCTTTGTGGCGCGCTGAGGGTGAGTGATGATGAACGGAATTCCGAAAGAGTTGCTGCTGAGCGTCGGCGCTGCACTTCTGTGCGCGTTCGTCGTCAGCTTCCTGATGTGCCCGATGGTGAAGTCCTTCGCCTATAAGATCGGCGCGATCGACGTGCCGAAGGACAACCGCCGCATGCACAAAAAGCCCGTGCCGCGCCTCGGCGGTCTGGCGATCTTCCTCGGATTTATGGTGAGCATGCTGCTCTTTGTCAAGGTGGATCACCAGATGCAGGGCATCCTGCTCGGCGCGTCCATCATCGTCGTGCTCGGCGTGGTGGACGACATGTCCCCGCTGCGGGCATACTTCAAGTTCTGCGTGCAGATCTTTGCGGCGCTCGTCGCCGTGTTTCACGGCGTTGTGGTCCAGACGCTTTCAAACCCCAACGTCTTTGCCGATAGCCCGTATTGGGATCTTGGCTGGCTGGCGATCCCCATCACGGTGCTGTGGATCGTGGGCATCACAAATGCCGTCAACCTTATCGACGGACTTGACGGCCTTGCCTGCGGCGTTTCCACGATCAGCGCCATTTCGATGCTCGTCATTGCGCTGCTCGTCTCCGAGAGTGACGTGGCGCTCGTGATGGCCTCGCTTGTGGGCGCGTGCCTCGGCTTCTTGCCCTTCAACAGAAATCCTGCGAAGATGTTCATGGGCGATACGGGGTCGACGTTCCTCGGCTATATCCTTGCGACCATCTCCATTCAGGGCCTTTTTAAGTATTACGCCATCGTGTCGTTTGCGGTGCCGTTTTTGATCCTCGGCCTTCCGATGTTCGACACGCTCTTTGCCATCATCCGCCGCCTTGCCCACGGGCAGAACCCCATGGCGCCGGATCGCGGCCACATTCACCACCGCCTCATCGACATGGGTCTCAACCAGAAGCAGGCGGTCGCGGCGCTGTATGTCATCAGCAGTATTCTGGGCCTTTCCGCCGTGGTGCTGACGTCGAGCGGCGCGATCAAGGCGATGCTCTTTCTGATGGCGCTGGCGGTGGCGGCATTCCTCGCCTCGCGCGTCATCTTCCGCCGCGATATCGACAAGGCGTTGCAGGCGGAAAAGGCCGCGGCAGAGGAGAAGAACACAGAGACCGCCACACCGGCGGAAACCGTGCCTACGGAACCTGAAGAAGAATCCAACGAAGAGAAAAAAGAGGGAGCATAAATGGAAAAACTGCGCATTATGAGCGTATTCGGCACGCGGCCTGAGGCCATCAAGATGGCGCCGCTCGTCAAGGAACTGGCAAGCCGCGAGGAGATCGAGAGCCTTTGCTGCGTGACGGCGCAGCACCGCGAAATGCTCGATAGCGTCATGGAGGTCTTCGACCTCAAGGCCGACTGCGACCTCGACATCATGACTCCGCGGCAGACGCTCTCGACCATCACGAGCAAGTGCCTGCTCGGTATGGACGACGCCATCGAGCAATTAAAGCCTGACATGATCTTAGTCCACGGCGACACATCGACGACCTTTGCCGGTGCGCTCTCGGCCTTTTACCACAAGGTGCCCGTGGGGCACGTGGAGGCGGGCCTTCGCACCTACGATAAATATTCGCCCTTCCCGGAGGAAATGAACCGCAAGCTCGTCACGGCCATCGCCGACCTCTATTTCTGCCCGACGAAGAACAACCGCGAGAACTTACTCAAAGAGGGCGTGACCGAGGGCCTTTTCATCACGGGCAATACGGTCATTGACGCATTGAAAACGACGGTGCGCAAGGATTATCACTTTACAACGGAAGCGCTCAACGAGCTGGACTATTTGAGAAAGGTCGTGCTCGTCACCTGCCATCGCCGCGAGAATTACGGTCAGCCCATGGAGAATATCATGACCGCGCTGCGCGATATTGCCCTCCAGAACGAGGACTGCGAGCTGGTCTATCCCGTACATCTCAGCCCTGTCGTGCGCGAGAACGCACAGAAGTTCCTTGCTGGTACGCCGCGCGTGCACCTCATCGACCCGCTGAGCGCAGACGAGATGCACAATCTCATGGCACGCTGCTACATGGTGATGACCGACAGCGGCGGACTCCAGGAGGAAGCGCCTGCGCTCGGCAAGCCCGTGCTCGTGATGAGAAGAGAGACCGAGCGTCCCGAGGCGGTCGCCGCCGGAACGGTGAAGCTCTGCGGCGTCGAGTACGACGATGTGCTGCGCATGGGCAACGAGCTGCTGCGCAGCAAGGAGGCCTACGACGCGATGGCACACGCCGTCAACCCCTATGGCGACGGCCACGCCTGCGCGCGCATTGCCGACGCGATCCTCTGGCACTTTGGCCGAAAGACGGAGCGCCCTGCCGACTTCAACGCCTGACGGAAAAAGAAAGGAGTGAAGCAGAATGAGAAAACGGAGAGTGACGCCCATCGGCGCTGCCTTCGCCGCGCTCGTTTTGCTGGTGCTCCTGTTTGTGATGCGCGGTGCGCTGCATCGTCCCGCGCGTGTTGTGCTGCCGCAGGAATCGAGCAGCAGCGATGCAAGCGATGCCGCGCTTGACGACAGCGCCGTCGGGCGTATTGCCGTGCGGCCCGACACGGTGCAGTCGGCCATTGCAACGCTCGAGCGCCCTGCGCGCTATTCGCGCGATATTACCATTGAACGCTACTACTCCGGCGGCAGCGGTGTGGATCATGTCAGCGTCAGTGTTGATGGGGCGTGGATGCGTGTTGATGCGGAGAAGGCAGGCGGCTCGCAGAGCCACACGATCTCAAACGGAGAAAAGATCTGGGTCTGGTACGGCGGCAGCAAGCTTTGGTATGAGAGTGCGTCGGCCTTTACCGCCGATGAAGAGCAGGGGATCCCGACGTATGAGAATATTCTGCATCTCGAAAAGCAGCGGATCGCGGCGGCGGATTACCGCCTGCTTGACACCGTGGACTGCATCTTTGTAGAGACTGCCGTTGATGATGGGGGCTATGTTGAACGCTACTGGGTCAGTGTAAACGACGGACTGCTCTGCGCAGCGGAGAAGCTGCAAGGCGAGGACGTTGTTTACCGCATGGCGGGCATGACGATCGATACGACCGCGCCCGATGCGGACGTATTTACGCTGCCGGACGGCACGGTACTCCACGGAGAGACAGACGAACCGTAAAAACGAGCATAAAGAATAAAACAGGCTGTTCGAATCCAATCGAACGGCCTGTTTTTCGGTATGTTACAAGATGAGCAGCAGTCCCAGTGCGATGAGCAGCTCGTCGTCCGCCTTTTCCTCGAAAAGGAAAAAAAGAATGAGCAGCAGCAAAAGATCCGCTTTGTCAACACCCTTGAGCGGCAGCTTGTCGAGAAGGTGCGAGAAAAACTGCGAGGTTTCCCGGCTTATCGGCGGAGGGGGCGAGCTATCCTGCGCCGCTTTGGGCGGCGGTGCGTTTCCGCCTGCCGGGGGTGGGGGAGGCGGCGCTTCTCTGCGTGGAAGATCCTGCATGGGCATGCGGGTGTAAACACCGTCATCGTTGCGAAGATAGCGGTTATACATCGTGCGTCCCCCCTTCGCTGAGCAGCAGCGCCTTTCCCAGATGAATGAAGCGCGCGAGCTGTGCCGCGCGCTCAACCTTGTCCTGCCGTTCCGGCTTCAAAAACGGCCGCAGCGCGCGCAGGAAGGCGGCGGTTTCGCCGCTCTCGGGTCGGTTCAGCTGCGAGAGCAGCGGCAGGAGCTTTTGAACGAGCGAGGGATCGATGCCGCCGGGCAGCGGGGAAGAAGCGTTCGCCTGTCCTTCCAGCGGCGGGGGCGAAGGCGGCGGAGCTGCCGCACCGTTTGGCGGAGGCGGCGCCGCGCCGCCCGGCTGTCCCATCTGCTGCGACAGGCTCTGTGCCATCTGCATGACCTGCGCCATGGCGTCCGGATCGGAGAGCAGGGTATTCAGTTTTTCCTCCCACTCGCTCATCGTGACGCCCCCCTGAGATCGTTTACTTTTTCGCGCTGTCGTTGATGCGGTTCATGACGGCCATTCCCTCCGGACTTTTCATAAGTCCTGAGAGCATCGCGGCCAGTTCCTTTGTGTTGCCCGCTGCGGCGCTTTGTGCCGCGCGGTTGAGCGCTGCGCCGCCGTCCTGCGCGGTGAGCATCTGCATGAGTCGCTGACCGTCGAGCGATTGCAGGAGCGCCTGTGCCATGGCGGGATTGTGCTTGAATTTGTCGATGAGCTGCTGTGTGCTTTGATCCATTGTTGCGCCTCCGTTTCCTGTCTTTCAAGGCAGTATATGACGGTGAGGAGAAAGTTGTGCCGCTGCGGCAAAATTTCTGAAAATTTTCGGAATCCGTGAAAGAAAACGGCCTGCTCGCGCACATACATGGTGTAAGGCCTTTGAGGAGAGAAACATATATGTTATCAAACGAAGCATTTGCCCAAAATGCAGAAAAGTACATGGACACGGTCTTTCGCGTGGCCTACGGCTGGCTCAAAAACCCGGACGACGCCAACGATGTGACGCAGGACGTATTGGTAGAGCTGTACAAAACGGATAAGGAGTTCGAATCCGACGCCCACTTGAAAAACTGGCTCATTCGTGTCACCGTCAATCGCTGCAAGATGTTCTTTCGCTCGCCGTGGCGCAGGCACGAGGATATCGATGACTACGCCGAAACGCTTTCTTTCGAGCAGCCGCGGGACGGAGAACTGTTCGAAGCCGTGATGGCGCTCGAGAGGAAATACCGTGTGCCGCTGCTGCTCTTTTACTACGAAGGATACTCGACGGCGGAAATCGCCTCGATGCTCTCCATCGCGGAGAAGACCGTCAGCACAAGACTTTACCGCGCAAGGGCGAAGCTCAGAACGATTTTGGAGGAGGAGTAAAGCAATGACAGAAAAAGAGAGATTTCAACGCGCGTTCGCGCCGCTGCACGCCTCCCCGGATACGATGACGGAGGTAATGAAGATGACAGAACGGAAAACGAAACGGCCCGCGCTGCGCCGCGCGGCGACCCTTGGCCTCGCCGCCGCCCTCGTGCTGGCGCTCGGCAGCGTTGCCTATGCCTCGGACCTCGGCGGCATTCAGCGTACGGTGCAGCTTTGGCTCAACGGTGAGATGACGGACGCAACGCTGACGGTAAACGAGGGAAGCTACACCCTGCGCTATCCGGACAAGGACGGCACCGAGCACGAAATGGGCGGCGGTGGCATTGCCATCGAAGACGACGGCACGGAGCGGGCGCTGACGGAGGAAGAGATGTTAGAGCATCTCGACGCGCCCGAGGTCGTTTACGAAGATGACGGCACAGTGATGATCTGCTACCGCGGCCAGTCGCTCGACATTACAGACCGCTTTGATGAAAATGGCCTTTGCCATGTTTTGCTGCGCGATGAGCAGGACGGAGGAAAAACGCTCTTTGTCACGATCCGCTACAACGATGGCTACTCGTACAACGCAACGAAATACGAAGACCCCTATGGCCGCAGGTAAGGCAGCCTGCGCTGAGCGGAAAAATATCCCGCATGCTTTCAGCATGCGGGATATTTTTTGTCAAAAACGCAATTATTTCTGCGCCTTTCCGTAATCGCAGTCCTTTCTGAGCGGGCAGCCGTCGCAGTTTGCCTTGCGCGCGGTGCAGATGTCGCGCCCGAAGAGCACCATGCGATGGCAGAAGTCGCTCGATTCCTCCGGCGGGAGTACCTGACGCAGCTGCTTTTCCACACTCAGCGGGTCCTTGCTGCCATCGGTGAGACCCAATCGCCCCGTGATGCGGATGCAGTGCGTGTCGCAGACGTAGGCGGGCTGGCCGTAAATGTCGCCGAGGATGAGGTTCGCCGTCTTGCGCCCGATGCCGGGCAGCGCCGTGAGCTCCTCCATCGTGCCGGGGACCTTGCCGCCGTGCTTTTCGAGCAGAATTTTCGCGCACTCGACGAGATCCTTCGACTTGGTGTTGTAAAATCCGCAGGAGCGGATCACCTCGCCGACCTCCTCATAGCTGGCGTTTGCAAAGGCTTCGAGCGACGGATATTTCTGAAAGAGCGCGGGCGTGACCATGTTCACGCGCGCGTCGGTGCATTGGGCAGAAAGACGCACGGCAAAAAGCAGCTCGTAGTCCTTTTGATAGTTGAGCGAGCAGCGCGCGTTGGGGTAGAGGACCTTCAGCTCCTCCACGATGCGGCGGACGGCGGCTTTGGATTTCATGGCGAAACCTCCTGCGTTTCATCAATACTGCCGACAGTATAGCACAGAGACACGGAAAAATCGACAGAAAAAGTCTGTGCAAGGAAAGAAAAGCGTGCTATAATCAAAGAACTTTCTTGCAAGGGAGGGCGCGTGATGAAATTACTGTTCAAGCAGCGCTTCTTTTCGTGGTTCGATAGCTACGATATCTACGATGAGGACGGCAACACCGTCTTTACGGTCGAGGGCAAACTCGCGTGGGGACATTGCCTGCATATCCTGAATGCCGCGGGCGAGCACATCGGTACCGTGCAGCAGCGGGTGCTGACCTTTCTTCCCAAGTTTGAGCTTTACATCGGCGAGCAGTATTACGGCTGCATCTGCAAGGAATTCACGTTCTTTACCCCGCGCTTCACGCTCGAGTGCAGCGACTGGGAGGTGAACGGCAGCTTCATGGAGTGGGACTACACGATCGACAGCCCTTCGCGCGGCTGCATCGCCACCATCACAAAAGAGCTCTTCCGCTGGACGGACACCTACGTCATCGATGTTGCCGATCCCAAGGACGCGCTGGGTGCGCTGATGGTCGTGCTGGCCATCGACGCGGAAAAATGCAGCAGGAACAACTGATATGAGTGAAAAAAGACCTTTGGCGGATGAGATCCGCCCGCTGACGCTCGACGAGGTCGTCGGGCAGAAGCATTTACTTGGAAAAGGCGCGCTGCTGCGCCGGCTCATCGAGTCCGGCTCAAGCGCGAATATGATCTTCTACGGCCCATCCGGCACGGGAAAGACGACGATCGCCAACATCATCGCAAACCGCACGAACAAGACCCTCTATCGCCTGAACGCGACGACCGCAAGCTTGCAGGACGTTAAGAGCATCATTTCCGACGTTGGTACGATGATGGCGCCGGGCGGCATTCTGCTCTACCTTGACGAAATTCAGTACTTCAACAAAAAGCAGCAGCAGAGCCTGCTGGAGTTCATGGAAAACGGCTCGATCACGCTCATCGCCTCGACGACGGAAAACCCGTACTTCTATGTTTACGGTGCGCTGCTCTCGCGCTCAACGGTGTTTGAGTTCAAAAACGTCAGCGCGGAGGAGACTGTTCCCGCGGTCGAGCGCGCGCTCGGTATCCTGAAAGCGCGCAGCGAGCTGCCGCTTTCCTGGGAAGAGGACGTGCCGCGCGTGATCGCGCAGCAGTGCGGCGGCGATGTGCGCAAGGCCGTGAGTGCCTGCGAGCTTCTGTACGAAGCGGCGGAGGCCGTTCATGGTGAGCTAAAACTAAAAAGTGAAGACGCTTTGCAGGTTGCACAGCGCAGTGCCATGCGCTACGATAAGGGCGGCGACGCGATGTACGATTGCGCGAGCGCGCTGATGAAGTCGCTGCGCGGCAGCGACCCGGACGCGGCGCTCCATTATCTCGCAAGATTTCTGGAGGCGGGGGATCTTGTGACCCCGTGCCGCCGTCTTCTCTGCTCGGCGAGCGAGGACGTCGGCATGGCCTATCCGCATGCCATCGCCATCGTCAAATCCTGTGTCGATACCGCGATGCAGCTTGGCCTTCCCGAGGCGCAGCTGCCGCTTGCGCAGGCGGCGATCCTGCTTGCCACCGCGCCCAAGTCCAACAGCGTCATCGAGGGCATTTCCGCCGCGTGGGCGGACGTGAAGGCGGGCAAGTGCGGCAATTTCCCGCGCTGTCTTCAGAACGTCCACGCCGATTCGACCGGCGGCGCGCAGGGGCAGCACTACAAATACCCCCATTCCTATCCGAACCATTGGGTGAAGCAGCAGTATCTGCCGGACGAACTGAAAAATGCCCGCTACTACCGCTACGGTGACAACAAGACCGAGCGCGCCGCCGCGCAGTACTGGGAAACGATCAAGGGGAAGAGCGATGGATCTGAGACTTAATGATCTGGTTGAGATGAAAAAGCCGCATCCCTGCGGCGAGAAGATATGGCTCGTGACGCGCGTGGGCATGGACATCAAGCTCAAATGCATGCGCTGCGGCCGCGAGGTGATGCTGCCGCGCGCCAAGGCGGAAAAGGGCATCAAGAAAATTGTAGAAAGGGAGGAACCCCATGAATAAGAAAACGCGCGCCGTTGCGATTCTGCTGGTTGCGGTGATGATCTTATCGCTCGTTGCGTCGATGATCATTCCGTATTTATAAAATCCAGCGCGGCAGCGCTGCACATTGCTTCACGCGCGAGCGCGGGAGGGGGAGCGGCGTGCGCGCCGCGGCACCAAAGGGGGTATTCTCTTTCCGAAGAGAATACCCCCTTTTGATCCCCCAGAGAAAGGCGAGGGGCCTTACCCCTCAACCCCGCACATTGGTAGCTTTAATCTCGAATGACTGCACGCGCTGCGCAGTGAGGGTGCAGTGTACATGGCTTCGCCATGAATCCCTACTATCCGTTACCAATCGCAACCGCGCCTTACTGCCGTGAGACGCGAGTGACGGTAGTCGGGCGGCAGACTGCCTGCCGAATGCGGCATTGCTACGCTCGCCGCATTGTGGAGACTGGCGGTAGATGGGAATTACTGCGCACTTCTACAAGATGGGCAGAGCGGCAGCGGGTAGTAGGAGCAGAGGCAAATCGTCTTGCAGTGCTAACGCGGCAACGCCGCGCTATGGGCAGTGCAATCGGCAAGCATTGCAGCTCTTCGAGCTGCTCGCTTGCAATGTGAAAACCTTTCTCTTGGGGGATCAAAAGGGGGCCATTCTCTTTTGTGAAAGAGAATGGCCCCCTTTGACACGCTCCCCTGCGCGGCGCAGGGAAACGATGCAGCGCCATGCGCTGCAATTCTGCCCTTTGGGACAAAAGATAGCGTAGCGGCGCTTTTTCGCCCTTTTCTCAGGTGGGTCACAGCTATAATGAGAACCCATCAGGGGGAGGTGTGCCATGGTCATCTACATAGAAAGCGTCTTCGCGTTCAATGTGCTCGTCGACTATCTGTTGTTGTTCGGCGCAGCGCGGCTTGCCGGGCGGACGGTCGCGCGGCGACGGCTTTTATTCGGCGCGGCGGTCGGCGGAGCGTATGCGGCGGTGCAGCTTTTCCTGCCGCGCAGCGTACTTCTCCTGCTGCTCGCGCTCGCGGTGATGGGGGCGGCGGCCTTTTCCGGCAGCGGGCGGGCGGTCAAGCTGACGCTGCTCTTCTTCCTCGCCTCGTGCGGATTTGCCGGTGTTGTGGTGCTGCTGGGGCAGGGGACGAGGTCGATGACACGCCTTGCGCGCGGCGTTGTGGCGGCAGACCTTCCGTGGGGCATATTTTTGATCGCGGCGGGGCTTTCCTATCTGCTGCTCTCGGTCGTGTTCCGCTTCGGCGCTGCGCGCACGGGAAGGGAGGTCGCGGAGGCGGTCATCACTTACCGCGGAAAGACTGCGCGCGTGCGGCTGCTGCGCGACACGGGCAACACGCTTTCGGATCCCGCAACAGGGTTGGGCGTGCCGGTCGTCGACCGACACGCGCTGGGAGGCCTTGTCAGTAAGGAGGAGGCAGCCGCGCTGCCGCGCATTCCATATTGCAGCGTGGGGATGGCAGACGGATCCTTACCGCTGCTGCGCTGTGAAGCAATGATACTTGACGGGAAAGGCTTGGGTGCACGATCGGTCGCGCTGACGGAGCGGCCGCCCGGCGACGGAAGTGCGTATGCGGGATTATGGTGTGAGGGCTGCGAAAAGGGGGAAAAGAATGCGGGAACGACTCAAAAAACTATGGGTTAGGCTGCGCTTCCGGCTCATCGACTGGGGGCTTCTTGCGCGGCGGGGAATTTTTTACATCGGCGGCAGCGATACGCTGCCGCCCCCGCTCGAGCGGGCGGAGGAAGCGGAACTCATCGCGCGCATGGACGCAGGCGACGAGAGCGTGCGGGGAACGCTCATCGAGCGAAACCTCCGCCTTGTTGCCTACATCGCGCGGCGCTTTGAAAATACAGGCATCAACATCGAAGACCTCATTTCCATCGGCACGATCGGGCTCATCAAGGCGGTGAACACTTACCGCAGCGACAAGAACATCAAGCTTGCAACCTATGCCTCGCGCTGCATCGAGAATGAAATTCTCATGCACCTGCGCAAGACCGCGCCGCAGAAGTCCGAGGTTAGCTTCGATGAACCGCTCAACACCGACTGGGACGGCAACGAGCTGCTGCTCTCTGACATTCTCGGTACCGATGAGGACATGGTGATGAAGCCCATTGAGGATGACGTGGATCGGCAGCTGCTGATGGACGCGGTCGGTCGGCTCAATGCAAGGGAAAAGGAGATCATCACGCTGCGCTTCGGACTTGGCGGCGGGGAGGAAAAAACGCAGAAGGAGGTCGCTGACCGCATGGGCATTTCGCAGAGCTATATTTCGCGGCTTGAGAAACGCATCATCGCGCACCTCAAGAAGGAAATCCTCAAAATGAGTTGACAAGCGGCGCAAAAAACGGTATGATTCAGTGTAGAAATGCGAAGAAGAGGAGCAGTATCCGCATCCGAAAGCGAAGAGAGAGGGCGGCCGGTGTAAGCCCTTGTGCAGGATGCGGGGAAGTCGCCTTGGAGCTGCCGCGCTGAAAAGAGAGTAAGCCGGACGGGAACTCCCGTTACAGAGGCATGAGTGTCCGCGTATGCGGAAATTCAGGTGGTACCACGGTCATTGATCGCCCTGAGCAGCGAAGGCTGCTCAGGGCGTTTTTGTTTTCTGGAGGGAACAATGGAACAGTATATCTTTGCGCCCACGGTCTGCGGGGCGGAACTGGAAGAAGAACTCGCCGCGGCGATCGAAAAGCGGACAGAGATATTTTCCCGCGCATCGCTCCCGGGAATGTGGAAAAAAACAGATGCGATGAATCGCTATGCGGCGCGGGGCAGCGGGCGGAAGGGAGTTTTACGCAAGATCCTTCCGTGGGTGCTGATCCTCGCGGGACTTTTTCTGCTGATTCCGAGATTGATGGAGCCAAAGGAGCTGCGCATGCCGCTTATCGCGGGTGCCTTCTTTGTGTTATTGGGTGTTTCAAGCCTCCTGAGGCAGCGTCCGGCGCGAAGAATAGGCTCGTTCCGTCAGGCGGCGGCCGGAATGCTGCAAAATACGAGCGGCCTTGAGGAAGCGAGCGTGCAGGTCGTTTTTGACGATGACGGCATGAAAGTTAACACGCAGGATAGCACGCGCATTGTGCCGTATGACGAGATGGAAATGCTCATCGAAACGCCGCGGCTGTATCTTTTGACCTACGGCGGGAGGGCGACCCTTTTGCAGAAGAAGGATCTGACGGGCGATACGCAGGCGTTCGTCGGATTTCTGAGCGCTCATGCGCTCAATGTGTACCAAACGGAAAATAGATAAGATCATTATTAGAGTTTCAAGATAGGAGAAAACCAATGAAAGAATTACCCAAGATCTATGAGCCCCAGCAGGTCGAGGGCCGCATCTATCAGATGTGGATGGACCACGACTGCTTCAAGGCCGAGCCCGACCCGGACAAAAAGCCGTTTTCCATCGTCATGCCGCCGCCGAACGTCACCGGCCAGCTGCACATGGGCCATGCAATGGACTCGACGCTTCAGGACATCCTGACGCGCTTTAAGCGCATGCAGGGCTACTCCGCCCTGTGGCTTCCCGGCACCGACCACGCGGGCATCGCCACGCAGATCAAGGTCGAAGAGGAGCTGCGCACCAAGGAAGGCCTGACGCGCTACGACCTCGGCCGCGAGAAGTTTTTACAGCGCGTGTGGCAGTGGAAGGAAAAGTACGGCAACCGCATCGTCGAGCAGCAGAAGAAGATGGGCGCGAGCTGTGACTGGTCCCGCTCCCGCTTCACGATGGACGAGGGCTGCTCCAAGGCCGTGCGCGAGACCTTCTGTGAGCTCTACGACAAGGGCCTCATCTACAAGGGCAGCCGCATCATCAACTGGTGCCCCCACTGCCTGACCGCGCTCTCCGACGCGGAGGTCGAGTATGTCGATAAGCCCGGCAACCTCTGGTATATCCGCTATCCGCTTTCTGACGGCAGCGGCGACATCGTCGTCGCCACCACCCGTCCTGAAACGATGATGGGCGATACGGGCGTTGCGGTCAACCCCGAGGACGAGAAGTTCAAGCACCTCATCGGCAAAACCTGCATTCTGCCGATCATGAACCGAGAGATCCCCATCGTGGGCGACGAGTACTGCGAGATCGGCTTCGGCACGGGCGCGGTCAAAATGACCCCCGCGCACGACCCCAACGACTTTGAGGTGGGTCTGCGCCACAACCTCGAGGTCATCCGCGTCATTGCCGACGACGGTACGATCAACGAAAACGGCGGCAAGTACAACGGTATGGATCGCTACGAGTGCCGCAAGGTGCTGGTGAAGGACCTTGAAGAGCAGGGCTACCTCGTCAAGACCGAGCCGTACTCCCACAACGTCGGCACGTGCTATCGCTGCCACAACGACGTCGAGCCGCTCATCTCCGCGCAGTGGTTCGTCAAGATGGAGCCGCTTGCCAAGGAGGCCATTCGCGTCGTGAACGACGGCACGATCAAGTTTGTGCCCGAGCGCTTCACCAAGACCTATATCAACTGGATGGAAAACGTGCATGACTGGTGCATTTCCCGCCAGCTGTGGTGGGGCCATCAGATCCCCGCGTGGTACTGCGACGAGTGCGGCCACATCAACGTCAAGCGCGAAGACCCCACCGAGTGCGAAAAGTGCGGCTGCAAGCACCTGACGCGCGAAGAGGACGTGCTCGATACATGGTTCTCTTCCGCGCTCTGGCCGTTTTCCACGATGGGCTGGCCCGATACGAACGCAGCCGACCTCAACTACTGGTATCCTACGTCCGTTATGGTCACGGGCTATGATATTATCTTCTTCTGGGTCGCGCGCATGATCTTCTCCGGCATGGAGCAGATGAAGAAGGAACCGTTCAAGACCGTCTTCATCCACGGCCTCGTCCGCGACGACAAGGGCCGTAAGATGAGTAAGTCGCTCGGCAACGGCATCGACCCGCTGGAGATGGCCGAGAAGTACGGCGCGGACGCGCTGCGCTTCAACCTCATCACCGGCAACTCCCCGGGCAACGATATGCGCTTCTACGTCGAAAAGTGCGAGGCGATGCGCAACTTCTGCAACAAGATCTGGAACGCGAGCCGCTTCGTGATGATGAACCTGACGATCGACCACGTCGAGCTGCCCGAAAAGCTGGAGCTTGAGGACAAGTGGATTCTCTCCAAGCTCAATACGCTCATCCGCGAGGTCACGGACAACATGGACGCCTTCGAGCTCGGCGTCGCGTCCGCGAAGATCTACGACTTCATCTGGGACAACTACTGCGACTGGTTCATTGAGCTGACGAAGAACCGTCTCAACAGCGACGATCCCGCCGCGCGCGAGAACGCGCAGAACGTCCTCTGCTATGTCCTCATCGAGACGCTCAAGCTGCTCCACCCGTTCATGCCGTTCATCACCGAGGAGATCTGGCAGGCGCTTCCGCACGAGGGCGAGTTCCTGATGCTCTCCAAGTGGCCGGAGTACAACGAAAAGTTCAGCTTCCCCGCCGAGGAGGAGGCGATGCAGACCGTCATTGAGGCCATCACCGCTATCCGTGCCCGCCGCAACGAGATGAACGTCGCCCCGTCGAAGAAGGTGCACTACACCGTCGCCACCGCGCACGCCGATACATTCAGCGCCGGTATCCCGTTCTTCACGCGTCTGGCCTCTGCCAGCGATGTGACGATCGTGCCCGCCGATGCCGCCATCGACGCCGACGGCAAGGTCGAGGTCGACACCCACGCCGCGCGCATCTTCATGCCGCTTGCAGAGCTGGTCGACTTTGAAAAGGAGCTCGCGCGCATTGCCAAGGAGAAGGCAAACGCCGAAAAGCAGCTCGCCGGCATCGAGAACAAGCTGAGCAATCAGGGCTTCCTCGCCAAGGCGCCCGAGGCCGTCGTGAACGGTGCCCGCGCTGATGCGGAAAAGCTCCGCGCGCTCATTGAGAAGCTCGACGCTTCCGCCGCCGCAATGAAGAAATAAGGCGATCTTACAACATCAAAAAAGAGGGACTTCTCTTTCGAAAGAGAAGTCCCTCTTTTTACTGTTTTATGCCTGCTCCCACTCAAATCTGACGCGCAGGCGGCGCTTGGGCCGCGCTTGCGCAGTGAAAAAATCCCGATCGCGCACGACACTGCCGGTGCGCAGCGTGGAGAGTAGAAAGCCGAGCTGCGTCATGTTGACCAGCAGCGTTCTGAGACCGAAGGTGAACAGCGGGAAGGCAGCCCCGCCCCCGAGCGGAAGCAGCGTGAGGTCAGAGAGAAGGTAGGCGAGCGCCTGCGCGCTGAACGACAGAAGAACTGCATAGGAAACGAGGCGGGCGAGCATACTCTCCTGCCTGCGGCAGCGGCGGAAGGCGAGAACAAGCAGCGCCGTCAGCAGCGTGACGAGCGCGATGAGCGCCAGCCAGCCGCAGCGGTGGACGAGCAGTGTCAGCGCGTGCGCCTGCAAGTCGACCATGCCGAAGCCCTCCCAGCGGGCAAGGTGCTGTGCGCTGTACGGCCCCACGCCGCCCGGACCGATAAATTTGGCATTTTGCAGCAGTTCACGCAGTACAACGGTTTGATAGCCGTGTCCGTCAATGTAGGAGTGAGGATCAAGCACAATGGCGAGCTGACGCGCGAACCAGTTTGCACCGAGAACAAGGACCCACACGATGTCGGCGGCGAGCGGCAGGGTGGTGAGCAGCGTTTCCCACTTTGCGCCAAGACCAAACCAACCGCTGTGGGCGCAGAAAAGCAGCAGTGCGCCGTTGCAGAGAAACAGGAAGCTCAGATCAGTAAGGCTTGGGATCTGTAAGCAGAACAGAAGCTGAATTGCAAGGGCGGTAAGGGCAGTGAAAATGCCCAGGCCGCGCCGCCCGCGCAGCGCGTAGAGCAGCACAGCGAACATCAGCGGGAGCAGCGGCGGCAGACCGCGCAGGAGGATATGTGTCGAAACATAGGTGTAGTGGAAGAGCCAGAACCCACCGAGAGGCAGCAGGCTGAGCAGTACGAGCGCAGCGTGAAACACAAGCGCAAGCGGCAGGGCGAAGCGCCCGAGCAGCGTAAAATCAAGAAAATACGCCGCGAGCAGCGCTGCCGTACCGAGCAGCAGCGCCACGCTCTGATGCACAGCAAAATAGGACAATTCGTAGTCACGAAAGCTTACAAGCGCGGTGAACGCAAGCCCTGCAAGCGCGATGAGTGCCGCGAGCGCAAAAAGAAGCTTTGGTGTTTTCGGACGGTGAACACGGTCGAGTGCCGTGCCGATCTCATAGGGATCGCCTGTCAAACGCAGCGATTCCGCGGCGGCTGCGGCCTCGTCCATGCCGCCTGCCATCAGTGCGTCACGCTGGTCACAGAGGTGGGTCAGAAGTTCGTCTTCAACGAGAGGACGCGCCGCTTTCCATCGCAGCTGCTCAGCCGTGGTGCGGGCAAAGTGTGTGAAAGTCTCAGGCAGAACCAAGACAGCCGCCTCCTCTCAGCACGCGGTCGACCGCGGCGGTAAATTCCGTCCATTCCTCTTCCTTTTCGCGCAGCAGCGCGCGGCCCTTGCGCGCTAAATGGTAGTAGCGGCGCGGACGCGCTGCATCCTCGTCCTTTTCGTAGGAAATGATCAGCTCCTTTTCTTCGAGCGAATGCAGCAGGGGATAGAGCGTGCCGGTCTTGAGCGCGAAGGCGTGACCGATGAGGCCACGATTAACGCCGCCATTGAGCAGGCGGTCGCCGATGCGCGTTCCGGCAAGAAGGCGTCCATCTGGGGACCGGGTCTGATTGCGGTATGCGTCACCTGGTTCGGCTTGGGCGCGTTCCAGTCGGCTACAGGCATCTCGATCATCGCATTCGCCACCGAGTCGAATATGAAGCAGTACACGGGCTTTGTATTCGCCTGCTTCTCCATCAGCTCGTTGATGGGCGCCTTGGTGTACGGCGCGAAGAACTGGTCGATTGCCCTGTGGAAGCGCTTCTACTTCTGCCTGGCCGTGGTGAACATCGGCATCAGCACGTTCCTGTTCGCCAAGCATCTGTGGGTGATTATGATCATCTACCTGATCATCGGCGTGTGCCAGGCCGTGGCGACGATCCCGGGCCTGTCCCGGTCGGGCACCACAATCGCGGCCGGCATGGCCACGGGGCTGGACCGCAGCTTTGCGGTGCGCTTCTCGTTTCTGATGTCGCTGCCCGCGGTGCTGGGTGCGAACATCCTGTCGCTGGCCAAGGCGGCCAAGACGGGCATCGACGTGTCGCTCCTGCCGGCGTACCTGATCGGCATGTTTGTGGCGATGGTTTCGGGCATTGCGGCCATTGGCCTTGTCAAGCGCCTGACGTCGAAGGGCCGCTTCGGCGCGTTTTCCTACTACTGCTGGGGCGCGGGTGCACTGACGATGATTCTGTCTCTGATTTTCTGAGAGGACGTTATAAAATGGCAACTTCATCATCTAAAAAGAAAACCGGCACGGCAAAAAAGTCCGCTCCGGCGGCAAAAAGGCCGGCCTCCGCGCCGAAAAAGCAGCCGGCTGCCAAGGCGGCTCCGGCCCATGCGCCGACGGCGCCGACGTGGCCGTATGCGCTTGTGTGCATTATTTTGTCGCTGTTGGCATTTCTGGGCCTGTTTCACGCCGAGGGCGTCATTATTGACGGCTTTGCGGGTTTTCTGTGCGGCATCATGGGCTGGGGCTTTTGGGCGTTTCCGTTTGCGATGCTGCTGCTGGCGTGGGCCTTTGTGTGCAACCCGCGTAAGCACTTTGGCCTGCGCGTGACGGCGGCGCTGCTGATCGCGCCGCTGTTCGGCACGATCGTGCACCTGATGGTCTGCCGCGTGGCGTTCACGGCGCAGACGTTCGGCGCGATCATCGGCCAGCTCTACGACGGGGGCAAGGCGCTCACGTCCGGCGGCGTGATCTCCGGCGGCGTGGGCTATCTGCTCAAGGCTGGCATCAGCGTGTTTGCGGCGCTGCCCTTGGCGATGGTGGCGTTCGTGTTCTGCGTGCTTGGCAGTATGGACCT
>OMET01000315.1_pt1 | contig 18668 bp, 13 predicted proteins | sample 1673841 | NCBI WGS metagenome assembly OMET01 (sample SAMEA103958129, study PRJEB25191) | human gut metagenome | reverse complement strand
AATGTATTAAGGGGATCCCCCCGGAGAAGAAAAGGAGAGTATGTATGAAAGAAAAGAAGAAACTGAGTCTGCCGATCAAGATTTTTATCGGCATGGCGCTCGGCATCCTCGCGGGTCTTGCATTTGCATTTGCCAAGCTCGGCTCGTTCACCACTGAGTGGATCAAGCCTATCGGCACGATCTATGTCAACCTTCTGAAATTCCTCGTTGTTCCCGTTGTTCTGTTCTCCATCGCCGACGGCGTCATCTCCCTGAAAGATCTCAAGCGCGTTGGCTCAGTCGGTCTCAAAACTTTCGTGTATTACCTGTGCACCACTGCGTTGGCCGTTGTGGTCGGTCTGCTGCTTGTCAACCTCTTTAAGGGTTCGTTCACGCCCCTGCCCTCCACGGAGATCGAGGGACTGGCGTATGAGGCCAAAGATGCGCCTTCGGTCATGAGCGTCATCGTGAACATTTTCCCTGACAACCTGTTTAAGCCAATGGTCAATGCCGACATGCTGCCGGTCATCGTCATCTCGATCTTCCTCGGCGCGGGCTGCCTCGCCGCCGGTGAGAAGGGCGAGAAGATCGGTGAGCTTATCAACTATGCACAGGCGGTCGTCATGAAGATCATGATGATGATCATCAGCTTCACCCCGATCGGCGTCTTCTGCCTGATGACCGATGTGGTCGCCGTCAACGGCCCGCAAATCATTGGCAAGCTGGCGCTCATCATTGCCGTTGCCTACATCGGCTACATCGCGCACGTTGTGATTGTCTACGGTCTGTCCGTCAAGTTCCTCTCAAAGATGAGTCCATTCGCATTCTTCAAGGGTATTGCGCCCGCCATGATCACGGCGTTCACCACGACCTCCTCCAACGCAACGCTGCCCGTCAACATCGAATGCTGCAACAAGATGGGTGCGGAGCCGGAGATCAGTGCATTCGTCCTGCCGCTCGGCGCAACGATCAACATGGACGGCACGGCCATCTATCAGGCGGTCTGCGCGGTCTTCATTGCCTGCTGCTATGGCATCGACCTGACGCTCGGTCAGATGGCGATGATCGTTCTGACCGCAACACTTGCCTCGGTCGGCACTGCTGGTACGCCTGGCGCTGGCATGATCATGCTGGCGATGGTGCTTACCTCCGTCAATCTGCCGGTCGAAGGCATCGCGCTGATCGCGGGTGTTGACAAGCTGTTTGACATGGGTCGTACCACGCTGAACATCACCGGCGACGCAACCTGCGCCATGTGGATCTCCCGCCTCGAGCGCGAGAAGAAGGCCAAGGCCGCTGCCAAGGCAAAGTAATAAAAATCGATCAATCAAAATCAATGGGCCTGCCGCAATGCGGCAGGCCCACTTTTTATACGCTCAGGAACGCTTTCGCTCAAAGCTCCGTCTCGACGAAGTTCTTCATGACCTCGGCGCAGCGCGGGCAGAGGCCTTCCTCGTTTGCCTGCTCGGAGTGCATCCAGCAGCGGGGGCACTTCGTGCCGGGGGCTTCCGTGACCTCGATCGTGAGGCCGGGGAAATTCGTGCCGCTGCCGGTGACGGCATTTTCTCTTGCGCGCTCGTCTGCAACAGAGACGTTCGACACGATGAACAGCTCCGCGAGGTTCATTTCGCGGACCGCCTTGAGCGCCTCGGCCGCCGGTGCATCGAGTGCCGAGAGCGTGACATGCGCCTCAAGGCTCTTGCCGATGCGCTTGTCTGCGCGGGCGCGCTCAAGCACGCCGTTGACATCGCTGCGGACACGGATGGCGGTATCCCAGACAGCCATTTTCTCTGCACTCAGAGCGTAATCTGCATACGGCTTCGACATGACGTTCAGCAGGACGTTGCGGGCGTCATCCTCGGCACGGTGCGGCATCTGGAGCCAGATCTCGTCGCAGGTGAAGGCGAGGATCGGCGCAAACGCCTTGGTCATGGCATCGAGGATCAGCCAAAGCGCCGTCTGTGCGCTGCGGCGGGTCAGGCTTTCCTTTGCATCGCAGTAGAGGTGATCCTTGATGATGTCAAGATAGAGGCTTGAGAGCGTCACGACGCAGAAGTCGTTGATGGCGTGGGAAACGCCATGGAACTCGTAGTTGCTGTAGCTCTCCTCGCACTTGACGAGCAGCTCGTTGAGCTTCGTGATCGCCCAGCGGTCAAGCTCCGGCATATTTTCCGGTGCGACCAGCTCGTTCGGGTCGAAGTCCACCAGATTGTCGAGGCAGAACTTTGCCGTGTTGCGGAACTTCAGATAGTTCTGGCTGAGCTGCTGGAAGATGGAATCAGAGCAGCGGACGTCGGCATGATAGTCCGCCGAGCCTGCCCACAGACGCAGGATGTCCGCGCCGTACTTGTTGATGATCTCCGCCGGATCCATGCCGTTTCCGAGCGACTTGTGCATCTGGCGGCCTTCGCCGTCCACGGTCCAGCCGTGCGTGAGGCACTGCTTGAACGGTGCGCCTCTGTCCAGTGCGCCGACCGCCGTCAGCAGAGACGACTGGAACCAGCCGCGGTACTGGTCGGCGCCCTCGATATACATATCGGAGGGCCAGAAGCCCTGATCCTTCTGCATGGAGGCAAAATGCGTCGAGCCGGAGTCAAACCAGCCGTCCAGCGTATCCGTTTCCTTCTCAAAGGTCTTGCCGCCGCAGTGCGGGCAGGTGAAGCCCTCGGGAACCAGCTCCATGGCTTCCTTCTCAAACCAGATGTTCGAGCCGTGCTCCGCGAAAAGCTGCGAAATGCGCGCGATGGATTCATCGTTGCAGATGGGCTTGCCGCAGTCCTTGCAGTAGAACACCGGGATCGGCAGACCCCAGCGGCGCTGGCGGGAGATGCACCAATCGGCACGCTCGCGGATCATGGAGATCATGCGCTCCTTGCCCCATGCAGGGTTCCAGTACACATTCTCACAGGCGGCAACGGCCTTGTCCTTGAACGACTCGACCGAGCAGAACCACTGCGGCGTGGCACGGAAGATGATCGGGCTCTTGCAGCGCCAGCAGTGCGGGTAGGAGTGGACGATGTCCTCACAGGCAAACAGCGCGCCGCTCTGACGCATATCCTCGAGAATGACGGGGTTCGATTCGTCGGTCTTCATACCGGCATACTTGCCCGCGTAATCGGTGTGGCGGCCGCGGTCATCGACCGGAACGACCAGCTCCATGCCGTAGCGGCGGCAGGTCTGATAGTCGTCCGCGCCGAAGCCCGGCGCAGTATGGACGCAGCCGGTACCGGAGTCCATCGTGACGTAATCAGCCAGCACCAGACGCGAGGTCTTCGGCAGGAAGGGATGGTCAGCCAGCATGTTCTCATAGAACGCGCCCTCATGGCGCTCAACGACCGCATAGTCCTCGACACCGCCCACGCACATGACCTTCTCCATCAGCGCCTCGGCAACGATGTACATCTCGCCGTTTGCGTTGTTGCGGACGACAACATAGCTTTCCTTCGGGTTGAGCGCGATGGCGAGGTTGCCGGGAAGCGTCCAGATCGTGGTCGTCCAGATCACGAAGCTGAGCTTCTCATGGTCGAGGTGCGGCAGCTTGCCGAGATCGTCGCGCATCTTGAACTTGACGTAGACCGTGGTACACGGATCGTCGTGGTACTCGATCTCCGCCTCCGCCAGCGCTGTCTCGTCCTTCGGGCACCAGTAGACGGGCTTGAGGCCCTTGTAGATGTAGCCCTTTTTGAACATTTCGCCGAAGACCTTGACTTCCTCGCTCTCGAAGCCCTTGTTCATCGTCTTATAAGGATGCTCCCAGTCGGCGATGACGCCGATGCGCTTGAAGCCCTCCATCTGACGGTCGATGTATTTCTGCGCAAACTCCTGGCAGGCCATGCGGAACTCGGGAACGGGCATGGTCTTGTGGTTGAGCTTGTTCTTCTTGATGATGGCAGACTCGATGGGCATACCGTGGTTGTCCCAGCCGGGAATGAACGGCGTGTAGTAGCCGCGCATCGCATACAGGCGCACGATGAAGTCCTTCAGAGACTTGTTGAGCGCGTGACCCATGTGAATGTCGCCGTTGGAGAACGGAGGGCCGTCATGCAGGGAAAAACGGGGCTTGCCCTCGTTCTTTTTCAGCAGCTCGCCGTAAACGTCGAGCTTCTTCCACGCCTCCAGCATGGCAGGCTCGCGCTGCGGAAGACCCGCGCGCATCGGGAAACCGGATTTGTTCATGTTCAGTGTCTTTTTGTATTCCATCTTGATCCTCCAAATGAAGTATAATCACAAAAAAACGCCCCGAGTCAAAGACTCAGGGCGGCGTGTGCCGTGGTACCACCTGAATTCCCGCAAAAGCTCCGCGGGCGCTCATGCCTCTGTAACGGGAGGACCCGTCCGAGCCTACTGGCTGCCGTTCGGTCGGATGCTCAAAGGGGATATTCGGGTCACTCCTGCCGCTGCCTTCCACCGACCGGCAGCTCTCTGTGCGCACGAGTGACCGTACTCGTCCTTATCATCGCATGTGTATGTGATCGTTTTGTTTTTCCCTGCCGGTCAGACCGATGTGGGATCGTAATTCTTGCCGAATTTCAGATTTGTGAACTTGATCGTTGCGCTGTTGTCCGGATGAGACGCAGGCTGCGTCGGAGCGACCGTGGGATCCGGTGCAGGCTCCGAGCCGACCAGCTTCTCCAGATTCTCCGAGATCTCCGAGGCAATGTCGGACGCGGACGCCGACGGTGCGGGCGGCGCGGACGGCACGATCATCGGGGGCGTCTCCTGCTTGCTCCAATCGTAGGGCTTCTCACGCACGGGGGGCTTGGGCTGCTTCGGCTGCTCCTCGACCTTGAGATCCATGCTTCTGAGCTTGTCCAGCAGCTCCAGATGGCCGCGGATATCCTGCTCGACCACATTGATGAAATTCTGCGCGGTCTGCTTGGCGCGCGTCAGGCGCTCCTCTTCCTCGGCAACACTCTGCTGGAGATCTGCCGTCTGGCTGCGGACGCTGCCCTGTGCATCGTTCATCATGCCCGCGCACTTGGCCTGCGCCTCGGCGATCATCTTGTCACAGGTCTGCTGGGCATTGGCGATGGCGCGCTTCATCCCTGCCTCCTGCGAGCGGTATTCCTCCAGCTTCTCGACGAGGATCTTCATCTTGGACTTGAGAACGGCGTTCTCCTTGTACAGCGTGATATAATCCTCGGTCAGCGGCTCAAGGAAATCATCGACCTGCTGCATATCGTATCCGCCGAACACAGCCTTGGAGAAGGTTTGCTCCTGAATTTCCTGCGGTGTAAACATGAGTGCTTGTCCCTCCTGCGAAGTCAATTAAAGGTAAAGGCCGTTATTTTCCAGTTCGTCGATCAGATCACCGACGATGTCGACATTGTACGGCGTGATGATATAGGTGCTGATGGCGATCTTCTTGATCTTGCCGTCGAGCGCGTAGGCGCAGCCGGACAGGAAATCGACCAGACGGCGGGCAACATCCTTATTCGTCGCCTCAAGGTTCAGCACGACCGCATGCTTGCTGCGCAGATGCTCGGCGATGTCGGAGACATTGTCAAAGCGGTCGGGCTTGACCAGCACGACCTGCATCTGGGCCGTCGTGTGGATGTTGACCACCTTGCTGCCGCCGGGCGTGCGGCGGGAGCTGCTGCCGCTCAAGGAGTCGTCGTCCATATCGTCAAAAGATGAAGAGAACGAAGGAGCCGGGGCCGGAGCGGCGGAGCTGCGCGACGGACGGGACGCCTTGGAGCGCGGTTCGTCATCGAATTCGTCGAAATCGTCGTCATCCTCGCCATACGGCTTTGCCAGCTTCTTGAGTTCATCCATAAATCCCATAATCTTGTATCCTCCAATATCTGTGTCTGTCAGACATTATAATTTCTCGGGCCAAAAATCGCAGTACCCACGCGGATCATGGTCGCGCCCTCGGCGATGGCATCGGCATAATCGCCGCTCATTCCCATCGACAGGCATTCCATGTCTACATTATCGTATTTTTTCTCGCTTATGTCAACAAAAAGGTTGCGCATTTCGGCAAAATATCTTCGATTATCGCCCGGATGGAGGCTAATTGGCGGGATCGCCATGAGTCCGCGGAGACGGCAGTGCGGGAAATCCGCCATTTTTTCCACAGTCTGCCAAATTTCTTCCTGCGAAAAACCGGATTTGCTCTCCTCGGCGCCGATGTTGACCTCCAACAAAATAGGCTGCACAACGCCGAGCTTCGCGGCGGTCTTCTCGATGCACTCAAGAAGCTCCATCCGATCGACCGACTCGATGAGATCGACCTTTCCCACCACCTGCTTGACCTTGTTGGTCTGCAAATGGCCGATGAAATGGACGGGTTTTCCCGTGTAGGCGCCCTCTGCGAGCTTCTGCGTCAGCTCCTGCACGCGGTTTTCTCCGCAGCAGTCCACGCCCGCCGCGACCGCCTCACGCACTGCCGCCGCGTCGTTCATCTTTGTTGCGGCGCAAAGCAGCACCTCCGACGGCTCGCGTCCTGCCGCCTTCGCGGCCTGCGCCATAGTTTCCCGGATGACTCTGATATTCTCTGCAATGCTTGCCATCCTTATCCGACCACCTTTCCGTTATACAAATTCTTTGCACTCACGATGACCTCGTCGCCCGGCCAGAGATTTGCCGTTGAGGTCAGGTCGAGCTTCACCTCATAGCTTTCACCGTTGTCGTGAAGGATCTCGATCTTTTTCCAGACCGCCGTCGCGCCCTCGAGAATGTAGACGCCAGCCTGACTGTTTTTATCCACATGCACCGCCGCCTTCGGCACGCGCAGTCCTTCAAAGGACTCAAAAACCACGTCCGCCGACTGCTGCCGCAGGAGCGTCACATTCTGCATATAGCGGTCGGAGGAGAGCACCAGCAGACGGAAGCCCGCCTGATTGTCGCTGATGCGGGAGACCTTCATCTCGATCTGCTCATAAAAATCGCGTGCAAACGAGACCTTGACCGTATCGCCCGCCTGAAGCTCGCCCAGCTCACCGGCAGGGATCGCCGTCACGTAATACCACGTATTTCCGGCGATGAGTTTGCCCGCCGCATGTTCCGGCGGCGTTTCGGGTTCGAGCGCGTTGTAGTCGTAGACGCTCAGATTCTGAAGGCGCTCGGGCGTCAGGACGCGCTCATAGCCATCCACAGCACTGGAAAAATAGCCCGCCGCAGGCGCGCTGACCACGCGTGTGTCCGCTTCGGCCTCATTTTTGAGCGTGTCCAGCTCATTCTGCACCGCCGTCATCTGCGCGGCAATGACCGTGGTCGCGCCCTCGTCGGAGCTTCGGCGCAGAACAAGTCCCTTGAGCTCCGGCGAAAGATCTGCGATGGAGTTCATGTCGCGGCGGCTGATGTACTTGGCGAGCGCCGTCAGATCGCTCACGATCTCGGTGTCGAGCGCGGCCTGATCCGCAAGGCTCGACGAGGAACGGTAGGCATATCCGAGCTGGTCGAGCTGACTGCTCAGCTCCGTGATTCGCCGCTGGCGCTCCTGCGCGTTGTCCGTCAGGTAACCGGTCGCGACCGCCTCACCGGCGGCGACGCGCGTGCCCTCCTTTGCCGTGACCACGGTGATGCCGTACTCCGACTCGATCACCGTTTCACTGCGCACAACGTAGCCCGTGGCGTAATAGCCCGAGCTTGCCGCGTACTCCATGACTGTCACGGTCGTCAGCGGCTCATGGATCGAGGTCGCGACGTTGTAGCCGAAGTAGGCCGTGATCGCCGCGAGCAGGATCCAAAGAATGATGGTCGTATAATGCTTGCCCTGTTTCATAATGGCTCCTTTGCCTGTGCGCAGGGAGCCGCCCGGCTCATTCCTGCGTCAGAGGAAGCGGCGACGACGGGGTGATCGTCGAGACCGCATGTTTATAGATCATCTGCTGCTTTCCCTCGGATTGCAGCAGAACGACAAACGGATCGAAGCCCGTGATGACGCCGCGCATCTGAAAACCGTTCATCAGAAAAACGGTCACCGGCATGCGGCTTTTGCGGGCCTGATTGAGAAACTGATCCTGATAGATTTCATTGTGAGACATGGGTATTGACTCCTTTTCTGTTTGTAATACCCATATGCGCGGCGGCATCTGCAAAAATCGCTGCAAAATCGAGCGGAAGCGTCTGCGAAAGCCAGTGTATCTGCCCGTTTCTCCGGAACCATGTCAGCTGGCGCTTGGCATAGTTGCGCGAGCGCTGCTGGATGAGTCGGACGGCCTCAAGCATGTCCGTTTCTCCGCGGACGGCGGCGGTCAGCTCCTTGTAGCCGATGGCCTGCATCGCGGTGGCCGTCTCGGGGACGCCGCGGCGCAGCAGCGCACGCACCTCGTCCGCAAGCCCCTGCCGCATCATTTCCTCCACGCGCAGATCGATGCGCGCATACAGCGCGGCACGGTCCTCAAACGTCATGCCAAGCCACACCGGACGGTAGCGCGGCGGCTGCTTTTTTGTCTCCTCGTTGTGCTCGGTGATGGTCATTCCGGTCTCCTGATAGACCTCCAATGCGCGGATGATGCGCCGGCGGTCGGCAAGCGGAAGCCGCGCCGCCGTCTCCGGATCGACCTCCGAAAGCTCGCGGTGCAGCACCTCGACGCCCTCGTCTTCCGCTCTGCGCTCCAGCATTTCCCGTTTTCCGGTGGACGGAACCGGCGCAAAGCTCCGCCCGGCGATCAGGCTGTCGACATACAGCCCCGTCCCGCCCGCGATCACAGCCGTTTTTCCGCGCGAAAGAACGTCCTGCACGCACGCGTCCGCCATTTCCACATACCGGCCGACGGAAAAATCCTCGTCCGGCTCTGCGATGTCGATCATGTGGTGCGGGATTCCCTGCATTTCCTCGTCGGTCGGCTTTGCCGTGCCGACGTCCATGCCGCGGTAGATCTGCATGGAGTCGCAGGAGATCACCTCGCCGCCGAGCTGCTTCGCCAGCTCCACGGCCATTTTTGTCTTGCCGGAGGCCGTCGGGCCAACCACGCAGACGATGCGGTCATATGCTTCCATTTCCGGCCCTCCGTTTTGTAAACATCTTTCTGGTCATTTCTGTGTATGCCGCAGCCTTCCGAGCAAATTCGATGCGGTGAGAGACCCGCCCGGATTTATGTGCGCTTAAACTGCTTCTCCAACTGCTTTCTCGTCAGTGTAACGCAGACCGGACGCCCATGCGGGCAGTATTTGATGTCGTCGCGGGTGAGCACCTCACGGACAAGCGCGTCGCGCTCGCGGGGCTGAGTGTGGTAACCGGCTTTGATGGCGGCTTTGCAGGCGACGGTGTGAAGAAGCTCGTCGCGGAGCGCCTCGGGGTCGAGGGTGCGCCCCTCCAGGAGCTGGCCGGTCAGCTCGGCGAGGGCGGTTTCGGCATCCGCGGGGTCCATGTCGCAGGGCACGCGGCGTAGGAGGACGGTGCCGTCACCGAAGTCCTCGATGCCGAAGCCGCAGCGCTCAAGGAGCGCGGCGTTTTCCAGTGCGGCAGATGCTTCCTCGCGCGTCAGTCCTGCAGGGATGGGCGCAAGGAGCGTCTGGGACATGACAGGCGCGGACTGCTTGCGGAGCTTTTCAAACAAAATGCGCTCGTGCGCGGCATGCTTGTCAATAAAAAGGAGGCTCTCTCTCTGCTCAACAAGAATATAGGTGTCCAGCGCTTCGCCGATCACGCGCCATGGCTCCTCCTCGATGGGAAGCGCCTCCTGAACGGGCGTTTCGGGCATGGTGTTTTCCTCGGGAGCGTTTTCCGCCGCCGGCTCCGGCTCCGCGTGCTCACGGGGAAGAACCGGCTCCGGGCGCGTAGCGGCCATGCCGGTCAGGAGCTCCGCCTCGAGCGCGTCCGGGAAGATGTTCACAGGACGCGCGGGACGCACGGAAGCGGGCGGCTCTGCCCGCTCGGGCGCAGGCTCCGGGGCGGGCTGCGGATCTAGCCGTTTGGGTCTTTGGATCTCCGAGGCGAAGGCGTCTTTCAGGGCGGCCTGCGCGGAAGCGCGGTACTCTGCCGCCGTCATGGTTTTGAAAAAGTCCTTCTGCGGAGCCGCCGCGGCTGTCTGCGGCTTTGGCTCCTGCTTCTCCGGCAGGCGCATTTCCGGCGCGCCGGGGGTCTTATTGAGTGCGGAGAGAACGCCATAGTGGACGGCGTCAAAGACGCTCCGCTCCGACAAAAAGCGCACCTCGGTCTTGGCGGGATGCACGTTCACGTCCACGGCCTCGACCGGGAGCGTGATGTGCAGGACACACGCCGGGAAGCGGCCCGCCATCATCTGGTTTTTATAGGCCTCCTCCAGCGCGGCGCAGAGCGTCCGCGATTTGATGAAGCGGCCGTTGACGAAGAAAAATTGCAGGCTCCGGTTGCCGCGGGTCGCGGTCGGCTTTGTGACAAAGCCGCTGACCGCAATTTTTTCCCACCGGCTTTCCACCGGCGTCAGATCGTTTGCAAGCTGCCGCCCGAGCACCTGATAGATCGTGCCGCGGCGGTCGCCGTCGCCCGCGGTGTGGAGCTGCTCAACGCCGTCCTTGAGAAAACGGAAGGAGATCTCCGGGTGTGACAGCGCTTCACGCTGCACGGCGGTAAAGACCGCGGAGGCCTCGGCCGTGTCGGATTTCATGAATTTCATACGCGCGGGCGTGTTGTAAAACAGGTCGCGCACCAGAATGGTCGTTCCGTCGGCGCAGCCCGCAGGCTCCTCCGAGCAGACGACGCCCGCCTCGAGATACAGCGCCGTGCCGGACGCGCTGCCGCGCGTTTTGGTCAGAAGGTCGATCTTCGAGACAGAAGCGATGGCGGCAAGGGCCTCGCCGCGGAAGCCGAGCGTTCCGATGGCGGCAAGGTCGTCCTTCGTGCGCAGCTTGCTCGTCGCATGGCGCAAAAACGCAATGCGTGCATCGTGCGGCTCCATGCCGCAGCCGTCGTCGGTCACGCGCATGAAGGTCATGCCGCCGTTTTGAATTTCCACGGTGATGGACGACGCGCCCGCGTCGATGGCATTTTCGATCAGCTCCTTAATGGCGGAGGCCGGCCGCTCAACGACTTCGCCTGCGGCGATGAGGTCTGCGACATGGGCGTCGAGCTGTTGGATCTTCGGCATGGATGCGTCTCCTTTCCAGTTGGGTCTCAGGGTAGTACAACGATCCCGAATGTGATCGCGTTGATGATGGCGTGGACGGTGATGGACGCCCAGATGGTCCCCGCTTTTTCATACGTCCAGCAGAGCGCCGCCGACGCCGGAACATAGGCAAGGCAGCTCAGCAGCACCGCTCCCAGCGGATGCAGGCCGAAATACTGCCAGTTGTGCATCATGGTGAACACAAAAATGGCGGTGATATACGCAAGCGGACGCGACGCCGTCCGAATCGAGCCGAACACCAGCCCCCGGATGAGCGTTTCCTCAATGATCGGCGCGAATACGACCGACACCGCGAGCATCACATATCGGTTTTGAAGCACGAGATTTGTCACCGTCTCGTTGTTGTAAATGTCGATGGTGCCGCCGAGCTTTGTCACGGCAAACTGCACCGCAAACGTCCCCGCCTGATAGAACACGAAGCCGAGGATGCAGGCCTGAAGGAACTCCCAGAAATTCGCGCCGAAAAAGGGCTGGCGCAGAAAATTGCGGAAGATCACAAGCACCGCCGCCAGATTGACGGCAAAATAGGCAATGTTCAGCGTGATCGCATCCAGCGGCAGCTTCAGCCACGCAAAGAGCTGTTGCAGCAGCACGCTCAGCACGACCAGATAAAACGGCAGATAGCACCATCCCGCGATGAGCTCCGCCCTTGTGAGCCGCGCGTTAAAATAGCGTGCGGAGGTGCGTCTTGCCATGAGATTCTTCCTTTCCTGTCAGTCTGCGGCGCTCAGAGCATCTGCTTGAGCCGGTAAAGGACGTTCATCGCCTCGATGGGCGTGAGCGTTTCGACCGTGACGGCCTCGAGCGCGCGGCGGATCTCCTCGGCGCCCATGTCGAGCATGGAGACCTGATCGCTTTCCGGCGCGGCCTGCTTCCGGGGTGCCTGCGGCGTGTCCGATTCGAGCTTTCTGAGGATCTCCCGCGCACGGGAGACCACCCGGTCGGGCAGTCCCGCGAGCTTTGCCACCTCGACGCCGTAGCTGTCGTCGGCGGCTCCGGGGACGATCTTGCGCAGGAAGATCATGTCTCCCTGCCGCTTTTTGACGGCAATGTTGAAATTCTGCACGCCGGAAAGCTCCTGCGAAATGTCCGTCAGTTCATGATAATGCGTTGCAAACAGCGTCTTTGCGCCAAGGCGCCTGCGGTCGGCGGCATATTCCAGAACAGCGCGCGCAATGGCCATGCCGTCAAAGGTGGAGGTGCCGCGCCCGATCTCATCGAGGATCAGCAGCGACCGCGCCGTTGCATTTTTCAAAATATCCGCGACCTCCGACATCTCGACCATAAATGTGGACTGGCCGGAGGCAAGGTCGTCGGACGCGCCGATGCGTGTGAAGATCTGATCGACCACGCCGATGCGCGCGGACCTTGCGGGGACGAAGCTGCCCATCTGCGCCATGAGCGTGATGAGCGCGACCTGACGCATGTAGGTGGATTTGCCCGCCATGTTGGGGCCGGTGATGATGGCAACGCGGCAGCCCTCCTCGCCAAGGCGCGTGTCATTGGGGACGAACAGCGCGTTTTTGAGCATCTGCTCGACCACGGGATGACGTCCCTCGGTGATGGAGATCTCACCGGACAGGTCGATCTCCGGGCGGCAGTAGTGGTTATGTACCGCAACGGCGGCAAGGTCTGCCAGCACGTCCACCGCCGCGACGGCCCGCGCCGTCTGCTGCACGCGCGGCGCAGCATCGGCAAGCGTCTGGCGCACCTGCTGGAAAAGCTCAAATTCCAGCGACACGATGCGGTCCTTCGCCGTCAGGATGGTGTTTTCCAGCTCCTTGAGCTCCTGCGTGATGTAGCGCTCGCCGTTTGCAAGCGTCTGCTTGCGAACATAGTAGTCCGGCACCATATCGACCTGCCCCTTGGCTACCTCGATCGAGTAGCCGAACACGCGGTTATAGCGCACGCGCAGGTTCCGGATGCCGGTTTTCTCTTTTTCCTTCGTCTCGATCTCAAGCATCGCCGCCGCGCCGTTTTCCTGAATATCGCGCAGACGGTCGACCTCCTCGCTGTAGCCCGTGCGGATCATTTTGCCCTCGCGCACGGTGAAGGGCGGGTCGTCCACGATGGCACGCGCGACAAGCTCGCGCAGATCGTCCAGCGTGTCGAGCTGCTCGCAAAGCACCCGCAGCATCGCGGCATCCATTGCGGAAAGGCGCTGGCGGATCTCCGGCAGGCGCTCCGTCCCGCGGCAGAGCGCGACCATGTCGCGGCAGTTTGCCGTGCCGGTGACGATGCGCGTGATGACGCGCTCGAGATCGGTCACGTCCTTGAGCGCCAAAATCAGCTCCTCGCGGTCGATGTTCTTTTTGACCAGCTCGTCCACAGCGGAAAGGCGCTTTCCGATCAGCGCCGGAGACAGCAGCGGCCGCTCCATCCACGACCGAAGCAGCCGCCCGCCCATGGCGGTGGCAGTCCGGTCGAGCACCCACAGGAGGCTCCCCTTCTTTTCCTTGGAGCGCATCGTCTCGGTCAGTTCGAGATTGCGCCGCGCCGCAAGGCCGAGGCCCATGAAGCGCCCCGCCAGATAAAACTCCAGCTCCCGGATGTGCGGAAGCGCATTTTTCTGCGCGTCGCGGAGCGTCGCCAGCAGCGCGCCCGCCGCCGAGACGACCTCCGGCTCGGACTCCAGTCCGAGCTGCGCGATGCTTTTTCCGAACTGCTCGCAGACGAGCCGCTCGCACGCCTCATATTCAAATACGCTCTCGCCGTGGTTCACGCAGCAGTGCAGCCGCTCCTGCAAAACGCCCTTCAGCATCTCGCCGTCATCCGCGCCGCCGCCAAGCAGCACCTCGACCGGAGAAAAGCTCCCGAGCTCGTTGCAGACTGCCTCCTCCGCGTCTGTTCCGCGTGCGGAGGTGGCGTAGAACGCACCGGTCGAAATATCGCAGAAGCACACGCCCCAGCTCTCACCGCTGCGGCAGATGCAAGCATAGTAGTTGTTTCTGGATTCCTCCAGCATTGTGCTCTCCGTCACCGTGCCGGGCGTCACGATGCGCACGATGTCGCGCTTCACAAGCCCCTTGGCAAGCGCCGGATCTTCCATCTGCTCGCAGATGGCGACTTTATATCCCTTTGCGACCAGCCGCGCGATATAGCTGTCGGAGGAGTGATACGGGACGCCGCACATCGGCGTCTGCTCCTCCTTGTCCTTGCCGCGGTCACGGGTCGTGAGGGTCAGATCCAGCTCCCGGGACGCAAGACGCGCGTCCTCGTCGAACATCTCATAAAAATCGCCCAGACGGAAAAACAGCAGACAGTCCGGATTGCGCGATTTGATCTCGCGGTACTGCTGCATCATGGGCGTCAGCTCTGCCATATTCTAACCCTCTTTTCCTGATTTTCTGAATTATAGATTGATTGGCTGTGTCCTACCGGCTCAGAGCACGCTCTGCCCTGTCAGACTCCACGTCGTACAGCCGGTGATCCTTGCCTGCACGAACTGCCCGATCAGGCTGTCCTGCCCGCTCATGCGAACAAGGCGTCCGCCCTCGGTGCGGGCGGTCAGGAGCTCGCCGTCTCTGCCGTCGACCAGCACGCGCATCGTCTTTCCGACATACGCCTGATGGATCTCCTGCGAGATGCGGTTCTGCACGTCGCAAAGTCTGTCAAAGCGGCGATTTTTTTCCTCTTTCGAGGTCGGATCGTCCATTTTTGCCGCGGGCGTTCCCGGACGCGGCGAGAAGATGAAGGTAAACAGCGCGTCATAGCGCACGCGCTCGATGAGACGGATGGTGTCCTCAAATTCCGCCTCCGTCTCGCCGGGGAAGCCGACGATGACATCGCTTGTCAGCACCAGCTCCGGCATGAGCGACCTTCCGTAATCGACGAGCGAGAGATACTGCGCCGCATCATAGCGGCGGTTCATGACCCTCAGCACGCGGTCATTTCCGGACTGGAACGGCAGGTGGAACTGCTTTGCGATCTTCTCGTGCGAAGCAATGGTGTCAAAGAGCTTTCTGGTCGCGTCCTTCGGGTGGCTCGTCATAAACCGGAGCCAGAAATCGCCCGGAATCTCCGCAAGCTCCGCCATCAGATCGGCAAAGTCCACGCCAAGGCCGAGATCCTTTCCATACGAGTTGACGTTCTGCCCGAGCAGCGTGATGTCCTTATAGCCTGCCGCAATGAGCTCCTTGACCTCGGCAACGATCTCCTCCGGACGGCGCGAGCGCTCGCGCCCGCGCACGTAGGGGACGATGCAGTACGAGCAGAAATTGTTGCAGCCGTACATGATCGACACCCACGCCTTGAGCCCGTTCGAGCGCACGACCGGAAGCCCCTCCGCGATGACGCCGTCCGAGTCCTCGGTCGCAAAGACACGCTTTCCCGTTGTGAGAACGGTGTCCAGAAGCTCCGGGAAGCGCCAAAGCTGGTGGGGGTTAAAGACACCGTCAACGTGGCGATAGCTCTTTTTGATGCGCTCTGCCACGGCAGGCTGCCCCATCATGCAGCCGCAGAGGAAGATCTTCTGCGCCGGATGGCGGTTTTTTGTGTGCGTCAGCGCGCCGACGTTTCCGTAGACGCGGTCTTCGGCGTGCTCTCGGATGGCGCAGGTATTGATGACGATGCAGTCCGCGCCCTCCTCCTCGTCTACGATGGCGTAGCCGCAGCTTTGCAGCATCCCGCGGATGCGCTCGGAATCCGCCTCGTTCTGCTGGCAGCCATAGGTATCGACCATCGCACGGGGCGTGCGCCCCTGCGTCTTCCAGTACGCGCTGATTTTTTCACAGATCTCCTGCTGGGTGCGAAGCTGCTCCGGCGTGATCTCAACGGTTTTGCGTTCCACGGCATTTCCTCCGACGTTCCGATAATTTCGTGATTTTATATTATATCAGAATGCGCTGCGTTTTTCAACGAAAACAATTTATTTTGCCGCTTCCGCCCGCTTTTGCCGCCGCAAATTCACAAATTATTCAGATACGCCGTCCCTCGGCGCATTGCAAACGAAGCGCGGATGTGGTAAACTGTATAAAAGTATCGGCATGTCGGGAGGCATTTCCCGCGCGCCGGTTTCCAGCAGAAACAGCGGCGAAAAGCGCCGCGGAAAGAGGAACCAAACTATGGACCAAAATAACATGCGCGGTGAAAACGAAGAACTGAACGCTGCCGCGCCCGAAGAAATTTCCGAACCGGATAACACGGCGGAAGAAACCGTACAGCAGCCGCAGAGCAGCGAGAGCGCTCCCGCCGCAGAAGACGCGGCGCAGACGCCCGATGCCGAAGCAGCCCCCAAGCAGCCGAAGAAGGACATCAAGCTGACGGTCGCGCTGGCCGCTGTGATCGCGCTTCTGGCTGTCGCGGCGATCTTCGTCGCCTCCAAAATCAAAAACAACGCTGCGCAGGACGCGCCCGGCTCGACGCTGACCGAGCAGGAGAGCGTCTCCGGCCCCGTGACGATCGCGCACGAGAACGCCGCCGGCTTCACCTCCTACACCATGACCGAGGAGCAGGCGACGCCCGCTGTGCTTGACCAGCAGGTTGCCGTCTGCGGCGAGTGGACGCTCACCAACCGCGAGCTTGCCTACTACTTCTGGCAGCAGTATTCCAATATGTATCAGCAGTACGGCCAGATGCTCCTGTATATCCTGCAGGGCGGTGTCGGCCTTGATGAGCAGGCGCTTCCCGACGATCCCTCCACGACCTGGCAGCAGGCATTCCTTGACAGCGCCGTCTCCAACTTCGGCCTGATCGCCGCAGTCGTTCAGGACGCCGAGAAGAACGGCTTCGTTCTGGGCGAGGAGCTCCAGTCGCAGGTCGACAGCATGCGCGACACGCTGGAATCGACTGCCGCCGGTTACGGCTACGCCAATGCCGACGCCTTCCTTCAGGAGCTCTACGGCGCATCGGCAAATCTTGAGGACTATCTGGCATTCGTGCAGAACAACACCGTTGCATACGGATACATGACCGAAAAGGTCAATGCAATCGCCGTCTCCACCGATGAGCTCAGCGCCTACTATGACGAGCACGCCGCAGACTACGAGGCCAAGGGGCTTCAGAAGATCGACAAGCCCACGATCACCGTGCGTCACATCCTCATCACGCCCGATGATCCTGAGGGCACCGGCGAATTCACCGACGAGGCATGGGCCGCCGCCAAGGAAGAAGCCGACCGCATCTACGCCGAGTGGGAGGCCAGCGACAAGACCGAGGAGACCTTCTCCGAAATGGCCAACAAATACTCCTCCGACCCCGGCAGCAACACCAACGGCGGTCTGTATGAAAACGTCTATCCCGGCATGATGGTCGAGGAGTTCAATGCCTGGTGCTTTGACGACGCCCGCGGCGATGCCGACTATGGCATTGTCAAGACGAAGTTCGGCTACCACATCATCTTCTACGTCTGCGCGCAGGACGAGATCTACTGGCAGAGCGCTGTCAGAAGCGACTATCTGAACGAGCAGTGGAAGGTGCTTGAGGACGAGATCTGCGCCGCCTACCCCGTCGAATCCGATCTTTCGATGGCAGGCATTCTGAATATTACGCTTTTCGAGCCGCAGAACACGGAGAATGACTCCGCAGCCGGCGATTCCGCCGAGGCCGGAACGGAAAACACAGAGACCGAGCAGGTGAAGGAATAATCCCGTCCGGATCGCTGCACAACATGCAGCGCACTTTTTGAGGTAACGATCGATATGAAAAAGAAAATGCTGTTTTTCGTCAATCCCAATGCCGGGCACGCGGAGATCCGCAGTTCTTTGATGGAGGTCCTTGAGATCTTCTCGACCGGCGGCTATGACATCACCATCCACCCGACTGCCGCGCCGCGGGATCTCACGCGGCAGATCGTCGCACGCGGCGCGGAATTCGATCTGATCGTCTGCACCGGCGGAGACGGCACGCTCAACGAGGCAGTCTCTGGTCTGATGCAGCTTCCGGCGGACAAGCGCCCGCCGCTTGGCTACATTCCGGGCGGCACGGTCAACGACGTGGCCTCCACGCTCGGCCTGTCCCGCGATCCCGTGACCGCCGCGGAGGAGATCATCTCCGGGCATGAGTTTGCCATTGACATCGGCTCGTTCGGGGACGACCGTTGGTTTGCCTATGTGGCTGCGTTCGGCCTGTTCACCGACGTTTCCTATGAAACGCCGCAGGAGGACAAACGCGCGTTGGGGCGGCTTGCCTATCTGCTCGCGGGCGCGCGCTCACTCGGCGACATCAAGCCCGTGCACATGCGCGTGAGCTGCTGCGGCGAAACGATCGAAGCCGACGTGCTCGACGGCCTTGTTTGCAGCACCACCAGCGTCGGCGGCTTCCGGCCGCGGACGACCGATCTTGACGTTGCACTCAACGACGGTCTGGCAGAGGTGCTTCTGGTGCGGAATTTCAAAAATGTGATCGATTTCTCGAATGCCGCCGGCTGTCTGCTTCGCGGCAGCCTGCAAAACGAGTATTTCATCGCCCGTCAGGCGGACACCGTCCGCTTTGAATTCGACGAGCCGGTCGCATGGACGCTCGACGGCGAATACGGCGGTGACCGCAAGGCCGTGGAGATCCGCGTCAACCGTCAGGCCGTGCGCATCATCGTACCCTAACCATTCCATTCTCAGGGCGCTGCTTTGCAGCGCCCCAGACTGTCAAAAACCTCGTAGAGTTTCGCCGCGCACGGCGATGCGCACCACGTGGTTC
>OMET01000312.1_pt1 | contig 18837 bp, 7 predicted proteins | sample 1673841 | NCBI WGS metagenome assembly OMET01 (sample SAMEA103958129, study PRJEB25191) | human gut metagenome | reverse complement strand
TGCCGGTCATCACCGTGCTGGACGATCTGGACGAGGATGCACTGGTGCGCGTGCTGAAAGAGCCCCGCAACAGTCTGGTCAAGCAGTATAAAGAGCTGCTGTCGATGGACAATGTGGAGCTGGACATCACCGACGAGGCCCTCCATGCCATCGCCCGCAAGACCATTGAGCGCAAGACCGGCGCCCGCGGTCTGCGCAGCGTGATGGAGAACATCCTCATGCCCATCATGTACGATGTGCCGAACGACCCCACCATCATCCGCGTCACCATCGACGAGGACACCGTGGAGGGCGGCGAAGCGCACATGGAGTACGGTGCGGTGCGCAAGCGCTATAAGAGTCAGACTTCCCTGAGCTGAGCGTCAGCGCACAGCAGGGAAGAGCAGCCCCGCTGAAAGCTTTTTGCTTTTTGGCGGGGCTTTTTTGTGCCATCTGACTTGTTTCCGAGACCAAATTGTAGTAAACTATAAAAGTCTGGAACTGCGAGGGGAATACCGGGACGGTCCACTGGCATGGGACTGCTCTGCGGATGGCAGCGCCGGACATTTTGTGGGAAACAGAAAGTACGATAAAGGAGTGTGTGTTATGGCAAATTATTTTGAGATGACCCGCGACGAACTGACTGCTGAGAAGGCAGCTCTGGAAGAAAAGTACAAGAAATTTCAGGCAATGGGCCTGAAGCTGAATATGGCCCGTGGCAAGCCCGGCCCTCACCAGATGGATCTGGCAATGGGTCTGCTGCAGATGAACGATTACACCACCGACGCTGGCACCGATGCCCGCAACTATGGTGATCTTGAGGGCCTGCACGAGGCTCGCGTCCTGTTTGCGGATGTGTTCGGTGTCAAGCCCGAGGAAGTGTTCGTGGGCGGCAACTCCAGCCTGCAGCTGATGTACAACCTCATCAACATTGGCTATGTGTTCGGCTTCCCTGAGTCTCCCTGCCCCTGGTCTCAGGTGGAAAAGCGCAAGTTCCTCTGCCCGGTGCCCGGCTATGACCGCCACTTTTCCATCACTGAGGAGTACGGCTTTGAGCTGATCAGCGTGCCCATGACCCCCAATGGCCCCGATATGGACATTGTGGAGAAGCTGGTGGCCGAGGATGACACCATCAAGGGCATCTGGTGCGTGCCCCAGTATTCCAACCCGGATGGTTATACTTACAGCGATGAGACCATTGACCGGATGGCCAAGATGAAGACCGCTGCTCCCGATTTCAAGATCTTCTGGGATGAGGCATACATCGTCCACCACCTGACCGAGGAGATCATCGAGACCCCTGTTCTGTTGAACGAGAGCAAGAAGTACGGCACGGAGAACCGTGTGTTCATGTTCACCTCCACCAGCAAGATCACCTTCCCCGGTGCAGGTGTTTCCGCCATTGCATGCAGTGTGGACTCCATGAAGTATATGTGCAAGCGCTTCTCCGTGATGATCATCAGCTATGATAAGATGAACCAGCTGCGCCATGTCCGCTTCCTGAAGAACAAAGAGGGTGTGCTGGCCCACATGGCAAAGCACCGCCGCCGCCTGATCCCCTGCTTTGATGCGGTCAAGACGGCCTTTTCCGAGGAGCTGACCCCCTGCGGCGACATCGCTCACTGGACGAACCCCAAGGGCGGTTACTTCATCAGCCTGTACGTTATGCCCGGCTGCGCCAAGCGTGTGGCCCAGCTGTGCAAGGAGTGCGGCCTGACCCTGACCGGTGCTGGTTCCGCCTATCCCTACCACAAGGACCCGCAGGATTCCCACCTGCGTATCGCGCCCACCTATCCCAGCCTGGACGAGGTGGAGACCGCATCTGATCTGCTCTGTGTCTGCGTAAAGCTGGCAGTCATCGAAAAGCTGCTGGCCGAAAAGGCAGAGTAAGCGTTTTATTCTGCAAAAAATCTCCTCCGTGCAGAGGTTTTTCTGCGCGGCGGAGGTTTATTATATTTTGGAGGTTTCCTGTTTTTTATGAAGACGAAAGGCAAAGCATGGCAGCTTGTTGTCACAGTGCTCCTGATCGCCGCGTTTGTCTACACGGCATTCTTTGGTGTGGCAGTCAAGTACGGTGATGTGACCAAGACCTACATCAAGGGAGCGCAGGATATCCGCTTTGGCGTGGATATCAAGGGCGGTGTCAACGTAACGTTTGCCCCCTCGGACAACTACGATGCCACCGATGATCAGCTGGACGCTGCCCAGCTGGTCATTGAGAATCGTCTGGTCGGTCTGAACGTGACCGACTACGAGCTGTATGTGGATTATGACTCCGACCGCCTGATCCTGGAGTTTCCGTGGCAGTCCGGTGAGACCGATTTTGACCCCGAAGCCGCCATTGAAGAGATCGGCAGCACCGCCTACCTGACCTTCCGCAAGGGGAGCAGTGCAGACGGCGAACTGATCCTGGACGGTTCCATGGTCGAGAGCGCCGCTGCTCAGTACGGCCCGGTGAGCGGCAGTACATCCGAATATTATGTGGCCCTCAAGTTCAACGACGAGGGTGCCAAGGCCTTCGGGGATGCCACCACGGAGCTCTACCAGAGCAGTGGAACCATCAGCATCTGGCTGGATGATCAGAACGTGAGCACGGCAACGGTCAATGCGGCCATCACCGATGGTGCCGCCATCATCACCAGTTCCGCGTCCAATCCCTTCACGCAGGAGGACGTGGTCAAGATGGCCCGCCAGATCAATTCCGGTGCACTGCCTTTTGCCCTGACTGTGGACAGCTATTCCACCGTCAGCCCCAGCCTGGGCGAGAACAGCCTGAGCGCCATGGTGCTGGCCGGTCTCATTGCCTATGCCCTCATCGTGGTGCTGATGACTCTGCTGTATCGTCTGCCCGGCTTCCTGGCCTGCATTGCACTGGCCGGTCAGGTGGCGGCAACGCTGGCCTTCGTCTCCGGCTATTTCCCGGTGTTTGAGAGCTTTACCCTGACTCTGCCCGGCATCGCAGGTATCATCCTGGCCATTGGTATGGGCGTGGATGCCAATGTCATCACCGCCGAGCGCATCAAGGAGGAGCTGAACAACGGCAAATCTCTGGATGGCGCGCTCAAGAGCGGCTTTGCCCGCGGCCTGACCCCCATCATTGATGGCAACGTGACCATTGTCATTGTGGCGATCGTGCTGATGGGTGCCTTCGGCCCCTCGGACGGCCTGTTCGCCAAGGCCCTGCACTTCGTGTTCTTCGCCTTTGGGCCCTCTACCGCAGGCACCATCTACGCCTTTGGCTACACGCTGCTGACCGGCGTTCTGCTGAACTTTGTGTTCGGCGTGTTTGCCACCCGTGTGATGATCCGCGGCGCAGCCTCCATCAAGGCCCTGCGGAATCCCTGGCTCTATGGTGCTGTCAAGCCCGGCAAGGAAGTCAAGGAAAAGAAGCCCATCGACTTTGTGGGCCTGCGCAAGCGCTTCCTGACCATCTCCACCTGCCTGATGGCGGCCATCATCCTGTGTGCTGCAGTGTTCGGTGTCCGGCTGGATACGGAGTTTACGGGCGGTGCCATGATCACCCTGAGCTATCAGGGTGAGATCAGCACCTCCGAGGTTCAGAAGACCGCCTCCACCGCACTGGAAAATAACGGCCTGACCCTGCAGACCGGCGAGAATGTCGCCACCGGGGAGCAGACCCTGAAGATTTCCATGCCCGGCAACGAGACCGTGACCACCGATCAGGTGGAGAATCTGCTGACCTCCCTGAACGAACAGTACCCGGACAACGCTTTTGCCCAGCTGTCCCTGAGCAATGTCAGCGCTGCCATGGGCACCAAGTTCCTGCAGAAGAGTCTGGTGGCTGTGGCGTTCTCCCTGCTGCTCATCCTGCTGTATATCGGCTTCCGTTTCAAGAAGATCGGCGGCCTGACCGGCGGCCTGATGGCTGTGCTGGCTCTGCTGAACGACCTGATGGTGGTGTTTGGCACCTTTGTGCTGCTGCGCACCCCGCTGGATGGCAACTTTATTGCCGCCATGCTGACCATTCTGGGCTACTCGATCAACGATACGGTTGTGGTCTATGACCGCATCCGTGAGAACCGTGCCCTGATGGGGAAAAAGACCCCCTTCGAGGAGCTGGTCAACCACTCGGTCAACCAGTCTGCCCGCCGTACCATCATCACTACGGTGACCACTGTAATGGCACTGGGTGTGATGTGCGTGGTCTCCAAGCTGTACGGTCTGGACAGCATCTTTACCTTTGCCTTCCCGCTGATGATGGGTATGCTGAGTGGTGTGTATACCTCGCTCTGTGTTTCCACCTCCGCCTGGGTGCTGTGGAACGACCGCAAGAGCAAAAAGGCTGAAACCAAAAAAGCCTGACCGTGTTTTGCCCGACAGGCCAAGAACCAACATCAGGAGGAACGATTTATGAAATGTCCCTATTGCGGCGATGAGGAATCCAAGGTCATCGATTCCCGCCCGACCGAAGACGGTGAGCGGATCCGCCGCCGCCGTGAGTGTCTGCGCTGCCGCATGCGGTTTACGACCTATGAAGTGGTGGAGACCGTCCCGCTGATCGTCATCAAAAAGGATAACTCCCGTGAGCCTTTTGATCGTCAGAAGCTGCTCAACGCAATGCTGCGGGCCTGCGCCAAACGCCCGGTGAGCTACGATGCACTGGAACGGGCTGTCAGCAGCATTGAGCAAAGCCTGATGAGCTCCTATGACCGCGAGGTATCCAGTGTACGTATTGGTGAACTGACCGGAGGGAGTTTCCAATCAAAAAAAGCCGCCCTCCCCTGCGTTCAGGGAAAGGCGGCTCATGGATCAATTCAGTTCCGGGCAGACAGAGCTTTACTGCTGGTTTGCGGCAGCCAGCTCAGCGGCAACAGCCTCGTCGCGCTCCTGCTCACGGCGCTTCAGATCCTCACGCACCTCCGGCAGACCGGTACCGGCGGGGATCAGCTTACCGATGATGACATTCTCCTTCAGGCCGGCCAGCGGATCAACCTTGCCCTTGATGGCGGCTTCGGTCAGGACACGGGTGGTCTCCTGGAAGGATGCGGCAGACAGGAAGGACTCGTTGGCCAGGGCAGCCTTGGTGATGCCCAGCAGCACCTGCTGATACTCGACCAGCTTGATGCCCTCTTCGCCAGCGTCGATCCGCTTCTGCAGCTCGGCGTTGATGTTCTCAACTTCCAGACGGTTTGCCAGCGCACCGCCGATCAGGTCGGAGGAGCCGGCGTCGGTCACGCGGACCTTGCGGCACATCTGACGGACGATGACCTCGATATGCTTATCGTTGATCTCAACGCCCTGCAGACGGTAGACCTTCTGGACTTCGCTGATCAGGTAGTTCTGGGTAGCAATACGGCCCTTGACAGCCAGGATATCCTGCGGATAAGCATGGCCTTCGGTCAACAGTGCGCCCTTGACGAGCACATCGCCTTCCATCACCTTCAGGCGGTGGCCGAACGGGATCAGGTAGCTCTTGGTAACCGGTGCGCCGTTATCGTCAACACCGGTCACTTCAACGTGGCGGCTCTTCTTGGTATCGTCAATATGGACGGTACCGGCGATCTCGGACATGATAGCCATTGCCTTCGGGCGGCGGCTCTCGAACAGTTCTTCAACACGCGGAAGACCCTGAGTAATATCTTCAGCAGATGCGATACCGCCGGTATGGAAGGTACGCATGGTCAGCTGAGTACCGGGTTCGCCGATGGACTGTGCCGCAATGATACCGACGGATTCACCGACCTTAACGCACTGGCCGTTGGACATGTTGGAGCCGTAGCAGCGGGCACAGACGCCAACGTGAGCACGGCAGGTCATCACGCTGCGGATCTCCAGCTCGGTAATACCGGCAGCTTTGATCTTTTCAGCGTCGAACATGTCCATCATCTTGTCCTTGGACACAATGAGTTCGCCGGTCTTGGGATCCTTCACGTCATTCAGAGCATAACGGCCAATCAGACGCTCGGAGAAGCTTTCGATGGTAGCGTTGCCTTCGCTGATCTCGCTGACGAGGATACCCTCGGTAGCGTGGCAGTCTTCCTCGCGGATGATGACTTCCTGAGAAACGTCAACCAGACGGCGGGTCAGGTAGCCAGAGTCAGCAGTACGCAGTGCGGTATCGGTCAAACCTTTACGAGCGCCTCGAGAAGAGATGAAGTACTCCAAGATGTTCAGGCCTTCGCGGTAGTTTGCACGGATAGGCATTTCCAGGGTTTTACCTGCGGTGTTAGCCAGCAGGCCGCGCATGCCGGCCAGCTGCTTGATCTGGTTCATAGAACCACGAGCACCAGAGTCGGACATCATATAGATGGGGTTGCGCTGGTGGTGGGTCTTCAGGTTGGTAGACAGAGCGTTGGAAACTTCCTCGGTAGCTGCCTGCAAGATCTCAACGGTGTTCTTATAGCGCTCTTCATCAGAGATAAGACCACGGTTGAAGTTCTTCATGACCTTTTCAACCTTCTTGTCAGCCGCAGCCAGGATCGCCGGCTTCTCTTCGGGGATGATAGCGTCAGGCACGGCAACGGTGATGGCAGAAAGGGTGGAATACTTATAGCCCTGTGCCTTGATGTGGTCCAGCATGATAGCGCAGCGCTTGGTGCCATGCTTTGTCAGGCAGCGGCTGATGATGTCGGGCAGCTTCTTCTTGGTGACCTGGAAATCGACTTCGTAATCGAACTTATGTTCGGGGTCGGTGCGATCCACATAGCCCAGATCCTGCGGGATGGGGGTGTTGAAGATGATCTTGCCGACAGTGGTGGTGACAAGGGCGGTTTCGGGGCCGTTGCCAAAGTCCATGGTGCGGCGCACCTTAACGGGAGCCTGCAGGGTGACGATATGCTCGGCGTAAGCCATCAGGGCTTCGTCCTCATCGCGGAACACCTTGTCGTGGCCGGGGTCTTCGGGGTTGACCATGGTCAGGTAGTAAGAGCCCAGGATCATATCCTGCGTGGGCACGGTGACGGGTTCGCCGTCAGACGGCTTCAGCAGGTTGCCGGAAGCCAGCATCAGCATCTTGGCTTCGCGCTGTGCTTCGGTGGACAGCGGCAGATGGACAGCCATCTGGTCGCCGTCGAAGTCAGCGTTGAAGGGGGTGCAGACCAGCGGGTGCAGCTTGATGGCGTGGCCTTCGACCAGAACGGGCTCAAATGCCTGAATGCCCAGGCGGTGCAGGGTAGGTGCACGGTTCAGCAGAACGGGATGGCCCTTGATGACGGTTTCGAGAGAGTCCCACACCTCGGTGGAAGCACGCTCGACCTTTTTGCGGGCAGCCTTGATGTTGGAGGCAATGCCCTTCTGGACCAGGTCCTTCATAACGAAGGGCTTGAACAGCTCCAGAGCCATCTCTTTGGGCAGACCGCACTGGTACATCTTCAGCTCAGGGCCGACAACGATAACGGAACGGCCAGAGTAGTCAACACGTTTGCCCAGCAGGTTCTGGCGGAAGCGGCCCTGCTTGCCCTTCAGCATATCGGAAAGGCTCTTGAGGGCGCGGTTGTTGGGGCCAGTGACCGGGCGGCCGCGGCGGCCGTTATCGATCAGGGCGTCAACTGCTTCCTGCAGCATGCGCTTTTCGTTGCGCACGATGATGTCGGGAGCGCCCAGCTCCAGCAGGCGCTTCAGACGGTTGTTGCGGTTGATCACGCGACGGTACAGATCGTTCAGGTCGGAAGTCGCAAAGCGGCCGCCATCCAGCTGGACCATGGGGCGGATATCCGGCGGAATGACCGGAACAACGTTCAGGATCATCCACTCCGGGCGCTGGCCGGACAGGCGGAATGCATCAACGCACTCCAGGCGTTTCAACAGGCGGACGCGCTTCTGGCCGGTAGCCTTTTCCAGTTCCTCATGCAGCTCTGCGGACAGAGCTTCCAGGTCGATCTCAGCCAGCAGCTTCTGGACGGCTTCGGCGCCCATGCCGGCTTCAAAGGTATCCTCGTACTTTTCCCGCATCTCCTTGTACTCGCGTTCGGTCAGGAGCTGCTTTTTCTCCAGCGGAGTAAAGCCGGGATCGGTAACGATATAGTTTGCAAAGTAGAGCACCTTGTCCAGCTGGCGGGGGCCGATGTCCAGCATCAGGCCAATGCGGCTGGGAATGCCCTTGAAATACCAGATGTGCGAAACGGGTGCAGCCAGCTCAATGTGGCCCATGCGCTCGCGGCGGACCTTAGCGCGGGTAACTTCGACACCGCACTTATCGCAGATCTTGCCCTTATAGCGGATGCGCTTATACTTGCCGCAGTGGCATTCCCAGTCCTTCGTCGGGCCAAAAATGCGCTCGCAGAACAGGCCGTCGCGCTCGGGCTTCAGCGTGCGGTAGTTGATGGTTTCCGGCTTCTTGACCTCGCCATAAGACCATTCGCGGATCTTATCCGGGGAAGCAATACCGATTTTAATAGCGTCAAAGGTTGCGTAACTCATTGTATTGCCACCTCCTTATTCGTCGTCGGACGCGTCATCCGCGCCGTCATTCAGATCGTCCAGCAGGCCGAGCACATCGTCCTCGTCCTTCAGCTCATAACCGGCGTCGGCAGCCTCGTCTTCCTCGACATCGTTGCCGACCGGGCCGTCATACAGCGAGATCTCCTCGTCGTTGTAGTTGCCGTTGAAGCCGCCCTCATCTTCATCTTCGTCCTTGAGTTCGATCTCCTCGCCCTGCTCGTCAAGCACCTTGACGTCGAGGCAGAGGGACTGAAGCTCCTTGACCAGAACCTTGAACGATTCCGGCACACCGGGCTTGGGTACGTTGTGACCCTTGACAATGGCTTCGTAGGTCTTGACACGGCCCGTCACGTCGTCGGACTTGACCGTCAGGATCTCCTGAAGCGTGTATGCAGCGCCGTAAGCCTCCAGCGCCCAGACTTCCATTTCGCCGAAGCGCTGGCCGCCGAACTGCGCCTTGCCGCCGAGCGGCTGCTGCGTGACCAGGGAGTACGGGCCGGTGGAACGGGCATGGATCTTATCATCGACCAGATGGTGGAGCTTGAGGTAGTACGGATAGCCGACCGTAACGCGCTGGTCAAAGGCCTCGCCGGTACGGCCGTCGTACAGAACGGTCTTGCCGTCCTCGGCAACGCCGCCCTGCTTGAGCAGCTCGCGGATCTCCTTCTCGTTTGCGCCGTTGAAGATCGGGGTCGCGACCTTCCAGCCGAGTGCGTGCGCCGCGTAGCCGAGGTGGACCTCCAGGACCTGACCGATGTTCATACGGGACGGAACGCCCAGCGGGTTCAGAACGATGTCCAGCGGCGTGCCGTCGGGCAGGAACGGCATGTCCTCCTGCGGCAGGATGCGGGAAACGACGCCCTTGTTGCCGTGGCGGCCCGCCATCTTATCACCGACGGAGATCTTACGCTTCTGCGCGATATAGACGCGGACGACCTTGTTGACGCCGGGCGCCAGCTCGTCGCCGTTTTCACGGGTGAATTCCTTGACGTCCACGATGATGCCGGCCTCGCCGTGCGGGACCTTGAGGGAGGAATCGCGGACTTCTCTTGCCTTTTCGCCGAAGATGGCGCGCAGCAGGCGCTCCTCAGCCGTCAGCTCGGTCTCGCCCTTCGGCGTGACCTTGCCGACCAGATAATCGCCGGAGGTGACCTCCGCACCGATGCGGATGACGCCGTTTTCGTCGAGATCCTTGAGGGTGTCCTCGCCGACGTTCGGGATGTCGCGTGTGATCTCCTCAGGCCCGAGCTTGGTGTCTCTGGCCTCGGTCTCATACTCCTCGATGTGGATGGAGGTGAAAACGTCCTCGCGGACAAGACGCTCGTTCAGAAGAATGGCGTCCTCGTAGTTGTAGCCTTCCCACGTCATGAAGCCGATGAGCACGTTCTTGCCGAGCGCGATCTCGCCCTGAGAGCAGGCGGGGCCGTCGGCGATGACCTGACCGGCCTCCACGCGCTCGCCGACCGTGACGATCGGGCGCTGGTTGATGCAGGTGCCCTGGTTGGAGCGGGCAAACTTGGTCAGCGTGTAATCGGCGATGTTGCCGTCGTCATAGCGGACGGAAACGCCGGTCGCGGAAACGCGGGTGATGACGCCGGGGCCCTTGGCGGTGATGCAGACCTCAGAGTCAACGGCGCACTTGTGCTCGATGCCGGTGGCGACGATCGGCGCCTCGGTGACCATCAGAGGAACGGCCTGACGCTGCATGTTCGCGCCCATCAGCGCGCGGTTTGCGTCATCGTTCTCAAGGAACGGGATGAACGCAGTCGCGATGGAGGTCATCATGTTCGGGGCAACGTCAACATAGTCGATGAGCTCGCGCTCGACGGAGATGATCTCGTCGCGGTGGCGGCAGATGACGCGCGGATTGGCAAAGCGCTTTTCTTCATCCAGCGGCTCGGAGGCCTGCGCGATGTAGTAATCGTCCTCGACATCGGCGGTCATGTATTCCACGGTGTCGGTGATCCGGCCGGTCGCCTTGTCGATCTTGCGGAACGGTGCCTCGATGAAGCCGTACTCGTTGATCTTGGCATAGGACGCCAGATAGTTGATCAGACCGATGTTCGGGCCTTCCGGCGTCTCGATCGGGCACATGCGTCCGTAGTGCGTATAGTGAATGTCTCGGACGTCGAAGGACGCGCGCTCACGCGACAGACCACCGGGGCCGAGTGCGGACAGGCGGCGCTTGTGCGTCAGCTCTGCCAGAGGGTTGTTCTGGTCCATGAACTGCGACAGCGGCGAGGAGCCGAAGAACTCCTTGATGACCGCCGTGACAGGCCGGATGTTGATCAGGCTCTGCGGCGTGACAACGTCGAGGTCCTGAATGGTCATGCGCTCGCGGATGACGCGCTCGAGGCGGGTGAAGCCGACACGGAACTGGTTCTGGAGCAGCTCGCCCACACAGCGCAGGCGACGGTTTCCGAGATGGTCGATGTCGTCGGTCGTGCCGGCGCCGTGCACCATTGTGATCAGGTAGTTGATGGAGGCAAGGATGTCGTCCTTCGTGATGTGCTTCGGGATCAGCTCGTCATAGCGCTCCTCGATGGCCTCCTTCCAACCGTCGGCGGGAACGGTCTCAAGCATTTCGCGCAACACGCGGAAGCAGACCTTTTCCTTGATGCCGTACTGCGCCGGATCAAAGTCTACGAACTTGGCCATATCGACCATGCCGTTGGAGAACACCTTGACCTCGCGGTCGCCGCAGAGCACGACCGCCTCGTTGACGCCGCGATCGGAGATCATGTGCGCCTTTTCGCGGTTGAGCGTCTCGCCGTCCATCGCAAGGATCTCGCCGGTCATCGGGTCGGCGACGGGCTTTGCCAGCGTCTGGCCGGACAGGCGGCTCCAGATGTCCATCTTCTTATTGAACTTGTAGCGGCCGACCTTGCTGACGTCGTAGCGGCGTGCGTCAAAGAACAGCGCCTCGATATAAGACTCCGCACTTTCGACCGTGGGCGGTTCGCCCGGACGGAGCTTGCGGTAGATCTCCAGCAGGGATTCCTCGCGCGTGTGGCAGGTATCCTTCTCGAGCGTTGCAAGGATCAGCGGATCCTCGCCGAACAGCTCCTTGATCTGCGCATCGGTGGAAATGCCGAGCGCACGGATGAGGCATGTGATGGGGATCTTGCGGTTTTTGTCGATGCGGACATAAAAGACGTTGCTGAGATCCGTCTCGTACTCCAGCCATGCGCCGCGGTACGGGATGACCGTTGCGCTGTAGATGTGCTGGTCAGCCTTGTCCACCTCGTCGCCGTAGTACATGCCGGGGCTGCGGACGATCTGAGAAACGATGACGCGCTCGGCGCCATTGATGACGAAGGTGCCGCCGTTGGTCATCAGCGGGAAATCGCCCATGAAGATCTCCTGCTCCTTGATCTCGCCGGTCTCCTTGTTATGCAGGCGGACGCGCACCTTGATGGGCTTTGCGAACGTTGCGTCGCGCTCCTTGCACTCCTCAACGGTGTACTTGGGCGGCTCGTTCATGCTGTAGTCGAGGAAGCTGAGCTCGAGGTTGCCCGTATAGTCGCTGATGGTGTCCACGTCCTTAAAGACCTCGTGCAGTCCCTCACGGAGGAACCACTCGTAAGAGTCTCTCTGGATCTTCAGCATATTGGGGATCGGAATGATCTGTTCACGCTTGGCAAAGCTCTTGCGGAGCGTCTTGCCGAACATGACGTCTTGAGTCGTCGCCATTATGTTTCATCACAGCCTTTCTTTTTGGTTCTGTGTTTTTGATACGCTCGGTTGCGTTGTCTGTTTTTCTCCATATCCTGCTTGCGCAGCAGCCTTCCCGGTGCTATAATCAGGCTACAAAGGGGAATTTGGCAAATGCACATACTCAGGCATTATGGAAATCTATTTTAACATGTCCCGCCTGCATTGTCAATTCCTACTTCCGATATTTGTGCACAAAGCCGCATCCGAGGATGCGGCTTTTTTATGCTTTGTGCCTATTTTCGTGCGATTCCGAAACTCTCCGCCAGACGCCGCAGCGCCCGGAGCCCGCACCCGCACCATTTTGCGCTTCCTGACAAACGCACCGCCCCGGAAACCGTAGTTTCCGGGGCAATTTTGTCTCGTGGATTCAGATGGAATAGACCTTGCTGTACTCCTCATACAGGCGCGTGAAATCGGCGGACTTCAGCTCCTTGACGCTCTTGAGGTACTGGTGGGTGTCGAACTCATCCGATTCCAGCTCGATCATCGCGACGGCGATGTTGGAGCAGTGGTCGGAGATGCGTTCAAAATTCGTCAGAAGGTCGTTAAAGACAAAGCCGATCTGGATGGTACACTGACCCTTTTGCAGCCGGTCGACATGGTGGAGCTTCAGCTCGTCACAGAGGTTGTCGATCAGCTCCTCGAGCGGCTCGACGCGCGCTGCAAGCGCCAGATCGTTCTCGGTGAACGCCTGCGTCGTCAGCCGGACGATCTCCTGCACGGCGGATTGCAGCACATCCAGCTCATGCCACGCCTGCTCCGAGAAGGTCAGATGCTTCTCATGCAGCTCGCGCGCGCTTTCGCCGATGTTCAGCGCATGGTCCGAAATGCGCTCAAAGTCCGAGATCGTGTGAAGGAACTTCAGAACCTCCTCGTTCTGTCTCCCGGTCAGCTCGCAGCCGGTGAGCTTGACCAGATACGATCCGATCATATCCTCGTACCGATCGACCGTCCCCTCCATCCGGGCGACCAGATCATAGCCCTTGTCCGAGTAGCCGCGCATCAGGCTGATGGCCTCGGCAAGGTTGCCTCTGGCCTCCTCGGCCATGGCGTTGACGGAAAGGCGGCTCTGCTCGATGGCAAGCGCCGGGTGCTTGAGGAAGCGTTCCTCGAGCTGCATGATCGCGGGCACCTCGTCGCGCGCATCACCCTTGATGAGGAAGTTGACCAGCGCCTCGATCACATCTGTGAACGGAAGCAGGATCACGACCTTGACAAACCGGAACAGCGTATTGAGCGCTGCAATGCTGACGGCCGTCATGGGCATCGTCAGGAATGAGAAATGGAAGATGGCGTTTGCAATGTAGAACACCGCGCCCCAGAAGACCACGCCGGCAAGCTCGACCACAAGGTAGACAAAGGCGGTACGCTTGCCGTCTACGTTTGCGCCGATGGCGGAGATCAGGACCGGCATGGCAGCGCCGATGGCGATGCCCATGATGACGGGCAGAGCCGTTGCAAAGTCGATCACGCCCGTGGAGGCCAGCGCCTGCACGATACCGACTGCCGCCGATGCGCTCTGAATGACGGCGGTGAAGATGGCGCCGAACAGGATGCCGAGCAGCGGGTTTGACAGCTTCATCATAAACTCGATGAAGAACGGGCTTTCACGCAGCGGCGCGACCGAGTCGCTCATCGTGCTCATGCCGAACATCAAAACGGCAAAGCCCATCAGGATATCGCCGATATGCTGCTTTGTCTGCGACTTGGAGAACATCCGCAGCACAATGCCCACGATCGAGATCACGCCCGTGAGCGTTGCCGTGGAGAAAAGCTCCGTCCAGCCTGCACCCGAGCCGCCAAGCTCGGAAAGGCAGAGCACCCAGCCCGTGATGCTGGTGCCGAGGATCGCGCCCATGACGATGTTGATCGCCTGGCGCACCTTCATCATGCCGGAGTTGACAAAGCCGACGACCATCACGGAGGTCGCAGAGGAGGACTGAATGACCGCCGTCACGCCCGTTCCGAGCAAAAAGCCCTTGAGCGGCGTTCCGGTCAGCCGGTATAACACGACCTCCAGCTTGCTGCCCGCGACCTTCTTCAGTCCGTCGCCCATCAGCGCCATGCCGAACAGGAACAGCGCAACGCCGCTGAGCAGCGAGATCAAATTGCCGATACTCATTTCAAAAAATCATCCTTCCACGCGGACATTTTATATTCCAGTATGGCCGAAAACAGCCCGAAACATTTTGATGATATCCTGCCGATATTAAATCTTCGCGCAATTCCATCTTAAATCTATGTTAAATATTGCTTTTCCGACTGTTTTCACGTACACTATAGCTGGCCGGTCACGGCACATCCTCACGAAGCGGAGGTTTCTGTATGATCTATCTGCTGGAAGACGACGACAGCATCCGCAAGCTCGTCACCTACGGTCTGGAAAGTCAGGGCTATGCCGCGCGCGGCTTTGCGCGCCCGTCCGAGTTCTGGCGCGCCATGGACGAGGAGACTCCCGAGCTGCTGCTGCTCGACATCATGCTCCCGGAGGAGGACGGCCTGTGCATTTTGCAGCGGCTGCGCTCCGCCGCCGCCACAAAAAAGCTGCCCGTCATCATCCTGACCGCCAAAAACACCGAATATGACCGCGTCATCGGCCTCGACGGCGGCGCGGACGACTTTGTATCCAAGCCCTTCGGCATGATGGAGCTGCTCGCGCGCGTGCGCGCCGTCCTGCGCCGCAGCGCGCCCTCCGGCGCAGACGGCAGCTTTCAGATCGGCTCGCTTTACGTCTCACCGCCACGTCACATCGTCCGCGTGGATGACCGCGACGTGCAGCTCACAAACAAGGAATTTGAGCTTCTGTGCCTGCTGGTGGAAAACCGCGGCATCGTCCTCACGCGCGGCACGCTGATGGACAAAGTCTGGGGCTTTGACTGCGACCGCGAAAACCGGACGCTCGATGTCCACATCCGGACGCTCCGCGTCAAGCTGGGCGAGGCAGGCTCGTGCATCGAGACGGTGCGCGGCGTCGGCTATAAGATCGGGAGCGGCGTATGACGGCGAAGATCTTCCGCAATTCCTTTCTGATCGGCATCACCGTCCTGCTCGTCAGCTCCGTCCTCTTTTTCGCCGTCATGTTCAGCAACTATGAAAATCAGGCCTTTGAGCGCCTCAGCGCGGAGGCGGAGAGCATTTCGCTCGCGCTCGACCGGTCCGGTCTGTCCTATCTCGAGAGCCTGCGCGCATCCGACCGTGTGACGCTCATCGCGCCGGACGGCAGCGTGCTGTTTGACAATTTCGCCGATCCAGCCGCTCTGCCCGACCACCTCACCCGCGAGGAGGTGCAGCAGGCGCTGCGCACCGGCACAGGGCGCGCCTCGCGCGATTCCGAGACCGTTCTGGAGCGCACGCACTATTATGCCCTGCGGCTTTCGGACGGCAGCGTGCTGCGCACGGCCTGCACGCAAAAATCGATCGTTTCCATGGCGCTTTTGCTGCTCGCGCCGCTTCTGTGGGTCATCGCGCTGGTGCTGATCCTCTGCGGCGTGCTGTCGTACCGCCTTGCCCAGCAGATCACAAGGCCGATCAACGCCATCGATCTGGACGATCCCGTTCCGGATGCGAGTTATAAAGAGCTTGCGCCGCTGGTCAGCCGCATTCAGGAGCTTCAGCGCACCAGCCGCAGCCAGCTCGATGAGCTGAGTCTGCGCCAGCGTGAATTCACCGCCATCACCAAAAATATGCGCGAGGGCTTCCTGCTGCTCGACGGGAGGGCGCGCATCCTCTCCGGCAACCAGAGCGCCATGCAGCTTCTCTCCCTCGAGCCTGACAGCGACCCGCTCTGCGATCTTCGCACCGTGTGTCATGTGCCGGAGCTTCTGAGCGCCGTGGACACGGCACTCGCCGGAAACCACGCCGAGGTGCTTCTGACGCGCGAGGCCGTCACATGGCAGGTCATCGCAAACGGCGTCATGTCCGGCGGCAGCACCGTCGGCGCGGTCGTCCTGCTGATGGACGTGACCGAGCGTGAGCAGCGCGAGGCGCTGCGTCGGGAGTTTTCCGCCAATGTCTCGCACGAGCTGAAAACGCCGCTGACCTCGATCTCCGGCTTTGCCGAGCTGATGCAGGCAGGGCTTGTGCCGCCGGAAAAAATGCAGGAATTCTCCGCCGACATCTACCGCGAGTCGCGGCGGCTGCTGGCGCTGGTCAACGACATCATCAAGCTCTCCCGTCTCGACGAGGGCGCCGGCCGTCTCGAGCGGCAGAGCGTTGACCTGTACGCACTCTCGCAGCACGTCCTGTGCAGCCTGCAAAGCGTGGCGGAGCAGCGCAATATCCGTCTCACGCTCTGCGGCGAGCACATCTCGGTCAGCGGCGCGGCCGCGCTGCTGGAGGAAATGCTCTATAACCTCTGCGACAACGCCGTCAAATACAATGTTGACGGCGGCAGCGTCACCGTCAGTGTCCGCGCCTGCGGCGGCGAGACGCTGCTCACCGTCTCCGACACCGGCATCGGCATTCCCTACGCGCATCAGAGCCGCGTATTCGAGCGCTTCTACCGCGTGGACAAGAGCCACTCCAAGGCGGTCGGCGGTACGGGCCTCGGCCTTTCCATCGTCAAGCACGCCGCGCAGTATCACAATGCCCGTCTGGAGCTGCAAAGCGATGTCGGAAAAGGCACCGAGATCCGCATCTTTTTCCCCGCCGCGAGACCCGCGTCCCCTTCGTAAAGAGCTTATGCACGCGCCCATCCTGATTTGCATATCGGGGCGTCTGCGGCAAATGTAAACTGTTTACGATTTCCACAATGCTTCGGAGCTCATAAGGGGAATCATGCCGGACAGCAAAAATCGCGAGCCCTCCGCTTGTCAAAAAGACTTTTTGACAAGCGCAAGCGCCTTCGTATGCAGTGCATACGAAGGCGCTTTTGTTCCTTCAAGATCATTCCAGCGCGTCAAAGGCCGGCTTGAAGCTTTCGAGCTTTGAGAGGCTGCACATCGCGTTCCACGCCATGAAGCCGCCGTCCAGTCCGTTTTCCTGAAGCGCCCGGATCTGGCCGGCGATCTCCTCCGCGCCGTAGGTGTTGTACGGCGTGCGGATGGCGTCATACGCCTGGATCCAGGTTCGCACAATGGCGGGGCTCGGCGTCTCGCTCTGACGCTCCGCCGCCTTTGCGCCCCAGTCGAGAAGCGTCTCATACGGATGCTCCCACGGACGGTATGTGCCGTTCTGGGCAAAGTGGTCGGGATACGGCATGCCGCTGATGACGTCAACGACATTGCTGATGGCAGGCCAGTACTGGCCGTAGGAGGTGACATAGGGGTTGTTCGTCTCACCGAAAACGTCGGCGCTGACGTACACGCCCACGTCATGCAGCTCCTCCACGGCGTACATCAAAAAGCGCTGGATGGCCTGCGCCTTTGTCTCGCCGTACGTGTTGTGATAGTCGATGTTGCCGTTTTTCTCATACTGATACGTCCCGTCGGGGAACCGGACGTAGTCAAACTGGATCTCGTTGAAGCCCATGCTCTGCACGGCCTCCTTCGCCAGCGCGACCTTGTACTCCCACACATAGCGGCAGAAGGCGCTCGGCCAGTAGCTGTTGGCAATGTAGAGCGGCTCGCCATCCGTGTCGTTGATGCCGTACTCCGGATGGTCGGTGACAAAGAAGGAATCGTTGAAGGTCGTCAGCCGCCCGATCGCATAAAAGCCAGCGTCCTTGATCTTCTGAATGGCGGTCTGGTATTCCTCAAACGTGTTGTTGGCATACTTCCCGGTCGTGGGAGAGTATTTGTCATAGACGCTGGAGGGGTAGCCGACGCTCGTGCCGTCGATGATGTTGACGACAAAGGCGTTGATCTTTGTCGTTTTCGCGTAGGCGATGTAGGCGTCGATGTCCGCGAGGATCTTCGGGTCGCAGGTCAGATAGATGGCATAGACATGCTCCGGCATGACATTGTCCGCAAAGCTCGCCTTTTCCGTGGGGTAATAATAGAGGCTTGCGCCGTCGCCGCCGTCATAGCGGTCCTCACGGCTGGCGTGCGTCATGTAGATGCCGAAGCGGTCATAGACCTCCATCGCCTCGTCGTAGTCCGCTGCGACATATTTGCCGCTGATATAGCCGGTCTTGCCGCGCGGTGTGCGGACATGATACTGGTGTACCACGCCGTTTGCTGTCTTGTCATAGCCCAGCACCGTCAGCTCCGTTCCCTGCTCGACCAACTCGCCCAGCTCAATGGAGTCCTCCGTCATGCGAAGGTTCTGCGGCGTGCGGACAAAAACCTTTTTCTCCTGAACGACGGTGCGCTCATCGTCCGTCAGATTGTCCTCGCAGATGTAGCCGTACTGCGGCACGTCCAGATACGTCAGATAATAGAGTTTTCCGTCATGTTCGAGCATGTCGGTCGTGGAAAATGTCACCTGCCCGCCGCGTGCGACCGTTCCGCTCTGTGTGAAGTTCCGGTCATAGTAGGCGATCTCCGGCGCATCCGCGCAGAGCCACGCCGTCTGATACGGCTTCTCCGCAGTGTCCTCCGGCTCCTCCCCGGGCGCTTTTCGTCCGCCGGCCAGCACACAGATCAGAAGGATCAGCGCGATCAGCACCAGCACTGCGAGCAGCGCCAGCCATGTATTCTGGCGCAGAAACCGAAGCACCTGCTCGCGGCGGTGCATTCTTCTGGCCTCAGCCGCCGGATTTTTCCGCTTTTTTGCGCTGCGTTTCATGATAACGCTCCCTAACATTGAGATGGGCATATTATACACCAACTTTTTTCGAATTTCCACCTTTTCCGCCAACAT
>OMET01000311.1_pt1 | contig 18944 bp, 24 predicted proteins | sample 1673841 | NCBI WGS metagenome assembly OMET01 (sample SAMEA103958129, study PRJEB25191) | human gut metagenome | reverse complement strand
CAATTACAACGGTTTGAAAACCGGGGAACGGCGCAAGGCCATTCCCCGGATCGTCAGAGCTCTGTCACGGCGGACAGTTTTTTGAGCAGGTCGGACAGCGGCCCCCACAGGGCCGCATAGTCCTTCTGGAGCGTGGCAATCTCCTCGGGGTAGATGCCCCCGTAGGTATTCGCCTGAATTGCCACTTGGTTTAGGTTGTTGGCACAGCGCCGTTGCAGGGACACCAGCTCCCGGATGTCGGAGAGGTCAACATGGAGCACATACCCTTTGAGGGCCATCTTGCGGACATAGGCGCTGAGGTTTTGGATGCCCGCCTCGGCCATGCGATCCCGGATCGCCTCCAGCTCCTCCGGGCGTACCCATACATAGATCGGCACACTGCGGACACGCTTTTTCGTCATCGCTCCTCCCGTTCCCGGCTGCGGTGTTTGCGGGGCGGCTCTTTCACCTTGTCCAGCTCTTTCTCCCGTTCCGGGGTCTGGGCAGGGAGTTGGTTATTCAGAATACCATCGATCATGTTGTAATTGTGCTCGGCAGAGATCTCCGCACTTTTCATGGGGTTGTAGGTTTCGGGCATAGTCATCCTCCTATCGGTCGCCCCGGTCGGGGGCTTTCTTTTTTGGTGTTTGTTTGTCCCGTCCAGCATCGGCCAGCCTTGCGGCCTCCTTCATCTGCTGAGCAATCGGGCGGGGCCTGTCGGGATTGTCCGGGGCAGGGCGCAGCTCGTAATCGCTGGCCTCCCTTGGGGTCAGCGGCTTGGTGTAGGTCAGATGCCCCCACGCCAGAAAAGCGCCGCCCTCCACGGGGATGCGTTGATCGTAGTTGACGATCTCATCCGGGGCGTTGTGGGGCGGCTTGGGGAATGTCCCGATGTCCACAGGCCGCTGGGTGGAGTAATATTTATAAAGGCTGGGAGCCTCGGTCTGCACGATCCCCACATGGTAAAGCCGCTGATAGTCCTTTACCCGGTCTGAAAAGTCCTTTTCCATGGCGGCCAGATCGTTGCCGTAATGCCCCCATTCATACTGCCGCTGGCCGTTCCTGTCATCATAACAGGCCCATGTGACATAGGGGGAGGGAGCCGTGGGATGCTCCCCCAGCGCAAAGCACCTGCCGTTTTCCAGCATGACAGCCTTCAGAATGGCATAACCTTGATTTTTGTCCATAGACACCTCCTTCTGGATGGCCGCACTTCGGGACAAAGTGTCCCAAAGTACGGCATATAGATGTGGAAAGCATTTTGTGAAAACAGGGGTAGGCCATAGAAACATACGGCCCACCCTCAAAGCGGCCCCGGAAAGCCTTGCTACAAGCGGGTTTTTCTGGGGCTAATTTTCCACACATCACCCCCGCTTTTTTCGCATATAATCCCGTTTCTGTTTCCGCAGGGCGGCCCCGGCACAGGCCGGGGAGCAGTAGCGCATCCGCCCGTCCGCAAGGACGGCCCCGCCGCATACCGGGCAGGGCCGGGTTTCGGGGGCTTTTCCCTCCGCCGTCAGCGCCGCCTCTAGCACGGGATCGAGGGGGAGCACGGCCTCCCGGAAATAGCGGCAGTAGGCACCCGTCCAGCATTTCCCCAGCATATAGCACTCACAGTCCAGTGGCAGGCAGCCGTATTCCTTATCGTAGTTGGCGCACCATTTTGTCACCAGCTTACGGATGGCCGCCTTTTCCTCACGGGTCAGCTCACGCTCCACCGCATCACCTCCCGCCCTTGCGGGGAGGTTTCAGCAAGTCCCGGTAGCAGGACAGGCAGACGATCCCCCGCCAGTAGGGGCAGCCATGGCAGCGGGAGCCCTTGGGAGCCTGCGTGGGAGCCGGGGGCTGAATATGGCCGGGTTTCTTCATCATGGCCTCGTAGGGGCTTGTGGTAAAGTTCATGCCTCATCCTCCTCTCCGGGCTCCTCCTCGTCCCAAGGTGGGCCATCGTCATAATCACCGTAACCGTCCAGCTCTTCGGAGTAGTCCTCCCCGGGCTCGGTGCCCCTTTGCTGTTTGGGACGGTAAATCTTGAAATACCACCCGGCCCCGCCGCCGATGGCAAGGGCGGCCAGCAGGGGGATCAGCATCCCGGCACCGCCGCTTTTTTCGGGCTCCGGCTCAGTAGGCTCAGGCTCCGGGTCAGGCTCAGGCTCGGGGACAGCGCCCACGCACTCAGTCATGTTGGCGGCGCATACCGGGCAGTCGGTGTTGACAGCCCCAGCCGCACAGCGATCCGTACACTCACAGACGGGCAGCTCCCCGCCAGCGGCCTCTAATGCGGCCAGCAGATCGGCCTCGTCCACCATGTTGAGGAAATAGGTGTGGTACTGCTCGCCCTCCTCGTCCACGGGCTTGTCGTAGTCGATGACGATGTAAAAGGTGTTCCCGCCCTTGGTTTCCACCGTGATGAACTGCTTGTTGGTATGCTCGTCATGGAGCAGGTCACGGGTCACAAGGTTGCCCTCCTCCGTAAAGCCTTCCCCCGGCTCGATGGTGGGCTCGGGCTCCGTCACGGGCTCGGGCTCATAATAGCCCGTGTCCTCCATGTACTCATCGCCGCCCCCGGCGTAGGCCGTGACGGAAAAGCCGCATAAAAGAACGACGGCGCAGAGCGCCGCCGCCATCATTCTAAACCTCTTTTTCATTCGCCGTCCTCCTTGTCTGCGGCCCCGGACTTCGGGACACTTTGTCCCAAAGCGGCCCCGCCGCCCTTCTGGATGGACTGGAGCAGCAGGGGCAGATCAGAGAGGGAAATGCTCATGCCACGCACGATGTCCACAATCTCGGTGTTTTCCGCCTCGTGCTTTTTCTGCTCCAGCTCCTTGAGCCGTGCCTGCTGTTCCGCAATTTTGGCCTTGACCTTTTCGATCTCGGCCTCGATTTTTGCGCTTTTGCTGATTGCCATAATTCAAAATCCTCCTTGTCAATATAATTTTCCGTAGGCGTAGAAGTGGGACTGCCAATAGCTCGTGTTAAGGTTGGAATAGTGGATGGGATCACCGCAATCAATCATCCAGCCATCGCCCACATAGATGCCCACATGAGAAACGCCCGGCGTGTCGTAGGTTCCCGTAAAGAAAACCAGATCGCCGGGCTTGGGGTTGTTCGTCCGGGTGGATATGTTGTAGAGCCCCTGCGCTCCCAGCCGCCCGAAGTTCCAGCCGCATTGATTGTAAACATAGGAAACAAAGCCCGAACAGTCAAAAGAGGTATTCGGGTTGGAGCCGCCCCAGACATAGGGAAAGCCCAGATATTTCTCCGCCTCGGTAAGAATGGAGGCAAAGGTTTCATCGGCCAGATAGCTCTCCGGGACATCATGCTCCGGGGCCGGGTTGGTGTACTTCGGCACATAACCGGACTGCGGGAACAGGTCGGGCCGGTTGCCCAGCGTTGACATATAGAGGGCATACCGGGAAAGCTGTTCCTCGCTCATCATATAAACAGGCACATGGGACAGGTTGAAGTTTTCCAGCGTCACATAGCAGATGTAATAATCGTAATACACCTTGTAGGTGTCCGTGTGGGTGTTGCCCTCCTCATCCGTCCATGTGTCCGTTTCGTAATAATAGCGTTCCTCCACCACCACCTCCTCGGTGAGAATGTACTGCCTGTCAAACAGGGTCTGGAGCGTAAAGCGCACCTCATCCAGCGTCCATGCCCCCTCATGGAGGGCAGAAAGCATGGAGATCAGCACATAGGGGTCATGCTCGATGTCATCAAGGTCGAAATGGTACTCGTCATAATCGTGGGTGCTCTCGTAGGTGTCGAGGTAGTTTTTAAGCTCCGCCTCCAAGTCGCAGTAGGCGGCCTCGGCTCCCCGGATGTCGGCCTCCTCGGAAACATAGGTGCTGGCCCCCACAGCCCCCACAAGGCCGTTGCCCACCGTTACCATTGAGGAAACGCAGGACTGCAGGGAGAACACCAGCAGGATACAGAGCAGGGCGATCAACACGCCCACGGGATGCCGCTTGACAAACCCGGCGATTTTTGCCGCCAGCTTTTCCGTGGTGACTGCCGTTTTTTCGGCGGCCCTGGCCCCGGTTTTGGCCCCGGTCTTTGCGGCCTCCCTTGCCTGTTTCGCATACTGCCGCTGGATACGCCTCTTTTGCAGATACCGGGAGAGGGCACCGCCCTGCATTTCCGGGTGCTCCTGCACAGCCATGCGGTAATGATAATCCACCGTTGCCTTGATATGCTTTGCCTCGGCTTTTCGGACAGCCTTTTGCGGGTGCTCCCGGATGGCCTTTTTTGTGTGGCGTATCCCTTGATGCAATACGGCCTCGCCCACCAGCTCCGTGCGGTGTGCGCCTTCCGTGCCTACATTTTCGTGCTCCACCTCATAGAGCTTGCCATGCACAAAGGCATGGACTTCGGCCCCCGCCGCCTGTCCAGCCCGTTTTACCGGGCCGGGTTTTTTGGGCGGTTTCTGTTTCGCCAGCTTTTCCCTGGCCTTTTCCAGCTTTTCGCCCCGCTTTTCCATGCGGAGCTTGGATGCGGCGGTTTGCTCCTGCTGGCTTTTCTGCCGAAATTTTGCTTTCGGGGACTTCGGGACACTTTGTCCCGAAGTGGCCCCCTTACCCGTCCTTTCGCTCATGGGCCATATCCTCCGGGCGGGTGGTCAGCAGGTCATAGATCTCCCCACGGGGGAAACGATCCACAAATGGGATGGTGACATTCCCATAGAACAAAAGCCCCTCGCCGGAATTGCTGTGGGTGATATAGGAAAGCTGGTGCTCCGAAATGCCGAGCTGCTTTGCGAGGATGGCCCGGTCACTTTGGGCCTGTGACAGCAGCACCATGAAATCCGTGTTGTCGAGGATGTTCTCGATCTCACGACTGGCCAAAAGGTCTTTCACATTTTGGGTCAGGGCCGATGGTACACAGCCCTTTTTGCGGAGCATCTTCCAGACGGCCACAAAGTAGCTGGCCGTCAGCGGGTCACGGAGCAGAACATGGAACTCGTCAAAGTAACACCAAGTCGCTACCCCGGCCCGGTGGTTATCGTCCACGGCCTGCGTGACAAACTCGTTTGTGATGTGCATGGCGATTTTGCGGAGGTTTTCACCCATGCCCTTTAAGACGATGCACACCACCCGGCTCCGGGTTTTCACATTGGTATGGTGGTTGAACAGGTTGAGGGAGCCCGTGCAGTAGAGCTCCAGCGCAGTCGCCACCCGCTTTGCCTCGGGCTCGGGCTGTTTCAGCAGTTCCTCGTACAAGTCCTGCAACAAGGGCGTTTGCGCCGTGTCAAGCCCCAGCGCCATCTCCCGGTACACCAGCCGCACACAGCGGTCAATCACCGTCCGTTCAATGGGCTGTAAGCCCTCTTTGCCCCCGAGGATGAGCTCACACAGGGACAAAAGGAAATCCGCCTTCATGGAAAGGGGGCTTTCGCCGCCGTTCATGTTCAGTTGGATGTCCATGGGGTTTAGGTGGTGGGGGCTGTCCGGGGCAATCTCGATCACCTGCGCCCCCAGCCGCCTCGCCAGCGGGACATATTCGCCCATGGGGTCAACGATCACGATGCGGTCATTGGTGGCAAGGAACACATTGAGCAATTCACGCTTTGCCGCAAAGGACTTGCCCGAGCCCGTGGAGCCGAGGTACATCCCGTTAGCGGACTTCAGCTTTTTGCGGTCTGCCATGATGACATTGTGGGAGAGGGCGTTCATGCCGTAGTAGAGGGCCTGCCCGCCCATGCGGAGCTCCCTTGTCATAAAGGGGATAAAGATCGCCGTGGAGCTGGTGGTCATGCCCCGCTGGATCTCGATACCGTTATAGCCGAGGGCCAGCGCAGACACAAAGCCCTGCTCCTGTTGCCAGTCCAGACGCTTTAAGGCGCAGTTGTATTTCTGCGCGATGCCGCCCACGGTAAACACATCGTTTTCCAGACGCTGGCGGTTGGGGGCGAGGTTTATCACCGTAAAGGTCAAGAGGAACATTCTTTCATTCCGGGACTGGAGGTCGGCCAAGAGCTCCGCCGCATCTTTTGAAAAGGTAATGAGGTCGGGCGGCAAAATCTCCATGTCGTACCCGGCCCGGACAGCTTTTTTCTGCTCCTCGGCCTTCATGCGGCCAATGTCGGAGATTTTGCCCTTGATGGTCTTAATGGCCTTGAGCTGATCCACCGTCTGGATGTGCATGGTGACGGTAAGCTCCGCGTCCAGCTCCAGAATTTCCGCCAGCAGCTTGTCGGAGAGCTCCGAGGCCAAAATCTGCAAGTAGGACACGGCCCCGAAGTAGCGGCCCACCCGGAAAGTGCGGCTGTCCCGGAAGTCAAAGCTGTCCGGGGCGATATAGTCCTTCGTCCCCAGCCCGGTCTTGGGGATGTCCTTCCACGAAAAGCGGAACGGCTCATGGCCGCCGGGGTGCATCTGGCTGTGGAGCAGGGCCAGCCGATCCCGCCCATCGAGGGGAAGGGACTGAACGCCCAGCCGATGGAGGTTGCCCATCACATCGGCCTCCACACGCTCCAGACGGGGGCGGGCCTCGGCCACGCCCTCGGCGGGGAGCCCAAAGGTGATGTACTTGGAGCGTTCAATGCCGTTGTTGCTCTTGGCGATCTGATTTTTCAGCATCCCGGTAAATTCCTCCCGGACGCTATTGTACTCGTCCTCGGCGGGCGGGATATTTACCTTGTAGCGGCTGCGGTCACGAGATCGGCGGTTGATAAAGGAAAGCTGGAACGGCAGGGAGCTGTCAAAGTAGTTGAGGAACGAGCTCCAGCCGCCGAAGATGGCCGTCTGATCCTCGGTAGATGCCACGGAATAATTGATGTCCTCATATTCCACGGTTTTCGTATAAACGCCGCCGGGGAGCTGGCACACGCCGTCCGGGTGCATGGCGATATAGGGGATGGTCTGCTGGGCCGACAGTCCGGCCCTGCCTTTAGCGGCCCTTCCGGGGCCGCCCCTGGGTTTTCTTTTTGTCTGCAATAGCCTCCTCCTTTCCCGCAAACGGGGCGTAGATATTCTGCGTTTTGTAGGGCCTTATGCCGGGGCGGGTGAATTTGGCCCGGATAATGTTTCGCACCACCTTTTCAAAGGGGAGCCCGTCACGCTCATACATGGCCAGCAAAAAAGCCGGGAGCATTACCCCCAGCATCACGAACATGGCCCCGGTGTTGCCGATGGCCCCACGGGTCAGCAGGTAGGCGGGGATACCCACCAGCGCACCGCCGCCGAAACAGACAAGCTGGCGTTTGGTGAGGTTAAAGGCAACCTTCGTCTTGATTTTGGATAAGTCGTTGGGTACATTCACATAGGGCATAATCAGCCTCCTTTCTGGACTTCGGGACAATTTGTCCCAAAGTCCGGGATCGTGGGCTCCACCTCGTTCCCCCACACATCCCATCCCGGCGGGGTCTGCCTTGCGAACAGCTCCACACGGGGCAGGTCGCCCATAAGGGCCACGATCTTGTCACGGGCCTCGTCCGGTTTTTTGCTGTGATGTTCAATGGGGGAAATGATGAACTGGTGGACATTGGCCGCCTGCCGCTTGGGGTGGCCCCGTGTTGCCAGCAGGCAGATCTCAGCGTTGCCCCTCGTCCAAAAGCCCAGCCCGTAAAACCAGCTATCCGCCCTGCGGTTTTTCTTCAGCCAGACAAAGGCCACGCTCTTGTAGGTAAAGCCCCACGCCTCAATGAGCCGCAGGGCCTCAGGGAGTTGGGGAAAAGTCGCCCACAAAAAAAGTGCGCTGTCCGGGGCCGCAAGCTGGGCCACAGGCAACGCACATAACTCGTCAATGCTCATGGTGGGGTAATGGTTTTCCGCAGCCCCCTGCACCTTGCTCCGTTGATACTGCCAAGGGGGATCGGCATAAATGATGGGATATTTTTCGATAGTCAGACTCCTTTCTCGCCACGGCCCACAGCCAGCCTGGCCTGTTCAATGCGCTGGGCGGCGGGGCCATAGATAGCGGGGGCGGTTTCAAAGCAGACGAAACGGCGGCCCGTGTTGAGGGCGGCGATGGCCGTTGTGCCACTCCCGGCGCAGATGTCCGCCACCACCTCGCCCTCCCGTGTGTAGGTCTTGATGAGATACTCGCACAGCTCCACCGGCTTTTGGGTGGGGTGCATGGTATGTGCCACGGTCTGGACGAACAGCACATTGGAGGGATAGCGCCGCCCATCGCTGGACTCGGAGCCCTGCCGTTCAAATTTGCCATAGTTGGGGCTTGTGCCGCTACGGGCGTGTACCTTGCTGTACGGCTCCCCGTAAGTAAACTGCGGGAAATAGGCCGGGGCCTTTTGGTAGAACACCAAAATGTTCTCCGCCTTTTTCAGCGGGGCGCGGTTGGCATTGAGAAAGCCTGTGCCGCGTTCCTTGTACCATATCCACTCATAGCGGAGCATGGGGAGGTTGGATGCGCCCAGCACCTTGTCATAAGGGCATTGAGCGAAAAACAGGATGGCTCCGTTGGGCTTCACCGCCCAGCGCACCGCCTCCCACAACTCCGGCAGCGGCAGCGGCACATCCCAAAAGTTCCGAGTGGTGCCGTAGGGCGGATCGGTCAGCAACATATCCACGCTATGCCGGGGCAGACGCAGCAGCCCCTCGATGCCGTCCATAAGATGGATGCCATCCAACTTTGGGACACTCTGTCCCAAAGATTCAGCGGTCATCCCGTGTCTCCTTGCCCCTTGCGGGAGCAGGGCGCTCGTGGTTGGTCTTTTCCGCCTCACGCGCCGCCTTCGCCATCTGCTCACGGATGGGGGCGGGGCGCAGCGCCTCGGCGCGGGCCACCAGCTTTTCCACAGCGGCGTTGTAGCCCTCGGCAGCCGCCGCGTCCAGACGTTCCTGCAAGCTGCGGTCCGTTACCCGCGCTGTGGTGCGGTAGCCGAACTTGCTGCCGGGGTCGGACTTGCTGGGTGCGCCGAGAAAGACGCCGTTTTTGCCGTCCACCACCTTGAAATCATCCACAACTACGCCGCCAAAGTTCACGCTGGCGAAGCCCAGCAGTTTACCCTGCGGCTCAATGGGACGCACGGTGACGGATACCGGCATGGGAGCCTCCTCCAGATTCTTTTCCACGCGGAGCTTTACCGCCTCGTCGATGGAGATACCCTGGGACTCCGCCAGTTCCGCGATGGGCGCGTCAAAGATCAGACGGCGCATTTCCGCCAGCGCCGCCTCGTCCACAGCAGGGGCGGTCTGCGCCGCCGTCTGTGTTTTCGCCATAAGTCAAACCGTCCTTTCCGTATTGTTTAGTGCGCTCCGAATATGCTGCTGGATATGGAGCCTGTTTTGAACAGCATGAAGCAGAGCAAAACTGTGTAGCCCACCGTCCCCCAAATGGCTCCGATGGGGTCGCCGCTCATGGAGATACCCTGTATCAGCACCCCATAGATGCCGACGCAAACCAGCATGAGCAGCCCCTGGAACCCAATGGCGAACAGGGACTTGATGTAGTTCTGGCCCGTGCCGCCGATCTCCCGGTTGGCAAGGGCCGCCATCGGCAGGGGCGCTAAGCTGGTCAGCAGGTAAATGTGGAGCATCCGCCCGTAGACCAGCACGAAAATGATGATACTCAGCGCCTTCATGGTGAAGCCGATAAAGATGGTCTGCATGAATAGGCCCACCAGCGGCCCCAGGTCCATGCCCTCCAGCGTTGTCTCCAGCGTGTCCAGCATATCCGGCGTCACGTCTGTGCTGCCTTGGATCACACCGGCAGACCGGGCGATGACACTTTGGGACACGTCAAATACCGCGTTTACGATATTGAAGGTGTTGGAGAGGATAAGGATGGCGCAGGCGGTTTTGAAGATCCACTTGAAGAAGATCCAGTAGTCCAAATCATGAAGATTGTTGCGCTCTATGACCATCTGGATCAGCTCATAGGCTGCTACAAAGGTCAGGATCATACCGGCAATCGGTAAAATCACCGTTTCGGATATTTGCCGGATCAGGGAGAACACCCCGGCGTTCCATGCCGCCGGGGTGGTTCCCACCTGTACCGCGATCTCTCCGACTCGGGTATTCACCGTGTCATACAGGCCCTCAAGGTTGCCCATGATGGCTCCGATGAGCAGTTCCTTCAGCCATTGGTTGATCCATTCGGTGAGAATACCCATAAGCCGCCCTTAAAACAGGGAGGACAGCAGGGGGATCAGGGTGGTGCCCAGCACGATGATGCCGCCGCCAGCCATGAGCTGTTTTATCCCCAAATAGGAGTAAAACCTTGCTCGATGGCAGGCGGCGGCGTGTCAAAAAATATATGGAATTGTTTTAGAACCGCCCCGGAGGGGACAGGTCAGCCCTTGACCTGTTCCACCTCCGGGATGGGTTTGAGATTGAAGTGAATTTCGATAGAAATGTGTCGTGTCTTATCGCTGTCGATGTGTTCATGGACAACGATTTCTTTAATCAGGCGGTTTAAGGTGGCGGCGTCCAACTCCGTGATGTCGGCATATTCCTGAATGGCGTCCACCCATTGTTTGGCGTCCATCGCCAGCCGCATTTCATCAGCCAGCTTCTTGCGCCCCTGTGCAACCCGTTCTTTCAGTTCGGCCTGTTCCTTCTGCGTCTTGTCCAGCATGAGATTGAAGTTGGCTTCGCTGATCCGCCCGGCAACCATATCCTCATAGAGCCGCAGCACCATCTTTTCCAGTACCTCAATCCGTTCCTCGTCTTTTGTCAGGGAACGCTCCAACGCTTCCCGCTGGCCTTTCTGCTCGGCTTCACAGGTGTTGGTCAGTTTCCCGGCAATGGCTTCCCCATCGGTCAGGGCAGCCTTGGCGCACTCCCGGATTTTGTTCAGGACAAGGTGGTAAAGGGTATCGTATTCCACCCGGTGCTGGGTGCAATGGTTCTTGCCGAACGCACCATAGGTCTTACAGGCGTAAATCTGCTGCGGGTGCTTGGCGTGGGTGGTGCGGATGGTCAGTGACTTGCCGCACTCGCCGCACTTGATAAGCCCGGCAAACAGGCTGGTTTCCCCGTCTTGCCGGGGGCGCTGGCGGGATTTCAGCTTGTCCTGCACGATGGCAAAACTTTTGCTGTCAATCAACGGCTCGTGCCGTTCCTCCACCACAATCCAGTCCTGCGGCTTCTTCTCGCCAATGGTGCCGATTTTGAAGCGGTAGTCTTTCTTTTGGGAAGCTATCGCCCCAGTATAAACGGGATTCATCAGGATGTCCTTTATCACGGAGAAGTCCCACATATACCGCCCGTTTTCCGGGTCTTTCTTCTCCCATTTGGTGCGAACATTGCGGAAGCCCCGTTCCCGGTTCCACCATGTAGGGCAAGGCACCTTCTGTTCTTCCAGCCTGCGCCGGATGAAGTTGGGGCCGTGTCCTTCCAGCGCCCAAAGGAAGATTTGCCGGACAATGGGGGCGGTTTCCTCGTCCACCAGCAGGTGGTTTTTGTCCTCCGGGTCTTTCCGATACCCAAAGGGAGCCACACAGCCGGTAAACTGGCCTTGCTGGGCTTTCAGAAGATACGAGGAATGTACCTTCTTGGAAATATCCTTGCTGTACATCTCGTTCAGGATGTTCTTGAACGGCGCAATGTCGTTGTTGTCCCGCATGGTGTCGATACCGTCATTCATGGCGATATAGCGGACGCCGTGCCTGGGGAAGAAGTCTTCGATCAGTGTGCCGGTCTGCAAGTAATTTCGACCCAACCTTGATAAATCTTTTGTTATCACAAGATTTATCTGCCTGCGCTCGATGGCCTTTAACATCCGTTTCAGGTCGGGGCGCTCCATGTTCAGCCCCGTGTAGCCATCGTCCTGATAGACTGCCACAACCTCCCATCCCTGCTTTTCGCAGTAGCTTTCCAGCATATCCCGCTGGTTGGCAATACTGGCGCTCTCCCCGTCAAGGTCATCGTCTTTGGAAAGCCTGCAATAGATGGCCGCCCGGAAGCTGCCCGCCAGAATTGCGTCCATGCCTGTGTATTCGTATCCGTTCATCATAACCGTTTACCCGCACAATCCAGACGGAACACGGTTTTTCTGAACCTCGTCTTTATTATATCCTAAATCTTGTGTTTTCGCAAGATTATCCTTGCCGGTATTCTGCCCATATTTTTGGGCAATCAGGCTCACAAAGACATCCGCTGCGTCCAGCTCGCCGTCAAAAACTGTGGTAACATGAATCTCTGTTTTCGTTTTTGCCATAGGCAGTTATCCTCCATAATAGAATAGCCAGACAAGGAGAAGGTCGGCAACGAAGTCCGGCAACGGGCTTCAAAAAACCTCAAAACCATCTCTGTCTGGCGGTTTGGTTACAATTTATATTTTCTTTTATTTTTCTGTTGCTTTGGTTGCTGATAGGGGAAAAAGCCCGCAGTTACGGGGCTTTCCCCGGCAACCAGCCCGGCAACGGGAGTGCAACAAAGTCGGCAACGGGGCGGGATTTTCAGAAAGGAAGCTCCATCTGCTCTGTGACCTCCACAAATCCCTCCGGGATTTTTTCGGCTCCGTTGCTGGTATCCGTTGCCGGGGCTTCACGCTCCCAGCCTTTCTGCCTGCCGTATTCGGGGAACATCCGGGGATTGGAAAAGTAGTGCCAGCCTGTGACACAGTGGTTCATAATGTCGTTGACCTCCCGGATTTCCCATTGCTTCGGCTCGTCAAAGGGGTGGTTGAGGGCTTCCCTGAAAAGCTGCTTGGAACACACCATGCTGCCGGTATAGCGGTCAAGGTAGGCTTGGATCATCCCGGCCTTGGTGTCCTCCGGCATAAAATCCCGCTGGTGCTCTTTGAGATAACGCGCCATTTCGGGGCTGAAAGACAGCTTAAAATCCCCGCTGCGGTAAATGGTCATGGCTTCCGCCCATAGCTGCTCCATGTAGGCTCTGGAAGCGGCTTCATCGTCCAAAATATGAACTTCCGCCTGTTCCGGGTACACCATGACTGGCAGAAAGCGCCGGTTGCCGGAACGGTCAAGGGGCAGGAAGTCCAGGGCGTTGGAAGTTCCTCCGAACACGCATTGCCGCAGTCTGTCCTCCGGGTGGGTTTCGTATGGGATTTTATAGACCTCCTTCTGTCGGCTCAAAAAAGACTTGATTTCCTCAATGCTCTTGGCGTTTGCGGTGGCGATCATCTCCGACATCTCGATAATCCAATGGCCTTGCAGCTTGCGGTACACATTGTCATCGTCCAGCTTGCGAAGGTCATCGGAAAACCACTCGTCTTTCACGGCCAGCAGCCGGAAAAAGGTGGATTTTCCGGCTCCCTGACCGCCCACCAGACAGAGCATGACCTCAAACTTGCAGCCGGGATGAAATGCCCGGTGGATGGCTCCCAGCAGGAACAGCCGCAGGGCTTCATAGGTGTACTGGTCGCTGTCGGCTCCTAAAAAGTGGTGCAGACAGGTACGGATACGCTCGGTTCCGTCCCAGGTCAGGCCGTTCAGGTAGTCCCGGATGGGGTGATAGCCGTTTTCGTTGGCAACGATCCCGATGGCGGCGGCAATCTTCTTTTCGCTGGTCAGTCCATAAGTTTCTTCCAGATACAGGAGCAGATAATTCATATCCGTGTCCGTGATGGCGGTGCCGGTACGGTGGTATCCGATGGGCTTGATGATGTCGGTGCGCTCGGTCAGCAGATTTTTGGCGATTGCCCCGGAAAGCAGCGGGTCATTCTGAAAGACGGTCAGGCAGTTGCGGATACTGTTGCGGACGCCGCCTTTCTCGGTGCTTTCCAGCATGGCTTTGACTTCCTCAACGCTCCGGGGTGGCGGTGCTTCTTGCATGGTCTGTTCTGCGGCCTGCCGTATCTCCGGCGGCAAGCTCTGCCATTCGTCTTTCAAGATTGCTCACTTCCTTTCCACAGTCGATGATAAAGGCTGCCCGTTCCTCCATATCCGGGGAGAGCAGCACATCCAGCAGATAGTCCACATAGTCCTGCTTTTGCAGGGCTTCCACAAACAGCGGGTGGAAATCCTCGTCTGGTGTCTTGGGGGCATAGTCCCGTTTCCAGCGGCGCAGCAGGTTTCGGTAATCGCACAGCACCCGGAAGCAGTAACGCTCCATACGGCGGAACCGCTGTTCCGGGGTTTCCTGCGGTGGTTTCCTGTGGCTGGACGGCTCCTTGTCCTCATAGGGGATGGAAAACGCCTGTGCCAGTATAAGGGCGGCTTCCTTTGGGCTGACAGCTTCCAGACGGGAAACAAAGTCGATCACATCCCCGTCTGCCTGACAGCCGAAACAGTGAAAGCGCCGGTCAACCTTCATGCTTGGGTTTTTGTCGGCATGGAAGGGACAGACGCACATCCCGTTTCGTCCCACCCGGATTCCGAAATGCTCGGCAGCCTGCCGGGTGGTAACAAACTGCTTGACAGCTTCAAATACATTCAACTAAATCCTCCTGAAAATAAGAAAAGCGCCTGTCATTCTCGAAAAGAAAATGGCAAGCGCCTGTTAAAGTTCCATATCCTGTTTTTTCTCTGTGCGGGATTGCTGGCGTTTCTCGGCCTGTTCCTCCCGGATACGCTGTGCCCGGCCTTTGACTGCCTGCTGGATGGATGGTTTCTTGCCCGGCTCGGCGGTCTGGCGGTACTGCTCGGACGGAAGCACCTGATTGAGCCAGTGGCGCACATCCCGGAGAATCTTCACATCCTCCTGCACCGCTGACAGGCGTTCCTTATACTCGGCCACCTCTCCGGCAAGCTGCGTCCGTTCCTCATTCAGCTTTTTGGTGCTGTACTTGGTTCCCTCCAAATGCACCTTGAAATAGCGGACAGCGGCATTGTAGGCGTCCAGCTCGTCCCGATGGGCGGCTGCAAACTGTTCCTTTGGTTTCTTAAACCGAATAGCGGCATATTCCGCATGAACCGGCTTGTGGGCTTCAAAGTTGGCGATATGGGAAAGCATGGTGTCGACCTCCTTCATGCGTTTTTCCTTCGGCTTCATCTCTGCCCGGATGGAAACGGCCTGTCCGCTGACGGTATCCAGATAGGCGTCCAAACTCTCCACGGTGGACAGCTCCTTTTCCCGCAGATAGCGGATGGCGACCATAACCTTGTTGAAGTCGTTCACAGTGCCTTTGAGCTGGCCTTTGCTCGTCCAGCCGGTGCGCTCCTCCCGGCGCAAATCCAGATATTGGCCCAGCAGCTCCGGCAGGGTGGGTTCCTTCGCTTCCTGCAAGGCTTCCAGCAGGGTGGCCTTTTTCTCCTTCAGGTCTGCAATCCAGCCTTTCAGGTGGCGCACCATCTGACGGATCGACTGCATGAGCCGGTTGGCGGCGGTAATGTCCCGGTTCAAGTTGCCGATGTTGGTCTGTATCCCTCTTTTCTCCATCTGGCTGACCGCTGGCCCCATGTGGACAGTGGGGATTTTATCAAGCCCCTGTCGCTCATAGGAACGAAGGTCAAGGCGCTCCGGGCGGTCATTGGCTTCCAGATAGCGGTTTGCCGTAGCCGCCCAGCCTTGCCGCCATATCTCGCCGTACTTCTGGTCGTTCCAGTCCACGGTGTCCTCCTTGTGGCTTTTCCAGTTCCCGGACGGGAGCCGGATACGCTCGCCGTTCTCGTCAAGGTCATAAACCTTCCGGCTCTTGGGAAGCCATTTCCCGGTTTCGTCCATTGCCCGGATGGTCAGCAGGATGTGGGCATGGGGATTCCCGTCCCCCTTGTCGTGAATGGCAAAATCGGCAATCATGCCTTTGGAAACAAAAAACTCCCGGCAATAGTCCCGGATCAGGCCGGCGTGCTGTGACCGGGGGATTTCCCTCGGTATGGCAAGTACGATCCTTCGGGCAAGCTGGGAGTTCCATTGTTTTTCTACGGCTTCGGCGGCGTTCCACAAGGTGTTGCGGTCTGCGTACTCCGGCGGGGCGTGGGGCGGCAGCATGATTTCTGTGTGGACGATCCCTCGTTTCTCTGCATAGTATTTCTGCTTCTGGTCGTACTCGGAAAACAACCGTTCGCCGCTCTGATAAGCTGCGGCGGCTACGGCTGACTGGCGGTTGCTGCGCTGAACGATTTTTATATCATGGTGGGGACAGAGCATAACGGCTTCCTCCTTCCTGTGGGTGATTGGATGGGGTGGTGGTTTGCCACCTCATTTTGGGCAAAAGAAAAGCAGGAAACCGTTTCTGATTTCCTGCTCGGTGGTGCCGCCAGTGGACGGCGGGTATTCATTTTTCGGTGGTTTATCAGTCAGACAAAGTGAAAGTTTTCCAGTTAATCAAGCCGAAAGTCATCCATTCCTTTTTCGTATAGCAGCCGTATCTTGAACCGCTTTCGGAAGCCAATCAGCATTTGCATAATCCAAGGGAATTACCAACTCTTGGATTTTATCTTCCTTGGTCGGCCTTTTTATGTCTTTCGGCAAATAATCCAGTCCGACTTCTCGCAAGCTCATAACACTATTGTGAATCCATCCGACCGCCTGTCCATCACAGTACAGGCAATAGCAGCCAAACATCTTTTTCACTTCTACATTCAAGCCTTTAAGATGATCCATCCACTCTCGGACTATATTTTCTAATTCATAAGCCATTCGAACACCTCCACAAAAAGGAATTTGTCACTGACTTCATTATATTTCATTTATCCGGAAATGTATAGCTGGATTTTGTAAAACTTGTCGGACGGGAACATCTTGCAGTGCAAGGTGTTTCCGGGCGGCAAGTCCACAAAAGGGTAGCTGGCGCAGCCAGCGCAGGGGAAGCATAGCGTCCCCTGTGATGATTGGAAGCAACCGCAAGTGTGCTGGAAATCATCCGCTTTCCGCAGGAAGCCCCCGGCAGGGCGCAACGCACCGGCTCGACCGGTGTATAGTTGCGCCCTTACTCCGTAAGGGATTCCCCGGCTACCCGCCCTTTCACGCTTTCTGCAACTATTTCCTTCATGCCACTTTGAGAAAATGCCTGTTTCAGAATGTCCATCACATCCTCGTCTGTCAGCACTTCCGGCCTTAAAAGGAAACTTTCCAGCATAGCTCCTCTGGTACAGAGCCGGTGCGTCCGTTCCTTCCGGGTAAGCTGCTTCACCTGGTGTTCCAGTATTTTTTCTTCATGCTGCGCCCGCCGCAGTCTGGCTTCGCCTTTGGCAATCTCCTGATTCAGCTTTTCCAGCTTCTCATTTATCATGGCAGCCCTCCTTTGGGAAGCAGCGTGTAAATGCGGTTTGGTTCTCCCACACCCCGGCGCACCCGCAGGATAAGCCCGATGTCCTCCAATTCTTTCAGGGAACGCTTCACAGTGACGGGGCTGCGGGAGAGGGCTGCCGCTAATTCCATGATAGGAAAACGGACAAACAAAATGCCGTTGCTATCCTCTATCCCTGCCGTAAGGGTGGTGTTCAGCAGACGGGCATACATGACTTTTGCTGTGCTGCTGATCGGCAGCCGAAGCATTGCGGCGGGTAGCGGCATACAAGGCGGCAGAACCGTGTCTGCGCTCATAAATTCAAATTCCATTTAACTGATTTTCTCCTTTCGCTTGGCTCGTTTTGACAGGTAATGGGGGCAGTCTATCACGACAGCCCGGAAACTCTGCTTGCACTTATGCTGGCACTTCCGGCACAGGTCGTTGTAGGCCACACGCCCCCGGTCATTGAGGAAGAAGGAAAGCTCCAACTTCCGTTTCTTGCTCATTCTCGGCATAGTGCCTCCTATCATAGAAAATCCGCCCATTTCAGCCGTAACAACGGGAACAGGCGGATAAAGGTTTTTGGTGTCATGTTTCGGGGCGATTTTCAAGGAAAATACGGCCATAGAGCCGCTTTGAAATGCCCCATAGTATTACGGACGGGGCAGACTACACCCCGCCGATTTGTCGTGTTTGGGTAGCGTTTTGGTATCAGTTCTGCCGGGTTGTCCTGCTGTCGTTCCTGCCCCTGAATCTCACAGCGGCGTTTCGTTCCCGTTGGTACGCTCGCTGCGGTCAAGGTTCCTCCATTTCCTTGCCGCAGGTCGTTGCGCTACATCGCCGGGGAGCATATCCCATCAGGCCGGTCATTCGATTGGAAATAATCCATCGATGAACTGACTTAATCATAGCTCATTTTTGAACCCTTTCCCGTATGTCCATAAAATAGGAAAACCGCCCCAAAATCGAAAAATTCCACGATTTCGGAACGGTATATGGTATAATAAGGAATAACAGCGGCAGCCAGCCGCAGGAAGGAGCGATGTGTTTATGAAAACCCGCATTTCCGTACAGGAACGCCTGAAAGATTTACGGGTGGAACGGGGCTTGAATCTGGAAGAACTGGCACAGGAAACCGGCATTTCAAAATCAGCCCTCGGCAGTTATGAAAACGACAACGACGAATACAAGGAAATTAACCACGGCAGCCTGTTGAAGCTGGCAGACTTCTATCAGGTGTCGGTTGACTATCTGCTCGGCCTTACCAATAATCGGAGATATGAAAACACCCCGATAGAAGAATTACATTTGAGTGATGAAGTCGTGGAACTGCTGAAAAGTGAACGCTTCAATAACCGGCTGCTGTGTGAGATTATCTCCCATGAAAAATTTAAGGAATTGCTGGCAGACGCAGAAATCTATGTGGACGGGATAGCAACCATGCACTTCCATGACACAAACAGCTCACTGGCTGCTTTACGGGCTATGGTACTGGAAGAACACCCCGAAGCTGCGGCAGACCGGGCAATCAAAGTGTTGGAAGCCTGTCAGATAGAGGAAGAAGATTTTTTCTGCCATGTGACGCACAAAACATGGGACGTCATTCTCCATGATATACGCAAGGCGCACGAAAATGACAGCGAAAGTGCGCCGGATACCACGCCTGCCGATGAACTTATACGGGAAGTACAAAAGGCCATGCAATCTCCGGGGGACAGGGTTCAGCAATTCACGGAGATATTCTGCAAGGCGTTCCGGCTCAAATACAAGCGGCTCTCACAAGAGGAACGAAGCCTTTTGAAAAAGCTGTTCAAGAAATCCCCGCTGATAAAACAGTCTGGTATGAACTTCCGGCGCAGGCCGTGGAAATGAAAACTGCCGTTGTGGGAAGGAGTGTTCCTGCAACGGCAATTAGTTTAGGG
>OMET01000299.1_pt1 | contig 19354 bp, 19 predicted proteins | sample 1673841 | NCBI WGS metagenome assembly OMET01 (sample SAMEA103958129, study PRJEB25191) | human gut metagenome | reverse complement strand
CCGGCGGCCCCAACCACAGCACCGATACCATCATGTACTACATCTACTACACCGCATTCAAGCTGTACCGCTACGGCTATGGCAACGCCATGGGTGTTGTGCTTGCCATCATCATTGCCATCCTGTCTGCTATCCAGTTCAAGGCTGGCAACCAGAATAATTGAGGAGGTGCGTAACAATGAGTGCAACTGCTGCAACCGCAAAAAAGCAAAAGCCCTTGAAGCGTCACCCCAGCAAGCTCAAGCAGGCCAGCGCCTATACCATCCTGACCCTGATCCTGATCAGCATCGTGGCCGTGACCTTTGCGTTCCCGCTGTACTGGATCATCACCGGTTCCTTCAAAACCGGTGCAGCCATCAACTCCACCACCCCCGAGTGGTGGCCCCATGAGTGGGTGCTGACCAACTACCAGAAGCTGTTTGCCGGAAAGAGCGCTCCGCTGTGGCAGCTGGCCATCCCCTTCAGTGCACGCTTCAGTGCCGACGGCGATCCCATCTACTTCTCGGTCGGACCCACCGCTCCTGCTGCCCTGCGCTGGATGATCAACACCGTGTTCATGGCTGTTGTCTCCATGATCCTGACCTGCATCACCGCCGCCATGGCCGGTTATGCACTGGCCAAGAAGCGCTTTGTGGGCCGTCAGCTCCTGTTCACCCTGATCGTGTGCGCAATGGCTCTGCCCAAGCAGGTCATTCTGATCCCCCTGCTGCGTGAGATGAGTGCCCTGAACCTCTACAACACCATCTGGGCTGTCATCTTCCCCATCGTCGGCTGGCCATTCGGTGTGTTCCTGATGAAACAGTTCAGCGAGGGCATCCCCACAGAAATGCTGGAGGCTGCCCGCATTGACGGCGCAAGTGAAGCCAAGACCTTTATCAGCATCGTACTGCCCATGGTCAAGCCGGGCATCGGTGCTCTGGCCATCTTCACCTTTATCAACAAGATGGACCGTGAGGCTAAGGACCCGTTCGATTTGCTGGATGAACTGGAGGAAGAGCGCCTGAAGGATAAAAAATACGGCTCTACCAAGCAGGGAATCGCCCCCTTCTACTCTGACAAATATCAGAAAAAGACGATTCAGGCCGGCGAGCTCTTCTATCCGGAATACCTGGTTCGCCACCTGGAGGACCTGCTGGAATGGAAGAACCTGACCCTGACCAGGGTCTACGGCGCAAAGCCCTATACCATGGCGCAGCTGTGTGATTATCTGCATACCTATGGGCAGAAGCTAAAGCCCTTCATCTGCGATACCGGCAGCTGGCTGCGCAAGGCGCAGCAGGACGGGAAGAGCATTCTCTTTGAGGCACAGCTGGGGGCTTTGCGGGATCTGGATTACGGCATCTACCCTTACACCACCTCGTCCAACGCGGTGGCGGCTTACGCGCCGGTCGGGTCCGGCCTTCCCTCTGCCAAACTGGATGAAGTGGTTGGCGTGGTGAAAGCCTACTCTACCTGCGTGGGCGAGGGGCCGTTCGTCTGTGAGTGGTTCGGCCCTGAGGCCGACCGGCTGCGGGAGGCCGGCTTTGAGTACGGCGCAAAAACGGGGCGGCCCCGCCGCGTCGGCCCGCTGGATATCGTCGCCACCCGCTACGGCGTACAGACCCAAGGCGCCACGACCATCGCACTGACCAAGCTGGACGTTCTCAGCTATATGGACAAGATCCCTGTCTGCACCAAATATGTAGTCAACGGGGCGGAAACGGATGCGTTTCCCTTCCCCGCGGCGCTGGAAACGGCGAAGCCCGTTACGGAATATCTGGACGGCTGGGGCTGCGACATCTCCGGCGCTCGCACGTGGGAAGAACTTCCCAAGCAGGCGCAGGCTTATGTGGAGTATATCGAAAAGGCCATCGGCTGCCACATCGGATACGTATCCGTCGGAGCGGAGCGAGATGCGTACATCAAGCGGTGAGTGGGCGCATGGCACAGGATCGACAAAGAAAAAATACGACAGCGTTTGCCGCTGAGAAAACCAAATGGAGAAAAGTGTCCATGATGTACGAAAAATATGAATCGCCCCTCTCGTCCCGTTATGCTTCCGAAGAGATGCTGCATCTGTTCTCCCAGGAAAAGCGTATTCGGGTCTGGCGAAGGCTCTGGACTGCGCTGGCCCGGGCGGAGCATGACCTTGGCCTGCCCATTACGGCAGAGCAGGTGGCGGAGCTGGAAGCGCACATCGATGATATTGATTTTGAATGTGCCGCGCAGCGGGAAAAGGAAGTGCGGCATGACGTGATGGCACATGTCTATGCTTACGGAAAAGCGGCGCCCGGCGCCGCGGGTGTGATCCACTTGGGGGCCACGAGCTGCTATGTGACCGACAACGGGGATCTGATCCTTTATCGGGACGGTTTGCGTTATCTTCGCGGAGAACTGCTGGGTGTGCTGAAAAATCTTGCCGCCTTCGCAGAAAAATACAAGTCGCTGCCCACCCTCGGATATACCCACTATCAGCCTGCTCAACTTGTCACTGTGGGGAAACGGGCAACCCTCTGGATGCAGGATTTTCTCTCCGATCTGGAGGAACTGGATCATGTGTTGGCGCATATGAAATTTCTTGGCTGCCGCGGGACCACCGGAACCGAGGCGAGCTTTCTGGACCTCTTTGACGGTGATACCGACAAGATCGACCAGATGAACCGCCAGATCAGTGCGGAATTCGGCTTTGCGCGCTGCTTTGACGTCTGCGGGCAGACGTATCCCCGGAAGGTAGACAGCCGTATCTTAAACTGCCTGTCTTCCATGGCCCAGAGTGCCTATCGCATGGCAAATGACATTCGCCTGCTGCAGCACGACCGGCAGCTGGAGGAGCCTTTTGAAAAAGAGCAGATCGGTTCCTCCGCCATGGCATATAAACGAAATCCCATGCGGAGCGAACGAATCTGCTCTTTGGCGCGATATCTTATTTTGGACGCTGCAAATGCCCCCATGACGGCATCTGTTCAATGGCTGGAGCGCACACTCGATGACTCCGCCAACCGCCGCATCTCCATGCCGGAAGGGTTTCTCTGCGCCGACGCGATTCTGCGCCTTTGCAAAAATGTGACCCGCGGGCTTGTAGTAAACGAGAAGATCATCGACAAGGCCGTTCGGGAATACCTGCCTTTTATCGCTACGGAAAACCTGATGATGGAAGCTGTCAAGCGCGGCGGAGACCGGCAGGAGCTGCATGAGGTGATCCGCCGCTGCTCGCATGCGGCTTCCGCAAAAATGAAGGAAGGGGAGCCCTGTGACCTTCTGCATCAGCTGGCGGCAGAGCCGGCCTTTTCCATGAATGAGGAGGATCTTACCGCCCTGCTGAAGCCGGAGGATTATATTGGCCGCTGCCCGGAACAGGTGGATACGTTCCTGCGCAAGGTAAGGCCTGTACTTGAAGGGATACCCGAGGAATCTGCCGACATTGCCTTGTAGGGGAACCTTCTCTTAAAATGTTCCGCCATGCGGGATTATACACAACGCAGGGATCATCGATCTCTCGGCAGCAGGAATGCTGCGGGGAGTACCGGTAGGGAGGCATTGTGCGGCTTTGCAAGGTGCAGTTTTGCTGGGTGGGGAACGTTTTACTTCGCCAACGCCTTGCCAAGTGCGCGGCAGGCCTCAAGCACCATGTCATCAGGTGCATCAGCGCAGATCACGCTCTCGCATACAAGATTAATTCCCACATCATCACAGTCCTTCTCCCAGCTGCGCATCCACTCGCCGTCGCCCCAGCCGTAGGAGCCGAACAGCGCCACGCGTTTGCCGCCAAGGCTGCGCTTGCAGGCATCGAACATGGGCTGGAACTCCATTTCCTCCAGCACCTCAGCGCCCATGGCGGGGCAGCCGAAGGCGATGGCGGCGTAGGCGTTCAGATCGCCGGGTGCGACCTCGGCGGGCGTGAGCAGCACAGCCTCTGCGCCCGCGGCGGTCATGCCCTCGGCAACGGCTCGTGCCATCGCCTCCGTATTGCCTGTGCCGCTCCAATAAACAACAGCAGTTTTCATGTTTGTTAGTTCCTTTCTTTTGATGAGTTTATATGATCAAACCGCGACGGCAAGCTGCTCGAGCTTCGAGCCGTTTTGCCAGAGTGCGCAGTAGATCTCCGTGCATTTTTTGTATTTTGCGAACAGTGAGCGCGCCTTTTCCTCGTCGCCGTAGACCTTCCAAAGCCCCGCGCATTTGAAATTGTTTGCACGGTGATCGATGAAGCCCTTCACGTCCTCCGGCGGGTAGCTGAGAAACAGCCCCACCTCGTGCGGAAACTCACCGCTCTCGCGGAAGCGGCGGGCAAGGCGCGCTACGCAGTGCGCGCAGCTTTCGTTGCCGTAACCTGCCTGATGCAGCAGCTCGGACGCCTGCGCGTCGCGCAGATCTCGCCGCAGCTCGGCGGGGCGGTAGAGGTAAAGAAGCGCCTGCCCTGCCAGAAAGCGGATCGGCAGCAGACAGAGCCCCTTTGGCGACAGCCGCCGGTTCAGCTGCCGGATATCGGACAGCAGGGCCTCACGGTCCTCGCAGGGACAGGGAAACAAGCTCCCCGTCTTGATGCCCGCGAGCGTCGGCGCGCCCTGGCGGATCAAAATTTCTTCAGACATTCGCTTTCGCCTCATTGTTTCCTTGTTACGGTAGTTAGACTCGTCTAACTACAGGGCCTTTCAAAAGCCGCCCAAAAGCGGCTTTTTGTGGTTAACTGCCTGCTTTCGCGGTTGCGTGGTAAGGATTGTTAGCCGTACGGCGAAAAGCAGGCCGCGCCCGAACGATTTACCTGCGCGCAAGGGCAGAACTCCAACGCAAAAAGAGTACCGCGTTCGAACATAACGGTTAGACAACTCTAACTGCCTTGCATTTAAATTACCACATGTTTGCAGGAAATGCAAGCACGTTTTTTTCGCCTTGTCCTGATTTTACCCTTTGGATTTGTTGCGCTTAGCAGGGCGGGCAGTCCCTCGAAAGGAAGGCTTGTTTTTGAACACAGAAAACGATATACTGAAAGCGGGAGGGATCAAACATGAAACGTATTTCAATAAAAAAGATGGCGGTGCTGTTATTCTGCACGGCATTGTTGACCGGCTGCGGCTCCAAAAGCGAGGTGTCCTGCCGGACGATTTCCCAATGGATCTTGAATTCTCCAGCGGCGTGGGCGGCTGGGGAACGTCCTTGACGCTGGAGCGGGACGGAACGTTTTCAGGACAGTTTCACGATTCCGACATGGGAGCCATTGGTGAGGACTATCCAAACGGAACGGTCTATCTCTGCCATTTTTCCGGACGGTTTTCGGACATTGAAAAAGTGGACGAATACAGCTATTCCATGACGCTATCAGAGTTGAACTGCGATGACGAGGGCGGGGAAGAATGGATCGAGGACGGCATTTGCTATGTGCCCGCTGCGCCGTACGGCATGGAGGACGGAGAGACGTTCGTTTTGTATCTGCCCGATACACCCACGGACGGGCTGGACGAGGATTTCCTGAGCTGGTGGCCGGGGTGCTATGCGCCGGAAGGAGCGCCGGAAACACTGGAAACGTATGGGCTATTGAATGCCAAAATGGGATATGGGTTCTTCTCTGATCCGATGTAGACTGTTTCCGCCGATGTGTCTACTGTATAAGAGCGCGCAAGGCCGTGCAAACTTGTAGCGCAAGACGATCATTTACAGGAAAGGCAAAACGATTGATGAATATGAAAAAACAGCTGCTTCCCGCTTTTTTGGTTCTTGGCATTCTCCTTGCAGGACTTTCCGGCTGCGGCGAGCAAACAAAACCAGACACAGACAATGCGCAGTCTCCGCTGGAAACGGTCACGTACGCGAACCTGACGGACGGGGATTCGCGCGCGCGGCTCACCGCTGCGCTTGCGAACGCCGGCGTGGACGAAAGCCGGGTCAGCGCTTTTTTTGAAAAGGTCGATCTTTTCAACCGGAGCGTCAAGAGCGAATGGCTGACGGACGGCTTTGAGAGTGCCGCGCCGACCGCCACCAAGTACGACCCCTATGAGATGCAGGATCTGTGGGCAGAGAAAAACGACAGTTTCCCCGGCTACAACTGCCGTATTACGGCGTTCGGCCTGTTTGGTGGATTTCTCACCGCCGGAGCGGATCAGCCCGATACGCAGGGCGAGGACGCCCTTTTTCTGGATCTTGAAACGTTGAGCGCCGACCCGAACGCCCTCTGCGGCGGCAGCAGCGCTGCGTTCTGCGCGTTGTTCGCCCCGGTGGCGGCTGCGGACAGCACAGAGGTTACCGCGCAGGTTGAGGCGCTTCAAGCGGGCTGGGCGGCGCGCGGCATCGCCTTCTCAGACAGCACTGCACGGCTGATCTCCGTCGTCCTGCACGATAAGTTCTCCGATACCGACAACACGCTCTTCATCGGGCATGTGGGCGTGCTGCTGCCGGCAGAGGACGGAAGCCTCTACTTTGTCGAAAAGGTGGCCTTTCAGGAGCCGTACCGTCTGGTGAAGCTCCGGAACCGCACAGAACTGAGCGACTATCTGATGGAAAAATACGATACCGCGTGGGATCAGGATACGACGCGCCCGTTCATCATGGAAAACGATAGCCTCATGGAGGGATACCGTGCCAACCCGCTGGACAGCCTGCCCTGAAAGAGAGACGCTGGGGAAGCTTAAAAGGAAGAAAGCCGGCATTCCGCTGCAAGCGGAATGCCGGCTTTTGCCTGTTCAATGATCCAAAAAGTACATATTCACCTCTGCGCGGGCGATGAGTGCACCTGAGTCGTCGGTGATATCGACCTCGAAAAAGCCAATGTGGCCGCCGACCTTCACCTCGCGGCCAACCGCGGTGAGCGATTTGGAATGCGTTGTCGGGCGGAGGTAGCTGATCGTAGCGCTGAGTGTCACGTTGCGCTGGGCATATTTGATGCGCGCGAACGCGCCCGCGGCGGTGTCCGCCATTGCGTAGAGAAAGCCGCCGTGTACGCCGCCCCAGACATTGCGGCTTGCGTCGGTAACCGCCGCTTCGAGCACGCTTTTCTCTTCGTCGACCGAAACGATGCGAATGCCGTTGTGACGGATAAAACCGTTGGATTCCCGATCAAGCATTTCCTGATAGTTTTCGACCATGGCGCTTTTGCCTCCTTTTGGCGCGGAATGTTATACTGAACCAAGCATAGCAGAATCGCGCCGGAGGCGCAACAGAAAAATGCGCCGCGCCGCGAAACGGCAAGATTTGAGGTCGCTTTCCGCTTCGGAACGATTTACAAGCGGCGCAAAGTCTGCTACATTAGAAAGCATCGAAGTAGGGAGAATTTTTCTTATGAATGACTATCAGACAAAGTTTGTCACGCCGGAGCAGGCCGTCAAGGCGGTGCAGTCCGGCGACTGGGTGGATTACGGCTTCGGCGCGGGCTTTCCCGAACTGCTCGACCGCGCGCTCGCTGCGCGTAAGGGAGAAGTCAAGGACGTCAAGGTGCGCGGCGGCCTTGTGATCCGTCCGCGCATTGAGATCGTCGAAAGCGACCCCGAGCAGGAGAGCTTCACCTACTATAGCTGGCATATCGGCGACTATGAGCGGAAGCTCCAAGCGCGCGGGCTCGTGAAATTCATGCCGGTCATGCTGCGCTCGCTGCCGTATCTCTACCGCGACAAGCATATCCGCTGCGACGTGGCGTTCGTGCCGGTCTCCAAGCCGGACGCGGAGGGCTATTGCGGCCTCGGCATCTCGCCGTATGCGTGGCGCACGATCTTTGAGAGCGCGAGGACGGTCATTTTTGAAATCAACGAGCACTATCCGAGGCTGCACGGCTTCGAAAACTCGATCCGCGTCCACCTCTCCGAGGCGGACTACATCGTCGAGGGCGAGCACGAGCCGCTGCCGCTTCGCTCCTACCGCGAGCCGAGCGAAACGGACATCGCCATCGCCAAGCTGGTGGTCGAGCAGATCCCGGACGGCGCGGTGCTGTCGCTCGGCGTGGGCGGCGTACCCTATACGGTCGCCAAGATGCTCGCGGAGTCCGATAAGCGCGACCTCGGCTGCCACACCGGTACCATTTCCGACGCCTTCCTTGAGCTTTACAAGGCGGGCAAGCTGACGAACGCCCGCAAGGAGCTCGATACCGGCCTTTCCGCGTGGAACCTTGCCATGGGCTCGCAGGAGCTTTACGACTGGCTCGATGCCGAGCCGAACCTCTTCCACCCCGGCGACCTCGACTACATTCACTCGGTCGAACGCATCTCGAAGCTCAGCAACGTCATCAGCATCAACGGCGGTGTGCAGCTCGACCTCATGGGGCAAGAAAATGCCGAGAGCACCGGCACGCGCCAGCTCTCCGGCGTCGGCGGACAGATGGACTTCCTCGAGGGTGCCTACCGCTCGAAGGGCGGCAAGGGCTTCATCTGCATCAACTCTTCGCGCCTTACGAAGGACGGCGAGCGCAAGAGCAACATTCTCGCAACGATCCCTGGCGGCAGCACGATCTCCGCCCCGCGCACGATGATCCAGTATGTTGCGACTGAGTACGGCATTGCAGAGCTTTCCGGCAAGAGCCTGCGCGAGCGCGCTGAGGCCATGGCGGCCATCACGCACCCGGATTTCCGCGAGGAACTGATGAAATACGCGCGGGAAAACTTCAAGTAATGAAACCAAAGATAAAGGACGATGTAGGGTAACATGGCATAGACGGTTTTGCAGCAGGTTTTGATTCTCTCGGCAATGATGATGCTCGGCTTTTTGCTGGGAAAGCTGGGCAAAGTGGATCGCAAGGGGGCAGACCTCCTTTCCATGCTGCTGCTGGACGTGTTTTTCCCCTGCAACGTGCTCGCCGCGGCGAGCGGCGACTTCGGCGATATGCCGTTTTCACAGGTCATCAAGATCGTGCTGGCCTACCTGTCCTGCTTTATCCTGTTTACGATTCTGGCAAAGCCGATCGCAAAGCTGATTGGGCTGAATGAGGACGAGACACTTGTTTTCACCCGCAGCGTTGCCTACCCGAATAACGGATTTGTCGGTATTCCGCTCTGCTCGGCAGTGTTCGGCACGGAGGGAATGGTGCTCGGCTCGCTTTCCGTGCCCTGCGCCACGATCTACATGTTCCTTTTCGTCATGCAGAGCTTCCGGCGCGATAAGGAGCAGAATTTGGGCCAACAGCTCAAGAGCCTGATGACCCCACTGAACATCTCCACCCTTGCGATGCTCATCATGCTTGCCACGGGGTGGAAGTTCAGCGGCGCGCCGCTCCAATTTTTGAGCAGCATGGCGAACTGTGTCGTGCCGACGTCGATGCTCATCATCGGCTGCCTCCTTGCGGGCAGTCCGCTCATCGACGTGCTGAAAAAGCCCATTTTGTACCTCATTACGTTTCTGCGCTGCCTCGTCATGCCGCTCATCGCGGCGGTGATCCTGCGCTCTACCGGCTGGGATCGCACGGTGTGCCTGTGTATTGTGATGGTGCTCGGGTGCAGCGCGCCGACGCGGGTCAGCCCGTGCTGGACGAGACGACGGACAAGGTTCTTCTCCGCCGCGCCTGCGACGGTGTGCACCGGTACGGCGGCAAGCTTTTCTTCCAGCTCAGCCACAGCGGCATCAAGGGCCTCGAGAGCGTGAACGGCGCGCCGCCGAAGCACCCTGAGGATTTTTCACTGGAGGAACTTGACAGACTGGTTGCGCAGTTTGCTTTTGCGGCAAAAAGGTGCAAAGACTGCGGCGCGGACGGCGTGCAGGTTCACAACGCGCATGGATACCTGCTCTCGAACTTTTTGAATCCGGAGGAAAATCTGCGCACAGACGAGTACGGTGGGAGTCTTGCAAACCGATTCCGGCTTATTGAACGCATTCTGCGCGCGGTGCGCGCGGCGTGCGGCGCGGAGTTCCCGATGATTGTCAAGGCCGACAGCAACGGCTGCGGTAACCTGTCCGCGCTGTTGCGGCTCTACGAACGCTGCGGCGTGGACGGCGTGGAGGTCAGCGGAATCGACTTCAACCGCCGCGCAGGACAGAAGACACCATTTTACCTCGACGCGCTCAAAGCGGCGCGCGAGGGGATCGGCATTCCGCTCTTCCCAGTCGGCGGCGTGTTTTCGCGCGGGACCGCGGAGGAAATTCTTGCGCAGGGTTTCCCGCTCGTGTCGATGAGCCGCGCACTGATCTGCGAGCCGGACTTTGCCGCAAAGCTCAAAAGCGGCGCGCAGGACGAGAGCAAATGCCTTGCCTGCAACGGCTGCTACACGATCTACCGCAAGCGCTTTGTGCGCTGCGTGCAGCATACGGAAGAGATTGAACAGTTTCAAATGATCCCGTGGTGAACGACGTTTCCGTTGTGCTGCTGCGAGCGGCGGGAGCCTGAACACGCCGCCTGCTGCGAAAAAGAGCGGCAAAAGAAAAATGACTGCGGAGGGAAACCATGGAGATCAACGACTATCAAAAGCGCGCGATGGCGACGCTCAACCCGGAACTTGCGTGGAAGGACGTTCTGCTCAACAGTGTGATGGGGCTGTGCGGCGAATCCGGCGAGGCCATCGACATCGTGAAAAAATGGCTTTCGCAGGGGCACGCGCTTGACCGCGCGCACCTTGCCGAGGAACTGGGCGATATCGCGTGGTACCTTGCAGAGGCGGCCACAGCGCTGGAGATCCCGTTGGAGGAGATCCTGCAAAGCAACCTCGATAAGCTGCAAAAACGCTATCCGGACGGCTTCGATGCGCAAAAGTCCATCGACCGCACGGAAAACGGGCAATAAAAAAGGACGCATAAAGCGTCCTTTTTTGCTATTTACGATTCCCGGCGGGGTGCCTGCGATAGGCCTTGAGCGCGCGAAGCGAGAACACGAGGCACAAAAACTCGGAGAAGATCGGCGTGAACCACACCGCGTCGCCGCCAAAGCTCACGGCGAGTGCGAAGAGCACGGCGCTTTGCAGCACGAGCCCGCGGCCGACGGAAATGCAGATGGCCGGCACGGGGCGCTCATTGGCTGTCATAAAGCCGCCGATGACGATGTTGAAGCCCAGCAGCAGATACGAGATGCTGTACTTCCGGAAAGCCTGAATGGAGTATGCGATCAGCTCATCCGTTGCATGCGAGAGGTAGGCGCGCACGATCTGCGGCGCGAAGAGAAAAATGAGCACGAACAGCACCGGCGCAAGCACACACACGGTCGTGAGCGCGTAGCGCAGGAGCTTGCGGCAGGAAGTATAGTCCTCCTTGCCGTACTGGTAGCTCACGAGCGGCTGCGTGCCCTGCGACACGCCGACCATCAGATTGATGATGATGGTCGTGGCATAGGCAATGACCGTATAGGTCACAACACCGTCCGTGCCGATGCATTTGAGCACCGTGCGGTTGAAGAGGAAGATCATCAGGCCCGTGCAGAGCTCCGTCACGCCATCGGACAGGCCGATGGGCAGAATGCGCGCGTAGAGGCGCGGATCGAAGCGGAACTTCCGCAGACGGAACGTGCACTTTTTGCTGAAGAAGTGGACAAAGTAAGAGATACAGGTGACGAGCTGGGAAATACCCGTGGCAACCGCCGCACCGAACACACCCATATCAAGGTGGAAGATGGCGATATAGTCGAGCACACAGTTCGTCAGGCATCCGCCGATCACCGTAAAGAGCGCATAGCGCGGGCAGCCGTCCGTTTTGACGAGCACCTCGAGATTGTAGGATACGAGGTAGCACACGCTGAACGGCGCGATGCCGAGGAGATAGTGCTTGACATAGTCGAGCGTGATCTCATCTGCGCCGAGGAGCCTTGCAAACGGATCCAGGAAGAGCAGCACCAGCGCGGTGATGACCGCACCGATGATGAGCAGGGTGGCGAAGTTCTGCGAAAAGAGCGTGTCGGCCTCATGCCGTTTATCCTGCGCAATAAAAATGGCGATGAGGGTTGATGAGCCGACGGCGAAAAGCACCGCGATGGAAAAAAGCGCGTTGGTAAAGGGAATGGCGAGGTTGACGGCGCTCATGGCGTATTCGTTTACGCCGATCGAGACCATGAGGCCATCGACCATGGAGTAGAGCGAGAATACGACCTGAGAAGCCATCGTGGCGGAGACAAAACGGATGAAGTCATGTTTCAGACTTTTCCCCGAGAGTAACAAAATAACACATCCTTATAACATTAAAATTTGTTGGCGCAGGCCGGTCAAAAACCGGTATTTACTTTTCGTGCAGAACGGGGCCGCAAGATGCTCAGAAACTTCCTGACGGCGAGGGTACATGGCATTTATTATAGTATAGGGCAGTGCTTTTTACAAGGGCAAAAGGCGGCGCACTTTACCGCGGTGAATCGGAAAAGCGGAGGAACGGGCACAATGTCCCGTTCCTCTGCCGTTTTTATGTGTTTTGAAATTGGAGCCTCAGCCCTCGCTGTTTGCGATCGCCTGATCGATGAGCTTTTGCAGCGCTTCCGCCTGCTTCTCCTCCGTGACGGCGCCCACGATGGGGTCACCCACGATGTTGCCGTTGCGATCGACCACATAGGTGGTGGGGAAAGCGAAGATGTTCTCCACGAACTTTCCGGCCTCACCGCCGGAGCCGAAGTACACGTTCTGATAGGTGGCGCCCTTCTTGGCCAGCACGTCCTTCGCCTCGGCGATGGCCGTTTCGTCGCCGTCGAGCGTGAAGGCGTTGACACCGATGAGAGAGCCGCCCTTTTCCGCGAGCTGCTGGTTCAGCGCTTCCAGATCAGACAGCTCACCCACGCAGGGGCTGCAAGTGGTGAACCAGAAATTCACCACGGTGACGGTGTTGGCGGCAAACAGCTCGTCGCTCTTGACCGTGTTGCCGTCCAGATCCTTGCCTTCGAAGGAGGGGAACTTCTGCATATCGCCGTTGCCGTCGGTGTCCTCGTTCACGATCTCGGGGAACTTTTCCTCCAGCGCGGTCAGCTCGTTTTCAATGTCGCTGATCTTCGAGGCGGCGTCCTTCAGCAGTGTAAGCTCTTCGTCGGTGAACTGATCCTTGGCGCCCTCGATGGTGTCGAGCAGGAAATCACCGTAGTTCTTGCCGTCCTCCTGCATGGTCATGCCCTTATCGGCCGAGAGGAAAACCTTTTCCCAGAGATCGGTGTTTTCCGAGAGAATGGCGTTTTCCTGCTCCATCAGCGCGCTGTATCTGGCGGCGGCCTCCTCAGCATTCTTCGGCCCGTCGCCCGTATCGGTGTTCGTGTTCCCGTCCTTTGCACCGCAGGCCGCCAGCGCCAGTACCATCAGCGCGGCGAGCAGCAGCGCGGTCAGTTTCTTCAGTTTCATTTTGTTTCCTCCGTGTTTTTTTCTAAAATGGTTTTTTTCATGGGTTCTTTCCCGTCTCCAAAGCCGTAGCGGAAATGCACAGCGCCTGTCGGACAGGCATTGACGCACATGCCGCAGCGGATACACTCGGTGTGGTTGGGCGTTTTCGTCACGTCCACGTCCATCTTGCAGACCTTTGCGCATTTGCCGCAGGAGACGCATTTATCGTTATCCACCTTCATCTGGAAGAGGGAAACCTTATTGAGCAGCGCGTAGAACGCGCCCAGCGGGCAGAGCCACTTGCAGAACGGGCGGTAGAACAGAATGCTCAGCACGATCACCGTCAGCAGGATACTGAGCTTCCAGGAGAAGAGCTTGCCGAGCGCCGCCCGGATGCCGGAGTTGGCAAGAGAGAGGGGGATCGCCCCCTCCAGCACACCCTGCGGGCAGAGATACTTGCAGAAGAAGGGGTTGCCCATGCCCACGTCGTTCACCACCAGTACCGGCAGCAGAACGACCATCACCAGCAATACTGCGTATTTCAGATAAGTCAGGGGCTTGAGCTTCTTTGTGGAAAACTTTTTCGTGGGGATCTTGTGCAGCAGTTCCTGCAGCCAGCCGAAGGGGCAGAGGAAGCCGCAGATGAAGCGCCCCAGCAAAACGCCCAGCAAAATGAGAAAGCCCGTGATATAATAGGAAAAGCTGAACTTTGACGAGCCCACGACCGCCTGAAACGCGCCGATGGGGCAGGCGCCCGACGCCGCGGGGCAGGAGTAGCAGTTGAGCCCCGGCACGCAGACGGTTTTCCCAGCGCCCTGATACAGTCCTCCTTTGAGAAAGTTCGGCAAATGTATGTTGGTAAGCAGTGCCGCCCCTGCCTGGATCCACCCGCGGAAGCGGGCAAGAAGGCGCGACGCGCCCGAAACCTTTTTATCCAATACCCACACACTCCAGACATAATTTGATGGCCTTGCTCAGCACCGTTGCCGCCTCGCCGCGCATGGCGCCGTAGCAAAGCATCGCCGCCCCGGCAACGAGCAGTGCCGCCTGAGCGATGGCTTTTTTCGATCGCAACAATTTACTCACTCCTTTCACGTTAGCCTCATTGTAGCACAGGAGAGTTAAGATCTTTGTTAAGAACAGAAATTTAACAGAAATCTTATGTCCCTGTGCTATAATAGGCGCATCAGATCACAATGCCGGAGGTTTTTATGCGTATTCTTGTTGTTGAAGATGAGCGCGAGCTTTGCCAGACCATCGTTCGCAGTCTGCGCCGCCTTGCCTACAGCGTGGACCCCTGCTATGACGGAGATGCGGCCATTGCGCTGCTCGGCTCGGAGCGATACGACCTTGTGCTGCTCGACCTGAATCTGCCGGGGGCGGACGGCATGACGGTGCTGCGCACCCTGCGCCAGACCGACCGGAACACAAAGGTGCTGATCCTCTCGGCGCGCAGCGAGGTCGCCGACAAGGTGGCGGGGCTGGACGCCGGCGCCAACGACTATCTTGCAAAGCCTTTTCATCTGGAAGAGCTGGAGGCGCGCATCCGCAGCCTGACGCTCCGGCAGTTCACGCAGAATGACGTGGTGCTCTCCTGCGGGGCGCTCTCCTTTGATACAAGGTCGCGCACTGCCGCGGCGGGCGGCCAGACGCTGATACTGACGCGGAAGGAGACGGGGATCCTCGAATACCTGATGCTCCACCGGGGACGTCCTGTCAGCCAGGAGGAGCTGATGGAGCATGTGTGGGACAACAGCGTGGATAATTTCAGCAACTCGATCCGGGTGCATATTTCCGCCCTGCGGAAAAAGCTGCGCGCGGCGCTTGGCTATGACCCCGTGCGCAACCGCATCGGCGAGGGGTATATGATGGAGGAAGAAGAGGCATGAGAAAACTGTCACTGCAATGGCGCATCACGCTGATGACGGCACTTCTCATCGGCGTGACCTGCGTGGCCATGAATTTGCTGCTGTGCTCCTCCGGTGTGTACTATATGGACACCATTGCGGACAGCTTACAGGGTGGTGGCACGGTGATCCTGAATGAGGAAGGCACGGTGAGCTTTGACCCGCAGCTCATAGCACCCAACGAGGAGTTGACCATCGTCGTTGATGGGGCGCAGGGGCGCTTCCGCACCACCAACTGGTACATCACGGCGGCGGTGACGCTGCTCGGCGGGATCCTTGCGTATTTTGTCAGCGGGCGCGCACTCAGACCGCTGCGCTCCTTTGTCGCACAGGTGGAACAGGTGCAGCCGAACAATCTCGCGGATATGAAGATCACCGAGGAGGTGCTGCCGGAGTTCCGGCAGTTCAGCGCCTCTTTCAATGAGATGCTGGATCGACTGGACGAGGGCTTCAGCGCCCAGCGGCAGTTCACCGGAAATGCCGCGCACGAGCTGCGCACGCCGCTTGCACTGATGCAGGCGCAGCTGGAGCTGTTTTCCGCCGAGCACCCTGACGCGCGGCCGGAGACGGCGGATCTTATCCGCCTTTTGCGCGAGCAAACGGAGCGAATGACGCAGATGACAAAGACCCTGCTTGAAATGAGCGAGCTTCGCTCCGTGCCCTGCACCGACCGGATCGAGCTTGGCCCGATGGCGGAGGAGATCTTGACCGACCTTGCGCCGCTGGCGGAGAAAAAGGGCGTAGCCCTTGTCTGCGACGGCGACGGCGTGATGACCGGCAGCGACACGCTCATCTACCGGCTGCTGTTCAATCTGACCGAGAATGCCATTCGCTACAACCGCCCGAACGGGACGGTGTGCATCTCCATAGCGGAAGAGGAAACGCAGATCGTTGTCCGCGTTGCGGACAGCGGATGCGGCATACCGGAGGAATACCGCCGCAGCATCTTCCAGCCCTTCTTCCGGGTGGATAAGTCCCGCAGCCGCGCATACGGCGGCGTGGGGCTGGGATTGTCGCTGGTCTGGGAGATCGCAAGGCTCCACGGCGGCGAGGTGCTGGTGGAAAAAAGCACGGAAGAAGGCACGACGATGGCGGTTCGCTTTCCCTGCTGAAGAAGGCATCGCTGCGATGGACAGACGGGCGGCGGAAACGCGGAGAGTGATTGAAGCTGCCGGCACTTCGTGCTATACTCTGGTAGAAAGTGAGGTCATCATATGGATCAGGAACGATATTCGATCATATTCAGCAGCGTGACGGGCAACACGAAATTGCTTGCCGACGCGCTGCGCGAGACGCTGCCAAAGGACGCCTGCGATTATTTCGGCGCGAGCGAGAACGCGCCGACGGATTCGAAGCTGCTTTATGTCGGATTCTGGACGGATAAGGGGAATGCGGACAACGCCACGCTGGCGCTGCTGCAAAAACTGAGGAATAAGAAGCTCTTTCTCTTCGGCACGGCGGGCTTCGGCATCAGCGAGGCATATTTCCGCAAGGTGCTCGATCGCGTCAGGGAGTCTGTCGACGCAAGCAATACCATCGTGGGGGAATACATGTGCCAGGGCAAGATGCCGCAGGCGGTAAAGGAGCGGTATCTCAAGATGAAGGCGCAGCCGGAGCACCCGGCCAATCTTGATGCGCTGATCGAGAATTTTGACCGCGCCCTGCCGCATCCCGACGCGGCGGATCTGGAAAAGCTCAAAGAGAGCGTCCTGAAATGAAAATAAACCCCGTCTTGATGGCGGGGAAAGAATGGCGAGTCGCTCCTTCTTATCAAGAAGGGGCGACTCGCTTGCTTTTCTGTTGGGAAGGGAAACGCATCTCTCAGCTGAGCATCTGAAAGCCCATGACAACGATGCCAAGCACCACGAGCACCACGCCGGTGGCGCGGTTGAGCGTTTTGGGCTGCGCCTTGTTGGCAAAAACGGCGGCGAGCCGCGCCCACAGCAGCGTAAAAACGATGCACAGCACCCATGTCAGCGTGTCCGGCATGCCGCCGATGGCAAAGTGGGAGACAGCGCCCGTCAGCGCGGTGAAGGTCATGATAAAGACGCTCGTACCCACGGCGGTTTTCAGCTCGTAGCCCATCACGCTTGTGAGGATGAGCAGCATCATCATGCCGCCGCCCGCGCCGATAAAGCCGCAGATCAGGCCGATGAGAACGCCGCAGACGATCGACTGGATCGCGCGCTTTTTCGCGCAGGTCTGCGCCATCGCCTCCTTCGTGGTCATCACGGGGCGAAGAATGAATTTGATGCCGAGCAGGAAGGTCATAAAAACGGAAAAGCTGCCCATCGTTGCCGAGGGGATCAGGCTTGCCGCGTAGCTTCCGACCACCGTGAAGGTCAGCACACTTGCCATCATGATAAGGCCGTTTTTGATGTCCAGATTCTTGTTTTTGTGATAGGTGTAGGCCGAAACGGCGCTGGCAAGCACGTCGGACGACAGCGCAATGCCTACCGCCATGTAGGGCTCGATGCCCAGGAAGGTGATTAGCATGGGGCTGATGACTGCGGCGGCGCTCATGCCGGCAAAGCCGGTGCCGAGTCCCGCGCCCATGCCGGCAAAAAATGTGACCAGAACGGTCAGCGGAATGTTCATGCTTCATCTGCCTCCAATAGCTCGTTCAGGTTATGCTCGATGAGGTGCATCGCCTCCGAAAAAGCGCGGCGCGCTTCCTCGTCCATACCGGCAAACAGCCTTTCAGAAAAGGCGTTTTGCAGCTGCCGCCCCCGGGCGATGATGGGCTGCGCTTTTTCGGTGCAGAGAAGCTCTGTCTTCCGGCGGTCGCCCTCCACTCCGCGCCGTGTCAGATACCCTTCCCGCACGAGCCGATCGACATTGACGGAAACGAGATTCGCCTTGATGTGCCGGATCTCGACAATCTCACTGGCGGTTTTGTAGTCCGGGTTGTTGCCGAGAAACATCAAAATGTCAAAGGCCGTCTGCGGCAGCTCCAATTGCCTGCAAAGGGGCTTGCACACGGCGCTGTAAGCGAGCGCGATCTTTCTGGAGATCGCAATGCTGAAATTCATACGGCAAATTCCTCCTTTTTTAGATTGTTCATTTTTGAAGCATTATAGTCCAGAGAAATCTGCTTGTCAATAAAAATCTAATGGCAGCCGGTCGCGCGGTCTTGCCCGACGGAGAAAAAACGAGGCAGGAACCCTGTCGGTTCCTGCCTCGTGTGCGTTTTGCGCGGGAGATCCTGCGGCGGTCATTTGGCGTAGATGGCGTAGATCAGGCGGTTGAGCGCCTGCGCCGGAAGGATCTTGGAGAGAAAAACGAAAAACTTGTAGTCTGCGCGGATGGCGTAGAGCGGGTGGTGCGAGCGCTCCCTGAGCGCGACCTTGGCAATGTAAGCGCCCGCCTTGGCGGGATCCATGCCGGTCTGCTCGTCGTGCTCCATGCGCGCGACCGAGCGGGAAATGCGGCCGCCGTAAATGTCGTCGCCCTCACTGACCTTGCGCCGCGCGGCGGTGAAGCCGGTGTGGATGTCACCGGGCATGACGGCGCAGACGGTGATGCCGAAGGGACGCAGCTCGTTGGCAAGCGCCATGGCGTAGGCGTTGACGGAAGCCTTGGTGGCAGAGTAATACGCCTGAAAGGGAATGGGGACCGGGGCCGCCACGGAGCTGAGATTTACGATCCGGCCGCGGCCGGCCTGCCGCATGATGGGGATCACGGCGCGGTTCATGTTCACCATGCCGAAAAAGTTGACGTCGAAGAGGGACTTGGCATCGGCGGTGGAGGTGAACTCAATGGCACCGGAGATGCCGAAGCCTGCGTTGTTCACGAGAATGTCAATGCGGCCTTCGGCATCCATGACCTGCGCTACGGCAGCGCGGACGGAGTCCTCGGAGGTGACGTCTGCTGCGATGTGATGCAGCCCCTCCACGCCCTGCGCGCGGCGGGAAAATTCGTAAACGGTACAGCCGGAGGCCTTCAGGGCGAGGGCGGTGGCCTTGCCGATGCCGGAAGTCCCGCCGGTGACGATGGCGACTTGATTCATGAGAAAGTACCTCCCCGATGATCGGCAATATCAAGGCTGTTCAGGGGGACACGGGACATGCTGAGGCCAGAATGGTAACAGACACTTATGCCCATGGCTTTGACGAGGATAGAAAGCTCATTGCGCAGGAAATGGACTCTGGGTTCTTTTCTAAGGCCGGCGGACAAGAGAAGGAAGAGATTGATAACGATGCGATCGAGAAGCTGAAAATACTGCTTCAGCAGCATCCGAAACTGTTACCGGATATCCTCGATGCAGCGGCAAAAACCACCGCAAAAACT
>OMET01000298.1_pt1 | contig 19433 bp, 26 predicted proteins | sample 1673841 | NCBI WGS metagenome assembly OMET01 (sample SAMEA103958129, study PRJEB25191) | human gut metagenome | reverse complement strand
CGCTGGCCTGCGCCTGGGCGATCATGCGGTTGGCATCCGTGTTCACACCGGAGACGAGACAGTTGTTGTTGACTTGTCCCGTGCCCCATGTGGTGCCGACCACGATAAAATCGGCCTGCATGTTGTACACGTCCGCGCCGCACTGCCAGTTGCTCATGTCCACGCCCTGCATGTCCGCGTGCGCGGTCGCCGGAAGCAGCATCATGCACACGGCGGCTGCCAGCGCGGTACCCTTGGCGAGCAGACGCTTCCGCAACGGCTTGTCCTTGTTATTGACCAATGTTTTCCCCTTTCTCGGGATGGATTGTTGTTTGTGGCCCACGGTCGTGGGTCAGGACTGTCGTGGCGCTATCGGCGCGGATTGGATGTCATTGTTGAGCGATGTCCCGTGGCCGTTGCCACCCAGGCTGTGATAGCTGTCGTAGAGGCGTTGACTGCGTGATTTGAGGTCCTCGTCCGCCACTCCGTCGTGCTCGATGACCATTTCGCGGCGCAGGTCCTCCAACTGGCACAGCAGGAGCTCGCGCAGCCCGTTGACCATGGCTTTGCCCCATCGCCACATCAGGCCCAAAACCGTGGCCACGCCGCCACAGATAAAAGGCACGAGCCAATCGACGATGTGAGCGAGCAAAGACATTGGAAAGCTCCTTTACGGTGGGGAAAACCCACACGTTCGTCCCCGTTGGATAGGCCAACGGGCGTGTGGGTTTTCGGAGGTTGAAAATGCTGTTACGAGAGTTTTGGAACGGCCGGTTTTGGCCGTATTGCACGGCGAATCTGCGTGAGTCCACGTGTGTCGGCTATGAGTCGGCGTGGCGGTTGCACGTGGCCCCGAGGTTCGGCGCAATGCAGATGGAATCGATAAGCGTTGAATTGGTGGACAAGTGGCTCGTCGGGTTCGCCAGTTCGGGCGCGGCGCGCAAGGCATGGGCCGTACTACGCGCGATACTGAGGCGGGCTATCCGCTGGAATCTCTTGGACGTGGATATCACGAGACGCGATATCCAGTTGCCGGCCAAGCCGCATTACGAGCCGGTGATATTGGGCATCCGTCAGCAGCGATCGCTGTTGCAGGGCTTTTACGGCCATCCGCTTGAGGCGTGGCTTATCTGTGCCGTCTCATGCGGACTCCGCACCGAAGAGGGGTACGGTTTGGAGTGGAGTGACATTGATCTGCGCGCAGGCGTCCTGCATATCGAGCGCGGTTTGCAATGGGTGAGCGGCCATGAGGTCGTCGTGCCGCCGAAGACCGAATTGAGCCGTCGCACATTGCCGTTGCCGCGCTTCGCGGTCAAGCGTCTGCGCGAGCTCAAGCCGCGCGAGGGAGGGCGACTCATCGGTGCGCTCACCCCGCCACAGGTGGCACGCCAGTACAAGGGCTGGTGCAAGCGGTATAGCCTGCCGCACGTGCCCGCACGCAACCTGCGCCACTCGTGGGCGACGAACACGTTGGCGGCGGGAGCCGATATCGCCATCGTGAGCAAAATGCTCGGACACAGCGATATCAAAACCACGGCCCGCTACTACCTCAAGCCGGATATCGCGGCGTTGAGGGACGCGCAACGCCTCTGGGAACGAGCCCTAATAGCCTGAGCGGGTTTCCCTAACCCAGACCGAAGTGCTGACGCTGATTAACTCCACTTACGGTACCGTCAAAGGCTACCGTCGCGGCTCGCTCGTCACGCTGCGCATCGACTGGAAGTCCTCTGTTCAGGGCTCGTGGGGCAGAGAGGACTTCGGAACCCTGCCTGAAAGCTGGCGTCCTCCAATGAATTTGAATTTCTCATATGGCGGACGCGACGGCGCGAACCAGAAGATCATCAACGTAAACGCGAACGGAACCATGACCTACGCCAATCAGGGTGGCACGCAGGGCACGAACGCGTTCGGCATGACCGTCTCATACGCGCTATGACCCGTGGGGTCACTGCAAGACAGTGCAACCGCCTGAGCCAGTGTCCCGAAGCTATGCGGCGGGCATCGGGTCGGCGGTCCTCCATACGCCGGTGCATCCCGCGTACGCGCTGTTCGGATTGCCGAGCATGACCACACGGCCCGTATGCTCGCCGTAGAGGATGAACGTGGTGTTGCCGCCGAACACGGCTATCGGAGTGTTCGTCTTTTCCACAGGACGATATCCCACGGGTATGATCTCCTGCGCCTGCACGTAATTATTCTCGCCGCTCTTGTCGAATTTCACGTTGCCGCCCATAAAACAAATATCACCCACGCGTGTCAGCAAAATGCTGTCTCTGCTGTAAGGTACTCGCCACGTCGTAGAACGCTGGGTTAGGGAATCCCACACGTCGCTCATCGGCTTCAACACGTTGAACAATGCGACTGGTGTGCCGATGGTGATGCCGTCCAGCGGGATGCGGTACAAGGGCATGTCGTAGGTGGTGCCCCCGTCCAACGGGCTGGTGGTGTTCACGGCGGGGTCGGTGGGCGTGCCCGTGGTGGGCGTGCCCCTGACCACCACCAGTTTCGCGCTCTCAACCGACTGCGAGCCCTTCGTATAGCGGCATACGATCAGGTCGTTGCGTTTCTGACCCTGCGACCCGTTGGTGACGATCAGGTCCTCGGGCGTGCCTTGGCTGACGTGACGGCCCTGCATGACGAGCTCGCCCGTGCCGATGGTCACCTTGTTCGCCGAAACGACCGTGATCTTGAACTTGTCGTGCACGTTCAGGACATAATCGTCCAAGCCGAGGATGCCGGCGTTCAATCCCGCCGCCTGCTCCGCCGTGGCGTGCGCCTTGCCCGCATGACCGGTGACGAGTTCAGCCATTCTGCTTGCCTCCGTTCTGCATCCAACTGTCGAAGCTGTTATCAAAGTCCTTGAGCTTGTTCACATAGTCCGCGTGATCCTGCTCGCAGAACAGGTAGTCGTGCCCCGTGCCGGTGGAGTCCAACCGGTTGACGTTGTACCACGTCTTGATATCCGGGTCGTCCAAGTCCTTGTACCATTTGTTTCTGCCGCACCGGTCGCATTGCATGACCGTCGCATTGTCGATACGCGCCATAATCGGCTCCTTACTGTTTACTCGGCCTCATAATCGACGGACATCACGCCGCCCGAGACCTTGACGATTTTCTTGCTGATAGTCGCGTTGACGGTGATGCCCGTGAGATTATCCCTTGCGGTCACCGTGTCGCCCACGTCGAACACCACGTTCGCGTCGTCACGGACGGTGACCCTCACATCACCCTCGGATTGCAGATCCTGCAATTTTTCTTTGGTCTTGGTGTTGAGTTCGGCGGTTTCTGCGTTGCTGTAGTCGTAGACCTGCGTTATCTCGTCCACGCCCTTGAGCGACTGGGATTGGCTGACGTTGCCTTTCGCGTCCGCATACCAGTGGACGACCACGCGGGCCGCCAAATCGCCCTTGCCCAGGCCGATGAGATGGTTCGGTTTGCGCCACGTGCGGGTCGCGTCGAAATCGATGAGGTCGCTGTCAATCGAGTCGCCGTAATGCGCTGCCGGTTCGGCCCAGACGCGGACCTTCCCGGAAGCGTAGGCGAGCCGCAGCTTGAGGCCAGACGCGGCGCACATCTTCCGCAGCCCCGAGTACGCATCCACGTAACGGTCGAACTGGTAGCTTTTGATGGTCTGCGCGCCGGCAGTGGGCGAGTCCACCGCGTCGAACACGCCGTCAAGGCCGACGCGACTGATGAGCGAGCCGATGACCGTGCTGGCCGTGCCGCTCACGGTGAGATAATCCTTGCCCTTATCAGGCTCCAAAATCTTGTTCGCCAACATGCCGTGCCACGTGCGACCGCCGTAGGTGAGGGTGCTGCGGCCGTCCTTCAGCGAGTCCTTCAGGGAGTCCACGACGCCCCCGCATTCGCCGCCGTCGAAATACACGTAGCTACCGGCATCGATGAGCCGGTCCACGGTCAGTTCGAAATCGTTCTCGTCCGCGCCCCACGCGGCGTCGAGCGTGAAGTCCTCAAGGCTGGCTTGGTCCACGTGGCTCGCATCGGTGACGATCAGTTCCACCATGGTGGCTCGCTTTCCTCCTGATAGACGGTCAAATCGACGCCGAAGCCGCTCCACTGCACGATGGAATCGCCAGCCGGTATCGGCTGGAAGATGTATTCGCCCCCGTTGAGACCGGTTCCGCGCCGGCCCTTGTCGAACACGTTGGTTTCGTCGCCGTTCTCGGCGGTCATGACGATGGTGCGACGGCCTGCAATCGAGGTGACGGTCACGTAGGAGCCCGAGGGTATGTCCATGTCGAGCGCGTACGTGTTGCCGCCCAACGTGAGTTGCGGGTTCGACACCGGCCCGAATATCACCATCTGGAACGGCATGGCAGTGGGCATGGGATTCGAGGCCACCGCGTTCCTCGTGGTCGCCAGATAATCATGCGGATAATCATGCGGATAGTCGAGGTCCAGTCCGGGCGTGAGCGCGTCGCTCCAGAAGTGCTGCGATTCCCCGGCCTTACGCCAGATGCCGTCAAGCATGACCACGGTGAGCTTCTGCTGGATTATCACCGGCGTGATGGTCTGCGGCTCCGCCTTGACCACGTAGGCGCGAGTCGTCCAGCCGTCAGCATCAAACATGCCCGGCGTTCCTGCGGCAACGTCGGCATCGAACAGGCGGCGCGTCGAATCCACCTTCTCGGGGCAGCGGACATAGGCTAGGTCAAGCTCGGCCTCGCGCGCCGTACGACTTACTCCGGTCAGACTCCGGTATCCGATGGTGTACGACCATTCGCGTCCACGCAGCCCATCCGCCGTCTGAGCCCAGATACCGGGCCCTTCCAGTGGGATCGTCTCACCGGTCGAGGCGCATATATAACTAAGCGATCGCATTGCGTATCACCCTTCCGATTTCACGACCATCCACCTCGATGCCAAGCTTCTCCATAATCAGCGGCATATCCGCGTGCAGCGCGCGCAGCTCCGACAGGAGTTCGCCAAGCAGCTCACCGGACTGGTTCTGGTATGTGCCGTTCGCAGTGCCTGTGCCGACGCCCGAGCGTGGCGTGTCCATGCCATGCATGAGTTCCATGCTGGCCGGGCTGATCGCGGCGCGGGTGGCGTCCACGAGGCCGGCCCGGCGTTGGAGCATACCCTCGGCCAGACCGTCGATGATGCTTTGGCCGGAGTAGAGGGTCCAGCCGTGGCCGCTGAACGGGCCTTCCTTCGCCGGGGAGTGCGGGAACAGTTTCGAGATGGCCTCCATCGCGTTGGATGCGGCGTCAACGGCGGCGCTGATGCCGTTCCTGATGCCTTGGGCGAGACCGTCCATGATGCTGCGGCCGGATGAGAGGAGCCACGAGCCCGCGTTGGAGAACAGGCTTTGTATGCGTCCGGGCAGGCTCTGCAATGTGCCGGTGATACCTTGCAGGAACTGGTTGCCGGCGTTGCGTGCGCCCGCCCCCATCTGTCCGCCCCATGCCTGCACGCTGCTTATCGCGCCGGTCAGCCATTGCCAGATTCGTCCGGGCAGCGACTGGAGCCATTGGCCAAGCCCGGTCAGGAACCGGCTTCCCGCGTCTCCGGCCTGCGCCATCATCTGGCTTCCCCATGCCTGCACGTTCTGGATGGTCTGGGTCAGCCATGTCCAGATTTGTGACGGCAGCTGCTGGAACCATTGACCGATGTTGGTCAGGAACTGGCTTCCCGCGTCCATGGCCTTCTGCGGCAATGATTGGAACCATTGCCCGATCTCGTCAAGCTTGGCCTTCACCGGTTCCACGAACGTGGAGGAGAAGCCGTTGACGGCGTTGGCCCCGGCGTCGCCGGAGAACAAGCCGAACAGGTTGCCGGCCATGTCGGCCAGCGAGCCCATCGGGTCGAGCAGGAATCCGATCACCTGGCCGAGGATGGGGAACTTCTGGTTGAGCCAGTCGATGCCGTCGGCGAGTTTGCCGACCGCCGACGCGATGCCGTCCAACACTCCGGCGACGGTCTCGACCACATTGGCGACCGCCCCGATGTACGCGGCGAATCCTTTCGCGGCGGCGGCGGCCGTGTCGAGCCCGTCACCCGCACCTTCGGCGGACTTCTTGCCGCCGTTCAACGCCTTGCCGAGCCGTTTCAATGAGCCGAGGGCGTCGCCGAGCGCGGAGAATATGCGTTCGAGCGCGTCCATCCACGTGTCCAATGCGCCGCTGTCGGAGAGAGTGTCGGTGAATTTTTTCACCCATTCGGCCACGCGTTTGAGCTGGTCGGCCATCTTCTGCACGAGGTCGGCCGCGACCTTGATAACCGCACCCAGCAGTTTCGCGGAGCCCTTGGCCGAGTCGAAGCGGCCGGCCGCTGATTCGGCCATGTCGCCGGCACCACGGAAGGCGTCAGCGACGTCGCCGATAGCGTCGAACAGGCCACCCAACGCGCCGGCCAGCTGCTGCACGGCCCCGGTGTCTTTCAGCGCGGCGATGAACTTGCTCCACCATTCGACCGTGTCGGCGATCCAGTCCGCGAAGTCGGAGAACACCGTGCCCACGTATTTGAGCACGCCCTCGATGGCGGAGACTATCGCGCCGTCCGGCACGAGGCCCTTGAACGACCCGGCGATGCGGTCTACCGCCTCGGTGACGCGGCTGCGCGCGGATTCGAACGCCGTGGAGATGGTGTCCTTGAACCGGGTTATCGCGCCGGTCTTGTCGAGCTTGTCGTACAGGCCCGTGATCCACTTGCCCGCTTCGGAGAACTTCTTCTTCACGTCCGTGACCATGCCGGCGGCCGCGTCGCCCACCTTGCCGAACTGGGAGCTGAACCTGTTGATCGCGCCGGCGATGTTCTCCACTCCGACGGCATCGATGACCTTCTGCACGGCCTTGGCGACGCGGTTCTTCACGTTCTCCATGGCCGTGCCGATGCCCTGCGTCGCGTCCTTGGCCTGCTGTGCGAACGAGGCGTATTTGCCGAAACCGTTCTGGTTGAGGTCCATGACGGCCTTGTTGAAGTCGTCGAAGCTGAACTTGCCGCTTTTCATGGCCTCGTACAGGTCGTTCGCATTATGTCCCGCGCCCATCATGGCTTCGGCGACCTGATTGAGCTGGCCGGGCATGGCCGCCTGGATGCTGCGCCACGCCTGCATGTCCACCTTGCCGGCGGAGAGCATCTGCGTGTACTGGGTGAGCGCGTTCTCCTGCTCCATGGTCGAAGCGCCGCCGGCGAGCATGGCGTTGTTGAACGCCAAAGCGATGTCGGTGGCCTCGTCGAGGTTCGAGGTCAGCGGGGCGAGCTGCTGGACCATGCCGGTCATGGCCGAGCTGGTGGTGGGCAGACCGTCGAGCGCGTCACTGATCTTCTTGATGCTCGCGGCCGCATCGGTGGCCGAATATCCGAGGTTCTTCATGACCTTCGGGAAGTTGTTCATCTGGTCGGCGCGGTCAACTGCGGAACCAAGGCTGGACGTGACGACGGACGCGACCTTGCTGAACACGTTGGACGTGATGCCGGCCACGGCTCCGACCTTGGAGGCGAATCCGACGGACAGTCCCTTGCCGATGCTCTGTCCGGTCTTACTGCCGGTGGTTTTGGATGCGTCGCCGAACGCTTTTTCAATGGCCTTGCCGACGCCATCCATGGAGGGCACGATGGGCACATATGCGGTGGCGAGATTATAGGCCATTGTTTCGCCTTCCTCTGTTCGGTTATGGTTGTCCGGTCTGCGGCCGGTTCTCCACACGGTTCACGGTCGTGAACCGTTGGCTCATGAATCGGTCGAGCTGTTCGACGCTCATGCCAACGGCCTTGATGGTGCGCGTGCGACGGATGGTGTTGCCATCGGGTTCTGGGTTCTCTGATCCGGCTTCCATGGCCGGGCCGGTTGCTTCCGGCGTGGCGTGGGGTTGGCCGGGGCGTGGCAGCGGTCGGGGTTGCGGGCCGCGTTTTTTCGGGTCGCCGTTTGCCCAAATCCACTGGTTCATCTGTTCGATGCGCAGCACGGCCAGATACTGGTCGAACGTCCACGCGCGCGGCGTGTCCAGCGTCTGCCAGACGAGTGAGCCTGCGGGGAGGTTCGCGGCCAGTGCGGCCGTCTCCGACGGGTCCAGGTCGTACACGCCGAGCCCGTACTCCCTTCTCATGTCCGCCGCCAACTGGTCGGGGCAGCGGTCGAGAAGGAGCACGAGCGTCATGAGTTTGGGAAAGCCTTACCCATCTCCTCGAACAGCTCGGTCAGGAAGGTGCCCATGGTTTCGCCGTCGATGCGCCCGTCTGCGCCTCGCAATCCGTTCTTGACCTTGTCGTATGAGTCGCCTAACAATCGGCGTAGGAACGGGATGATCTGCAAGGCGTTGCCCTTCGGATCGGCCTGAAGGTCATAGAGCGATTCCATGAACTCCCAATCGTCCAAAACCTTCGGGTCGATACCGATATCGATTCCACGGACGTTGACACGGCGAACCGTATTCTTGGACTGCTTGTGGTCCTGTGGATGGCTGGCAATCTGGTTGGCGTTTGTGTTGCGGTGGCTTCGGTTGCGTGACATTCTGATTCTCCTTGATAAAAAAAGCGGTTCTCTCCTTGACGGTTAAAAAAGGGTTCCCCTCGCGGCAAGGAGAGAAGAAAGGAATCCGCGAGGGGAAGCGTTGGCTAGTCGAGCCGTTGCGGTCACGGTCAGAGACTCTGGTCTTTTGGGATGCCGATATATTCGATGGAGGTGACACCATCGCCCATGTCGTTCGCGGCCACAGTGAGGTCATAGCCGAGCACGTCGCTCGAATGCATCTGGCGGTCGCCGAATTCGGAACGGGTTGCGGAACCGATGACGGTACGGTCCTTCACGTTGCCGGTTGCAACGATCTCGAACACGAGCGAGACCGGTGTATCGTCGGGCATCTGATGCTTGATGACCATGCTCTTGTCCTTGCCGGTCACCGCGTCGTTGCCGTAGCGCATCTGCGCCGCTGCCTTGCGCAGGAACTCGATGAGCACGAACTTGTAGGATTCGGCGTAGCTGGAGATGACCTTCATCACGGTCGTACCGTTCGCGTCCTTGACTTCGGCGGTGTCGGTGTCAGTCGTGTTGGTGATGCCGTCCTCCGACAGGTAGCCGATGAGCTGGAAAGCGGGGTCGAGCTTGCTTTCCGAATCGGTGGGCAATGTGGTGCCGACGGGTGCCGCGTACGCGTAGCCGCCGACCTTGAACTTGCCGAACGACACGTTTGTGGAATCGTTCTTCGTTGTTGTTTCATTAGCCATGATTAGGCCCTTTCTGGAAATGATGCTCATTCGTCGGTCTTGACGGTGAGCTGGATGAGTATCTGGTAGCGTGGCCGTCCGTCCGGCATGGGGAAGTCGGTCAGGCCGGTGATATCCCAATCGGCCACCTCGGGCAGTTCAACGATGCGTTTCAACCGTGGCAGCACGAGACGCTGTGCCACGTCCGAAGCCTCCCAGCGTGAAGCGGCCCACACCTGCACAGCGATCAATGGTCTCGACACGAACCGGCCTTCCGAACCTCCCGTGCGTTCCACGGTGACGAACGGGATACGGTTCGTGGCGCTGGATTCGGCGGGAACCTCGAAGCTCGCGGGATAATCCTTGAGTTCGGGTGCCGCGTTGAGCCAGTCCATGACCAGCTTCTCCGCGTTCATCAGCCGCCTCCCAACGCCTTGGCGAGCGTGTCGCGCACGGCGTTATCGATGCGCGCGGCGAGATTATCCGTATGCACGAGCACCGTCGCGCCCTTCTCGTTCGCCCGCGGGCCCTCCGCCGTGTACGACGGCTGCCCCGCGTGAGTCGGCGCGGCCATGGAGTTGGCGCGGGCCGCGATCTTCTGTGCCTCCGACAAGGCGGCGCGAGCGCCCTCGTTGCGCCTGTACGCCTGGAATGCCGAATAATGCAGTTTCACCCGTTTCATGCACTATCCCTCCGCGTCGGTGACTTCGACCGTGAGATTCCATGCAGTCGGCTTCATGCCGCCGCCCAATGGCCTCGGGTCTCCGATCACCTCGTAGTCATGTGAATTGATGCGCACACTCGCCCCGCGCAGACTCCGGTATGCGTAGCTGCGGGGGAAGAGGCAGGTGAATGCAACGGTCACGCCGTCAGGTCGAATCGAGTCGGTGGCGTTGCTCATCGCGCCTGGTGAGACGAGCACGTTGTCCACCGACTCGATATCGACCTTCGTGACTGGCGAGCCGCCGGGGTCGGTCTCGCCGGTCGGCGTGTAGCGCACCACTTTCACGGTCTCGCCCCTCATGACGCCTCCCCGTTTGACAGGTCGATGCTGTAGAAGCGTTGGCCGGTGAGCCTGAGCGCCTTCTTCTGCCCTTTGGACAGGTAGAATTCGCCGCGAGGGTTCGCGAATGTCATGGACTGGGTGAAATTGCCCGCCGTGAGGCTGAGATTGCTGGCACCGGTGGTGTCGAAACCAGCGCCCTCGGTCTGCATGTCGGATGAGATCGCGTCCTTGGCGAGCTCGCAGGCGATGCGTTCAAGCGTCGCCTGCGATATGTTCCGCCAATCCGGGCATTGTTCGCGGAGGAACTGCGAGGCATCGGCCAGACGCTGATCCACATAATCGGGGTCGTCCGGCATCTGCTTCCAGCGTTTGGCCAATTCCAAATGCGTGGCAAATGGGTTTTCTTCCGTTTCATCGACCATGACGGCCTCCTTAATGTCAGAATGCGATGATGCCGAAGCCGCGTGCTGCGGCCAGCAGCATGTCCGCCTGCGCCCGTTCCGCGTCGGTGAGAGGATGCCACCGGGCTTCCAGATCCTCGTGAGGGGCGAACACGGTATTGTCAGTCATCGGACACCACCGTGGCGATGGACTTGTCAGCGACAGTCGCGGTCACCGTCTGGTCTGCGCCCTCCGGCAGTACACGTACCGTCACATTGGTTGTCTCGCCGGCTCGGACGGTGACGGTTTCAGGACTGGTCTCGATGGATTGGGGTGCCGGCGTCACACTTTTGGGGCTGCGATCACGAAGGCGGGGAAGCGCTTCGTCTTGTCGGGCTGCACGTCGTTGATGGGGTTGGCGATTTGGAAGCCGACGCGGAACACGACTCGCATGGCGACGCAATCCTGCTGGGCGAGGTTCAGAATCACCTTGCCGTTATCGTCCGAGATAACCGACTGGTCAAGCATCTTGTAGGTGATGTCCTGACGGATGCCGACCACGAAGTTCGACCAGTCCGCGCCGAGCAGCACGGCCTTGGTGGAATCCCACGCGCCGTTGTCGACCTCGTTGAGATCGAAGCCGTAGAGGGTGGACGGCGCGCCGGAGGCGAGCGAGGGCACGTAGATCGGGGTGCCGTTGGTGTTACGCAGGCCGATAAGCTCCCAGTTCAGGCCCGGCTTGCCGGCGAAGCCGTTCATGGCGAAGCCCTGTTCGGCGAGCTTCTGTCCCATGGAGGCCACGTCCTTGGCGAGGTCCTTGCCCTGGGTGAGCGTGTTGCCCGCCGTGATGGCCTGCGGGATGATGCCGTCCGGGAAGCTGGACGGCTTGTCCACGCCGAAAAGGGTCGCCTGGTCCAGCTTGTAGCCGAGCGCGGAAGCCAGACGCGGCATGACCTCCGGCCAGATTGGGATGCCGGAATCCGCGATGACGGCTTCGGGGATGGGCACGATGGCCGCAAGTTCCTCGGCCGTGATGCTCAGGCCCGACCACTTCATCTTCGTGGTCTGTTTCAGGCCGGTATCACCGCCCACCCAGTAGGCGATCGGCTTGGAGTCAAGCACCGGCTGCGTGCGCGTGCGGGTGCTCATGCGAATCTGACGCATACGGGTCAGGGACACACTCGACTTGGGAGCGTCCTGGATAATCTGGGTGGCGTATTCGGTGGGGATGAGTCCGCCGCCGAGGTCGCCGCTGGTGATGATGGAGTTCACGTTGGAAGTCATCGTCATACCTTCTTTCTATGAGGTGGATTATTTGCGTTTCTGCTTGAGGAACTGATCGCGAAGCCAATCGCCGGATGTGTCGGATGGCGCGGGAGGCTGGTTGGATTCGGAGGAGGCGTGCACCTTCGGCTTGGTCTTCTCGGCGATGTAGTCGGCGAGCGCCTTGCCGTTGGCTTGCATTTCTTCGAGGGTGGAGCCGTGGAGCAGTGCGATGGGCACGCCGGTTTCCTTGGAGACCTGCGTCTTCCATTCGTTCTGCTGTTTTTCCGCCTCGTAGGCAGCGTTCTTGGCTTCAAGCTCTTTGATGTGCTTGGCTGTCTTTTCGGCTTCGGACAGTTGGGCCTCCTTGAGCTGTTGCAGTTCGTCGGCGGCTGTCTTGTTGTCCTTGGCGCGTTTCTCCCATTCGCGGGAATGGGCGACGGCCTCCTTGTATTTGGCCTCGTAGTCGATTTCGGGCGGCTTCGCTCCGTTCTCGGTCGATGCCGCCTGCTGGTTGCCGTTGGCCTCTTCGGTCATGGTTCCTCCTAGTGGGTTGGGCCCGTTTCGGGCATAAAAAACCACCCGTGCGGGTGGTTGGGGAAAATCTCAGTTCGAGTGCGACGGTCGTGGCACCCCGTAGCCGTCCTTGTATCGGTCTGGGTAAAGCCGGCGCATCAGGTAGACAAGCGTGTTCGGGTCGTTGGGATTGTCGGGATTGCCTTTTGTGGTGGCCTTTATCATCCGATAGGTGTCGTCGTCCAGGCCGCCGTTCTCGATGAGGCTGCGGGCGTGCATGTATTCCGAGTACATGCGGTCGGGGTCATAGCCCTCGATGTGAGCTTGGTCGCGATCCCATTCGGGGACTATCTGGCAGTCGCAGTCGTCGTGGAACAGTCTGAACGAGCCTTTGGCGTATTTCGCGGTCTTCTCGCTGCGGTACACCCAGCCGCGCGAGCAGAGCATAGTGCAGAACGCGCACGTCTTCGCGCCTCTCGGCACGCGCGCGTACCGGGGTTCGGACGGGTCGTGCTCGCACAGGCGGGCGATGGTTTCGCGCCCCGAATACATGACCCAGCGTTGCATCGCGCCGACAAGATACGCCTGCATGGTCTGCGGGTCGGTCCACAGGTGGCCGGCCTGCCAGCGTATCGTCTTGTCGATGCCGTCGCCGGGAAACGAGTCGGACAGGTCGTACTCCCACGGGTCGGGCACCGATTCGCCACGGACGCGCATATACCATTCGTAGGCGGCCTGTGCCGCGAGGTCGCCGTATTTGACGACCAGTTGCGGCACGTAGTCGAGCAGCATGTCACGCTGCCATTCAGGGCTGAGCTGTTGCAGCGTCCCCCACAGTTTCGCCAGATCGCGGCGTGCCAGTTCCACCGCTCTGGCTTGGCTGGCTTGCAGCTGGTCCAGTTGCCGGTTGTCCGTCATCCTTATTGCCTCCGTTCACGAGGGAGTCAAGCACGCTGCGGGTCTCGGCCTTGCGCTTGTCGACCAACAGGCGTGTGATGTCGGAATCCGTGTAGCCGAGCTTCTCCAACACCACGTCGGAGTTGGCGAGCCATGGAATGGCCGTCACCTGCTTCACGATGGCATCGGAGAGCGCGGCCTGCGATGGGCGTTCGGGGTCACGCCAGTTGACCTGCAAGCGGTCGAGCTCGTCGCTGTCCTCGCTGGTGCCGTTGAGGATGGCGATGTCCCTCGCGGCCTTGCGTAGCTGCACGCCGATGGCGCGGCAGGCGTTCTTCGCCTCGATGACAAGTTCGCTTTCCGCCGCCATGATCGCGTCGGACGAGGAAGGGCCGGAATCCGTCATGACGCCGAACTGGCTGAGCGGCACGCCGGTCGCGCCGCTCATGCGTGCCGCGAGGGCGCGAAGCATGTCGGTGTGCGGCTGCATGGTCATCTGCGTGAACTGGCCGATGGCGGGTGCTTGGCCGTCCTCGTTGAGGCTGATGTTGAGCATCTTCGAGATGGTGGCTTCCCAGCCGGTCAGCTTCCTGCCGTTCTTGTCCTCGGGCGGCTCGTCCGCGCCGATGAGGTAGCGTTGCGGGCTCGAATAGAATTCGGCGCTTACCTCCATGCGCAGCATGGTGCGCACCGCCGTGTCGGTGATGCTCATGACCTCACGGCTGATGCGCGAGCGGCCAAAGGGGCGGTTCAGGTCCTGATGGTAGGGGATCAGGTACACAGGCACATGATCCATGTACGTGTTACATGGAGCGTCCGCATGATAGCGGCCTGATTGCGTGCGGCGTATACGAATCGTGTAGCCGGGCATGTAGAGCATGAGTTCGGAAGGCACGATGGTGTTCGCCTGCGCGTACTGTGAGCGGTCGATATCGGTTATCGACAACGCCGCCGACAGGCCGCGACGGGCGTAATCCCACAGGCCGGTCTCATAGAGCGCGCTACGGAACGACACGGACACCTTCGAGCGCAGACCATCCTCGGGTTCCGCGCTGCGCACGTTCAGGAACGAGCATGAGTGAGTGAGCGCGCTGCGGATGGCCTGCGGCAATTCCACGTCGAAGTCGTTGTCTGAAAGAATCGAATCCAAACCCAACGGATCGCGGCTGTCGTCGCCGACTCCGACGAAACCATCGAACACGATGCGGTCGGCCAAAGCGTCCACCGATTTCTGCGGCCAGCCCACGACCTCGCTTATCCCCGCCATGCTGTCCGGCACGGCGATGGACAGATTCTTAAGCTCGTTGCGCCCGTCGTAGTATTTGGTGCGCAAAAGGTTACGTTCGAGCTTCTGGGACCATTGACGTATCATCAAATCCCACGGTTCTCGGCACTCGTCGGGCAGATTATCGACCTGCACGTTTTCAAGACTGGGAATCTGCATCAGAATGCCACCGCCTTCGCTCTTCTTCCCGGATGACGTTTGGAAGTCTTGACGTTCCAATACGCGAGAGCCACCGCTTCCACGGGACTCACGTCGATGTTCTCCATGGACGGCTCGTAGCCGAACCCGTCGCCGATTTTCCTGTGCTTCGCATGACCCACCGCCTCGTCAAGCAGAGGTTGGCCGAAATGGGTAAGCCCATGGTCGTTCACGGCCTGTTCGAGCATCGAACAAGCGTCCGCCACGTCGGAAGGGCGCGGAACCACGATCACTCTTTTCGACACGCCCTTGTCGATGAGGCTGTTGACCAGGGTGGGGGCTCCCACGCGCCCGTCGATGATGATGCCGATGGCGTTGCTCCATCGTTCCGCACCGTTCTTCTCGGCGGTCAGCCAGTCGGCCAGCCAGCCGGTGCCGCCGCGCATGCTGCGCGAGGCGATGACCTCCACGTGCGGCAATTCACTCGACTTGCGGGGCGGGCGCACGCACGCCACGAGGGTGACGTTCGCGCCGTCCGCGCTGAACTTGACCGCATACGAGTTGTAGCCATCCATGCAGGGCTTGTCGGTCTTGCACTTGGCCCACTCGTCAACATCGATATCGGACAGCGCGCCGGCCTGATCGTTCCACCAGCCGAGACGTTCGCGGGCGAAACCGTCCGGCGTCATCTTCTCCGACTCGGAAACGACCACGCTTTTCAACAGGCGGGTGCCGAGCGATGGATTGTACCGGTACCAGCGTTGCTGGTCGTGCACGTCGCCGATCTCGGTCGCCGCCCATTCGAACCAGCACAGGTTCTTCGGCGGCTTGTCCCTGTGCGCGTTGCGGCGCATGCGCGCGAACACCGTGCCCGGCGAAGTCGGCGGGGTCGGCGTGCCCGTGTAGATGGTCAACGGATTGCCCGAGGGTGCCGACGAGATGGCGGGCTGTATGGCCTCCATCTGCTCGTCGGTCAGCTCCTGCGCCTCGTCGCACACCAGCACGTCCACCGTGAAGCCACGGCCCGAACTCTTCGAACGGGCGATGAACTCAATGCTGCCACCGTTCTTCAACACGATGGCCTCCTGACCGTTCGTGGCCCGGATATAGGTGACCAACTCCGCCAGTTCGGGGAACTTGCGCGCGTTCTCGAAGTAGTATTTCATACGCAGGAAATGCTTGCGGCAGGTCTTCACCTCATGCGCCGTATGCAGGATCTTCATGCCGAGGATCGCGGCAAGGTACAGCTCCGTGAACTCGAGAATCGCGTTCTTGCCGTTCTGACGCGGCACCGCGCACCCGCAATCCGACGCCGCCCATTGCAGCTTCGAATCCGTGGCGAGCCAACCCTCAAGCACGATGCGCTGCCACTTGTCCGGCTTCATGTCGTAGCCGGCGGCGAGCGCGCACGCCTCGCCTCCCTCGGACTGCGCGTGCTTGGGAACCAGAGCGAAGCTAGGTTCCTGTACGCCTCTTCGTCTTGCCACCCTCGATCACCCTCAGCTTCCGTCGTTCGGCTATCTCATCGAGCGGCGTATGCCGCTCCTGCTTCTGGACTTCCGCCGGCATGATCTGGCTGCGTGCGGCTGGTGTGATGCCGTAATCCTGCAGTAGCTTGTTCAGTATGGGCACGCTGGCGAAATTGCCGGAACCCCAGATGTCCGCGTGGATCAGGGCGGCGTTCATGAGGTTGTCCCAGTCGGCCTCGGTCCACGAGTCCGCGCCGGGGGTGGAAGCCAAATGCTCCCACCATCGCACGGTAGCCTCCGGCCATTCGATGCCGTCAGGCAACTGTGGCTGCGTTATCGTGGTCTTGGCCAACTGGATCACCTCGAATCAATGTCTAGGAGCCGCTGGAGCGACTCGCGCGAGCGGAACCGGCGGCACGAGAGAAATCAAACTCGCCCTGCACGTATCTCGGACGCATGACAATCACCTCCATCGGGAAAATCAGGAGCCTGAGGAACGCGAGCCTCCGCGAGAAAAAGCGCTGCGGATACGACCGGCAACGTTACGCACCGCATTGCCGGCGCGCTGGAACAGGTTACGCACGATCCACCTCCTTTCCAGTAACGATGTGGACAAGAAAAATCGGGATCTACCGTTTCCAGCCTGCACTGCGGTATCTGTTCCATTCGTCGTTGAACCGCTTGTCGAACGCCCGGTCTCGGCGTGCCTGGGCGTTCTTCCATGACTGAGAAACGCCGGCTTCAAGATCGCTGACTCCCTGTTCCTTGCGTTTCTTCATCAACGCGCGCATCTTGAGGGTATCCTGCCATAGCTTCGATATACGTTCGTCGGATAAGCCCTGTTTGCGGTATTGGGATATTCGCTCTTTCGAGAAGCCGACGCCGGAAAGCGTTGAGCCCTTCGAGCGTGAGCGGGATGAGTTGCCGCCGCTCCCGCTGCTGGACGAGCGGGAAGCCGAAGAAGAGCCGCGTCGCATGAGAACCTCCCAATGAAAAAGCCGCCACATAGGGACGGCTTGAACGAAAAAAATATTGTTTACCGGTTCACGATCCGCTCGATCGCGACGCGGAACGGGACGCACTCACACGCAGGGCGGACACACCGCCACCGGATGAACCGGGAGAGCGACGCCCATACCCCGTATAGCGGATATCGTTGGTGCTCGCATAACGGACTCGCCTCATAACTCACCTCCCAGCTTCCGAGCTACGGCCATACCATCGAGGTATTTATCTCCGAGTTTGCGAAGACCATACTCGGCAAGGAAAGAATCCTTGTCGTCTCGCAACGGGAACGCGATGGCGAACCAGTATTCGGAATCGGTCGGCTCCACGAGCTTCCTGGGACTGCAAGCCGAAACCAGCGCCCTGTGCAGGGCGGCGAACTCGGCGAGACAATCCTTCTCCAGATCATCGGAGTACTTGACATCGGCGAGCGGGTCAGGCGTCTTCTCCGCGAACCCGAGACCACCACCGAAGCCGACGCCGGCACCGAACGCCACGGCGGACGACTTGGCCGGCTTGTACGGGGCGAGTAGCTTCTCGATATCACGGTACGCATAGATCCGGTGGTTTTCGCCGAAGCCAAACCGTTCACGCCACCGCGCCATCTCGGCGGGGGAGGGGAAACACAGGCACAGCCAGAACTCGGTGTCGGTCGCATCCACGAAACGCTTGCGCTCCGCACGGGCGCGCTCCCGGTACTCCTTCGCGTTCTCGTCCAGATTTTCCGGCACCGGCTTCACAGCCTTCTTGCCCTTGGACTTCTTGGAAAAGTCGAATCGGAAATCACCTGACATGATCCACCTCCAACAAAGGGAACCATTCAAGCAGCGTCGCGTAATCGTCCGGAGCCTTGTCCTTGAGCACCTTGGTGAACCTCTTATCGATGCCATCGAACGAACGCCCGAACCACGCATAATCACACGGCAGCTCGATATCATGCGATCTGATGCAGTCCAATACCTCGCCCTTGAGCCAATCCCCGATAGGACTGACCTTCTTGAGATTGCGCCGCCAGTACCCGTACTGGACGAACGCGCCACGACGCTGAATCGAATCGGCCGCACGCACGCCATCCGCGCACCACGTGCTCTTATCCAAGCCCACGTCGGCGCGGATGAAATCCCACATCTGCTCATACGACGGCTCAGGCAAACGCGCCGCCTCGATATAGCGCAACCGTTCGGGAGCCTGGAACACCGCATTGTTCAACCACCGGTACAGCGACGGGTGCGGATACCTTTTGATTCGGGTCTGGAACTTCTGCTCGAAATAATCCAGCTCCTCGTCCACGAACCTCAAACCGGGCACATAGTACAAATACGCGGGAACGACCTCGATGCCCATATCCCGCATCGCCAGCCACGCGGCTATGGAATCCTTGCCGCACGAAAACGCCAACAACACGGGCCTGCCATCAGCGGCCAGCTTCTCGCGCACCGCCAGACTCGTACCCTGATTGCGGATAACCGTGGTCACTTCGGCCACCTCCTTCCCGTCATGCGAATAAACCGCGAACGCGAATAAAACTCGACACCGGCACGCCGGAAACTCGACTCCGACGACTCCACGAACACATGCAACCCATGTCCACTGGACGAAACCTCCGCATAGATCGCATCCGGCAACAGCTCCAACGCCTTCGCGGGCGGACTGGTCAAATCAACATGGTCGAAATCCCAGCACGCAAGCCCATCGCCGAGCATGATGCCATAGCCGTCGCCGGCCTTCGAGCGCATGACCTCCGGGTATGACGCCCAGGTATCGGGATCAGTCGAACTGGCTGGTGACCCATCGCACATAATCGGGCGCTTGCCATCGGCGCGCACCCAACGGCGCAATGCCTTGAGTTCCTGCGGTATCTGATGTTTGCGGCTCCACGCCTTGCGGCATCTGTCCGAGCAAAACAGTCTCGGACGCCTAGGGTTCGGTGTGGATTGAAAGAAATGGCCGCAATTCCTACATTGGTTGACCATAGCTATAACTATAGCATATATTCCAATGGGTTGCAACCATAATTTCGTGACATATCAAAACTGCGGAGAATCAAACGTAACAGCCTCGAAAACAAGCGAGGCAAAAGTGTCAAACCAGCTCCGAAACGGCTCGCACGGGCGCTCGCAGGCACCCCAACGGCCAAACGTACGATACTCCACGCGGATTGCGGGGGGACGGCGGCGCTAGGACCTGTGGGGAGCCTTGCATGGGAGGGGGAGGGTATGGCCCCCGGTTACCATTGGCGGCTGATTGGGATGGTGTTTTGTGGTTGTTTTTTTGTGTTTTGGTGGCCTGTGGTGTTGGCGATTATTTTGTTGCTTTTTCTTTGATT
>OMET01000295.1_pt1 | contig 19519 bp, 22 predicted proteins | sample 1673841 | NCBI WGS metagenome assembly OMET01 (sample SAMEA103958129, study PRJEB25191) | human gut metagenome | reverse complement strand
AGGATAAAGGGTGCTGATGTGAAATATCAGCACCCTTTTCCTGTCCCAAACGCCATAGGAAATCCTATGGCGTTTTTTACTTTCCATCAAGTACACGGAAAACTGTATTGAAAGGGGTGAGAAATCGAAGGTATTTCTTCATGTAGGAAATGCAAATCAAGTGTCCATAGGTTTTCCCACATGGAAAAGCAAATGGGCACAGAATTGAATTTTTTCCGAAAACGAACACTTTTCCAGACCGCCGGAGGGAGGTGAGATTATGGCGGTATTTCGCATTGAGAAAACCCGCGACTACACGGTGATGGCAAACCATCATCTGCGGAACACGGCACTGTCGCTGAAAGCGAAGGGGCTGCTGTCCCTCATGCTATCCTTGCCGGAGGATTGGGACTACACCACCAAAGGCCTTGCCCGGATATGCCGGGATGGAGTGGACAGCATTTGTGCTACGGTTCGGGAGCTGGAAGATGCGGGGTATATTATCCGTGAAAGAGTCCGTAACGCCAACGGGCGGCTCGGCAGCATCGAGTACACGATCCTGGAGCAGCCCAGGCCACCGGAACCTAAACCGGGAAAACCTGAACGGGAAAATCCAGTTCAGGTAAAACCAGTCTTGGATTCTCCTGTCTTGGGAAAACCTGAACAGGAAAACCCCGCACAATTAAATACTAAAGGATCAAGTAACCAAATATCAAATACTGATTCATCAAGTACGGAAGGATCAAATCCTATCCAATCAAGCCCCCAAACCCCCGCAGGGGGCAACAGGGCTGGACGGGACTGGATGCGGGAGCGAGAGAACTATCGGGAACTGATTTTGGAGAATATCGAGTATGACTATCTATGCCGAGATGACCGGCTGGATCGGGATATGCTGAATGAATTGGTGGAGCTCATGGTGGATACCGTCTGTTCCCGCAGGGAGACGATCCGCATTGCCGGGGACGACTATCCGGCGGAGGTGGTGAAATCCCGGTTCCTGAAGCTAAACAGTTCTCACATCGAGTATGTGTTGGACCGTATGCGGGAGAACACCACCTATGTCCGCAATATCAAGAAATATCTGCTGGCTGCCCTGTATAACGCCCCGGCCACCATCGACAGCTACTATGCGTCCCTGGTGAACCACGACCTGTACGGCAGCGGAGAAAGGAGGTAATCACTCATGCAGGAAGAAGTCACCCAGCGCACCGTTGCCCTCTGTGTGGAGGCCACCAAGCTCTCCGCCGGGATGCTGCAACAGGCCATGAAAAAAGTGCTGGACGAGATGCAGAAGGGCGTGACCGGCCACAAGACCAAGCTGCACCACGGCAAGCAGACCCTCCGGCAGCTTATGAAGCACAACACCGGCGTTTCAAACATCGAGATCACCGACCAGAACATCCGGGCCTTTTCCGCCACCGCCAAGAAGTACGGCATTGACTTCGCGCTGAAAAAGGACACCAGCGGCGATATACCCCGCTACCTGGTGTTCTTCAAGGGCCGGGATGCCGACGTTATCACGGCAGCCTTTCGGGAGTTCTCCGCAAAGAACCTGGAGAAAGAGAAAAAGCCCTCCATCCGCAAGGAGCTGGAGCAGGCGAAACAGCAGTCCAAAGCCCAGCACCGCCAGCGGGAGAAGGTCAAGACCAAAGACCGGGGTGTGGAATTATGACGGTTGACTGGAAGAAAAAGCTGATCCCCAACCTCCCGTATCTGCTGTTCGTGTATCTCTTTGACAAGCTCTGCCAGGCGGTGCGCCTTGCGCCCGGCCTTGACGCCTCTGAAAAGTTCCTGCATTTGAGCCAGGGCTTTACGGAGGCGTTTTCTTCTGGGCTGCCAAGTCTACATCCGCTGGACCTGCTGGCGGGTATCGCCGGGGCGGTCATTGTTCGGCTGGCGGTGTATGCCAAGAGCAAGAATACAAAGAAATATCGCAAGGGCATTGAGTACGGCAGCGCACGATGGGGCACGGCGGCCGATATTGCCCCCTATGTCGATCCGGTTCCCGACTGGAACATTCCTTTGACCCAGACGGAAAAGCTCACCATGTCCAGCCGCCCGAAAAATCCCAAGTACGCCCGAAACAAGAACATTCTGGTCATCGGCGGCAGCGGCAGCGGCAAGACCCGGTTCTTCGTCAAGCCCTCACTCATGCAGATGCACAGCAGCTATGTGGTCACCGATCCCAAAGGACAGCTTTTGTCCGAGGTGGGGACCATGCTGCGGCGGGGCGCCCCCAAGCTGGACGAGAACGGAAAACCCCTGCGGGATGCCCGCGGGAAGGTCATCTATGAGCCGTACCGCATTAAAGTCCTCAACACCATCAACTTCAAAAAGAGCATGAAATACAACCCCTTCGCCTATATTCGGTCGGAGAAAGACATCCTCAAATTGGTCAATGTCATCATTGCCAACACCAAAGGCGACGGAGAAAAATCCTCGGAAGATTTTTGGGTGAAGGCCGAGCGGCTTTTGTACTGCGCCCTGATCGGGTACATCTGGTACGAGGCGGAGCCGGAGGAAAAGAACTTCCTCACGCTGCTGGAGCTCATCAACGCATCGGAGGCCAGAGAGGACGACGAGGAATTTCAAAGCCCCGTTGACCTGCTCTTTTCCAAACTGGAGAAGGAGCACCCGGACCACTTCGCCGTGAAGCAGTACCGCAAATTCAAGCTGGCCGCCGGCAAGACCCTGAAATCCATCCTGATTAGCTGCGGTGCCCGCCTTGCCCCCTTCGATATTGCGGAGCTGCGGGAGATCATGTCGGACGACGAACTGGAGCTGGATACCCTGGGCGACCGGAAAACGGCGCTGTTCCTCATCATGAGCGACACGGATACCACCTTTAATTTTGTCATCGCCATGCTGCAAAGCCAGCTATTCAATCTCCTTTGCGACAAGGCGGACGACGTGTATGGCGGCAGGCTGCCCGTTCATGTGCGGTGCCTCCTGGACGAGTTCGCCAACATCGGGCAGATACCCAATTTCGACAAACTGATCGCCACCATCCGAAGCCGGGAAATCTCGGCTTCTATTATTTTGCAGTCCCAAAGTCAGTTAAAGACCATCTACAAGGACGCCGCGGATACCATTGTAGGCAACTGCGACACCACCTTGTTTTTGGGAGGCAAGGAGAAATCCACCCTGAAAGAAATCTCGGAGCTGCTGGGCAAGGAGACCATCGACAGCTTCAATCAATCCGAGAACCGGGGCAGCCAGGTTTCTCACGGCCTCAACTATCAGAAATTAGGAAAGGAGCTGATGACTCAGGACGAGATCGCGGTGATGGACGGAGGCAAGTGTATCTTGCAGCTTCGAGGGGTGCGGCCATTTTTCAGTGGCAAGTTTGATATAACCCGCCATCCCCGCTACAAGTACCTTGCCGACGCCGATAAGAAAAATACCTTTGACATTGAACGGTACATGAAACGCAGACCGGCCATCGTGAAGCCGGACGAGCCTTTCGATCTGTACGAATTGAAAGCCACCGACCTTCAACCCAACAATTCAACTGAACGAAAGGAAATGTGAATATGAGCTTTTTTACTAACGCTATCGACGTTTTGCAGACTCTGGTCATCGCCCTGGGCGGCGGCCTGTGCGTGTGGGGCGGCATCAACCTTCTGGAAGGTTACGGCCAGGACAACCCTGCCTCCAAAAGCCAGGGCATCAAGCAGCTCATGGCGGGCGGCGGCGTTGCCCTCATCGGCATCACCCTGATCCCTCTGCTGTCCGGTCTGCTGTCCACCACCTAATGATTCTCCAAAACCGGCGGGGGCTTTCGCTTTGCAGCGGGAGCCCCCGCAAAGGAGGTGATCTCCCTTGATATTGGATATGATCCAGGAGTGGTTCAAGGAACTGCTCATTGACGGTATCATTTCAAACCTGACCGGGATGTTTGATACCCTGAACACAAAGGTGGGCGAGATCGCCGGGGAGGTCGGCATGACGCCCGCCGCCTGGAACAGCAGTATCTTCAACATGATCCGCAACCTCTCGGAGACGGTGATCGTCCCCATCGCGGGCATCATCCTCACCTTTGTCATGTGCTATGAGCTGATTCAGCTTATTATCGAGAAGAACAACCTCCACGACTTCGACACCTGGATTTTCTTCAAGTGGATTTTCAAAACCTTCTGCGCGGTGCTGATCGTCACCAACACCTGGAACATCGTCATGGCGGTGTTCGATGTGGCGCAGAATGTGGTCAGCCAGTCGGCGGGGGTCATCATCTCGGATGCGGGCATCGACATCTCCGGCGTGGTGGGCGATTTGGAGACCCAGCTTGCCGACTGGAGCGTGGGCGCCCTGCTGGGGCTGTGGTTCCAGAGCGTGTTCGTGGGGCTGTGTACGCAGATTCTTTCCATCTGCATCTTCCTGGTGATCTACGGCAGAATGATTGAGGTGTATTTGGTCACATCCATAGGGCCGATTCCCTTTGCCACGATGGTCAACCGGGAATGGGGCTCCACGGGGCAGAACTATCTTCGCTCCCTGCTGGCCCTGGGCTTCCAGGCCTTCCTCATTATGATCTGTGTGGGCATTTATGCGGTGCTGGTGGAGGGCATCTCCACATCCGGCGACAACATATCCGCGGCCATCTGGGGTTGCATGGGTTATACGGTCCTGCTGTGCTACACCCTGTTCAAGACCGGCAGCCTTGCAAAATCCCTGTTCGGCGCTCACTAAAGGAGGCAGATATTTGAGAGTAGGCCTTATTGATGTGGACTCACACAATTTTCCCAACCTGTGCCTGATGAAGCTCTCGGAGTATCACACCAGACGCGGGGACCGGGTGGAATGGTGGAACCCAGCAAAGCAATATGACCTTGTTTATAAAAGCCGGGTATTTACAGACACCTATTCCAAAGACACCATACAGGTGAACAACGCGGATAAGGTCATCCAGGGCGGTACAGGTTACGGACCCGGCGAAAACCTCCCGCATGAGATTGAGCATATTCGGCCGGACTATTTTCTATATCCGCGGTTTTTAGGTACAGCCTATGGCTTTTTAAGCCGTGGCTGTCCAAGGAACTGCGGATTTTGCATTGTCAGCGGAAAAGAAGGGCGCAGGAGCGTCCGGGTGGCTGATCTTTCCGAGTTTTGGAATGGTGAGGAAGAAATCAAACTGATGGACCCGAACCTGCTTGCCTGTCCCGACCATGAAAGGCTCATTGAGCAGCTAATTGAGAGCCGGGCGCTGGTGGACTTTACCCAGGGGCTCGATATTCGCCTTATCAGCCGTGATAATGTATCTCTGCTGAACAAAGTGCGGACAAAAGCGGTGCATTTCGCATGGGATAACCCGGACGAGGACCTGACCGAGTATTTCCGTCGCTTTCGTGAACTTACTTCCATAAAGAGCGACCGAAACCGCCGTGTCTATGTCCTGACCAATTACGGCAGCACCCATGAACAGGATTTGTACCGGGTAAACACCTTGCGGGCATTAGGATATGATCCCTATGTGATGATCTATGAGCGCCCCACGGCTCCACGCATTACTCGCCATCTGCAAAGATGGGTAAATAACAAACGGATTTTTCATTCCGTATCAGATTTTAAGGACTATGCGCCGATGAAGAAGGAGGTGTAAAACATTGGCTTATGTAACGATCCCAAAGGACCTGAGCCGGATACAGAGCAAGGTCTTGTTCGGGCTGACCAAACGACAAGTGATCTGTTTCGGAGCGGCGGCGCTGGTAGGCGTGCCGCTTTTCTTTTTGGCAAAGGCGAGCCTGGGGACCACCACGGCGGCGCTGTGCATGATCCTGGTGATGCTGCCCTTTTTCCTGTTCGCCATGTACGAGAAGAACGGGCAGCCGCTGGAAGTGTTCCTGGGTCATTTGATCCAGAACAAATTCATCCGGCCGAAGGTGCGCATCTACCAGACCAACAATCTCTATTCCGCCCTGGTGCGGCAATCCCAACTGGAACAGGAGGTGAAGCGGATTGCGAGAAAAGGCAGAAAAACCGGTAAAGCGTAAGCTCACCCATGCCGAGCGCAAGCAGATCGAGGCGGTGATTCGGCAGGCAAAGGGCGACGGGAAACCCCATACGGTGCAGGACAGCATCCCGTTTCAGAATATGTTCCCCGACGGCCTGTGCAGGCTGGAGGGCGGGACCTTCTCCAAGACCATTGCCTTTGAGGATGTGAATTACCGTCTGGCGGGGCCGGAGGATCAGCGGAGCATCTTTGAAAGCCTTTGCGACTTCTACAACGGCTACGACCCCTCCATCGGCGTTCAGGTTACTTTGGACAGCCGCAGCGGAGGCAGCGCCGCCGATGAAATGTTTGGCATCACCAGACAGGGCAACGACCTGGACCCCATCCGGGACGAGGCGGTGGACATTCTGCGGATGCAGTACAAACGGGGCAACAACGGCTATGTGAAAACCAAGTATGTGACCCTGACCATCGAGGCGGAGAACCTTCCCGCGGCGAGGGCCCGGTTTGCCCGCATTGAGACCGATACCCTCAACCGCTTCAAGGTCATGGGGGCAGCGGCTCATGTGCTGGACGGAAAGGAACGGCTGGAGCTGCTTTACAACATCCTCCACCCGGAGGGCGGACAGTTCACCTTTGAATGGGACTGGCTCCCGGCCAGCGGCCTTTCGGTGAAGGACTTCATTTCTCCGTCCTCCTTCCACTTCGGGGAGACCCGCACCTTCCGCATCGGCAGGCGGTACGGGGCGGTGTCCTTCCTGCAAATTCTGGCGCCGGAGATGCACGACCGTATCCTCACCGACTTCATGGAGGCGGACGGAAATATCATGGTCACCATGCACATCCGGGGCATCAACCAGAACGAGGCCATCAAAATGGTCAAGCGGAAAATTACCGACCTGGACGCCATGAAGATACAGGAGCAGAAACGGGCGGTGCGCAGCGGCTATGATATGGACATACTCCCCAGCGACTTGTCTACTTATGGCGGCGCGGCAAAGAACCTTCTCACCGACCTGCAATCCCGCAACGAGAGAATGTTCAACATGACCTTCCTGGTGCTGCACACGGCGGAGACCCGGCAAAAGCTGGAGATTGCCGTATCCCAGGCGGCCAGCGTCGCCCAGACCTACAACTGCCTTCTGACCCGGCTGGACTTCCAGCAGGAGGACGGGCTTATGAGCAGCCTTCCCCTGGGGCTCAATCGCATCAAGATCGAACGGAGCCTGACCACATCGGCTCTGGCGGTGTTCGTCCCCTTTGTCACCCAGGAGCTGTTTATGGGCGGCGACGCCATGTACTACGGGCTCAACGCCCTTTCCAACAACATGATCCTGCTGGACCGCAAGCAATCCCGCTGTCCCAACGGCCTTGTGTTCGGCACGCCCGGCAGCGGCAAATCCATGAGCTGCAAGCGGGAGATCACCTTTATCATGCTGATGACCCAGGATAATGTCATCATCTGCGACCCGGAGGACGAGTATTCGCCCCTGGTGAAGCGATTGGGCGGTCAGGTGATCCGGCTGTCCCCGTCCAGCACCGACTATGTGAACCCTCTGGACATCAACCTCAACTACTCCGAGGAAGAAAACCCGCTGGCGCTGAAAAGTGATTTCGTCTTATCCTTCTGCGAGCTCATCATGGGCAGCAAGACGGGGCTGGAGGCCATCGAGAAAACCGTCATTGACCGGGCGGTACAGATGATCTACCAGCCCTACTTTGCCGACCCCCGGCCGGAGAATATGCCCATTCTGGGCGACCTGATGAACGCCCTTCTGTCCCAGCACATCCCGGAGGCCGACCGAGTGGCCCAGGCGCTGGACCTCTATGTGAACGGTTCGCTGAACTTCTTCAACCACCGTACCACCGTGGACATCTCCAACCGCCTTGTCTGCTTTGACATCAAGGGCCTGGGCAAGAACCTGAAAAAGCCGGGGATGCTCATTGTTCAGGATGCGGTGTGGAACACCGTTACCATCAACCGGGCTATCGGGCGCTCCACCTGGTATTTCGTGGACGAGTTCCACCTTCTGCTGAAGGAGGAACAGACCGCCGCATACAGCGCCGAGATTTGGAAACGGTTCAGAAAATGGGGCGGTATCCCTACCGGGGCGACCCAGAACCCCAAAGACCTGCTTTCCTCCCCGGAGATCGAAAACATCCTGGAAAACAGCGACTTCATCTATATGCTCAACCAGGCGGCGGGAGACCGGAAGATACTGGCGGAGCGGCTGAACATTTCATCGGAGCAGCTTGCCTATGTGACCAACTCCGAGCCGGGCCACGGGCTACTGTTCTTCAACAATGTCATCCTGCCCTTTGCGGATGACTTCCCGAAAGACACCGAGCTCTATAAATTGCTCACCACCAAGCCCAGCGAGGTTGCACACGAAACTGTGGACGACGAAAAGGAGGACCAGAATGGATAACAAGATGGCGGTTTTCAATAACCGTGAATTTGGCAGCATCCGAGTGATCGAAGAAAACGGCAATTATCTGTTTTGCGGATTTGATGTTGCGAAAGCCCTGGGATATGCAAAACCGAGGAACGCCATCAATACGCATTGTAAGGGGGCCCTGAAACGGGGCGCCCTTACAGAAGGAGGCGTACAGGAATTGACATTCATCCCGGAGGGTGATGTGTACCGCCTGATCGTTCATAGTCGGCTGCCTGGTGCGGAACGCTTTGAAAAATGGGTGTTCGACGAAGTTCTCCCCATGATCCGCAAGACGGGCGGGTACATGACTGCCTCCCTTCTGGAGCAGGCGGCGGAAAAACCGGAAATACTGCTGGCTTTTGCCGACCAGCTTCTTGCCGAGCATGAGAAAAACCGGCAGCTCTCCGGCGAGGTGGAACGGCTGCGGCCGAAAGCAGATTTCTATGATGCCTTTGTCCATGAAGAAAACTGCACCAATATCCGGGCTACGGCGAAGGAACTGCAAATCGGGGAGCGTGCGTTTTGTCGTTTCCTGATGGACGCGGGATTTCTGTACCGCTGCCCGGCCGGATACCTTCTGCCCTATGCCAAGCCCTCCAATAACGGGTTGTTCCGTGTGAAGGACTTCTGGAAATATGGGCATTTTGGACAGCAGACCTTGATTACGCCCCAGGGCAAAAATGTAATCCGTCTGCTGCTGGATGATGGGCAAATGCGACTGGAATGGAAGGAAAGGATGGGATAAGGATATGGAACAGGAAAAGCTGTATGTCATCGAGGAAAAGACCTATGAGGCACATATCGACGAGGAAGTGCATCTCTACGGGCTGCTTCATCAGCTTGCCTTCCTTGCCGGAAAAATCAAGGACCGGGAGGATGTGGAGGCGTTCATTGCGGCGGCGAAGCGGTACGGCCAGATCGCCGATGACAAGTTTGACGCCTGGAACATTCCCGGCCGTTACCTGGTGTTTGGCGACAAGGCGGACCTTGCCGGAATGAAGGCGCGGGAACTGTGCGAGCTGGACGCCTTCTATGTGGAGTGCGAGGACGACGATCCCGAACCGGGCGGCGGCTGTCAGGAGGAACACTATCTGATCCCCGGCAGCGGATTCCGGCTGCTGGTGAGCGAACTGCACATGTTCCTGGTGACCTGGTACAGCATCGCCAAGTGTCTGTCGCAGGCGCAGAACGAGAAAGATTTTCTCCGACTGCAAAAGAAATACGGGAACTATGAAAAGACGCTGAACAGGCTGCGCCGCAAGCTGGGTCTTTCCGCTGACAGCAACTTTTGTCAGGATGAATTGGAGGCGGCGGTCATCAAGCGGTTCCGGGCGGAGCTGATCCCTGGGGAGCAGATCAGCCATGAATAAGCTCACCCATGTCAGCCTGTTTTCCGGCATCGGCGGGCTGGACCTTGCGGCGGAGGCGGCGGGCTTTGAAACGGTCTGTCAATGCGAGTGGGCGGACTATCCCTATTCCATCCTGGAAAACCATTGGCCGGATGTGCCGAAATTCCGGGACATCACCACATTCACGAAGGAGGCGTTTTTTGAGAAAACAGGACTTGAAACAGTCACGATCCTCTCCGGCGGCTTCCCGTGCCAGCCCTTCTCCACCGCCGGAAAGCGGCGGGGCTTTGCGGATGAACGCTACCTGTGGCCGGAGATGTGCCGCGTTATTGCCGAACTGCGGCCCCGTTGGGTGCTTGGGGAAAATGTTGCTGGCTTCATCAATATGGGGCTCGACAAAACGATTTTTGACCTGGCAAAAGCGGGATACGCTGTTCTCCCATTCGTATTTCCGGCTTGCGGCGTCGGCGCATGGCATGAGCGCCAGCGAACTTTTATCGTCGCGGCTGATGTTTCCCACACCCCTTGCCTCCGACAAATCCACGGGGCGGGACGCTGCCAACCTGGATGTGTACCTGTCGGACAACGGGATATTCCGCAAGCGGAACAAGGACGGGTCAATCTGGAGCCTGTCCCTGTCGGCGGCGGTGTTCTATCTGACCCCGGCAGCATCGGAGGGCTACCGTTCCACCCTGAAACCGGCGGCCTTCCGGGACAAATCCCCGTCCTCCAACCTGTCGGCTCAGGTGATCCGGCAGGAGCAGCCCCTTTCCGAGAAAGCGGCGCTGAACCCGGACTGGGTGGAATGGCTTATGGGATTCCCCCCGAAATGGACGGACGCATCCTATGGCGTGCCGAGCCCGAAGGAGTCCCCCGCATGACCGAGGATACCGACAACCGGGCGCTGCGGCTGAAAACTCTGGGGAACGCGGTCTGCCCGCCCCAGGCCTATCCCATTTTCCAGTACATCGCCATGATCGAAACCGGGGCCTGTGTCAATATCTGCCCCTATGGAACAGGAGGTGACGCACCTTGAAAGAATGGAAAGCCCCCGAAAAGGAGGCGCAGAAGATGACCCGTGACGGGGCGGTATCCGTCAATCTGGTCACGGGCAAGACTACCTATCCCTCTGACCGCACGCCGGAGCAAGACCATTCTGCATCCGGCGAAACGGTGGGCGCCGCTGGAAAAGCGGTGGACCGTGCGGAACTGCACCGGGAACAGGCAGCAGCCAAAAAGAAGCGCCGGAAACAGCGCAGAACCTACCGGGAGGGCGAGGCGGCGGCAAGCCGCCCATCCTCCCGATTGCAGTTTTCCGAAGCTGACCGGGCGGTGCCGGAGCTGCAAGGGGCCATTCGCAAGTCGGATAAGGCGGCGGACCGGCTGGATGCCGCCAGGGACGCGATCCCCAATAAGAGTCCGGGAAAGCCCCATGCCAATCCGCTGTCCCGCCCCATCCAGGAGGCAGGCGCAGCGATCCACGGCAAGGTCCGGGAGGTGGAGCAGGAAAATTCCGGCGTCCAGTCGGGCCACCTGGGGGAACGCAGCTTTGAGAAGGCTGTGGGCTACGGAAACCGCCGTGTCCAGAACTGGCGGGCGGAACGCAAGCTGAAACCCTGGCGGGACGCAGCAAAAGCGGAACAGGCGGCGGTCAAGGCCAATGCGGATTTCTACTATCGGAAAGCCGTGGCGGAGAACCCCCAGCTTGCATCCAATCCCATCTCCCGCCTGTGGCAGAAACGGAAGCTGCAAAAGCAATATGCGGCGGCATACCGGGCGGCGGGCAAGACTGCCCAAGCCGGAAAAACAGCGGAGGCCACGGCAAAGGCGGCCAAGAAAACCGCCCAGGAGTCCAAGCGCACCGCCCTTTTCTTGAAACGGCATTGGAAGGGTGCGTTGATCGTGGGCGGCATCGGCCTTCTGCTGGTGATGCTGCTGGGCTCCCTGCAATCCTGTTCCTCCATGTTCGGCGGCGGGGTGTCCAACATCATGGCGTCCTCCTATCTCTCCGAGGATTCCGATATGCTGGCAGCGGAAGAAGCCTACTGCGCCAAAGAGGATGAATTGCGGGAGTACCTGGACACCTACGAGGCCACCCACGACTATGACGAGTATCACTTCGACCTGGACGAGATCGAGCATGACCCCTATGTGTTGATCTCCATTCTGTCGGCACTCCATGAAGGGGTGTTCACAATCGACCAGGTACAGGGCGACCTTCAAACCCTCTTTGACAAGCAATACATCCTCACCGAAACCGTGACCACGGAGACCCGGTATCGGACGGAAACACGGACGGACAGCGAGGGCAACCCCTATACGATTCAGGTGCCCTATACCTGGACCATCTGCACCGTCACGCTGGAGAACTTCGACCTCTCCCATGTGCCGGTCTATATGATGGGCGAGGAACAGCTTTCCTTGTATGCCACCTATATGTCCACCCTGGGCAACCGCCCCGACCTGTTCCCGTCCTCCGGGTATGTGAACAAGTACATCGACAACCCACCTGCCGCCTGGGAGATTCCCGCTGAATACCTGACGGACGAGCGGTTCAACACCCTTATCACCGAGGCAGAGAAGTATTTAGGGTATCCCTATGTATGGGGCGGCAGCAGCCCCAGCACCTCTTTTGATTGCAGCGGCTTCGTCAGCTATGTGCTGACCAACAGTGGCCTGTGCAATACCGGGCGGTTGGGCGCCCAGGGGCTCTACAACATTTCCACCCCGGTATCCGACCCCCAGCCCGGCGATCTGGTGTTCTTCGTGGGCACCTACGACACCAGCGGCGTATCTCATGTAGGCATCTATGTGGGCGACGGGATGATGCTGCACTGCGGCGACCCCATCCAGTATTCCAACCTGAACACAAGCTACTGGCAGTCCCATTTCTACGCATACGGCAGACCGCCGTACAACTGATGGAGGTGATGAAGCATCAATATGGTTTCCTACGGGGGCGGCGCCAACAGCACCGCCCTTTTGATCGGGCTGCACCAGCACCGTATCCCGGTGGACCTGATCCTCTTTGCGGATACGGGAGCGGAGCATCCCCACACCTACGCCTATCTGGATGTGATGGATTCCTGGCTGAAGGACCACGGGATGCCGCCCATTACCAGGGTATATAAGACCACCCGTGACGGGAAACGGCTGACGCTGGAGGATGAATGTCTGCAAAGTTGTAGCCTCCCGTCCATCGCCTACGGCTTCAAGCGGTGTTCACTGAAACACAAGATCGGGCCGCAGGAAAAATTCTGCAACCATTACCCGCCATGCCGTCGAACCTGGGCGGCAGGCAAACGGGTGGTCAAGTTCATCGGCTACGACGCGGGCGAGGGCTACCGCAGCGACAAGGTGCTGCTGGGAGACCTGGCCGACCGAAAATACAGCAAGTGGTATCCCCTGATGGAATGGGGATGGACACGGGACGATTGCATCCGGCAGATCGAGGCGGCAGGGCTGCCCCAGCCGGGAAAATCGTCCTGTTTTTTCTGCCCCAGCATGAAACCCGACGAGATCACCGCCCTGCGGGAGCAGCATCCCGATTTATTCCGCCGCGCCCTGGCGCTGGAGGACAACGCCCGGAAAAACCTGAAAACGGTCAAGGGCCTGGGGCGGAACTATTCCTGGAGAGAACGATTTGGAAAGGAGTTTTGCACACATGGCAACGGTTGAGAAGATTCGCAAAGACATCGAAAAGACGAAGGAGAAGATCTCCGCCCAGCAGAAGCGACTTCGGGAGCTGGAGGCGCAGCTCACCGAGGAAGAAAACCTGGAGATCGTCCGCATGGTCAAGGCGGTGCGGATGGACAACAAGGAACTGACCGCCTTCCTGAAGGCCTACGCCAGCGGCCTGATCACCCTGCCCAACGGGATGATGGAGGCGGAGGCGGCGGAGCCTGACGACGAGGATATGGAAGGAATGGAGGATGGCGAAGATGAAGCGTAACAGAGTTTTCCGCCTTTTGGTGTCCCTGACGGTGGTGGTCCTGTGCATGACCGCCTTCTCCGTCACCGCCTTTGCGGGCGGCGGAGATGGCGACTACTACACCGGGGAGCCCGCCGAAACGACCCCGGAACCCACCGAGGAACCCGCCACCGGGGGAATGGAGCCGGAAGGCCAGCCCCTGACCCCGGAGGGCAACGCTACGCTGGTGGACGACTATTACGGTGACAAACAGCTTATCACCGTGACCACGAAAGCGGGCAACTATTTTTACATCCTGATCGACCGGGCCAACGAGGACAAGGAGACCGCCGTTCACTTCTTGAACCAGGTGGACGAAGCCGACCTGATGGTGCTGCTGGAGGACGGACAGACGGAGGAAAAGCCCGCGGCTTGTATCTGCGCCGAGAAATGCCAGGCCGGTGCGGTGAATACTGCCTGTCCGATTTGCGCGGTGAATATGAGCGAGTGCGCCGGGAAAGCGCCGGAGGTGGAGCCGGAGCCCGAATCGGAGCCGGAGAAAGAGTCCGGCAGCGGCGGCGCCCTGGTGCTGATCCTGCTGCTGGCGGCTCTGGGCGGCGGCGGAGCCTTCGCCTACATCAAGTTCATCAAGCCCAAGCAAGGCGCAAAGGTCAGCGCCGACCCGGACGATTATGAGTTCGAGGACGAGGAATACGAAAACGAGGATGTTCCTGAACAGGAAGAACAGGAGGACCAGAATTGAGCAAATTGGTGATCTGTGAAAAACCGAGTGTAGCAAAGAGTATCGCATCGGTCCTGGGTGTCACATCCAGGGCCGATGGCTATTTTGAAGGAAATGGGTATCTCATTTCCTGGTGCATCGGGCATTTGGTGGGGCTGGCGGATGCGGCTGCCTACGATGACCGCTATAAGAAGTGGCGGTATGAGGACCTTCCCATCCTGCCCGCCCCCTTCCGCTATGTGGTGTCCGAGGAAAAGGCTGACCAGTTCCACATTCTCCGTTCCCTGATGGAGCGCCCCGATGTGACGGAGCTGGTCAACGCCTGCGACGCAGGGCGTGAGGGCGAGCTGATCTTCCGGCTGGTCTATGAGGCCGCCGGATGTTCCAAGCCTTTCTCTCGCCTCTGGATTTCTTCGCTGGAGGACGCAGCGATCCGGGAGGGCTTTGCCGATCTGCGCCCCGGCGCGGACTATGACCCGCTGTATCAGTCGGCGCTTTGCCGCCAAAAGGCCGACTGGCTCATCGGCATCAACGCGAGTCGCCTGTTCTCCGTCCTCTACCACCGCACCTTGAATGTGGGGCGGGTGCAGACGCCCACCCTGGCGATGCTGGCCGACCGGGACGGTAAGATCGTCCTGTTCCGCAAGGAGAAATACCATCATGTGCGGCTGGCGCTGGAGGGAGCCGAGGCGGTCAGCGACCGCATTGTTTCCCCGGAGGATGCCCAGGCCATCCGGGACGCCTGTGACGGGCAGCGGGGCGTGTGTGTATCCCTGGTGCGGGACAAAAAGACGGAGAAGCCGCCCAAGCTGTACGACCTGACCACCTTGCAGCGGGAGGCAAACCGGGTGTTCGGCTACACGGCCAAGCAAACCCTGGACTACGCTCAATCCCTTTACGAAAAGAAGCTGCTGACCTATCCCCGCACGGACAGCCGGTATCTGACGAGCGACATGGCGGAGACCGCCTCCGTGGTCCTGCATCTGGCGGCGCGGGTGCCGCCCTTCAACGCCTGCCCAGAGTTTTTCCCCGATGTTCTGGCGCTGGTGAACAACAAGGAGGTATCCGACCACCACGCCCTGATTCCCACTCTGGAGCTGGAAAAGGCGGATGTCCCTGCGCTGCCTGTGGGCGAGCGCAATATCCTTCTGCTGGTCTGCTGCAAGCTGCTGTGTGCGGCAGCGGAGCCTTTCGTGTATGAGGCGGTCACGGCCACCTTTGATTGCGGCGGACATACCTTCACAGCAAAAGGAAAGCAGGTGCTTTCCCAGGGCTGGCGGGCCATCCAGGAGCTGTTCCGTTCCTCCCTGAAGGAGAAGCCGGAGGATGAAGATGCCGAGGGTGTTCTTCCCGCCTTGACCGAGGGGCAGGTCTTTGAGCCGGTCTCCGCCTCCGTCACCGAGCACTTCACTTCGCCCCCCAAGCCCTACACCGAGGACACCCTTCTGTCGGCTATGGAGAACGCGGGCAAGGAAGATATGCCGGACGAGGCAGAACGCAAGGGCCTGGGCACCCCGGCGACCAGGGCGGCCATCATTGAAAAGCTGGTGTCCGGCGGGTTCGTGGAGCGCAAGGGCAAGAACCTGATCCCTACAAAGGCAGGCGTCAACCTGGTCACGGTGTTACCAGAGCTGCTGACCTCTCCCAAGCTCACAGCGGATTGGGAGCAGCGGTTGAACGAGGTGGCAAAGGGCCAGGCGTCGCCGGAGGACTTCATGGACGGGATCGAGGCAATGGCGGCGGAGCTGGTGCGGAAATACTCCCACATTTCCGAGGATGGGCAAAAGCTGTTCCAGCCGGAGAAAGAGACGGTGGGCCTCTGCCCCCGCTGCGGCAAGCCGGTCTATGAAGGTAAGAAGAATTTCGCCTGTTCGGACCGGGCCTGCCAGTTTGTCATGTGGAAGAATGACCGTTTCTGGACCAGCCGCCGCAAGGAAATGACCCGGAAGATGGCGGCCGACCTTCTGAAAAAAGGCCGCACTTCCGTCAAGGGGATGTGGTCGGAGAAGAAAGGTTCCACCTATGACGCCGTGGTGATCCTGGACGATACAGGCGGCAAGTATGTCAATTTCAAGTTGGAGTTTCCCAAACGAAAGGATGGTGTGCATGGCAAAAAGTAAAACCGAGGTCAACTTCATGGAGCATTTGAAGCCGCTGCTCCCCGCAGGTGGTGACGCAAGCGAACTGGAGGCAGCGGCCCAGGCGCTTGCCGGACTTTCCCCGGAGGACCGTGACCTCCTGGCCGCTGTCCAGGAGTCTCCCTTCCGACTGACCACCCTGGAGCAGTTCCGGGAGTTTCCCGCGAATACCGAGTATTTCATTCTGGAGCCCAACATCAGCAAGGTGGAGGATGTGGGCTGGCGCTATCTGGCGCAGCATTTGGACGTCCTTCTGCCCCCGGAGCTGCTGGACGCCATTGATCCTATTCCCTTCGGCAATCACGCCATACAGGAGGAACAGGGCTGTTTTACGAGCCGAGGCTATCTCACCCTCTCCGGCGACGAGTGGGAGCATGAGCGCCCCAGGGAGAAGCAGACGGAGAAAAAGCCCTCCATCAAGGAGCGGCTGGAACAGAGCCGGAAGGAATGTGCCAACCAGAGCAAGGCGCAGCCCCATCGGGAAAAGCCTGCGCCGGAACTGTAAGGAGGTGTCGCTATGCCCCATTATGACTATGACAAAGATTATCCCTTTGCCGCCTTCATCACCAACCTGGGCAAGTACAACGAGGGCGCCCTTGTGGGTGAATGGGTGAAGTTTCCCACCACGGCGGAGGAACTGAAAAAGGTCTTTGAGCGCATCGGGATCGGTGCAAAAGACGATTTCGGGCAGACCTATGAGGAATGGTTCATCACGGACTACGACTGCTATGTGGACGGCCTCTATGATCTGCTGGGCGAGTATGCCAACCTGGACGAGCTAAACTATCTGGCCTCCAAACTGGATGACATGAGCCAGGATGAATATGAGCGGTTTCAGGCGGCTATGGAGATCGGCGACCACACGGGCAGCATCCAGGAACTGATCAACCTGACGGAGAACCTGGACTGCTACGATGTTTACCCCGACATCCACGACCACGACGATCTGGGCCGGTATTACATCGAGGAACTGGACGCCATGCAGGTGCCGGAGCATCTGCGCAACTACATCGACTATGAGGCCTACGGCCGGGACATCGCCCTGGAGGAAAGCGGCCAGTTCACCGACCTGGGCTATGTGCGGGACACCGGGGACAGTTTCCATGAGTATTACGATGGTGAGCGCGGCAGCATCCCGGAGGAATACCGGGTGATGACCTTCCAGGACGACATCCCCGAAGAAGAAATTTCGGAATGGGCCATGGACCTTGCCTACGATATGGACGAGTTTTTCCGGCAGCACGACCCGCAGTATGCCGCCGAGCACCCGGAGGAACACGCGGCGAAGGAAGAAATCTACGAAAACCTGATGGCCGGGCGTATCTCTGCCCTGGACGAGAAGCTGGCCGCTCTGGGGCAGACCCAGGAGGACTATCTGCCTTCGGAGATCGAGAAGTTCAAGGACGCCACCGGCTATGAGGAATTTCTGGATGTGGACCCCCAGGCGATCCGGGCGGCCATCGAAAACCCGGATCAGTCCCATGTTGACGAGATGCTGGCCTTTGCGGAACAGGCAAACCGGGAGTATGAGGCGGAGTTGTATGGGCAGCAAGCGGCGCCGACCCCGGACGACCGGGAGACCGGCGAAACGGTGCGGACCCCCAGGGGCACCTTCCATGTGACGGATATGAGCCGGGAACAGATGGAGGCGGCCGGATACGGTTTCCACCATGAGTCCGAGGACGGGAAATATCTCATCATGGCCAACGGCAGCCGCGCCTTTGCCATCCCCAGCGGAGACACCCCCGAACATACCGCGCCGGAGAAGCTGACCGTCCTGGTGGTGGAGCCCATGAAGGAGCCCTATGTGAAGGAGATCGACCCCGGCCTCCATGCGCTGCAAGCGGAGGTGGGCGGCGATATTGCCGCCTCCTATCCCTTTGACGATCCGGTGGGGCTGGTGCTGAACGACGAAGGCAAGCTCATCGGTCTGGACCTGAACCGTTCCCTCCGGGATGAGCATGGCGAGATTTACGACATTGTGGCTGGTACATTCCTGGTGGTGGGCCTGGGGCCGGAGAGTTTTGCGTCCCTGCCCCCGGATATGATCCAGAAGTACACCGAGCAATTCAAGCGGCCGGAGCTGTTTGCCAGCATCAACGGGCAGATCGTGTCCGTCCCTGTGGAACCGGAAAACCCGCTGCGCACGGCGGAAATGACCCTGGAGGATGACTACGGCATGATCGACGGGATCATCAACAACGGCCGCCGCGGGGAGGAACTGGAGAAAGCACAGGCCGAGGCGCACAGGACCACGCCGGAGAAAAAGCCCTCCATCCGGGAGCGGCTGGAGGACGCGAAACGGGAGTGTGGGTCGCGGAAAGGCCCGGACAAGCCCGCCCCGCAGAAGAAGCCCCCGGAGCTGGGCGACTTATGAGCCGGAGCAAGAAATGGCGTCTGGAATGGGCGTTCTTCCTGGGCGAGAACGGCAGACGCCAGTATAACAAGCTATGCAAGGGCTGTGTCCATCCCTGCAAGCAGAGTTTCCGGGCGGTGGTGTTGTCCTGTCCGCACTATCTTTCCCTCCGTTCCAAAAAGTGCGGGAATTAGGGTTCAAAATGGGCGAAGAAACAGCCTGTGGCGGCTTTTCCGTGTAGGGGCAGTATGATTTCCCATGTGGAGCGGCAGGGCGTTTCTGCATAGGAAAAACGCCGGGTTTTCACCTTTTATCAAGCAAAATGGGAGCGTCAACATCGGATGCAGTTATCCGAGGTTGGCGCTCCCATTCTTTTTTTGTTCTGGCTGCGTCGCAGTCGATCAGTCATCCTCTAACAGCTTGGAGGGCGGGATTTTCAGCACTTGGGCGATCTTGAACAATGTTTCAAGAGATACGCCACGAACCGTACCTGTTCCTTCTACCTGACCAACGAAGTTGACACTTTTCCCGATCCTCTCCGCAAGGACCTCCTGTGTCATCCCCGCCTTTTTTCTGTAATATGCGATCTTCAAGCCCAAAGTGATATAGCGTTCTGGAAACTCCGTTTGCATAATATCACCTCCTGATATTATG
>OMET01000293.1_pt1 | contig 19710 bp, 16 predicted proteins | sample 1673841 | NCBI WGS metagenome assembly OMET01 (sample SAMEA103958129, study PRJEB25191) | human gut metagenome | reverse complement strand
AAGTCTAAAGTTTGATAATCGTTTGATTGTAGATTTTGTGAAAGATAGTACCTTTTGTTATGGATAGTTTTGTAAATTTGTACAAAATTTCATAATAGTGAAGCGTATCGAACTGCTGGCCCCGGCCCGCGATTATCGCTCGGCCGTCGCCGCCGTGGACTACGGCGCCGATGCCGTCTATATCGGTGGCGCGAAGTTCGGGGCGCGGCAGGCCGCCGGCAACAGCACCGAGGAGATCGCCCGCGTCGCGGAGTATGCCCACCGCTACGGCGTGCGGGTCCATGCCACGCTCAACACGCTGCTGTGGGACGACGAACTGGAGGAGGCAGAGCGGCAGGCCCGCGCGCTCATCGACGCCGGGGTCGACGCTCTCATCGTGCAGGACATGGCCCTGCGGCGCATGAACCTGCCCGTCGAACTGCACGCCTCGACGCAGATGTGCAACCGCACGGCCGAGGGGGCGCGCTTCCTGGCCGAGGCGGGCTTTGCGCGCGTGATCCTCGAACGGGCCCTTTCGCTCGAGGAGATCCGGGCGATCTGCGCCGCGACGACCGCCGAGGTCGAATGTTTCGTCCACGGGGCGATCTGCGTCGGTTACAGCGGCCGCTGCTTCCTCTCGCGGTCGCTCTCGTCGCGCAGCGGCAACCGCGGGGCGTGCAGCCAGCCCTGCCGCCTGCCGTGGGACCTCACGGACGGCGCCGGACACACCTACATGAGCGGCCGGCACCTGCTGTCGGTGCGGGACCTGAACCTCTCGGCACACATCGGCGAGCTGCTCGATGCGGGCGTGACGAGCTTCAAGATCGAGGGCCGTCTCAAGGATACGGGCTACATCCGCAACGTCGTGGCCTACTACCGCCGCGTCGTGGACGAGGCCCTCGCCGCGCGGCCGCAGCTCGTCCGCGCCTCGGTCGGGGTGAGCGTTCCGGATTTCGAGCCCGACCCCTCCAAGAGCTTCACGCGCGGCGAGTCGGAATACTTCTTCGCCGGGCGGCGGGCCGGTGTCGCGTCGTTCGACACGCCGAAGGCCGTGGGCGAGTATGTCGGGCGCGTGGGGCGTGTCGAGGGGCGGAGCTTCACGCTCAAGGGCACGGCGGCGCTCTCGCCGGGCGACGGACTCTGCTTCCGCACGGGCGGTGCGCTCGTCGGCACGAACGTCAACGCCGTCGACGGGGCGCGCATCACGCCCAACCGCATGGAGGGGATCACCCCCGGGGCGGAGGTCTACCGCAACTACGACCACCGCTTCAACCGGCTGCTCGAGGCGAGCCGCACGCGGCGCGTGATACCCGCCACGGCGCGCGTCGAGGTGACCGACGCGGGGGTGACCTTCCGCTATGTCGACTGCGAGGGTGTCGCGGCCGAGGCGCACCGCGCGTGGAGTCCCGAGCGGGCGAAGAACCCCGAGGCCAATGCCGCGGCCCTGCGCACGCAGGCGGCCCGCAGCGGCGACACGATCTTTGCGGTCGGAGAGGTCGAGGTGTGCGGCGGCGAATGGTTCGTCCCGGCATCACTGGCGGCCGAGCTGCGCCGCGAGGGGCTCGAGCGGCTGGCCGCGGCACGTGCCGCGCGGCCGATTCCGCACCGGATTCTGCCCGAAAACCTTGCGGCACGCTACCCCTCCACGCGCCTGACGGCCGAGGAGAACGTCACGAACCGCCTGGCCGAGGCCTTCTACCGCGACCACGGGGTCACGGAGATCGAGCGCGGGCTGGACCTCGCCCCCACGACCGCGGGGCACACCGTCATGCGGTCGGCCTACTGCATCCGCCGCGAGATCGGCGAGTGCCTGCGCGAACGGCCGCGGCTGCGCGGCGAGCTCTGCCTCGAGCGGGGTGCGCAGCGCTACCGGCTGGTCTTCGACTGTGCGCGGTGCGAAATGAGCCTGGTGGATTGCAGAAAGAGTACGAAATAGAGCACACAAACGCCTTATGCAGGAGCAACTGACCCCCGATTTTCGGGACTATGAACTCATCGACACGGGAAATTTCGAGAAGCTGGAGCGTTTCGGACGCTACGTGACGCGGCGCCCCGAGCCGCAGGCCATCTGGCGGCCGTCGCTGGCGGAGGAGGAGTGGCGGCGCCTTTCGGATGCGTCGTTCCTGCGCGATGCACGCAGCGACGAGCGCGGCGAGTGGCGTCTGCGCGAGGGCATGCCCTCGCGCTGGACGGTCGAATACCGCTACCGCGGGATGCGGCTGCGCATGCGCCTCGGACTCACCTCGTTCAAGCACGTGGGCATCTTCCCCGAGCAGGCGGCCAACTGGGACTTCATCTACGACAACTGCCTCGCGCTGGCCGGCGACGGGCGGACGGAGGCGCCGCGCGTGCTGAACCTCTTTGCCTATACGGGCGGCGCGACGCTCGCGGCGCGGGCCGCCGGGGCCGGGGTGACGCATGTCGATTCGGTGAAGCAGGTGGTGACGTGGGCCCGCGAAAACATGGAGCAGAGCGGGCTGGAGGGGGTGCGCTGGATCGTCGAGGATGCCCTGAAGTTCGTGCAGCGCGAGGTGCGCCGCGGCAACCGCTACGACGGCATCATTCTTGATCCGCCCGCCTACGGACGCGGCGCCAACGGCGAGAAGTGGGTCCTCGAGGAGGGCATCGGCGAGATGCTGGCCTGCTGTGCGCAGCTGCTCGAACCCGAGCGGGCGTTTCTGGTGCTGAACCTCTATTCGATGGGGCTCTCGTCGACGCTCGCCCGCACGGCCGTGCGGCAGGCCTTCGGCGCCCCACGCACGGAGCAGTGGGGCGAGCTGTGCTTCACGGACCGCGGCGGCAAGGAGCTGCCCCTGGGAACCTACTACCGCTTCACGCGCTGACCCCCCCTACTTTTCACCTTTCACCTTCGGTATGACTCCTCTTGTGATTCTTTTCGGACTGCTGGGCGGCTGCTTCCTGTCGGTGCTCGTCGGCATCATCGGCAGCCGTCGCCGCATCGGTTTCGGCTGGGCCTTTCTCGTGAGCGTGATCTTCACGCCTCTCGTGGGGTTGATCGTCGCGCTGCTGACCGACCCGCTGCCGGGCGGCGAGCAGCGCTGGGGCTGCATCGGCACCGTCGTGGCCGTGCTGGGCGTCGTGTTCCTGGTGCTCTTCGCGGTGCTGCTGTTGTCTGCGCTCGGCGTGGTGGCGGTGACGCTCTGACGGGAGAAGATAAGAATGATTCGGCCCGGCGAGGTGATCGTCGGGCCGTTTTCGTGTGCTTTCGGGCCGGTTGCCGGTCAGAAGACGTGGTAGATGAGGATGCCCGCCACGGCCGAGAGGACGATCAGCAGGATGGGGTTGACCTTCAGCCACTGCCCGACGAAGACCCCGCCGAAGAGCGCCCAGCTCCAGGGGTCGATGAAGTTCTGCTCGTCGGGGTCGCTGCCGTGGGGGAAGATCAGCAGCAGGGCCGCCGCGGCGATCATGCCGATGACCGTGGGCCGCATGCCCCGCATGGCCCCCTCGACGAGGCGGTTGTTGTGCAGCCGCATGAAGAAGCGCGCTACGAGGACCATAAGCGTGAGTGACGGCAGGCAGACAGCGAAGGTGGCGATCGCGGAGCCGAGGATGCCCAGTCCGACATGTCCGGTCTGCATGCCGACGGTGTAGCCCACGTAGGTCGCCGAGTTGATGGCGATGGGGCCGGGGGTGATCTGCGAGATGGCGACGATGTCGGCGAATTCGCCGGCCGTAATCCAGGCGTGCCGCACGACCACCTCGTGCTGGATGAGCGAGAGCATGGCGTAGCCGCCGCCGAATCCGAAGAATCCGATCTTCAGGTAGCTGACGAAGAGTTGCCAGAGTATCATTTTTCAGCCTTTTTTGCGATGTAGAGTTCCCAGGCGATGCCCAGCGCGGCGGCTGCGGCAAGCAGGTAGATCGGCGACCAGCCCAGCCCCCAGATGAGCAGGGCCGTGGCGGCGATGACGAGCAGCATGGCCGGGTGCATGCCGCGCGAGAGCGACAGCACGGGCCCGATGATGAGGGCGACGACGGCCGGGCGCATCCCCTTGAACGCGGCGTCGACAAGGGGGTTGTGGCGGATGCCGGCGAAGAAGAGCGCGATGAGGAGGATGATCGTGAACGACGGCAGCACGGTGCCCAGCACCGCCGCCACGGCGCCGCGCAGTCCGCGCAGCTTGTAGCCGACAAAGACCGACGTGTTGACGGCAATCGGTCCCGGGACCGACTGCGCGAGCGTGAGCAGATCGAGAAACTCCTTCTGCTCGATCCAGCGGCGGTGTGTGATGACCTCGCGCTCGATGAGCGAGATCATGGCGTAGCCCCCGCCGAAGGTGAAGAGCCCGATCTTGAAGAACGAGAAGAAGATGGTGCGCAGGCGTTGCATGGTCAGTCGCGTTTTTTGTGTCCGAGCAGGGTGCGGATGCCGTCGATGAAGACCATCGGGTGCATCGGGGCGCCCGGCAGCCAGAGGTCGACGTGGTGTTCCTGGAAGAAGCGGCGGTCGATGGCGCGGCTCTCGGCGAAGAGCCCGCCCGAGCAGGCCTCCGTACCGCAGGCGATCAGCAGCTTGGGCTCGGCGACGGCCTCCCAGCAGATCGCCAGCGCCTCGGCCATGGCCGCCGTGACGGGGCCCGAGACGGCCACGCCGTCGGCATGGCGCGGCGAGGCGGTGAAGCCGATGCCGAAGCGCCCGAGGTCGAAGTTGACGTTGCCCGTGGCGTTGAGCTCCATCTCCACCGAGCCGTCGCCCCCGGCGCAGACCTCGCGCAGCTGGAGCGACTGGCGGAAGAAGCGGCGGACGTCGCTGCGCACGGCCCCCTCGTCGAAGGGCACGCGCTCCATGCCCGGGCGCAGGACGAGCCCCCGGCGCGTCGGCGAGCCGAGGCGGTAGTCGTTCGTGAAGCGGATGTTGCGCGCCGCGCACCGCGCACACTCGCCGCAGAAGAGGCAGCGCCCCAGGTCGAGCGCGAAGGGGGCGGCCGTGAGGGCCCCGGTGGGGCAGAGGGCCGCGGCGCGCTCGAGGGCCGCGTGGTCCTCGGTGTCGGTCAGTTCGGGCCGCCCCCGGAACTCGGAGGTCAGCTCCACGGCGTCCAGATCGGGAATGTACTGCGTCCCGTGGCTGCGCAGCACCCGTATTTTCGGAAGTATCATGATGCTTGTCTCTTGTTGTCCTGTCCGTGTGTCAGAGGTCGTGTCCGCAGTAGGAGAGGTTGAAGCTCTTGTTGCAGATCGGGAAGTCCGAGATGCCCTCGCCGCGCACGGCCAGCGCCAGCGCCAGCCAGTTGTGCAGACTCGGGTCCTTGATGCGGCAGGCGGCGATCTCGCCCGCCGGGTCGGTCACCACGACGTGGCACGTCTCGCCGCGCCACCCCTCGACCAGCCCGAAGGCGAGTGACGAGGCCTGCAGCGGCGCTTCGTAGTCGGGGGCCGGGCAGGGGTTCCCGACGGCGGCGTACTTCTGCTCGTAGCTTGCGAGCAGGCGGTCGACGTAGGAGGCCGACTGGAGCACCTCGCGGCAGCGGATCATCAACCGTGCCATGACGTCGCCGTGGCGCTTGAGGATCGGCTCGTGGCGCAGCTGCTTGGCGTAGACGCCCCACGGGTGCGAGGCGCGGATGTCGCGCGGGAAGCCGCTGGCGCGGGCCGCCTGCCCCACACCGCCGATGCGCCGCATCTCGTCGCGCGGCACGACGCCGCACTGCTCGAAGCGGGCCAGCAGCGTGGGCGAGGATTTCAGGTCGCGGCGCACCTCGTCGTAGCGGCGCGCGATCTGGGCGACGTTGCGGCGGATCATCGCGGCCTTTTCGGCCGTGAACGGATGGTCGGTGCCGTGCGGGCGGATGAGCCCCTTGGCGAAGCGGTTGCCGCACCAGGCCTGCGTCGTGTTGATCGTCATCGTGCGCAGCGCCTCGCAGGCCACCTGTCCCAGCTGGTAGCCCACGTCCGTCGAGAGGGCGCCCGTGTCGGCGATGCCCATGGCCATGCGTTCGAGTTCGAGCGCCACGGCCCGTTCGCGCTCCATCTCGGCCGTGCGCTCGCGCCCCGAGAGCTTCTCGACGGCCTCGACGAAGGCCGTGGCGTGCGCCACGGCGCTGTCTCCGGCCACCGCCTCGGCCAGGCACACCTGCCGCAGGCGGTTGTGCGTCGTCTCGAAGGCGTGCTCGACGCCCCGGTGCTGGTATCCCAGCGCGATTTCGAGGTGCAGGACCCGCTCGCCGTTGCAGATGAAGCGGAAGGCGCCCGGTTCGATGATGCCCGCGTGGATTGGCCCGACGTTCACCTCGTGCAGCGACCGGCCCTCCATCGTGTAGAAGGGGTAGTTGTCGATCGAGCTGCCGCGGTCGCGCCGGTCGAAGGGGAAGCGCAGCGGCTTGGGCCACGGCAGGCCGTCGAAGCGCACGCCGTAGCGCTCCATGATGTCGCGCTCGAAGGGGTGCAGCTGCGCATGGCGCGCCGTGAGCGACGGCAGCGCCGTGTCGTCGTAATACTCCATGGCGTGCGAGGTGATGAGCACGCGCCCCTCGGCGTCGTCGAGCAGCAGGCAGTAGAAGCGCAGGCGCCCGCCCTCGGGCAGGGCGAAGTAGTGGGCCACGTGGCAGCGTTCGTCCGCCAGACGCGCCGTCACGTCGTCGTAGAACTCCGCATAGGAGACTTCGGGTATCTCGTCGAGGCGGACGGCCCCCGCGAGGTTGTCGGTTATCCGGTAATTCATAGCGATGCGATTTGATCGAGAAGCTGCCGCAGCAGGTCGGGCTGCCACAACCCGAGCACCATGGCGGCGACGAGCAGCGTGAGGGCCGACCACGAGAGGGCCCGGTCCGCCTTCGAGGGGTGGAGTTCGTCCTGGTTGGGCTGGTAGCAGAGGCGGATCATGCGCGAGCAGAACGAGTAGATGACGATGCAGAGCAGCAGCGTGATGCCCGCCACGAGCCACCATTTCCCCGCCGAGACGACCTCGCCGAGGATCGTCAGCTCCGAGAGGAAGAGCGGCGAGGGCGGGAAGGCCACGAGCACGACCATGCCCGCGAGCAGTCCCACGGCCCCGACGGGGTTGATGCGGATGTAGTCGCCGATGCGGTTGATGCGGTAGCCGTTGTAGATCTGCCGCACGACGGCCATCTGCAGGAAGAGGCTGCTCTTGATGAAGGTGTGGCAGACGACGTGGAACACCGCGGCCCAGACGCCCGCGCCGCCGATGCCCAGGCCGATGGCGGCAATGCCCATGTTCTCGACCGTGGAGTAGGAGAGGAAGCGCTTGTAGTTGTTCGTGCGGCGCAGGAAGAGGGCGCCGATGACGAGCGACAGCACGCCGACGATCAGCAGCACGGAGCGCACCCACGGGAAGACCTCCGTGTGGGCGAGCGTGTGGTAGATGCGCAGCAGGGCGACGAAGCCGGCGTTGACCAGCCCCGTGGAGATGAGCGCCGAGGCGGGGGCCGGAGCCGCGAAGTTGGCGTCGACGCCCACGGTATAGAGCGGGAAGAGCTCGACCTTGCAGCTGTAGCCGCAGAGGATCAGCAGGAAGGCCGTCTTCAGGTAGAGCGGCTTGCCGTGGGCTGCGGCCGCGGCCACGGCGTCGTAGGTGAGCGTCTCGCACTCGGTGGCGGCGGCCAGCAGCAGGATGCCCAGGTAGGCCATGGCGATGCCCGTCGAGCAGACGAAGACGTATTTCCAGGCCGCTTCGAGCGAGGCGGCCGTGCGGCGGTGGTAGATGATGCCCGCCGAGCAGAGGGTCGTAGCCTCGAGGAAGATCCACGTCACGGCGAGGTTGTTGGCGAAGTAGACGCCCGCAATGGCGGTCGTCAGCAGCAGGAGCAGCGCCGAGTAGATGCGCACCTGTGCGGGGTTCTCGCCCTTGAGGTAGCGCTCGGAGTGGATGAAGGCGAAGCACGAGACGACGGTGAGCAGCACGTAGAAGAGCGTGCCCGTGGCGTCGAATGTGAAGAGCCCGGCCGAGGTCGTGCTGTAGCCCGCGGCGACGATCCACACGGCGAAGACGGCCTGCACGGCGTAGAAGAGCATGCCGGTAGCGAAGAGCTGCCGGTCGCTGCGCGAGGCGAAGGCCGCCGCTGCGGCAAGGATGCTGAATGCGAGGTAACAGAGCATGGCGTCAGTCTTTTACGTTGGTCAGGGCGTCGGCGTCGTCGGCGTGGATCTTGCCGTCGATCTTCGTGAAGAAGATCCCGAGCATGAGCACCGAGATGAGGATGTCGAGCAGGATGGCGAAGTTGATCAGCAGCGGCATCTCGACGCCGATGGCCGTCGAGAAGAGGAAGACGCCGTTCTCGATGACCAGGAATCCGACCATGTGCGAGAAGATGCGGCGGCGCATGACGATCAGGATCAGCCCGCTCAACAGGGCGTAGAGCGCCACGCCGAAGAAGACGAGGTCGATCGTCGTGTCGGCGACGTAGTAGGTGATCGAGGCGCTGACGGCCAGTGCGGCGAGCGAGAGCAGCAGTGACCCGGCCTGCGACGATCCGGAGGTGCGCACGCGGTTGGTCTTCGTGCGGCGGATTACGGCGAAGAGGAGCCACGGCACCAGAATACCCTTGAAGAGGAGCGTCTCGAGCCCCACGAAGATCACCTCGGCGGGGGCGTTGGCATGCAGGCGCAGCAGCGCGATGGCGAAGAGCAGCCAGCCCTGCACGCCCATGATCGAGGCGAAGTTGCGGAAGCGTTCGGTGATCGCCAGGTAGACGAGCGTCACGGTGTAGAGGATGACCAGCGGGAGTATCATGCGAGTCCGATGTTGAGGCGCAGCAGGTAGCCCGTGAAGAGCACGAGGGCGGCCAGTGCGGCGATGGTGAGTATGAACGTGGTGTTGCGCACGAGCTTGTTGCGGGCCTGCGTCGACTCGACGATGCCGACGGACAACCCCGCGAGCAGGATCGCCGCGGGGGCCGCGGCCCACCAGTGCGCGCAGAAGGGGGCCGTGGCGGCATCGGCCGCCAGCAGGGCGAACGCGGCGCTCTTGATCCAGCCGGCGATCCGGATCGTCGCCAGGTCCACGCCGCAGTAGTCGAGGCACATCACCTCGTGGATCATCGTCAGCTCGAGGTGCGTGCGCGGATCGTCGACCGGGATGCGGCCGCTCTCGGTGAAGAGCAGCTTCAGCAGGATGTAGGCCGCCAGCAGCAGGATGATGGCCACCTGCGCGTCGGCAGCGGCGTCGGCCGCGAAGATCGCGGCGAAGGAGGTGTAGCCCGAGACGAGGGCCAGCGTGCCGGCCGTGAGCAGGAGCGCCGGCTCGGCGAGGGCGCCGTAGAGGGCTTCGCGGCTGGCGCCCATACCCTCGAACGGACTGCCCGTATCCATTGCGGCGAGGATCAGCGCCATGCGGCCCAGCGCCAGCAGGTAGGCGAAGGCCGCCACATCGCCGTCGAACGAGAGCACGGGGGGCAGGTCGCCGACAGGGATCAGCAGCGCGGCGACGAGCGTGGCGCCGAGATAGACCGACGGCGCGGCGCGGAAGAGCGCCGAGGTGGTCGTCGAGTAGACGGCCCCCTTGCGCAGTTGGAGCCTTATGTCGCGCAGGTGTTGAGTGAAGCGGATGCCGCGGCGTCCGGCCAGCCGGGCGCGCGTGCGGTTGATGAGCCCCGGGATGGCCACGGCCACCAGAAGCAGCAGCAGGGTGTTGAGCAGTGCCATCGTCAGATCAGATTAAGGATCGAAAGCAGGAATACGAGCGCAAGGAAGGCCAGCGCGAAGAGGACGTAGTGGTTGATCTTGCCCGTGCGCAGGCGCATGACGCGCTGGTTGATGAGCCGCAGCAGCTCGACCCACCAGGCGCCGAAGAGACGTCCGATGCGGTCGTTGTGGCGCGAGGCGAAGCCGTGGGCCGAGGGGAAGGTCTCCTCCTTGCCGACGGACGATCCCGTGCCGCTCTCCTGCGTGAGGGTCGAGGCGATGGACTGCAACCCTTCGGTGAAGGATTCGCCCGTGTACTGCATCCTTACGTTCGGGGCGGTGAATCCGCAGCCCCACGTCGCACCGGGCACGACGCGGCGTCCGCGCAGGGCGCGGCGGCGCAGCCAGAGCAGCCCGCCGACCACGGCGACAAGCAGCCAGACGGTGCGGGTGATGCCCGCGAGGGGCGCTGCGAGCAGGTAGTCGGAGGCGTCGGCCGGCACGTGCAGGAAGAACTCCGCCGAGCGCGTCACGACGGCCGCGGCCTGCTGCGGGAAGAGCCCCACGAGGAGGATGCCCGTGAGCGGCAGGGCCATGGCGGCGATGCGGCCGTTGTCGACCTCGGAGGCTTCGGCCACCTCGTGCGTGCGGGGCGCACCGAGAAAGACCGTGCCGTAGAGCTTGGTGAAGGCCATGACGGCCACCCCGCCGATGAGTGCCAGCGCGGCGACGGCGGCCGCGGCGCAGAGCACGTCGCTGCCCGAGGCGATGCCGTCGAAGAGCCCGAGGTAGAGCAGCATCTCCGAGACGAAGCCGTTCAGGGGCGGCAGGGCGCAGATGGCGGCCGTGGCCGTCAGGAAGAGGATCGCCGTCAGGGGCATGTGGTGCGCCACGCCGCCCAGCGCATCGAGCGACGTGGTGCGGGTCTGCGAGAGGACGTTGCCCGCGCCGAAGAAGAGCAGTGACTTGAAGAGCGAGTGGTTGAAGGTGTGGAGCAGGGCCCCGGCCAGACCGCAGAGCGCCACGAAGTGGTTGCCCGAGGCCTTGCCCAGCGCCGCGATGCCCACGCCGAGCAGGATGATGCCGACGTTCTCGATCGAGGAGTAGGCCAGCAGCCGCTTGATGTCGTTCTGCAGCGCGGCGAGGATCACGCCCCACACGCCCGTAATGATGCCCAGGGCCAGCAGGAGGTAGCCCGCCGTGCGCAGCACGGGCAGGTCGCCCAGCGCCGCGACGACGCGCAGGATGCCGTAGACGCCCGTCTTGATCATCACGCCCGACATGAGGGCCGAGACGTGCGACGGGGCCGCCGGGTGCGCCTCCGGGAGCCAGACGTGCAGCGGGAACATGCCGGCCTTCATGCCGAAGCCCGCCAGGAAGACGAGCAGCAGCGGCAGGGCCGGCTGCGTGCGGAAATATTCGGCCAGGGCGCCGAACGTCGCGGCGCCGCACGTGCTGTCCAGTGTGACGAAGCCGACGACGAGCAGCACGAAGCCCACGTGCATCATGATGAGGTATGCGAGGGCCGCGCGCCGCACCTCGCGCCGCTCGGCGTCGTAGAGGATCAGCAGGAACGACGCCACGGTCATCAGCTCCCAGAAGAAGAGGAACGAGTAGCCGCCGTCGGAGGTGACGACGCCCAGCATGGCCAGCGACATGACCGTCAGCGCCGTGTAGTGCAGCGAGACGTGGGCCGGGGACTTTTCGCGCAGCGTGTGTTCGAGGTAGCCGCGGGCGTAGAGCACCGAGGCGATGGAGCCGATCGAGACGAGCAGCACGAAGAGGGCCGAGAGGCGGTCCATCGAGCCGCTGTCGCCGCCGAAGAGGGTGCCGGGTGTCGACCAGAGCGATAGCCCGGCCTTGCCGGCCAGCACGCCGACGGCTGCGGCCGAGGCCGCAAGGGCGCCGAGCCCCACAACGGCTGTCGCCGCCCACGCCTTGGCCCGCAGGGGCACGGCGAAGATCAGCGTCGCCACTGCGGCCAGGGCGAACAAGGTGTAGAGGAAGAACATGTCGTGAAGGTAAAATTCGGGTCTATAGGCGAAATCTGTTTCGTGTTTTTCCGGGTTATGATTCGTGGGGCTCTCCGGCCGTCGCCTGTCCGTTCACCGTGGCGGCCATCACCACCGCCACGAGGGCTGCGGTCTCGGTGCGCAGGCGCTGTGGCCCGAGGGTGATCTCCTCGAATCCGTTGTCGAGCGCAAAGGCGATCTCTTCGGGTGAAAAGTCCCCTTCGGGACCGATGAAGATCTGTGCCGCCTCGCCCGCGCGGAGCGTCGAGGCGAGGTAGGCCTTGCCTTCCGGCGTGCGGGCCGCGTCGCAGTGGGCGATCATCCGCCGCCCGGCAAAGGGCGCCGCCACGGCGTCGCGGAACGACGTGAGGGCGTCGAGCTGCGGCCGGTAGGCCTTGAGCGACTGCTTCATCGCCGCGGTGATGACCTTCTCGCCGCGTTCGGGCTTGAAGACCCGCCGTTCGCTGCGGGCCGTCTCGAGAGGGATGATCTGCGTGACGCCCACTTCGGTGGCCTTTTCGAGGAACCACTCGAAGCGGTCGGCGTTCTTGGTCGGGGCCACGGCCATCGTCAGACGGTAGGGGAGCCGCTCGAACTCCTCCTCGGCTGAGACCACGCGCACGACGCACCGCCGCGGGTTGTCGTCGGTGATCTCGCAGCGGTAGAGCGTGCCCCGTCCGTCGGTCAGGTGCACCGTGTCGCCGCACGCAAGGCGCAGCACGCGCACGCAGTGTTTCGACTCCTCCTCCGAGAGGGTGTACTGCGGCGGACGGATGTCGGGGGCGTAGAAGAGTTGCATGGCTGTCCTTGTTGGGTCCGCATCCGCCCAGAAAAAAACGCGCGGAAGTGCGGCTCTGACCGTAATTTTATTAACTTTGCCGCAAAGGTAAACAAAATAACACGATCCATGAAACGCATAACCGGATTATTCACACTTTTGACGTTTATGACACTCGCATCCTGCGATTCCGCGAAACAGACGGGGGAGAACCCCTTTTTCTCGGAGTGGGAGACGCCCTACGGCGTTCCGCCCTTCGACAAGATCCGCCCCGAGCACTTCATGCCGGCCTTCGAGCGGGGCATGTCGCTGCACGACGCCGAGATCGACGCCATCACGTCGAACAACGACGAACCGACCTTCGAGAACGTCATCCTCGCCTACGACAACTCGGGGCAGATGCTTGCGCAGACCTCGCTGATCTTCGGCATGCTCTGCGCGGCGGAGAACACGCCGCAGATGCAGGCCCTGCAGGAGGAGGTGATGCCCCTGCTGACGGCCCACGCCGACAAGATCCGGCTCAACGAGCAGCTCTTCGACAAGGTGAAGGCGGTCTATGACAACCGGGCAACGCTCGGGCTGGATGCCGAGCAGCTGCGGCTGACGGAGAAGACCTACGACGGTTTCGTGCGTGCCGGAGCGCTGCTCGACGCCGACGGAAAGGCCCGCCTGAAGCAGATCAACGAGGAGCTGGCGCTCACGGCCGTGAAGTTCGGCAACAACCTCCTGGCCGAGAATAACAACTACGCGCTGGTGCTCGACGGCGACCAGTTGGACGGGCTGCCCGCAGGGGTTCGCGACCTGGCGCGCGAGAAGGCCGAGGCGATGGGCAAGAGCGGCAAGTACGTCTTCACGCTCCACAAGCCGAGCATGCTGCCGTTTTTGACCTACTCCTCCGAGCGCGGCCTGCGCGAGGAGCTCTACACGGCCTATCTGAACCGCTGCAACCACGATGACGAATACGACAACAAGCAGCTCATCAATGACTTCATCCGCCTGCGCACGGAGAAGGCCCACCTGCTGGGCTATCCCTCCTATGCGGCTTACGTCGTGGCCGACGAGATGGCCGGGACGACCGGCGCCGTCTACAACCTGCTGGAGGAGATCTGGACGCCGGCGCTCGAGAGCGCCAAAAAGGAGCTTGCCGGGATGGAGGAGCTCTTCCGCAAGGATTACCCCGACGGCGAGTTCGCCTCGTGGGACTGGTGGTACTATGCCGAGAAGCTCCGCAAGCAGCAGTATGCCCTCGACGAGGAGATGCTGCGCCCCTACTTCTCGCTGCAGAACGTCCAGAACGGCATCTTCTTCCTTGCCAACCGCCTCTACGGCATTACGTTCCGTCCGGTCGCCGTGCCGCTCTACCATCCCGAGGCCGTGGCCTACGAGGTGCTCGACGTCGACGAGTCGCACCTCGGGGTGATCTACTTCGACTTCTTTCCGCGCGACGGCAAGAGCCAGGGAGCCTGGTGCGGCAACTATGTCGAGCAGACCTACCGCGACGGCAAGCGCGTGGCGCCCGTCGTGTCGATCGTCTGCAACTTCACGCGCCCGACGCGCAGCGACCCCGCGCTGCTGACCCTCGACGAAACGGAGACGCTCTTCCACGAGTTCGGCCACGCGCTGCACTTCCTCTTCCACGACGTGAAGTACCGCGGCCTTACAGAGGTCGAGGGTGACTTCGTCGAGCTGCCCTCGCAGATCATGGAGAACTGGGCCTTCGAGCCGGAGATGCTGCGCCAGTATGCCGTGCACTACCGCTCGGACGAGGTGATTCCGCAGTATCTGATCGACAAGCTGCGCCGCAGCGAGCTCTTCAACCAGGGCTTCATGACCACGGAGCTCATCGCCGCGGCGCTCTCGGACATGGACATCCACTCGATGACCGAGTACGCGCCCTTCGATCCGATGGCCTTCGAGCGGGAGGCGCTCACCGAAAAGCGCGGACTCATCCCGCAGATCGAACCCCGCTACCGCTATCCCTATTTCAGCCACATCTTCGACGGCGGCTACTCGGCCGGCTACTACTTCTATACGTGGGCCGAGGTGCTCGACAAGGATGCCTTCGAGGCCTTCCGCGAGAGCGGCGACCTGTTCAACCGGCGCATCGCCGACGACTTCCGCCACAAGCTCCTCGCACGCGGCGGTTCGGAGGACGGCATGACCCTCTACCGCGCCTTCCGCGGCAAGGACCCCGACAAGCGGGCCATGCTCAAGGGGCGCGGCCTGTGGAACGAGCCCGACCCCGAACCGGCCGACGAGACGGAGTCCCGCCCCGGCGACGACATGCAGGCGGCGCGCTGATTGCCGCCGGTCCTCCCATCGAGAAGAAACCCACAAACGAACGGATATGAAAAAAGCAATTGTAATCATGACATTTTCCGCCCTTGCGGCCGGCTGTGCCGACAATTCGATTCCGAAGGCCCAGCTCCCCGAACTGGACATGACGAATCCGCTGCTGGCGGCGTGGAACACACCCCACGAGACGCCTCCCTTCTCCGAGATCGAACTCTCGGACTACGAACCCGCCTTCGATGCGGCGATCGCCTGCTCGCGCGCCGAGATCGAGGCCATCGTCACCAACCCCGCGAAACCCACGTTCGGCAACACGATCGTGGCGCTCGAGCGCCACGGGGCGCTGCTGAACCGCATTGCGGGCCTCTTCTTCAACCTGCTCGAGGCCGACACGTCGGACGAGATGCAGCAGATCGCCCTGCGCGTGCAGCCCAAGCTCACCGAGCTGTCGAACGACATCATGCTCAACCCCGAGCTCTTCGCCCGTGTGAAGCAGGTTTACGAACATCCGGGCCGCGGTCTGGATGCCGTGGACCGGAAGCTGCTCGAGAATACCTACAAGAGCTTTGCCCGCAACGGCGCGGCGCTGTCGGATGCCGACAAGGAGCTCTACCGCAAGTACACCACCGAACTCTCGGCGCTGACGCTGCAATTCGGGCAGAACGCCCTCTCGGCGACGAACGCCTTTACGATCAACATCACCGATCCGAAGGTCGTGGCCGAGCTGCCGGCCTTCGTGCGCGAGGGCATGGCCGCCGATGCCAGGGCCCGTGGCGAGAAGGGGTGGACGGTGACGCTCCAGGCGCCGAGCTACGCCCCCTTCCTGCGCTACTCGTCGAACCGCTCCCTGAAGGAGCGCCTCTGGAAGGCCTACAACGCGCGGGCGCTGGGCGGTGAGTTCGACAATACGGAGATCGTCAAGCAGATTGCCAACACGCGGCTGAAGATAGCCAACCTGCTCGGCTACAAGTGCTATGCCGACTACGTGCTCGAGGAGCGCATGGCCGAGAACACCCCGACGGTGACGGCCTTCCTCGACGAGCTGCTCGATGCAACGAAGGAGTATGCCGATGCCGACTACCGCACCGTGAGCGAGTACGCCGCCTCCAAGGGCTTCCGCGGCGAGCTCATGCCGTGGGACTGGTCCTACTATTCGGAGAAGTACAAGGACGAGAAGTACGCCCTGAACGACGAGGCGGTCAAACCCTATTTCCAGCTGGAGAATGTCCGCAAGGGGGTCTTCCTGCTCGCGAACAAGCTCTACGGGCTTAACTTCACGCCCAATCCGGCGATCGAGGTCTACCATCCCGACGTGACGGCCTACGAGGTGACCGACGAGAAGGGGCGCTTCATGGCGGTGCTCTACCTCGACTTCTTCCCGCGCGAGTCGAAGCGCGGCGGAGCGTGGATGACCGAGTTCCGCGGCACGAAGACCGTCGACGGCGTGGAGACGCGCCCGCTCGTGTCGCTGGTGATGAACTTTACGAAGCCCACGGAGCAGACCCCCTCGCTGCTGACCTTCGACGAGGTGGAGACCTTCCTCCACGAGTTCGGACACTCGCTGCACGGCATGCTCGCCGAGGGCAAGTACGAGTCGCTGAACGGAACGAACGTCTACCGCGACTTCGTGGAGCTGCCGTCGCAGATCATGGAGAACTGGGCTACCGAAAAGGAGTTCCTCGACCTGTGGGCCGTCCATTACGAGACGGGCGAGCCGATTCCCGCCGAGCTCGTCGAGCGAATCGTTGCCGCGAAGAACTACCTGGCGGCCTATGCCAACGTGCGCCAGCTCTCGTTCGGCATGACCGACATGGCCTGGCATACGCTGACCGAACCCTTCGAGGGGGATGTCGAGCAGTTCGAGGTAGCCTCGATGGCCCCGACGCAGGTGCTGCCCGTCGTGCCGGGCACGGCCATGGCGCCGGCCTTCGGCCACATCTTCTCGGGCGGCTATGCCGCGGGCTACTACGGCTACAAGTGGGCCGAGGTGCTCGAGGCCGATGCCTTCTCGCTCTTCAAGGAGAAGGGTATCTTCAACCGCGAGGTGGCCGACTCGTTCCGCAAGAACATCCTCTCGAAGGGCGGAACGGAGCACCCGATGAAGCTCTACGTCGCCTTCCGCGGCCACAAGCCCGAGACGCGCGCCCTGATCGAGAAGATGGGTCTCGGCAAGTAACGGATCGGACGGTCCCGGATTGCACCGTCAAAGAGGCTGCCCCGTCGGGAGCAGCCTCTTTTTCGTGCGGCGGTACGGCGGTGCAGTGAACCAGTTGTTTTGGGACTGTCGCTTGGGCGTGGGAACCGCCTCCTGCCATCCTCCGCCTCTTGAGCGCCGAGCCCCCTCCACCTGCTGTCGGTTTTGGCGGAACCTTGTTTTATGCGGCCGGGTTCTGGTGAGGGGAGCCGGTGTCTTCTGGATTGCCGTTTTAGAAGGTGATGGTGCACTCGCCGTGTGCATGAAAAAACCGTCTGCGGAGGCAGACGGTTTTTTCGTATGCGGATTCGGATCTCCCGGATCAGAAGGTCTCCAGTTCGAAGCCGGCATCGAGCAGTTCGCTCCAGTTCGAGTCGCTTCGGTACTGCTCTTCGAGAGCGGCCGGTACGCGCAGCTTCTTCGTCGTGCCTTCGGCTGCGGACGTGCCGACATTCTCCAGGGTGTCGTCGCCGTTGATTATAACGACCGCGTCGGGGTTGAGCAGCGTGATCTCGGCCAACGCCGTGCAATCCAGGAAGCAATGCTTGTCGATGATCGTCACGGATGCGGGTATCGTGATGGAGGGCAGGGTCGAGCAGTAGCGGAAGGTCGATTCGGAGAGTTCTGTAATGCCGTCCGGGAGCTTCACATAGGTCAGGGCCATGCAGCTTTCAAAGGCGCTGCCGGAGATGGAGGTGACGCTGTTCGGGATGATGATGCTCTTGAGTAACGAGCAGCCCTTGAAGGCCTTGCCGCCGATGGCCTTGAGCGTTTCGGGCAGGGTGACCGAAGTCAGCTTCGTGCAGCCGGTGAATCCCGGGTTGTTGATCTTCGTCATGCCCGAGGGCAGGATGATGCTGCCCAGCGCGGTGTTGCCCTCGAAAATTCCTCCCAGACCGAACTCGCCGTCGAAGCTGATGTTCGAGAGATCGACGTCGATGGGGTCCGTGCTGCCCTGTGCGGCGTACATCCTTTCGACAAGTGCGTCAATGACGGCCAGCTGTCCGCCGTCCCGGTCGAACTGAACGTCCTTGGTTGCGTTGGCCGCGAAGTAGAGGTCACTGCCCATGCTCATGAGATCCTCCGGCCTCATCGTAATCGTGATGTTCCCCTCTGTATCTTCGGTGTAGATGTCCTTGAAATCGACCCAGCGGTCACCCAGACGGACGGCAAAGTCGGCGTCGGCAGGGAATACCATCGAATCATTGGACTGTACCTCGATGGTCATGGCATAGCCCTTGCCGGACTTGAAGGCCGTACCGGCCTTGGCACGTGCGACCATTGAATAGGAGGTGTAGCTTTTGGTCCCGTCGCCGTTGTCCTTCTCATGCGTGACCAGACCGCGGAAACGCAGCGGACGGTCGCTCAGATCGACCGGCAGCATGACGGCATAGAACTTATAGGCGTTCTCCTTCGAGGTGTAGCCGGTGATGTCGAGGCCGCTCGAAGTGCTGCTGCCCAGCTGGAAGTTGATCGTGTGCGACGAGCCGTCGATGATCGCTCCCGTACCCATGTTGACGGTGTAGTTGCCTGCGATGGGACCGTCCTGATCCTCGGTGTACATCTTCAGCTGCGAGAGGTAGATCTTCTCGCCCTCGGCCGGCAGATCCGTCGTGTAGAGCTTCAGCTGCAGGTAGGCAAGCACCGGCTGGAACTGGAAGTCAACCTGGTCTTTGAGGGCCACTCCGGTCTTCTCTGCGATGCAGAGCTGGCTTTCGGCGTAGGAGGTCTCGTACTGGTTGACCGGCAGCGTGAAGGTCACCGCCTCCGAGTTGTTGCTCTGGCGGAAGGCGTGGTGTACCTCGTTGTAGGGATAGTAGGCGCGGAAGTCGTGGGTCTCGGCGCTCTCGTTCCAGACAAAGCCTTCTGGAGCGACGAAGATGGCGCCACCGCTCTCGGTGGCGTTGCCATAATTAAAAATGCCCCAGTTGTCGCCGGTTGCCTGGTGGTAATAGACGCCGAGCCGCTCCTTTCCGTTCCATTTAAGGGCTCCGAAGTTGTCGCCGGCAAACTCGGCACGGCTCGACGGGCTGGAGGTATCGTAGCCCGCGTTGTGGGCCGTTACGGTGATGGGCGTCCCCTTCTGTTCGGGAGCTTCGGGCGTTACGTCCGGCTCCTTGGCGCACGAGAAGGCGGTCAGAACTCCAAGCAGAAATATAAGCTGTTTCATGGTCATGCGGTTTTTTGACGGTTTGCTATTCGGGCCAGTCGGTGTCTTCCCACGATACGGCTTCAACGGTTCCTGCCGTGGTGCTCTGGGCAAAGCCTTTTTCGATTTGTACGTGCACGATCTGCATGTCGGGTGCTTCATACGGCATCCGCTGCAGAAGGTCTCCCCCCCCCATGCGGAGGTTCATCTGTTTGGTAGCGGTTTGCATGATGGTAACTTTTTTAACCTATATAAAATTCGGCTGCAAAGGTACTCTTTCTTTGATGCGCCGACCCGGATTTTTTGTCAAAAAGAGCGGATTTTTAACCGTATCTGTTTATTTTGTGAACCAAAATAGACTAAACCTCTGTTTTTTTGTTCTTTTTTGCCTGTACGCCGTCCTGTTTCAGCCGACATGGATTTGTCGATCGGAAGAGGCGCCGGGGAGCGGTCCGCCGAACGGGACGGCCCGATGTCCGGTCGGATCGGGTAAAGGGAGAGGGTAGCCTGTCTTTCGATTTGTGTGTGCCGGTCCGGGGGACACGTGCCGGTCCGGGTGGCTCTTTAGCGCAGGGGACCCGGCGGCTCTTTCTCGCGGGGAGCTCCGCCGGTCCGGTGCCCCGGCGCAGGGGTGTGGAAGAGGCGGCATGAGTGGCAGGAAACGAAAAACCCGCAGTCGGAAGGCTGCGGGTTTTCGGTGTTGAGC
>OMET01000291.1_pt1 | contig 19722 bp, 17 predicted proteins | sample 1673841 | NCBI WGS metagenome assembly OMET01 (sample SAMEA103958129, study PRJEB25191) | human gut metagenome | reverse complement strand
ACGAAACGAACCGCAACAAGCTGATAGTGCTTTATTTTATAAAGAGCCTCAATATCGAATTGACCCGCTCTCAGATAGCGGATTTCAGCGTCGCCCACGACCTTATCCCATACTTTGACCTTCAGACCACCGTTGGCGAGCTGGAGGAAAGCGGCCTCCTCGCCTGCGTGCCAAAGGCATTCGGGCAGGCCTTCATGCTTACCCCGCAGGGCCGCGATATAATCGAGATGTTCCAGGAGCGCATACCCCAGTCCCAGCGGGACACGCTGGACAGGTATGCAGACGAATGCCGCGAGCAGCTCCGCCTTGATACCCAGTACTCCGCAACCGGACGGGAGCTTTACAAGGGCGGCTACGGCGTCACCCTCAAGGCCATGGACAGCAGCAGGACCCTTTTAGGCATCGAGATTATGCTGCCGGACAGCAAAAGCGCCAACAAAGCCATTGCCCGCTGGCGGGCAAGCTCTGCGGATATTTACCGCTATCTCGTCAAGGTGCTCGTAGAGGACGCCCCCGGCACAAAAAAGGAGCAGCAAAAAGAAGAGACCGGGGCTGTAGACGAAAAAGAAAAGTAATATCATGATGACCAAAAAGCGGCGAGTGATCGCCGCTTTAAGTTTGTTAAAGCCACCGCTATCTGCCTATGTCGTGCAGCCTTTTTACCATTTCCTTCGGGTCCGGCGCGCCGAACACGCTGCTTCCGGCTACCAGCACGTTTGCGCCCGCCTCCGCGCAGAGCCTGCCGGTATCTGGATTTATCCCGCCGTCTATCTCTATATCGGGACTTGCGCCCATATCCTTTGCTATGGCTCTGAGTTGCCTTATCTTCTGCACGGTTTCCGGTATGAATTTCTGCCCGCCTGCGCCTGGATTCACGCTCATAAGCAGCACCATATCACAGCTGCTTATGACGTAGCGCACAGCCTCTGGCGACGTGGACGGATTGAGCACGATGCCCGCTCTCATGCCGGCATTGTGTATGGCCTGAAGCGTCCTGTGGGCATGCCTGTCCGCCTCTATATGGAAGGTGATTATATCCGCGCCGGCGTCCCTGAAAAGCGGAATATACGTTTCCGGGTGCTCTACCATGAGGTGTACGTCTATGGGCAGCTTCGTATGCCTGCGCACGGCCTTGCACATCTGAGGTCCAAAGGTTATGGTAGGCACAAATGTGCCGTCCATAACGTCAAAATGTATATAATCGGCGTCCCAGCTCTCGCAGTTTTCCGCTGCTCTGCCCATTTCGGCAAAATCGGCTGAAAGTATTGACGGTGCAACCTTAATCATATCTGTGCTTCCTCTTTTCCTTTAATTCTTCCGCGAATTTGCAGTATCTTTCGTATCTCTCAGGGCTTATGCCGTTTCCAACGAAGGGCTTTACGCCGCAGTCCGGCTCGGTCATATGAAGGCATTCTGAAAACCTGCAATTTCCCAGATGCTGCCGCATCTCAGGATAAAGCAGGCAGAGCTTTGCCGGATCTATCTCCGCCATATCCAGCAGACTGAACCCTGGCGTATCCAGCATACATCCCCCGCACACCTGCCATAGCTGGGCATGACGGGTGGTATGCCTGCCGCGGTCTATCTTGTCGGACAGCCCGCCCACCGGCAGCTCCAGCCCCGGCGCGAGAGCGTTCATAAGCGAAGACTTTCCAACAGCCGACTGGCCGGCAAAGCAGCATGTACTGCCCGCTATCTCGGCTTTGAGCCGGTCTATCCCCGTGCCGTCGCGGGCCGATACGGGTATAATGCTGTAGCCCGTATCCTTATACTGGGCAAGGGCGGCCTCGTAGGTCTCCCTGTCCATCTCGTCGCACTTATTGAGCAATATGACAGGGGTTATGTCGGAAAGCTCGCATTGCATTATCAGCTTATCGGCAAGACAGTAATCGGGCCTGGGCAGCGAAGACGACAGTACTATCATGAGCTTGTCTATGTTTGCCGCAGCCGGGCGGATAAGCAGATTTTTGCGCGTCAGTATCTCGGTAATGCAGCCTTTACCGTCGTCGCCCGTCTCAAAGCGGCAGTAGTCCCCTGGCACCGGCGTTATGCCCTCCTTGCGGAATCTCCCTCGTGCCTTGCAGACGAATTCACCGTTATCGGTGAGCAGGGTATAAAAGCTGCCCACTCCTTTGATTATTCTTCCGGTATATTCCATATGCGGCTTATCTCAGCGTAAATTTGGCTTCTATGCGTTTGACCTCCACGCCATCCACGTATGCCACGCACTCATACTCGCCTCCGTACCTCATGGACGCTGTAAAGGCAACAGCTTGCTGCGTGCCCTCTTTTACCCTGCCCTCGTACAGCACTATCTCTACTCCGTTGCCCATGACAGCGGTCACAGCGACGGACCGTTCCTTATCCGGTATATCCAGATTCACCGCGATGTCCGAACAGTAATTGCCGGGATTGCTGCGGTTAATCCAAAGCTCGACGAGGGTATTTTTGCCGGCGCTCATATTCGCCGCCGGAGATTGCTGCTGTACCGTCTCTTCAGCCTCTCCTTCCTTTGGCTGCACCAGTCTTATCCACACCTTCTCGAAGCCGCTGCTGTTCAGCATCTTTATTACGGTATCGGTGCTTTTGCCTACTAATGAAGGCATCTCGATCTGCTGCGTCTCATTGCCGCTTATCCATATATCTACCGCTTCAAGCTCGGACAAACGGGTATCCACGGCGGGTTCCTGGCGAATTATCTGTCCCTCCGGCTGGTCAGATGTAGGATCGTAGCCCACATTGCCGACGCTGAGATTTTCCTCGGAGAGCATCAACGACGCCTCCTGTATGGTTCTGCCTGTAAGATCCGGCACTATAGCATAGCCGCTGCCGCTGCTCACCTCGACCTTTATGACGTCGCCCTCCTGCCCCTTCGCCCCGTTTGCCGGGTTCTGCCTCGTCACCCTGCCGGCGGGGTACCCGCTGCTTATGACGTAATCTCCCACCTCCAGCTTAAAGCCCCTAAGCTCAGACAGGCTTCTCGCCTCCTCAAGCGACTTGCCCACAAGAGACGGAACAAGAAAGCCGCCGTCATCGCTCTTGGTAAACAGGCCTGTAAGCATGGAGACAATCGCAAATACGGCCGACACTCCGAATATAGCTACGGATATCATCATTATGCTGCGGCTGCTCCGCTTTTTGCTTTTCTCTTGGTTTGGGCTGTTGAGCCTTGCAAATCTGCCATGAGGCTCGCGCAGCGCACGCTCAAGGTCCTTCTTCATGGCGGCAGCCGAGGGGTATCGCTTCTGCGGGTCCTTCGCGGCGCCCTTGACCACCACATCCGACAGGGCGGGGGGTATCTTTGGGTTGACCTCTATGGGAGGTATCATTTCCTCCTGTATGTGCTTGAGCGCTATGGCGACGGTATTTTCGCCCGCAAAGGGTACCGTGCCCGTCAGCATCTCGTATATCATTATGGCACAGGAGTATATGTCGCTTTCTGCCGTCACCTCTTCACCCTTCGCCTGCTCCGGGGAAATATAGTGCGCTGAGCCTATGACGTTTGTACCCGCAAAGGTACGCGTGGTCGATGTAGCGTCCCTGGCTATGCCAAAGTCCGTGAGCTTGACCAGCCCATTGTCTGATATTATGACGTTCTGGGGCTTTACGTCACGGTGGATTATCCCCATTTCGTGAGCATGGCCCAGCGCATCCAGCACCTTTGCGGCAATGTCTACCGCTTCCTTTGGGCTTAGATACGTCTTGGACTTTATATAGTCCTTCAGGGTCTGCCCGTGTACGTACTCGAGGACAATAAAGCTTACGCCCTTTTCGTCCACGCCCACATCGTAAGACTGTACGATATTTGGATGGGACAGCGTTATGACTGCCTTTGCCTCCCGCTCGAAACGGCGCAGGAATTCCGTATCCTCCCTGTGCTCTGCCTTGAGCATCTTTATGGCTACGGTGCGGCCCTCCTGTTCGTCGTAGGCCTTATATACGTTTGCCATGCCGCCGGAGCCTATCAGGCTTTCAATCCGGTACTTTCCGGCGATTACCGCTCCTACCATCATTCCTCCTCGTTGAGAATCAGCACTGCGCTGATATTGTCAGTTGAGCCGCCGTAGGCGGCCTCCACTACCAGCCTTTCGCAGGCCGCGTCAAGCTCGGTTTCTTCTCTAAGTATCCGGCACATATCCTCGTCGCTCAGCGTGCCTGAAAGGCCGTCGGTGCAGAGCATGAGTATATCCCCCGCCTTCCAGCTCTCGCTGAAGATATCCGCCCTTTCTCTGGGCGATGTGCCTATCGCGCGTGTTATGACGTTTCGTCTGGGGTGTACGGCGGCCTGCTCCCTGGTGATGTACCCGGCCTCTACAAGCTCAGCGACATACGAATGATCGCGGCTTATCTGCCGCAAAACGCCCTCTGAATAGTGATACAGCCTGCTGTCCCCCACGTTTGCTGCCACATAATATGTCTTGAAGGGCATGGCAAGTACAAGCGTGGTTCCCATACCCCGGCAGTCATCGCTGCTCTTTGAAAGGTCGAACACGGCGGCGTTGGCAGCGTCTATAGCGCGGCCGATAAGCTTCTCCGGGCTTCTTTCGCCCCCGCGACATATATCCTTTACCATAACGTCAAGGGCAAGCGAACTGGCAGTGCTGCCAGCCTTATGGCCTCCCATGCCGTCAGCTACGGCAGCAAGGGCCACCTCGCTGTGTTTGGGTATAAAGAAGCCATCCTCGTTATGCTCCCTCTTTCCCTTCTCAGATAAGGCACAGTATTTCATGCTTTATCTCTCCTTTGCCGCTTTCCTTTCTCGTTGCAGTGTCTTGCGCCTAAGCTGTCCGCAGGCGCCGTCTATATCGCTGCCCATCTCCCGGCGCACTGTGGCGGAAGTGCCGTAGCCCTGAAGCCAGCTGGCAAACTGCTCCGCATCCCTGCGGGTCACACCCGTGAGATGGCGTTCTTCAACATGGTTCAAAGGTATAAGGTTCACATGGCAGTTTATCCCCTTGAGGCGTGAGGCAAGCTCTTTTGCGTCCCTCTCTGAGGAATTCACGTCTTTTATCAGCGCATATTCGAATATGACCCTCCTGCCCGTCTCCTCGGCATAGTACTTGGCTGCGTTTAGAAGCTCAGCCGTCCTGTACTTGCGGTTTATGGGCATTATCTTATCCCGCGTCTCGTCGTTTGGCGCATGAAGGGATACCGACAGGGTAACGTGGGGCGCTTCCTTCGTGAAGCGCATAAGCTGCGGCACCAGGCCGCAGGTGGATATAGAGATATTTCTCGGGCTTATGTTCATTCCCTCCGGCGCGGACACGAGGCGCAGAAATTTCACTACCTCATCGTAGTTGTCCAGAGGCTCTCCGCTGCCCATGAGCACTATATTTGTGACGGTGCGCTTTTTGTCGTCCCCATGGGGTACGTCCTTTTCGGCGCAGGCGATAAAGCTGAGCATCTCCCCCGCCTCAAGATTGCGTATACAGCCTTCAAGCGTGGAAGCACAGAATGCGCAGCCCATGCGGCAGCCCACCTGAGTAGATATGCACATGGTGTTGCCGTAGTGATAGCTCATAAGCACGCCCTCGACTATATTGCCGTCCTCAAGCTGAAACAGGTACTTTACAGTACCATCCTTAGCCGACACCCTTTTATCATATATGCTTGCGCCGCCGTAATGGAGCGTGTCCAGCTTATCCCTGAGCTCCTTTGGCAGATTGGTCATTTCCTGAGGCCTTTTGCCCCTGGATATCCATTCAAATACCTGCCTTGCACGAAATTTAGGCTGCCCAAGCTCTTCCATGAGCCCGGCAAGCTCGGGTATCGACATCGATGTAAGTCCGCACATGCTATCTCCTTATCATCTTCGCTAAAAAGAATCCCTCTGTTCCGTCGGTATGAGGGAACAATTGCAGCATAAAGCCTTCGTAAAGCCTTTTCCACATATCCTTTGGCAGGCAACCGGAAAGCTCCCCTTTTTCAAAGCAGCCGTTCCGCTCCATAAATGCCTTTGCCTGCTCCTCGTTTTCCCGCTTGGAAATCGTGCATGTTGCATATATCAGCACACCGCCGGGCTTTACATAATCCGCACAGGCATCCAGAAGCTTTTTCTGTATACCTGCTATCTCGTCTATTATTGCATCTGTCTTCGCATAACGTGCGTCAGGCTTGCCCGGGACGCCCAGACCGGAGCAGGGCGCGTCTATCAATACCGCGTCGTATTTGCCGCAAAGCTCCGGCTTTCGTACCGTGCCGTCCTCGACACTTACATTTGCCTTTACGCCGAGACGCTCAAAGGTTTTTTTCATCAGCTCCGCCCGGTGCGCGTGCAGCTCCCATGAATCTATAACGGCGCCGCCTTGGGTGAGACTTGCCATATACGCCGATTTGCCGCCCGGCGCCGCGCACACGTCAAGTATGTGCATTCCCTCTTTAGGCTCCAGCGCTCTGCATACCAGCATCGCGCTTTCGCTCTGTACGGTTATCCTGCCCTCCGTAAACAGGGGCTCTTTTGTAACGTCAAAGCCCTTTTCCAGCTTGAAAGCATCCTCGACTATCCTCCCTCGGGAAAACCCTATACTCCGCTCCTCCAACGCTTTTTCAAGCTGCTCTGAGGTGTATGGGTACTGCGCCCTGACAGTCATGCAGCCGGGATCGCTCATTGCGGAAAGCATGGCTTCGGTAAAGCCCGCGCCGTACTGGCCCATATACTCTTTTACCAGGTATTCCGGATAGCTGTACTGTATTGACAGCCGCTTTACCGGCTCCCCGGGCAGAGGCGGCGGATTATCCTTATTGCGGCAGATATTGCGCATCACTCCGTTTACAAAGCCGGACAATGGGCCCTTGCCTATCTCCTTCGCCAGCTTCACGCTCTCGTTGCACGCGGCGCTGTCCGGCACCCCCATGTACAGAACCTGACATACTCCGAGGCGCAGTATGCCGCGTATCTGAGGCTTTATGCTGCCCTTTGTATAGGCGGCTATCACGTGGTCGATATATAGCAGGTGACCAAGCGTGGTGTACACAGCCGCGCTCACCCATTTTGCGTCCCGCTCCTCCAGTCCTCGCAGCGCTTCCTTCAATGTAAGGTTGGCGTATGCCCCCTTGTCGGTTATCTCTGTAAGCGTCTCAAGGGCGGTGCGTCTTATACTCATTATTCAAACACCTTGCCAAGCAGTTGATGGCCCAACAGCGCGGCCTTTGCCTCCATGCGCTTGGCGCCGGGAAACTGTATCTCTTTTATCTCTATAAGCTTATCGGCCGTGCGCACAAAAAGGCCCTTCTTTGGATCGGCTATCACACATTCGCCTGTCTTTCCGCCTCCCTGCTGCTCAGTCATGCGGGTGGCCCATATTTTGACGGGCTGACCATCCAGCATTGCAAAGGCAACAGGCCATGGATTCATTCCCCTGACCTGATCGTGTATCCTCTGGGCAGGCCTGTTGAAGTCGATCCTGCCGTCCTCTTTTTTTATCATGCCGCATTTGGTGGCGGCTGCTTCGTCCTGCTTTATGGGCTTTAGCTCGCCCTTTTCAAGGCATTCGATAGTCTCTTTGAGAAGCTCCGCGCCTATTGCCGCAAGCCTGTCGAAGAGCTCGCCTGCGGTCTCGTTTTCGCCTATCTCAACTTCGCGCCTGAGCAGCATATCGCCGGTATCCAGGCCCACATCCGTAAGCATTGTGGTAACTCCGGTTATCTTTTCGCCCTCAATTATGCTCCACTGTATAGGCGCGGCGCCTCTGTACTTAGGCAGCAGGCTTCCGTGCACGTTTATGCAGCCATACTTGGGTATACTAAGGTTCTCGGCCGAAAGTATCTGGCCGAACGCAGCCGTCACCATAAGATCCGGCGCAAATGCCCTGAGCGCTTCAATTCCCTCGGGGCGGCGTATCTTTTCAAACTGGTATACGGGTATGCCGTGCTTCTCGGCAAGCACCTTTGTAGGGGGCGGAGTAAGCTCCCCCTTCCTGCCCTTGGGCTTGTCCGGATTTGTAAAGAGTGCAAGCTCATGCCCTTCGTCTATGAGCATCTGAAGTGACGGTACCGCAAAATCCGGCGTCCCGCAAAAGGCTATACGCATCTATTTTTCTTCCTCCGTATCGTCCTCTGGCTCTGTATACTCAAGCTCCTCTTCCTTGTAGCCCTCCGGCGGATCGGTAACGAGACGGGTATATATAAGCCCGTCAAGGTGGTCATTTTCATGGAGTATGGCGCGGGCAAAAAGCTCCTCGCCCTCATACTCATACAGATCGCCGTTGCGGTCGTATGCCTGCACCCTTACGTGGTTGGGACGCACGACGTAGCCCTGCTTGCCGGGGAATGACAGGCAGCCCTCCATGCCCCCCTGTTCACCGGAGGTTTCGATTATTTCGGGATTTACCATCTCCACGAGGCCGTCGCCGCAGTCTATGACGAATACCCTGCGCAGTATACCTACCTGAGGTGCGGCAAGGCCCACTCCGTCCGCCTCGTACATGGTATCCGCCATATCGTCTATAAGGTCGGAAAGCTTCTTGTCGAACCTTTCCACCGGCCTGCATTTTTTGTAAAGGCACTCCGCGTCGTTCTTGAAAATCTGTCTTATTGCCATAGCGTCCTCCGGTTTATCCAAAGCTGATGTATATACCTGCAAAATTATATCAGTTTATTATATCCCCCGTGGGGCTCATCGCGCAAGAGCAGGAGCATTTTGTATGTCAGTCTTTCGTCCAATTTTTTAAAACATATCTCCCGGGTTGAGCTCCAGCGAACAAAAATACTCGCTGCGATGAGCGTTTGAATAGCTGTAAATAGCGTCCACCACTTTAGGCGTGTGCTTTGTCCGGGCAAGCTTCAGCACTATCTGCCGCCGGTACTTTCCGTCTATGCGCTTTATGGGAGCTTCTCCCCATACCATAAACAGAAGCTCCCTTTCGTCCGCCCCCTGAGCCTTCAGCGCCTGGAGTATAGCGTCCTTCAGTCCCTGAGCAAACCTCTCTTCCGCCTCGCACAACGGCGCCTGATCCTCATGTATGAACAGCACCCTGACAAACAGCGCATAGGGCGGGAACAGCGCAGCACGCCGCTGGGCTATCTCGTATTCATAAAAGCCCTTGTAGTCGTGGCGCGAGGCCAGCACCACCGCCGGGTGGTCAGGAGTGTAGGTCTGTATCACTACTCTGCCGTTGCCGTTTGCCCTGCCTGCCCGTCCGGCCACCTGAGTAAAAAGCTGAAACGCCCGCTCGCAGCTTCGATAATCCGGTATATGCAGCGAAGCGTCGGCGGCAACTATACCCACAAGGGATACATTTGGCATATCCAGCCCTTTGGCCACCATCTGCGTCCCTATGAGCACCTGCGCTTCCCCTTTGGAAAAGCGTGAAAGTATATCATAGTGGGCGTTCCTGGTCTGGGTAGTATCCATGTCCATGCGCAGCGACTTTACGCCGGGGAAGCTATCGCGAAGCTGCTCCTCCACCTGCTGTGTGCCTACGCCAAAAAACTTTATGTGAGGTTTGCCGCATTCCGGGCATACCTTTGGTATATTCTTTGTGCGTCCGCAGTAATGGCACTTCATAAGCTTATCTATTTTATGATAGGTCATGGATACATCGCAGTTGTCGCACTTGAATACATAACCGCAGCTCCTGCAGGATACGAAGGTGGAATACCCACGGCGGTTTATGAAGAGTATCGCCTGCTCATTTCTGTCGAGGCAGGCTTTCAGCTCATGGTACAGCCGTCCGCTGAATATGCCGGTATTTCCCGCAGCGAATTCCTGCCGCATATCCACTATGTCCACCTTTGGCAGCGGCAGGTCGTTTATGCGCTCCGGCAATTCAAGAAGAGCGTACCTGCCCCGTTTTGCCCGAAAATAGCTTGTTACAGACGGCGTGGCACTGCCCAATAGAAGTACTCCGCCGTTTAATTTACACCGTTTCTGGGCCACCTCTATGGCGCTGTAGCGGGGCGTCATCTCGGAGGAGTAGGATTGCTCGTGCTCCTCGTCCACCACTATCAGCCGTATATTCTCAAGGGGAGCAAACACCGCGCTCCTTGCCCCGAGCACTACCTTTGCTTTGCCCAGGCGTATGCGCCGCCATTCATCATATCGCTCGCCCGGCGACAGCCTGCTGTGCAGCACCGCCACCTGTTCGCCGAATCTTCCGCGGAATCTGTCCATTGCCTGTGGGGTCAGGGATATTTCCGGCACCAGCACTATGGCGGAGCCGCCCTCGTCCAACGCCTTGGCGATGGCCTGCATGTATACCTCAGTCTTTCCGCTGCCTGTAACGCCGTGAAGGAGCATGGTCCCCTCCCGCCTGTCCATAGCTGCGCTTATCTTTTCCAATACGTCAGCCTGCGCCGCTGAAAGGGTCAGCGGCATCGTCCTGGGCGGTATCCGTCCGGCATACGGGTCCCGATATGTCTCCCGGCCTGCCTCTGTTATATAGCCCTTATCTATCAGTGCCTTTATGGCGGAGGACGCACCGGGAATAAAGGCACATATATCTGCCGTGCTCATCTCCGCATTTGATTCTGACAAAAGGTCGAAAACCTCTTTTTGCTTAGGTGATTTGGGGCTGCCGTCCTTTTTCAGCATGCCCGCCCGTATGAACTGGGGATCGACGCCATCGGCAAGCTTCACCGTGCGCACCCGCTTCTCCTTTACCCTTCCTCTCCGGAGCTGCGCAGGTATCATAAGGCGCAGCGCGTCCACCAGCAGACAATTGTAGCTTTGCTTTATCCAATAAGCCAGCCGTATCTGCTCATGGGTCAGCACGCTGTACGGTTCCAGCGGGCGTATTATGCTCTTCAGCGCGATATTGCCCTCATAGCTCTCGCTTATTCCCAGCACATAGCCCTCTATGGGTTTGTTTCCGCTGCCAAAGGGTACGAGCACCCGTTGGCCGAGGATAATGTTATCCTCCGCCCGGTAGGTAAAGAGTCTGTCTACGCCGCTGTTGGCTATGTCCACTATCACCTGTGCGGCCCTTATACCGACATACGCAAAAAGGAGGGCATGCCCTCCTCATTATATCGTCAGTTTATTTTACCAGCCTGTCCAGAAGCCAATCAGCAGCCTCGCGCTTTGTGACCATGCCGCTGTGTTCTCTGGAGCCGTCCGCGCCGTACAGCGTGATTATGTTGGTGTCAGTGCCGAAGCCTGCGCCCTCAGCCGTAACGTCGTTTGCGGCGATGAAGTCAAGCTTTTTACGCTTGAGCTTTTCAATGGCGTTGTTTTCTACGTTATGGGTTTCCGCCGCAAAGCCCACGACCTTCTGATTTGACTTCAGCGGGGCGATGGTCTTTAATATGTCCCTCGTGGCCCTGAGGTTAAGCGTAAGGTTGTCTCCGCCCTTTTTGATCTTCTCGCTTGAAAACTCGGCAGGAGTAAAGTCGGCCGGGGCCGCCGCCATAACGAGTATATCGCAGCCCGGAAAGCGCTCAATCACACTGTCGCAGAGTTCGTCCGAGGAGACTATATCCACGCGCTTTACTCCACCGGGAGTCCTCAGGCTCACCGGGCCGCTTATGAGGGTCACATCAGCGCCCCTCTCGGCCGCAGCTTCAGCTATGGCGTAGCCCATCTTGCCCGATGAGCGGTTGGTAATATAGCGTACAGGGTCTATGGCCTCCCGTGTGGGGCCCGCAGTTACCAGCACGCGTTTGCCCTCAAGATCCCGCTTTACGTTGAGCTTATCCAGAACTGCGCGGACTATATCTTCCACCGCTGCAAGCTTGCCTATGCCCTCGTCCCCGCAGGCCAGATGGCCCGTGGCGGGAGCTATGAACTCACAGCCGCGCCGCTTCAAAGTCTCGATGTTAGCCTGCGTGGCAGCGTCAAGGTACATATTGGTATTCATGGCGGGGGCTATCATCACGGGAGCGGTGGTAGCCATCACCGTAGTAGTCAGCATGTCGTCCGCTATGCCGGACGCCATCTTGCCGATGAAATTCGCGGTAGCCGGGGCCACGAGAAACAGATCCGCAAGCTTGGCAAGCGATATATGCTCGACCTCAAAATGCCTGTCGCTGTCGAACATATCCTTTACTACCCGATTGCCGCTTATGGTCTCGAGTGTCAGCGGAGTGATTATCTCCGCCCCTGCATGGGTCAGTATCACGTGGACGTCCACGCCGCTTTTGCGCAAGGCGCTTACTATATCACATGCCTTATAGGCGGCTATGGAGCCGGTGACGCCCATTACCACATGCTTCATTATTTGCTGTACTCCTCAGGGGTGATTATCTCGAGCTTATCGTTGTAGAGCTCGTCTACCGCCACCGATACCGGCTTGCGGTCGTCCAGCTTTTCCGGATCGTCCTGAAGCTGGCGTGCGCGCTTGGCAACTGTGGTAACAAGCAGATAGCGGCAGCCCGCCTTTGCCTGAAGCTCGTTGAGGGGAGGATAGTTCATCATAGCGGTTTATTCTCCTTTAAGAATGTTGATCAGCTTGGGATTGTTTGATACGTGCAGCCTTTCGGATACAAGTATGCTCTCCGTATCGTTCACAGCCTTATCCAGGCTGTCGTTAACTACTATATAGTCGTACTCGCCCGCTGCGGCCAGCTCCTTCACGGCCTCGGCAAAGCGGCGCTCTACCGCCGCTTCCGTTTCCGTTCCGCGGCCTACGAGACGCTTTTTCAGCGTCTCCATGCTGGGGGGCGCTATGAATATCATGACTGCGTCAGGGCAGCGCTTTTTGACGTTCAGCGCGCCATTGACGTCTATCTCCAATATTACGTCGTTGCCCTGGGCCCTCTGCTCTGCAACGTAAGCTTTGGGTGTGCCGTAGTGGTTCTTGCCGAACACGCACATGTACTCCAGAAACTCGTCACGCGCTATCATGTCCTGAAACTGTTCTTCTGAGCGGAAAAAGTAGTTCACGCCTTCTATCTCGCCGGGACGCGGCGCACGGGTGGTCACCGATACGGAAAGCTTAAGCTCCTTCCGCCTCTCCAGCAGCTTTTTGCAGATAGTGCCCTTTCCTACGCCGGAAGGGCCGGAAATCACAAACAAAAGTCCTTTTTTATCGTTATCCATCGGTTTTCTCCCTGAATACTTACTCTTCGCTTTCAGCGTTTATTCTGCCGGCTACAGTTTCAGGCTGGAGGGCGGAGAGTACGACATGCATGCTGTCCATAACTATTACCGCCCTGGTGCGCCTGCCGTGGGAAGCGTCCACCAGACGGCTCTTTTCACGGGCCTCCTGTATTATGCGTTTTGCCGGCGCGCTGTCAGGCGAGGTTATGGATATTATCCTTCCTGCGGATATTATATTGCCGAAGCCTATGTTTACGAGTTTTACAGACATATTACCTCTATTCTATATTCTGTACCTGTTCGCGTATCTTCTCTACCTCGCCCTTGCCTGCGATAACGAGATTGACTATGTCGCCATCGTTGGCCTTGGAGCCGATCGTGTTGAACTCACGGTTCATTTCCTGCACTATGAAGTCCAGCTTTCTGCCTGACGGCTCAGCGCTGTCCAGCATAGCTCTGAACTGCGTCACGTGGCTGGTCAGGCGGACTATCTCCTCATCTATGCCGGCTTTATCCGCAAACAGCGCAACCTCGGTAGCAAGCCTTGCCCGGTCAACCTCCACGCTGCCCAGCATCTTCTCTATGCGTTCCGTAAGCTTTACCCTGTACTCCTCCACTACCTCAGGAGCGCGCCGGGCTATTCTGTCCTTTATATCCTCTACAGTGCGGGATTTTCCGTACAGATCGTCATACAGCTTTGCGCCTTCCCTTGCGCGCATGGCCTTGAGCTCGGCACATGCCAGACGGCAGGCCTCCGCTGTTATGGCGCATACCGCGTCACGATCCTCGTCCGCCTCTACTATCTCGGTAACGTCAGGCAGTCTAAGCGCGGCCGAAAGGCCCACGTCGTCGCGAAGAGAGAATTCCTCCGCAGCGGCCCTTGCGGCCTTGAGATACTCGCCGAGGAGGTGTGTATCAACGTTTACCCGTCTCGCGTCATCGCGATTGTTTTTATAGAATACGAACACATCCACGTGTCCGCGGCTTAGCTCGCCGCCCAGTACCCCGCGTATAGTGTCCTCAACAAAGCCTATAGCTCTGGGCATTCTGAACCCAAGATCCAGATACCTGTGGTTTACGCTCTTGAGCTCCACCGTTATCTCACGGCCGTCCTTCTCTACGCATGCACGGCCGAAGCCCGTCATACTGTTTACCAATGTATACCTCCTGCGGCGAAAAGCCTACAAAGAATATGGCATGATGCAACTTTTTAATTATAGCACCTTTTTGCCTGCAAACAAATAATTTTCTGAAAAGCCTTATATAATCTTATATAATTCGTCCGCCTCAGGGGCCGGTATCTCAGTTCCGTCAGCGGTGCTCACGCCAGACTCTACCGCCTTGCCTATAACCGCGGCAGGTATGCCTATGGCGGCAAGGCCCTTCACCATGCCTTCGCCGTCGTCGCAGGCAATAAGCATGCTGCCGCTGGATATCAGCCTGTAAGGGTCGATGCCGAACTTCTGGCATATTTTTTTGGTTATTGGATGCATAAGCACCTTTTCGGGATACAGCACCATGCCGCAGCCGGAAGCCTCGGCCATCTCCCACGCGGCGCCGAACACGCCGCCTTCGGTTATGTCGTGCATGGCGGTGGCGCCGTGCTCTGCAGCGTAAAGTCCCTCTTTGACTACGCTTACCATGGACATAAAGCCCCGTGCTTCCTCCAGTTCGGCATCTGTCAGCCCGGTACGCCCGGCAGCGTCTGAGGCTATAACTGCCGTCCCCTCTATGCCCGCCATCTTGGTCATGATTATATCCTGCCCTGCCTTCATGCCGGCGGGAGTGATAATGCCGTTTTTGCCCGCCCGGGCTATTACTGCAGCACAGGTGACATAGCGGGTCACCGAAGCGGTTACCTCGGTATGGCCGCCGATTATTTCTATATTCGCAAGCTTCGCAGCCTCGGATAGCTCTTGGGCTATATGCTCTACCTCCTCTTCCGTGCCATGTGGTGGTATAAGGAGCGTCACCAGCAGACCTATGGGCTCGGCGCCGGCCGCCGCCGCGTCGTTGCAGCTCACATGTACCGTAAGGCTGCCTATATTTTTATCGGCGGCCGTTATTGGGTCGGTGGACAGCACAGCTATCCTGCCCCCAAGGTCTACCGCCGCGCAGTCCACTCCCACATGGGGTGAACAGACTACTTCTTTTCTCATATGTCCGAATTTGCTGAGTATCAGACTATCCAGTTTATCGTTGCTCAGCTTTCCAAGCTTCATCTTTTTGTTTCTCCGATCAGTTCAAAAAATTCCTGTTCGTTCAGCACCCTTACCCCCAGCTCTCGCGCCTTTGTAAGTTTGCTGCCTGCGCTCTCGCCTGCGAGGACATAATCCGTCTTTTTGCTGACGCTGCCCGCAGCCTTGCCGCCAAGGGATTCAATAAGCGCCTCCGCCTGCCTCCTGTCCAGTTTTTCCAGCGTGCCGGTCACTACTATGGTCTTGCCGCTTATAGGGCTATCCTGCTGTACTTCCTCCGGCCGGGGCTTTACGCCATGGGCAAGCAGCCTGTCCACCTGGGTGGCTATGGACGGATCCGCAAAGAACTCAACAATGCTCCGCGCCACTATTTCACCTACATCAGGCACTTCTGTAAGCTGTTCCACAGTGGCGCTTCTCAGCGCCTCTATTGTGCCGAAGCGACGCGCCAGATCCTTTGCCGTCTTCGCGCCGACGTTGGGTATGCCTATGGCAAATATGAAAGCGCCCAGAGTGCAGTCCTTGCTGCGCTCAATGGCGGCCATAAGGTTGTTTATTCTGCGCTCGCCAAAGCCCTGCAGGCCCATGTAGTCCTGCGGGCCAAGGTCGTACAGATCCGGTATGCTCTTGAGCTTCAGCTCCTCTACAAAGAGCGCCGCCGTCTTTTCCGAGAAGGTGTCGATATCCATGGCGTCCCTGGAGGCGTAATGGGCGAGCCTTCCCGCTATCTGCGGCGCACAGGAAAGGGAGTTGGTGCAATAGAGGTGCACGCCCCTGTGCTCCACATGCGCCCCGCATGCCGGGCACACCGTAGGCTTTTCCACCTGTCTCTCCGGCACGTCGCCCTCCACCGCCGAAAGTATCTCCGGGATAACGTCATTGCTTCGGCGTATGAACACCCTTGAGCCTATGCCGACCCTTTTGCGCTGTATATCGTCGAAGTTATTGAGCGTTGCGTGGCGTATTGTCGCTCCGGCAAGCTCAACCGGATCAAAGCTTGCTCTGGGCGTAAGCTTTCCCGTGCGGCCCACCTCCCACGTTATATCCCTGACGGTAGTGGTAGTCTCCTCCGCAGCGAACTTGAACGCCATCGCCCAGCGGGGAAACTTCTCAGTGGCGCCCAGTGCCTCCCGGGTAGCAAAGTCCCTGACCTTGACCACCATTCCGTCTATCAGGAAGTCCAAATGGGGGCGCGATTCCTCCGCTTTATCTATCTCGTCGCAGACGGTCTCGATATCGTCGCAGAACACCAGATAGTCGCTTACGGTGAAGCCGTTTTCCCTGAGGAACCCCAGCATCTCGTCCTGGGTTTCCAGTTTCTTGCCTTCGACATAGCCTACGTTGTAGCAGTAGCAGTCAAGCCTGCGCTTGGCGGTAATTCGCGGATCCAGATTGCGCAGCGCTCCCGCCGCAGCGTTCCTTGCGTTTTTCAGCTTTTCATCGGTGGTCTTGTTTATCTCGTCCAGCACCGACAGCTTCATATAGCATTCGCCCTGCACCTCCATCTTGCCCTTGAAGGGTATGGTGAGCGGCACCGTGCGTATGGTCTTTATCTGTGGGGTTATGTCCTCGCCTACTATTCCGTTGCCCCGTGTAGCGCCGGTAATCAGCCTGCCGCCCTCATATGTGAGGTTTATGGTCAGGCCGTCGAACTTATATTCAAGGGCGTATTTGACCTTCGGAAGCTGCTGCGACTCCGCAATCCGCTCCACCCTTCTGCCCCAGTCTATAAGATCCTCCCGGGTGCGTACCTTGTCAAGGCTCCATAGCCTGTGTATGTGAGTATGGGGCTCAAAGCAGGGCAGCGGATCGCCGCCTACGCGCTGGGTGGGAGAGTCCGGCAATATGATGCCCGACTGCTCCTCAAGGCGCAGCAGCTCGTCATACAGCTCATCGTACTCCTTGTCGCTTATCTTTGGCGCATCCAGTACATAGTACGCCTTGGAATATTCGTTGAGCTTATCCACAAGCTCCCTTATGCGCTGCTCCATTCCCGCATTTTCCCTTCAGATGAGATTATTTTCTGTTATTATTCTACCGGTATTATTCTACCGGCTTTATGGGCGCGTATGCTGCCGCAAAGCGCTTTACTCCCGCCGCTCCGAAGTCTATTGACACCAGCATGGAGCTGCCGGAGCCCGATATCTCCATTACCGTGCCTACGCCGAATTTGTCGTGCTGTACCTTTTGGTACTTTTCAAAGGTCTTGGATACAGGCGTCGCGGCAGGCCTTACGTCCCTCGTTCCATCGCCAAGGGCGTGAGTATCCATGGCATAGCGGTGGAAGTTCTTGCGCTGACCCCTTGTGTGCTCGGCCTGCTCTCTGGCGTCGGGCTGTTTGACCGGGTTATCTGATACGGTCAGCTCGGCCGGTATTTCCTCGATAAAGCGGGACTTCCGGTTATAGGACTCGTTGCCGAATATATTGCGCTGGCGGGCGTTGATAAGATACAGCTTCTGCTTGGCGCGGGTCATACCAACGTAGCAGAGCCTCCGCTCCTCCTCCATCGCGTGGTTGGACATATCGTTTCTCGCCCTTGAAGTGGGGAATATGTTCTCCTCCATGCCTATCATGAATACTACCGGAAATTCCAGTCCCTTGGCGCTGTGCAGTGTCATAAGGGCCACCGCGCCGTTTCCGTCGTTCATGGAGTCTATGTCGGATACCAGGGAGACGTTTTCCAAAAATGCCCTCAGCGCATCCTCACCCTCGGAAAGATCCTTCTCAATTTCTTTGATATTGCCTATCAATTCCCGGAGGTTATCCATGCGGGACTCCACTTCGCCTCTCTTATCCTCGGCCTTGAGGTAAGTCTCGTATTCCAGCGCGCTTATCATGCCCCATGTAAAATCCGAAAGAGGCATGGTACGGCTGAGCGCTATAAATTCGCCCATGGTGTCCGCAAAGGGCTTTATCTTCTTCATGGCCCGAGGGTCTATGTTCTCGCTGGTCAGGGCTGCCACCAGCATGGACTTGCCCTCCTGCTCTGCCACGCGGGCAAGCTCGGCTATGGACGCGTCGCCTATGCTGCGCTTTGGCACGTTGATTATGCGTTTCAGGGCTATATCGTCAAAGGGATTGTATATAAGGCGCAGATACGCCATTATGTCCTTTATTTCCTTGCGCTCATAGAAGCGCTGGCCGCCGTAGACCTTGTTGGGTATGCCGTAATTCACCATGGTAGTCTCAGGTATACGGCTCTGGGCATTCATGCGGTACAGCACTGCGAAATCGCCGTAGTTCATTCCGTTGCGCACGCCCTCCATTATCTTGCGGCATACGAAATGGGCCTCGTCCCGCTCGCTGTCAGCGGTGAAGGTCTCTATCCTGTCTCCCCTGCCGTTATCCGTCCAGAGCTTCTTGCTCTTGCGGCCCTGATTATTCTCTATTACGGCGTTTGCGGCGTCCAGTATATTTGATGTTGAGCGGTAATTCTGTTCAAGGCGTATTACCTTTGCGCCGGGGAAATCCTTTTCGAAATCCAGTATATTGCGTATGTCCGCTCCGCGCCAGCCGTATATGCTCTGGTCGTCATCGCCCACTACGCAGATATTGCCGTGCTCGCGGGCCAGCAGCTCGACAATATGATACTGCATTACGTTGGTATCCTGATACTCGTCCACAAGGATATATCTGAACTTACTGCGGTACTTTTGCAATACCTCAGGGCAGCTCTGAAACAGCTCAAGCGTCTTTCCCAGAAGATCGTCAAAATCCAGCGCGTTGTATTCCTTCAGGCTACGCTGGTATTCTCTGAACACCTTAAGCACCGATTCGTCCAGATAAGGGTTATCCATCAGGAACTTCTCCGGCTCGGTGGACTTGTTCTTCGCCTCGCTTATGTGCTCCTTTATCTGCCGCTTGGTTATATCCTTGTCGTTTACGCCGAGGCGCTTCATTATAGCGGCTATGAGCGAGGTCTGATCGTCATCGTCGTATATCACGAAGTTGCGGTCCCTGCCCAGCTTATCTATATCGCTCCTGAGTATCCTTGTGCAGCAGGAATGGAAGGTGGCTACCCACATGTCCTTTACGCTGCCGCCCAACAGAGCTTCGGTGCGCTCCCGCATCTCTCTGGCCGCCTTATTTGTGAATGTCAGCGCCAGTATGTTCCATGGGGACACGCCGTGATCAACCAGATTCGCTATGCGATATGTCAGCGCACGGGTCTTGCCGGAGCCTGCTCCCGCCAGTATAAGCAGCGGGCCGTCCAGTGTATCCACCGCCTGCCGCTGCTCTTTGTTAAGTGTTGAAAGATCCATTTTACTCTCCGTTTCCGGTAAGCCACATTATATCAAACAGGCTGTACTGCATATTTTTACATGTACATTTTACCACAAACTTCGCGCAATAAAAAGTCCGGAATAAGCCAAGCTCCCGCATGAGCTTCCAAACGGCCTTGTGGCTCGCAAAAAAGCCGCCGCGCTGTCCTTGGAGCATAAAAAATCCCCTATTTTCAGACAATACGCCATACTGTCTGACAAATGGGGGCAGTTTATCCTACCGTGCTGATTTTTTATGCTTTGTATTTTAGTCCTCGCCCTTCT
>OMET01000284.1_pt1 | contig 20031 bp, 16 predicted proteins | sample 1673841 | NCBI WGS metagenome assembly OMET01 (sample SAMEA103958129, study PRJEB25191) | human gut metagenome | reverse complement strand
GTCACAGTTGAATCCGATCATCACGACCCCGGAGGAGCAATTCGTCGTCGGCGAGTCCGATTTCTCCTTTTTCAGCAATCACGCCTGCCGCTGCGAGAGCGGTGCGCTGCTCTTCTGCCGGAACGGCCATGCCAAGGCGGGCGTGAATCAGATTCAGGGCGAGGTGCGCCGCAACACGCTCCTCGTGCTGCTGCCGGGCTGGGTGCTGACGCTCAATGACCGCTCGGAGGATTTCCGGGCCACCTTCTGCGCCTTTTCGCGGGATCTGTTCGCCGAAGCGGCCTTCCGGCTCGATCCGTCGTTTTTCCATGAGCTGGGCATGAACCCCATCTCCTATCCGCCGGCGCGGATCGTCGAGGGCATCTCGATCTGGTTCCAGATGGCGGCCTACACCTACCGGGACCGCAACAACATGTTCCGCAATACGATCATCCGCAACCGGCTGCAGAACGTGCTGCTGGAGTTCTATGACAAGATGCAGCGTCTCAATGCGCAGAAGCGGCGCGTCCCCGAGGCGACGACGCGGCAGACGGACCTTTTCCACCGCTTTGTGGCGCTGGTGCACGAACATTGCGCCCGCGAGCGCGAGGTGACCTTCTATGCCGACAGGCTCTGCATCTCGACACGCTATCTGTCGACCATCGTGCGCAACATCTCGCACGGCTCGGCCAAGGAGTTCATCGACCGGGCCGTGGTGCTCGAGATCAAGGTGATGTTGCAGTCGACGGACCTCTCGGTGCAGGAGATCGCCTACCGGCTGCGCTTCCCGGACCAGTCCTACCTGGGCCGTTTCTTCAAGAAGCATACGGGCGAATCCCCCACCGAGTACCGCAATTCCAAACAGCGGTGATGCCGGACGATATATAAAATAAAAAGGTGTGTCCGACATACGCCGGAACGGTTGCCGTGCGTTTTTGGAAGCGGCGGGCCCGTTTTGGAACTCCGTTTGCGGGCCTGCGGAAAGTGATTGCACACAAAACAGTCTACGAACCATGAACAAAGTCATTCTATTCGGTACGCAACCCTACGACCGCGATTCGTTTGAACAGCTGCGCGACGCCTACGGGTTCGACATCTGCTACCATCGCAGCCACCTGAACATCCACAACGTCGCGCTGGCGCAGGGGGCCGATGCGGTCTGCATCTTCGTCAACGACACGGCCGATGCCGAGACCGTGCGGGCGCTTTCGGCGCAGGGCGTGAAGCTCCTGGCGCTGCGCTGTGCGGGCTTCAACAACGTCGATCTGCGCGAGGCGGCCCGCTGCGGCATGCCCGTGGTGCGGGTCCCGGCCTACTCGCCGCATGCCGTGGCGGAGCACGCCGTGGCGCTGCTGCTGGCGCTCAACCGCAAGATCCACCGTGCCTACTGGCGCACGCGCGACGGCAACTTCTCGCTGCACGGCCTGCTGGGTTTCGACCTCTACGGCAAGACGGCGGGGATCGTCGGTACGGGGCGGATCGCCCGGGAGCTGATCCGCATCCTCAAGGGGTTCGGCATGGAGGTGCTGGCCAATGACCTCTATCCCGATCCCGAGTATGCCGCGGCGGCGGGCATCACCTATGTCTCGCTCGACGAGCTCTACCACCGTTCGGACGTCATTTCGCTGCACTGCCCGCTGACCGATGCGACGCGCTACATGATCGGCGACGTGGCCATCTCGCAGATGAAGCCGGGTGTCGTGCTCATCAACACGGGCCGCGGGCAGCTGATCCATACTGAGGCGCTGATCGACGGCCTGAAGGAGAAGCGGATCGGCGCCGCGGGACTGGACGTCTACGAAGAGGAGGCGGCCTACTTCTACGAGGATACCTCGGACCGCATTCTGGATGACGACGTGCTGGCGCGGCTGCTGTCGTTCAACAACGTGATCGTCACCTCGCATCAGGGGTTCTTCACGCGGGAGGCACTGGCCAACATCGCCCATACGACCATGGAGAACCTGCGGGCCTTCTTCGAGGGGCGGCCGCTCGAGAACGAGGTCCGCGCCGACGCACAGCATTGACCCGCTCTCCGCTCCCGGCTCCGCTCCCCTCTTCCTTTTTGGGCCCGAGGCTTTCGTGCGGAAACTATCCGGGGGGGCCGTGAGCGGTTTGTGGGCGATGCGGGCCTTGGCCCGACGACCGCATGCGGGGCCGCAGCCGGAGGTATTTCTCCGCTCTGCGGCCCCGCTTCCGGAAAAATGGCAGAAAAAACCGGAATCCGGGACCGTTTTTTTGCCGCATGCCCGTTACTTTTGTCCTGCGAAAGGTCCCGCACGCGGGTATTTTCACTATCTTTATCTTTGCACTGTTCGGATAATCGTTGCCTATGTTACGGAAGATCAGAATCGCGGTCGCCGTCCTCTTTTTCCTCCTTGTGACGCTGTTGTTCCTCGATTTCACGGGGACGCTGCACGTCTGGTTCGGATGGATGGCCCGCATCCAGTTTTTGCCCGCCGTGCTGGCGCTCCATGTCGGAATCGTCGCGGCGCTGGTGCTTCTCACGCTCCTCTTCGGACGTATCTACTGTTCGGTCATCTGCCCGCTGGGCGTGATGCAGGACATCGTGTCGTGGTTTGCCGGCCGGCGCCGCAAGTACCGCTTCCACTACCGTCCGGCCCGCACGTGGCTCCGCTACGGTGTGCTGGTGCTCTTCGTCGCGGCACTCGTCGCGCAGGTGGCCTGGCTTGCGGCACTCATCGCCCCCTACAGCGCCTACGGACGCATCGCCTCGAACCTCTTTGCGCCGCTCTGGCGCTGGGGCAACAATCTGCTGGCCCTGGTGGCCGAGCACTTCGACAGTTATGCCTTCTACACGGTGGATGTTTGGATGAAGGGGCTCGGGACGCTGCTCGTCGCCGCGGTGACCTTCCTCGTGATCGGCGTGCTGGCCTGGCGCAGCGGCCGCACGTGGTGCAATACGATCTGCCCCGTGGGGACGGTGCTGGGCGTGCTGTCGCGCTTCTCGCTCTTCAAGCCGCGCTTCGACGTCTCGAAGTGCACCGGCTGCAAGCTCTGCGCCCGCAACTGCAAGGCGTCGTGCATCAATCCCGAAGCCCACGAAATAGACTACAGCCGTTGCGTCGCCTGCATGGACTGCCTCGAAAGCTGTCGTCAGGGCGCCATCTCCTATACGTGGCGGCGGCAGCCCCATTCGGCATCGGCGTCCGCTGCGGGAACGACCGCAGCGACAGGATCGGTGAAGTCGGCGGCGCGTCCTACGGTGAAGGCTGCGGCTGCCGGGGCCTCCGACGCTGCGGCTCCGGACCGCTCGCGGCGGCGTTTTCTGGCGGGGCTCGGGACCGTGGCCGTGGCGGCAACGGTCCGGGCACAGGAGATGAAGGTCGACGGCGGACTGGCCCTGATCGAGGAGAAGAAGATACCCGACCGCGCCACGCCGCTGACCCCGCCGGGATCGTTGAGTGCCCACAACCTGGCGACGCACTGCACGGGGTGTCAGCTCTGCATCTCGGCCTGCCCGAACGGCGTGCTGCGCCCCTCGGGCAAGCTGACCTCGTTCATGCAGCCCGTGATGTCCTACGAGCGGGGCTACTGCCGGCCCGAGTGCACCGAGTGTTCGTCGGTCTGCCCGACGGATGCCATCCACCCCATCACGCGCGCCGAGAAATCCGCGACGCAGATCGGCCATGCCGTCTGGATCCGCGAGAACTGCGTGACGCTGCGCGACGACGTGCAGTGCGACAACTGTGCGCGCCACTGCCCGACGGGGGCCATCACGATGGTGAATGCCGTCCCCGACGACCCCTCGTCGCGGCTCATCCCCGTCGTGGACGAGGAGCGCTGCATCGGCTGCGGCGCCTGCGAGAACCTCTGCCCGGCGCGTCCGTTCAGTGCCATCTATGTCGAGGGCCATCTGCGCCACCGAACCGTTTAAGCGATCGAAACCATGAAGAAAGAAGAGAAAAAGATAAGCCGCCGGGAGTTCCTGAAGGTGCTGGGCGGCAGTGCGCTGGTGACGTCGGCCGCGATGTACGGCTGTGCCCCGAAGGGGGGCGTGAAACTTGCGGCGCAGGGCGAGGTGCCGACCGAAGGCATGGAGTACCGCACCTCGGCGACGGGCGACCGCGTATCGCTGCTCGGCTACGGTTGCATGCGCTGGCCGACGTATGAAAAGCCCGCTGCCGACGGCAGCGTCATCGACCAGCAGGCCGTGAACGAGCTGGTCGACTACGCCATCGCCCACGGCGTCAACTACTTCGATACGGCGCCCGTCTATGTGCAGGGACAGTCCGAGCGTGCCACGGGCATCGCGCTCAAGCGCCACCCGCGCGACCGATTCTTCATCGCCACGAAGATGTCGAACTTCTCGAACCCCACGCGCGAAAATTCGCTGGCCCTCTACCGCAACTCGTTCAAGCAGCTGCAGGTCGACTACCTGGACTACTACCTGCTGCACTCGGTCGGCGGCGGCAGCGGCATCGGCACCTTCCGCGAGCGTTTCATCGACAACGGCATACTGGAGTTCCTGCTGCGCGAGCGCGAGGCAGGACGCATCCGCAACCTCGGGTGGTCGTTCCACGGGGCCGTCGAGGTCTTCGACTACCTGCTGGCCATGGGCGTGAAGTGGGATTTCGTGCAGATACAGATGAACTACGTCGACTGGCGCCACGCTTCGGGCCGCAACGTCAATGCCGAATACCTCTACGGCGAGCTGGACAAGCGCGGCATCCCGGTCGTCATCATGGAGCCGCTGCTCGGCGGTCGCCTGTCGCGGCTGAACGACCACCTCGTCGCGCGGCTCAAGCAGCGGCGCCCGACGTCGAGCACCGCGTCGTGGGCCTTCCGCTTTGTCGGCTGCTACCCGCGCGTGCTGACCGTGTTGAGCGGCATGACCTACATGGAGCACCTGCAGGACAACATCCGCACCTATGCGCCGCTCGAGGCGCTGACCGAGGAGGACTTCGCGCTGCTGGAGGATACGGCGCAGCGCATGTTGCAGTTCCCGACGGTTCCCTGCACCGAGTGCCAGTACTGCATGCCCTGCCCCTACGGGCTGAATATCCCGGCGATCTTCGCCCACTACAACCGCTGCGTCAACGAGGGCAACGTCCCGAAGGACGGCCGCGACGAGAACTACGCCCGGGCGCGCCGCGCCTTCCTCGTGGGCTATGACCGCAGCGTGCCGCGCCTGCGGCAGGCCAGCCACTGCATCGGCTGCGGGCAGTGCGTGTCGCACTGCCCGCAGAGCATCGACATCCCCGGGCAGCTGCACCGCATCGACCGCTTTGTCGAGCAGCTGCGCAGCGGCACGCTCTGACGGGGGCGGGAGAAGCAAAGAGACGCGCCGGGCGGCATACCAACGTATGCCGCCCGGCGCTGTCGTGTGCGGATTGCGGATGACTATTCGGCGTTGTTGCGCAGCCACTCCATGCGCCGGACGTCGGGCAGGTGCTTGACCTGGAAGTGCTCGAAGACGGCCTCGAAGCCCTCGCCGTCGGGGCAGGCGGCCATGGGCCCTACCTGCACGGGGGTGTTGTCCTGCATCCAGGCGTTGCGCATGAGGGTGTACTTCTTGTCGTCGAACGAGTAGAAGACCTCGACGGCATCGCGCCGGCGGACGGCCTTGATCCAGATGAACGGCACGGCACGGTCCAGTTCGATGACGCTCCAGTCCGAGGTGCGGTGCGTGACGACGGTGCTCAGGTTGTATTTGCCGTCGACGAATTCGATGCCCGCCTTGATGTAGTTCTCATGGTCGATGCGGATCATCAGCCCCGCCTGGTCGAAGCGCTCGCGGTAGTTGCCGCTGACCTTGAGCTTGACCTCGAACTCTCCGCCGTAGTTGGCGTAGTAGAACGGCGCGTCGTCCACGGTGAATCCGTAGTGCGAAATCCGCCAGTAGTCGCTGTGCGGCGTGACGGACATCGTCAGGACGCCGTCGCGGATCTCCCACTTTTCAGGTTCGTTGTACCACTGCATCTTTTCCAGCGTCTGGGCCTGCGAGGATGTTGCGGCGAAAAGCATCGTCAACATCGGAAACAACAATTTTTTCATCTTCAGTCTTTTGTTTTATTGGTTCGTACTTCTTTCGTTTCGGCGTTTGCGGGTATCGCACGCTGCCGGCGAACGCGGGATGGCCAGCTGTGCCTCCGCGCTGCCTGTGTCCGGCGTATGCCGCTCCGGCTGCTTGCCTTCAGCCGGAGCGGGCCGGAATTTGCGGCTGCAGGAGCTCCGCCGCTTGCGATAACCTGTTTTTTATTTTACCTTTGCAAAGGTAAGGTGTTGACGTGTAGTACACAATAGTCATAAATAACCAATTTTTCTGCATGAAGGACATTCTGAACCGCCTGAACGGGGAACTTCTCGACCAGCCGTTCGCGCAACACGACGGGCAGAGCCGTGCGGACGACCTGACGCCGTATTGGGCCCTCGCCCGCCACTACGCCCGCATCGAGGGGGCCGTTGCGGTGTTGAGCGACCTGAGCACGAATACCAGCCTGGTCTATTACGGAGCCTGCGCACGGATGCTCGGGCTCAAGGGCTCGCGCGAAGGGGCCGACGGGGAGTTGCTCGATTCGATCTGGGAGCGGGAGATTCTGGATCGGATACATCCCGACGACCTGCACGAGAAATACCTGCAGGAGCTCTGCTTTTTCCACTTCATCCGGAGCCGTCCCCGGCGCCTGCGCGGGGAGTACTATTTCGCGAACCGGCTGCGGATGAAGGACCGCACGGGTCGTTATGTGCCCGTGCTGCACCGGCTTTTCTATGTCGCGCCGTCGTCGGAGAATGCCGTGCGGCTGGCTCTGTGTCTCTATACGCCGGCGTTGTCCGACTTCCCGGGGCGCGGCGTGGCCGTACACACGGCGACGGGCGAGGTGCAGGAGCTCGGAGAGCGGCGGGACGTGCGGATTCTCTCGACGCGCGAACGGCAGGTGATCGAACTCATGGCCCGCGGCATGATGAGCAAGCACATCGCGCAGGCGCTCTCCATCAGCATCCATACGGTCAGCCGCCACAGGCAGGACATCCTGCGCAAGCTGCGCGTCGGCAATTCGGTCGAGGCGTGCCGCGTGGCGCGCGAGCTGGGGATTCTCTGATCGGGGCATCCGCCGGACCGGCGGTTGCGGGCGCCGGATGCCGTCCGCGCCGGCGTTCATGCGCATGAAAGCAGTCCCGGCCACCGATTAAGGCGGCCGGGACTGCTTCGTCTCTGCCGGGCCCGTGCGGTCAGATCGTCTTGCGGTACTCGTTGGGTGTGCGGCCCGTGACCTTCTTGAACAAGCGTGTGAAGTGCTGCGGGTACTTGAACCCGAGACAGTAGGCCACGTCGCTGATCGAATGGTTGCGGTCGGCTATCCGCTCCTTGGCCGCGTCGATCAGGCGCAGCTGGATGTGTTCCTGCGCCGTGCGGCCCGTCTCGCGCTTGACCAGATCGCCGAAGTAGTTGGGCGAGAGGTGCAGCTGCCCGGCGCAGTACTGCACGGTGGGAAGCCCCGCATCGAGCGGCTGTTCCGAGGCGAAGTAGTCGTTCAGAATCTGCTCGAAACGGGCGAGGATATCCTTGTTGGCAATCTGGCTTCGCGTGAGGAACTGCCTGTCGTAGAAGCGCGTGCAGTAGTTGAGCAGCATCTCGATGTTGTTGACGATGAGCGTGCGGCTGTGCCGGTCGGCGGGCTGCTGCAGCTCGTGGCGGATGTTGCGCAGGCACTCGATGACCGTCTGCCGCTCCTGCTCCGAGAGGTGCAGCGCCTCGCGCACCTCGTAGGAGAAGAAGGTGTAGCGGCGGATGTTGCGCCCGAGCTCCGTGCCGCGCAGCAGGTCGGGATGGAAGAGCAAGGCCCACCCCTTGGGCTGGAACTTCACGCCCCGGTTGTCGATGCCGATGCACTGCCCCGGTGCCAGGCAGACGAGCGTCCCCTCCTGATAGTCGTAGGTGCTGCGTCCGTAGGTCAGGTCGCCGCACCGTACCTCTTTGAGGAAGATGGCGTAGAAGCCGAAGCTGAAGCGGATGTGTTCCGTCATCCGGCACTGCGAGAAGTCGATGACGCTGACCAGCGGGTGGAGCGTCTCCACGTGCAACAGTTCGTTGTATTGCCGGACCTGATCCAGGCGCATGACTTGATCCATGGGCTGTGTCGTTTTCTGCAAAAATAGGAATAAAAGCGCAAAAAGCGAAACCCCGGGGCGGTTTTGTCGACACGCTGTGCGGCGGACGCACCCCTCTCGCATCCCTCTCGCAGCGCGTGTCGGCCGGGGTGACGGTTGCCGCACCGCACGGCGCAAGAACCGGGCGGCCCGGCGGTCGGACCGGGTTACAGGGCGGGTATTCGGGGCCTTGGCGGGGCGGCCGCGGAGCAGGACGGTAATAATGGTAACTAATACCGTGATCCGTATAATCTTCCCGGCGGGCGCCGACGTATTTTTGCAGTGTCGGAAGCGGCTCCGGCCGACCGGTACGGGATGTGCCGGCGCGCGGTGCCGCATCACCCGCCGAAAACACGATGGATACCATTCTGCATCTGGACCATGTATTCCAGTACAACGACCTCATGGGGGTCGAGACCCTGCACCCGCTGGTCAGCGTGGTGGATTTTTCGCAGCTGCAGACGACCGTGCGGTCGCAGCTGAACATGTTCGGTTTCTATGCCGTATTCCTCAAGGAGGTGAATTGCGGCGATTTGATCTACGGCCGTCAGACCTACGACTACCAGGCCGGGACGCTCGTCTGCCTGGCGCCCGGACAGCTCTTCGGCGTGAAGGACGACGGACGGCCCCACCGGCCGCAGGGTTGGGCGCTGCTCTTCCATCCCGATCTGTTGCGCGGCACGGAGCTCGGACGCAACATCGGCCGCTACACCTTCTTCTCCTACGAGGTGCGCGAGGCGCTGCACCTCTCGGAGCAGGAGCGGCAGACGGTCATCGAGTGCCTGCGCAACATCCGCCACGAGCTGCAGCAGCCCGCCGACCGGCACAGCCGCACGCTCATCGTCAACAACATCGAGATGCTACTCAACTACTGCACGCGCTTCTACGACAGGCAGTTCCTCACGCGCAGCCAGGTTGCCAACAAGGACATCCTCGCCCGCTTCGAGCGTATCCTGAACGATTACTTCCGATCGGACCTGCCGCAGACGCTCGGCCTGCCGACGGTGCGCTACTGCGCCGGGGAGCTCTGCCTCTCGCCCAACTACTTCGGTGATCTGGTCAAACGCGAAACGGGCCGCACGGCCCAGGAGCACATCCGCCTGAAGCTCATCGACACGTCCAAGGAGCTGCTCTTCGACCGGCAGCATACGGTCAGCGACGTGGCCTACCGCCTGGGATTCAAGTATCCGGCACACTTCACGCGCCTGTTCAAGCAGGTGGTCGGCTGTTCGCCCAACGAATACCGGACGGTCAACTGACCCGGCGAACGGAATTTTTGCTATTTTTGTCCGTACCTCCGGGTCGGAGCCGCCGTCCGGGGCTGTCAATACACATACACAGATGATGATATACCGTACATTGGGCCGCACGAACCTGCGGGTGAGTGCCGTATCGCTCGGCTGCGAAGGCTTTGCCGGGAAGAGCCCCGAGGCCGTGCGCGCCGACTTCGACTATGCCATCGCCCGGGGCATTAACTTTCTGGACCTCTACTCGTCGGACCCGCAGCTGCGCAGTGCCATCGGGCAGGCGCTGGCCGGACGCCGCGAAGGGTTTGTCATCCAGGGCCACCTCTGCACGACGTGGGAGGAGGGTCAGTATCTGCGCACGCGCGACATCGCCAAGTGCGAGGCGGGTTTCGAGGATTTGCTCGTGCGCCTCGGCACTTCCTACGTCGACATCGGCATGATCCACTACGTCGACAGCGCGGCCGACCTGCACGAGGTGCTCGACGGCGAGGTGATGCGCCTGGCGCAGCGGCTCCGCCGCGAGGGGCGCATCCGCCATCTCGGGTTGAGCAGCCACAATCCGCAGGTGGCGCTCGAAGCCGTGCGCACGGGGCTGTTCGACGTGCTGATGTTCTCGATCAACCCCTGTTACGATCTGCAGCCCGCCGGCGAGGAGGTCGAGGCGCTGTGGGCCGAGGAGAGCTACGCCGCCCCGCTGCACAACATCGACCCCGACCGCGAGCGGCTCTACGAATACTGCGACCGTGAGGGGGTGGGCATCGACGTGATGAAGGTCTACGGCGGCGGTGACCTGTTGAGCGGGGCCAACTCGCCCTTCGGGCGGGCGCTGACGCCGCTGCAGTGCCTCGAATATGCACTGACGCGCCCGGCCGTGGCCGCCGTGATGGTCGGCTGCCGCACGACGCAGGAGATGCAGGCGGCGATCGACTGGTGCGACGCCCCGGTCGCGCAGCGCGACTACGCCGCGGCCATCTCGGGCATGGAGCGCTTCACGTGGCGGGGCCACTGCATGTACTGCGGCCACTGCGCCCCGTGCAGCGTGGGGATCGACATCGCCTCGGTCAACAAGTTCTGCAACCTCTGTCCGTCGGACGACGACATCCCCGAGACCGTGCGCGAGCACTACCGCGTGCTGCCGCACCACGCCTCGGAGTGCATCGCCTGCGGACGCTGCGAGTCGAACTGCCCGTTCGGGGTGGAGATCATCGAAGCGATGCGCCGGGCCGTGCGGCGCTTCGGTTATTGAAACAACTCACGCAGGTTTTTCGTATATTTGCCACGCGGACGGACCCCGGCAGGAGGATTCGGCGCACAAACCGAATGAAACGATGCAGGAATCGACGCAATACGAATGGCGGGAGCTGGTCGACCGGCTCCGAGACGAGGATGCCTCGTGCGTGATCCGCAACGGGGCCGAGACGCGGGTCTTCCGCGAGCGCGGCGTGAAAGACCTCTTCCGCCTGCTTGAGACCGATCCGGCGTTTCTCGCCGGGGCGCTTGTCGCCGACAAGGTCGTCGGCAAGGGCGCTGCGGCTCTGATGGTGCTGGGTGGCGTGCGGGCGGTCCACGCGGGGGTGGTCAGCACGCCGGCGCTCGGACTCTTCGCCGCGGCGCACATCCCCGTGGAGTACGGGCTCGAGGTCCCGCACATCATCAACCGCACGAAGACGGGATGGTGCCCCGTCGAGACGCTGTGCCGCGACTGCCGCACGGCCGAAGAGTGCCTGCCGCTGATCCGCGGCTTCCTCGCCGCGCAGCGGTGACACAGCCCGGCGCGGTCGGTCGACGCGCCGGACAGGAATGAAAAGAATTGAATCATTAATTGAGATAAACCATGCAAACAACGACTGTAAAGCTCTATTCGCTGGAGTTCGCGAATGCGAAAACCTACCTCGCCGCGGCGCTTTTCGCCGTGGGCAACATCCTGCTGCCGCAGTTGTGCCATCAGGTGCATCTGGGCGGGCCGACGTGGCTGCCCATCTACTTCTTCACGCTCGTCGGCGCCTGCAAGTACGGCTGGCGCGTGGGCCTGCTCACGGCCGTCGTCTCGCCGCTCGTGAACTCGCTGCTCTTCGGCATGCCGGCTGCCGCGGCCCTCGTGCCCATCCTCTTCAAGTCGGTCATTCTGGCGCTCGCCGCCGGCTGGGCCGCCGCACGCTTCGGCCGGATGTCGCTCGGAGTGATAGCGGCCGTCATCCTGACCTATCAGGTCGTCGGCTCGCTCGGCGAGTGGGCCTGGGTCGGTGACTTCCGCGCGGCCATGCAGGACTTCCGCCTCGGCGTGCCGGGCATGCTCGTGCAGCTCTTCGGCGGCTGGGCCGTCATCAACTACGTGATCCGCAAATAACGACGGCGATATGGCTGGAAAACTCGGATTCGGCTGCATGCGTCTTCCGCTGCTGCGCGAGGACGACTTCGCGGCGGTGGACACGGCGCAGGTCGAGTGCATGGTGGACCTCTTTCTCGAACGGGGCTTCACCTATTTCGACACGGCCTACATGTACCACGACTTCAAGAGCGAAACGGTGATGCGCGAGGCGCTCGTGCGGCGTCACGACCGCGCGAGCTTCACGCTGGCCTCGAAGCTCCCGACGATGTTCCTCGAAAAGGAGGGCGACCAGGAGCGCATCTTTGCCGAACAACTCGAAAAGTGCGGCGTGGATTACTTCGACTACTACCTGCTGCACAACCTCAATGTCTCGCACTACGAGAACGTGCGGCGCTTCGACAGCTTCGCCTTTGCGCGGCGCCTGAAGGCCGAGGGGCGCATCCGGCGCCTGGGCTTTTCGTTCCACGACCGGGCCGATCTGCTCGACGAGATTCTCACGGCACACCCCGAGACGGAGTTCGTGCAGTTGCAGATCAACTACCTCGACTGGGACAACGAGAGCATCCAGTCGCGCAAGTGCTACGAGGTGGCGCGGCGCCACGGCAAGCCCGTCGTCGTCATGGAGCCGGTCAAGGGCGGCACGCTGGCGCGCCTGCCCGAGGTGGCCGAGCGCCTGCTGCACGAGGTGCGGCCCGACCTCTCGCCCGCGGCGTGGGCCATCCGTTTCGCCGCGAGTCTCGAGGGGGTGATGATGGTTCTGAGCGGCATGTCGTCGCTCGAGCAGCTGCGCGAGAATACCGGTTTCATGCAGCATTTCGAGCCGCTCGACGAGCGCGAGCGCAAGGCGATTGCCGATGTCGTGGAGATCGTCCACCGCTCGATCGCCATCCCCTGCACGGCGTGCCGCTACTGCGTGGACGGCTGTCCCGAGCGGATCGCCATCCCGGACTACTTTGCGCTCTACAATGCCGAGAAGCAGGCGCTCAACCGCGGATTCTCGATTCAGAGCGTCTACTACGAGAATCTGGCCAGGACGCACGGCAAGGCGTCGCAGTGCATCGCCTGCCGGCAGTGCGAGCGGAGCTGTCCGCAGCACCTGCCCATCGTCGACTACCTGCGTCAGGTTGCCGCAACCTTCGAGAAGGAGCGTTGACAGCATGTGATCCGTGTGGCCTGCCTGCCGATATCGGGACCGTCGCATCCGTGCGGCGGTCTTTTTGTGTTGCGGCCGGGGCGGTTTGCAGCCGCAGGACGGGGATGACCCTTTCCCGGGACGGTTGTGCCTCTTTTCCGGGACGGTTGTGTCTCTTTCCCGGGACGGTCGCGGCCCGGGGCGGGATTATTCCCCCTGCGGCAGCAGCGAGTGCCGGGCGAGGAAGTCGTGGAAGGCCTGCCGGTAGCTCTCCGACACGGGAATGTACTCCCGGCCGAAGACGATGCGGTTGCGCTCGATGGTGCGGATCTTTGCCGGCTGCACGATGAAGGAGCGGTGCACGCGGATGAAGCGGTCGGCGGGCAGCTGCTCCTCGAGCGACTTGAGGCTCATGAGCGAGAGCACCGGGTGCGGTTCACCCTCGAGATGGATCTTCACGTAGTCCTTCAGCCCCTCGATGTAGAGAATCCCGTCCAGCGGAATCTGCTGCAGGCGGTATTCGGTCTTGACGAAGATGCTCCGCAGCTCGGAACGCCTGGGTGCGGTGTCGTGCTCGTCGTCCGGTGCGGCGGTCGGTGCGGCGGTCGGTGCGGCGCTCTCGGCGCGGCGCTTGATCTCGAACCATTCGAGCGCCTTCTGCGCCGCCGCCAGAAAATCGGCGTAGCTGATCGGTTTGAGCAGGTAGTCGATGGCCCGCACGCGGAAGCCCTCGACGGCGTAGCTGTCGAAGGCCGTGGTGAAGATGACGCGCGTCTCGGCGGGGAGCATGCGCGTGAGTTCCATGCCGTTGAGCCCCGGCATCTGGATGTCGCAGAAGAGCAGCTCTACGGGGTGCTCGCGCAGGGTCCCGAACGCCTCCGTCCCGCTTCCGAAGGCACCGCAGAGTTCCAGAAAGGGGGTCTTGCGGACGTATCCCTTCATCAGTTCGACGGCCAGCGGCTCGTCGTCGATTATGGCGCAGGTCAGTTTCATGGTTCCTGGAGTCGGATGGTGAGCAGGGCCTGGTAATCCGTCTCGCCCAGCGGCCCGTATTCAAACGTGTAGCGTCCCGGATAGATCATTTCGAGGCGCTTTTGCAGGTTCTTCAGCCCGATGCCCGAACCGCTGCGGTCTTCGCCGTTTTTCGGGAAGCGGCTGTTGCGGATGCGGCAGATGAGCTGTTCGCCGATCTCGTTCAGCTCGATGGTGATGTAGGAGGGTTTCTCGTTGCTCACGCCGTGCTTGAAGGCGTTTTCCACGAGCGAGATGAAGAGCAGCGGCGCAACGGGCGCCTGCGAGGGCTCCTCGGGCAGCGAGACGTAGATGCGCACGTGACGCGGCTGGCGGATGCGCATCAGCGAGATGTAGTCGCGCAGGAAGTCCACCTCGGCGCGCAGCGGCACCGTCGGGCGGCTGCTGTCGTAGAGCACGTAGCGCAGCAGACGGCTCAGGTCGTGGACGACGCTCTGCGCCCGGTCGGCGTCGAGCTGGATGAGCGAGTAGATGTTGTTGAGCGTGTTGAACAGGAAATGGGGGTTCAGCTGGCTCTTGAGGTTCTGCAACTCGGCTTCGGTGCGGCTGCGCTCCAGCTCGCGGCGGGCCGTCTCGGCGCGGTACCAGCCCCCTGTCATGCGGATAGCGACGCCGACGCCCACGACCAGCATGTAGAGCAGGGCGTTACCGGTGAAGAAGCGCAGCGTCTCCTGCCAGGGCCGCACCATCGGCGGACGCATCGTGTCGGGCGGCAGCACGTAGCGGAAGAGCAGGTGCACGCCGACCATGACCGTACCGATGAGCAGCAGGTTCCAGCCCAGAAACCGGCCGATGCGCCGCGAGGTGAGGTAGCGGTCGATCAGCAGCAGGTAGTTCGTATAGAAGACCACCATGAACGAGAGGGGCACGACGAGGAAGCGCCCGTACTCCGGGCCGCTCATCAGCGGCCGGTGGGGATTGGTCACGAAGAGCGGCATGCCGAAGATCACGGCCCAGATCGTGAGGTGGATGAGCCACCCGGTGTATTTCGATTGCAGCGCGGTCATAATGCAAAGGTAATAAAAAATTGTCGGGCGGGAACGCGGACGAGGTCCGGGAACCCTGTGCAATGCGGCAGTCCGTAAAGCCGGCCTTTCGGGGACGGGTTATTCGTAGCGGATGGCCTCGATCGGGTCGAGCATGGCGGCCTTCTGGGCGGGGTACCACCCGAAGAAGACCCCCGTCAGGGTGCAGACGGCGAACGAGAGGATGACGCTCCACGGCTGGATGTAGATCGGGAATGCTGCGGCGAGGTTGACCACGACGGCGGCACCGATGCCCAGCACGATGCCGATCAGACCGCCCGTGACGCTGATGAGGATCGACTCGATGAGAAACTGCGCGAGGATGTCGCGTCGCTTGGCGCCGATCGACATGCGCAGGCCGATCTCGCGCGTGCGCTCCGTCACGGAGACATACATGATGTTCATGATGCCGATGCCGCCCACGAGCAGCGAGATGCCCGCCACGGCCGCCAGCAGCACGGTCATCATGTCGGTCGTCGAGGTGAGCATCGAGGCCATCTCCTGCTGCGAGCGGATCGAGAAGTCGTCCTCGTCCGTCGGCTTGAGCCGGTGGTTTTCGCGCAGGATCGCCGAGATCTCGTCGATGGCCTGGTCGGTGTAGGCTTCGGTCAGTGCCGAGCAGATGATCTCCTGCAGGTGCGTGATGGCCAGGATGCGTTTCTGCACCGTCGTGTAGGGGGGCGATGATCAGGTCGTCCTGGTCCATGCCCATGCTGTTGTAGCCCTTGCTCTCGAGCACCCCGACGATGCGGAACGGAATCGTGCCGAAGCGGATCACCCGCCCGACGGGGTTCTCGCCGTCGGGAAAGAGTTCGTCGACGACCGTCTGCCCCACGAGGCACACCTTGGCGGCCGTCTTGATGTCCTGCTCCGAGAAGCTGTCGCCGTCGGCGATGCGATAGCGGCGGATCTCCAGGTAGTCGAGATTCACACCGTAGACCGTCGTCGGGGTGTTGTTCGCGCCGTAGATGGCCTGCCCGGCGCTGTTGACCGACGGCGAGACGTAGGTGACATAGCGCGTTTTGGTCTGGATGTCCTCGAGGTCCTGGAGCTTGAGCGACTCCATGTCGTCGGCACTCAACTGCACGCCGCCGCGCCGGTCGCCGCCCGGGTGGATCATGATCATGTTCGAGCCCATCTCGCTGATCTCGGCCTGGATGCTGCGCTTCGAGCCCTGCCCGATGGCCAGCATCGTGATGACCGACGCCACGCCGATGATGATGCCCAGCATCGTCAGAAATCCGCGCAGCTTGTTGTTGCTCAATGCCTTGACGGCGATTTTGAAAAGATTGGCGAAATTCATGGTCTACTCCTCCTGTCTGGGCAGCCGCGCCAGGGCGTCGGCCGCACTCAATATGTGTTCGTTGCGCCGGTCGTCCGTGATGCGGCCGTCGCGCAGGGTGATGTTGCGGCTGCTGTACTGGGCGATCTCGGGGTTGTGCGTCACGAAGATGATCGTGCGGCCCGCGGCGTGCAGCTGCTGGAAGAGCACGAGCACCTCGAAACTCGTGCGCGTGTCGAGGTTGCCCGTCGCCTCGTCGGCGAGAATGACCGCCGGATTGTTTACCAGCGCCCGGGCGATGGCCACGCGCTGCATCTGTCCGCCCGACATCTGGTTGCTGCGGTGCAGCAGCCGGTCGCCCAGCCCCACGGCCTTCAGCGCCTCGACGGCCCGTTCGCGCCGCTCGGCGGCCGAGCATTGCGGATTGTACATCAGCGGCAGCTCGACATTCTCGATGGCCGTCGTCTTCGGCAGCAGGTTGTAGTTCTGGAAGACGAAGCCGATCTTGCGGTTGCGCAGCGTGGCCCGCTGGTTCTTGTCCATCGTCCGCACGGAGATTCCGTCGAGGTAGTACTCCCCTGCCGTCGGCGTGTCGAGACACCCGAGCGTGTTGAGCAGCGTCGACTTGCCCGATCCCGACGTGCCCATGATCGTGACGAACTCCCCCTCGCGGATCGTGAACGAGACGCCGCGCAGCGCGTGCACCGTCTCGTCGCCCACGCGGAAGTCGCGCCGGATGTTTTCGAGCCGGATGATCTCCCTGGTCTGAACAGATGTCTCCATGGCTACTTCTTCTTGTTGCCGCCGCCCGGGGGTGTCGGCATGAAGGGACTGCGTTCGGCGGTCGGCATCTGCTCGACGGCGGCCGTCGAGGTCATGGCGACGGCTACCTCCTCGCCGTCGGTCAGCCCGTCGAGAATCTCCGTGCGGTCGCCGCTGGCGGCCCCGGTCGTCACGTAGCGCGGCGTGAGGCGCTGTCCGCTGCGGACCCAGACCTCGCGCTTCCCGGCAACGGCCGGTATGATGTCCGAAGCCACGCTCATGTCCAGTTCGGAGAGCAGTCCGGCATCGGGAACGAAGCGCAGCGCCTTGGTCGGAATGGAGAGGGCATTCTCCTTTTCGAGCGTGTAGATCGTGACGTTGGCCGTCAGCCCGGGTTTGAGCTTCAGGTCGGGATTGTGGGCCGTGATGACCACTTCGTAGGTCACGACGCTCGACTCGGTCGTCGCTTCGAGCCGCACCTGCTCGACCGTTCCTTCGAACGTGTCGTCGGGATAGGCATCCACGGTGAACTGCACGCGCTGTCCGTCGGCCACCTGCCCGATGTCGGCCTCGTCGACGTCGGCGATGACGCGCATCTGCGTCAGGTCGTTGGCGATGGTGAAGAGCGTCGGGGTCTCGAAGCCCGCGGCCACGGTCTGCCCCTCCTCGACGGCACGGCTGATGACCACGCCGTCGATGGGTGAGGTGATGGTCGCGTAGTCGAGGTTCTGCTTCACCTTGACGATCGCCGCCTGCGACTGGGCATAGGCGTTGCGGGCCTTTTCATAGAGGTAGAGCGCCTCGTCGTACTCCTGGTCGCTGACGAGCTCCTTTTCGTGGAGCGTCTTCGTGCGGGCGTAGTTCTTCGACTGGTACTCGTATTCGGTCTTGCAGCTTGCCAGCTCCGCCTCGGAGGACTCCAGCTCGGCCTGAAGCGTCACCTTGTCCATCTCGGCGATCAGCTGTCCGGCCTTCACCACGTCGTTGTAGTCGACGTAGAGCCGGTCGATGATGCCCGAGACCTGGGTGCCGACCTCCACCTCGGTGACCGGTTCGACCGTCCCGGTCGCCGTTACCGAGTTGCTGATCGCAATGCGGCTCGTGGGGGCGGTCTCCAGGGAGATCTCCTCCCGTTTCGACGGGCGCAGCAGCACCCAGAGCACGACGGCGGCAAGGAGAACGTATGCCGCAATGAGCATGTTCCTTTTTTTCATGATGTATGCGTCGGTTGTTTGTTTGCGAGTCAGATCGTCGTGACGGGCCGGCCCTGGTAGATGTCGAGCAGCGCCATGTTGAGCAGTGCGACATACTTCGCCTGCAGGACCTCCAGCCGGGCCGACGAGAGCTCGTTCTGCGCCGTGATGAGCTCGACCGTGTTCTTCATGCCGACGCGGAACTGCTCGTCGGTCAGGTCGTAGCTCTCCTGTGCGTAGCGGCGCTTCTCGACGGCCGCCGTGTACTGCGACTGGGCCGAGACGGCATCCAGATAGGCCGTTTCGACCTCGCGCAGCAGCGTCTTTTCGAGATTGAGCCGTTCGAGGCGGCTGTTCGAGACGCTGATGCGCGCCTTGTTGACGGCCGTGCGGTTTTTCCGGTTCGAGAAGATCGGGATGTTGAGCGAAAGCCCGACATTCTCGTTGAAGCGGTTCCATACCTGCGAGCCGCTTTCAAATGCGCCGCCCGACATGTGTCCGGTGTCGATGCCGGCCGTAAGGGAAACGGACGGAAGGAAGCCTGCGCGCGCCTGCCTGACTTCCAGCTCTGCTGCTTCGATGGAGAGGTCACCCCGTCGGATCTCGGGCATGACATCCAGTGCCGTCGCGTAGATTTCGGTTTTTTGGGGCAGAGCCGTTACCACCTTATCCTCACCTGCGGCGGGTGCGGCAAGTTCCATCTCGTCCGTTATATCGAGTTCGAGCAGCTGCTTGAGCTGCAATTTGTAGTTGTCGAGTGTCGTGCGGGCCACGACGACCTGATATTCGTCGCTCACGTACTGGCTTTCGATCTGGGCGAAGTCGACCTTGCTGATCGACCCCGTCCGCCACATCTCGCGGGCCCGGTCACGCTGGGCGCGGGATACTTCGGCCGTGCTGATGGCGATCTCCACCGCCTCGGAGGCGTAGAGCGCCTGCATGTAGGCCTCGACCAGGGCCAGGCGGATGTCGTTCTCGGCCTCCTCGACCGTCAGCGCGTCGATGCGGTTCTGCAACTGCTGCCGGCGGACCGTCGTGCGGAGCATCCCGCCCTGATAGAGCACCAGATCGGCGTTGACGCCGTAGGTCCCCGTGTAGGAGTCGTTGTCCGAGACGTTCGACGACGGGTAGTTCGTGTAGGCCTGCGTCGTCGAGGCCGTGAGCGACGGCAGCAGGGCCGCCCTGGCCTCCTTCGTGTCCTCCACCCCCGAGAGGTAGTCGTTGCGGTTCTGCCGCAGCTGGATGTTGTTCTCCAGCGCATAGTCCAGACACTCCTGCAACGTCCATTGCCTTGTCGTGCCCGTGGCGGCCGGTTCCGGGGAAGCGGCGGGCGCCGTCGTTGCTGCCGGTTTCGTTGCTGCCGCCTCCGTTGCGGCGGCCGGTTCGGCTGCTGCGGCCTGCGTGGCGGGTGACGTCTGCTGCGTCGGGACTGGCTGCTCCTGTTCGCCTGTCGGCTGTTGCGCCACCGCGGTTCCCCATACGAGCCAGGCGGCACATCCGATCCACCATATGTGTTTCGTCCTCATCGGTTCTTCTCGGTTTTGCTGCAAATGTAGGGGTCGGAATTCGTCCGGACAATCAAAATGGACGAATCGCCCGATTCCGTCGACGAATGCCGCGTCTGACCCGACATGCGTCCTGTGCGTGCACCCCGGCGGCCCGCCGCAGCCGCCCTTCCCTTCGGTTGTACCTTTGAAATGTCTGCCGCGGATGTGTGCACTGCTTGTGTGCGACCACCAGATAACACGGTTATGTCGCGAAATTCACCCATCCATCTCTTTTCAGTGTCCATTTCATGCGCAGTTTCGGGGATTTTCCAACAAAATAGCAGCCTTTTTTCGGACTGTCCGTTTTTGTTTGCTGTGTAAAATACACGGTCTTCCACCGCTCGTTTTGTGCGCTTCCGGTCGGTGGATCGAGGGGCTCAAAATGTCTGTTTTT
>OMET01000266.1_pt1 | contig 20895 bp, 21 predicted proteins | sample 1673841 | NCBI WGS metagenome assembly OMET01 (sample SAMEA103958129, study PRJEB25191) | human gut metagenome | reverse complement strand
CAAGGGAGATGTGATGCAATTACCAAAGACCAGCGCAATGAACAAAAAAACTTGTCTAATTTGTTCAATGTGCACTTGCGTATGTTAAAAAATGCGCATTCTGGGCCACAAACATAGTGATAAGGCGAAAATAATAACACATCCTGAGAAAAAATGGTATTTCAGAACATTTTTCTCTCAGGATGTGTTACATATGATCAAACGAAATGAACAATTTCCCCGCGTCCCGTGCCGCCAATGATATGCCGGGCGGTCACGGGCAGGGGGCATGGAGGGTTCATCAGCCGTTTACGGCGTCGGATGCAATGAGGGCCTCGGCCTCTTCTTCCGTAAGGCCCAGCTTCTCCATAAACACCTCTTTGCTGTGCTGGCCCAGCAGCGGGGCCGGTGTGAAGGTGTCGATCTTGTGGTTGGTGAGCTTGATCTGGTTGCCGGTGAGCTTCATACGGCCGGCCTTGGGGTGGTCCACCTCCACGAACATCTCGCGGGCGCCGGCGATATGGGGATCCTTCACCACCCGGTCGATGGTGTTGATGGGCGCGGCAGGAATCCCCTTGTCCAGCATGGCCTGCACCGCGTCGTCGATGGTCCAATCCTTCAGCCAGTCCTCAATAATGGGCTTGAGGTCAGCATGGTGCAGCACGCGGTCGTTGTTGGAGGTGAAGCGGGGATCCGTCTTCAGCTCGGGCTTGCCCATCAGGTCGCACAGCAGACCATACAGCTTGTCGTTGCCTGCGCCGATGACCAGCATGCCGTCCTTGGCCTGGAAGGAGTCATAGGGATACAGGGCCTCATAGCGGTTGCCGATGCGCTGAGGGATCTTGCCGGTGGCCAGATAGATGATGTTGATGATCTCCAGAGAGGAAACCATGGAGTCCACCAGGGCCACGTCCACCTTCTCGCCCTCGCCGGTCTTCAGGCGGTTGATATAGGCCGCCAGGATGCCCACGCAGCAGCTGATGCCGCCCATGACATCGGCAATGGCGGTGCCGGTGCGGGTGGGGGCGCTGTCGGGCCAGCCGGTGGTGCTCATCAGGCCGCTGATGGCCTGACCCACAATGTCATAGCCTGCCCGCTCATGGTAGGGGCCGTAGTGGCCGAAGCCGGAGACGGAGGCATAGATGATGGCAGGGTTGATCTTGCGCAGCTCCTCATAGCCCAGGCCCAGGCGGTCCATAACGCCGGGACGGTAATTCTCCAGAACCACATCGCTCTGGGCCACCAGCTTGCGGAACACCTCTTTACCGGCCTGACTCTTGAGGTTCAGGACGATGCCGCGCTTGTTGCGGTTGAGGTTCATATAATAGGCGCTTTCGCCGTTGACAATGGGGAAGTTGCTGCGGGCGTCATCGCCCTTGCCGGGACGCTCGATCTTGATGACCTCGGCGCCCAGATCCGCCAGCATCATGCCGCAGTACGGGGCGGCAAGCACGCGGGACAGATCCAGCACCTTCATGCCGGACAGCAGACCTTTATGCTCCATAGTGTGTACTCCTTTTTTTGCGCAGGTGCGCCAGTCAGATTTGCTTGATTCAGATGCGGGCCACGCCGGACTTGCGGGCAGCCTCGGCCACGGCCTTGGCCACGGCGGGACCCACCCGGGGGTCAAAGGCAGCGGGGATGATATAGTCCTCGGACAGCTCGTCGCCCACCAGGCCCGCCAGGGCCTCAGCGGCGGCCATCTTCATCTCCTCGTTGATGTCGCTGGCGCGGACGTCGAACGCACCCCGGAAGATGCCGGGGAAGGCCAGAACGTTGTTGATCTGGTTGGGATAGTCGCTGCGGCCGGTGGAAACCACCCTGGCCCCGCCCGCCTTGGCGTCGTCGGGGAAGATCTCCGGCGTGGGGTTGGCGCAGGCAAAGATGATGGCGTCCTTGTTCATGGTCCTGACCATTTCGGTGGTGACGGTGCCGGGAGCGGACACGCCGATGAACACGTCTGCGCCCACCAGCATATCGGCCAGGGAACCGTCCTTGCGGCCCAGGTTCGTGACCTGTGCCATCTCCTCCTTGATCCAGTTCAGGCCCTGGCGGCCGGCATAGATAGCGCCACTGCGGTCGCACATGGTGATATCCTTGAAGCCTGCGGACAGCAGCAGCTTGGTAATGGCAATGGCGGCAGCGCCGGCGCCGGAGGTGACGATCTTCACGTTCTCCTTCTTCTTGCCCACCACCTTCAGGGCGTTGGTCAGACCTGCCAGGGTGATGACGGCGGTGCCGTGCTGGTCATCGTGGAAAATGGGAATGTCGCACTTTTCCTTCAGCTTGCGCTCGATCTCGAAGCAGCGGGGAGCAGCAATATCCTCCAGATTGATGCCGCCGAAGGAGCCGGAGATGTTGTACACAGTCTCCACAAACTCGTCCACGTTCTTGGTCTTGACGCAGAGAGGGAAGGCATCCACGCCGCCAAAGGACTTGAACAGCACGCACTTGCCCTCCATCACGGGCATACCGGCCTCGGGGCCGATGTCGCCCAGGCCCAGAACGGCGCTGCCGTCGGTGATGACGGCGCACAGATTGTGGCGGCGGGTCAGCTCATAGCTCTTTTCGATGTCCTTCTGGATCTCCAGGCAGGGCTGGGCCACGCCGGGGGTATAGGCCAGAGACAGGTCGTCCTTGGTCTTGACGGGCACGGTGGCCACCACCTCGATCTTACCCTTCCACTCGCCGTGGAGTCTCAGGGATTCCTTTGCGTAATCCATAGTGTAATTCCTTTCTTATTGTTCGTCCATGGCATGGGGCAGAGTGGACCCGCCGTAGGGCATTACCAGCACGGAGGCGTCGGGGCCCAGCTTTTGGAAGGCGTAGTCCAGAGCGCTCTGCACATCGGAATAGGGGGTGAGGAAAATGGACCGGACGAAATCGGGCTCCATTTCGCTGACCAGGCAGATCTCCGCATTCTGCAGGACCATGGCAATGGCGGCGGCCTTGTGGCCGCCCAGCTGAAAGTCCCGGCCGATGCGCTCCACCATGCTCTCGGGAGAGGGCATGGTGGTCATCCACTCCTGGAAGGTCGTGCCGCCCAGGCCCTCCCGGCAGGAGCCCACCAGGATTACCACGCCGCCCTTGGCGACGGCATGCTTGGCGTTGTCCAAAGCCTTCTGGGTCTGGTAAAGGTTCAGGTCCTTGGGCGCGCCGCCCTGGGACACGATGACGATATCCGCACGGTGGTCGATGTCCTTGCGGTAGAGCCTGTCCAGATAGCGGCAGCCCTCCCGGTGGGCCAGGGTCACATCACCGGCCACGGCGCAGACGATCTGCTTGTGCTCATCCAGCACCACGTTGAGGATATAATCCACCCCGCACATGGCGGCGGCCTCCTCAATGTCCCGGCGCAGGGGGTTGCCCTCCAGATTTCCGGCGCAGGCGCTCTCCCGGACCATCATGGAGTGATTGGACTGGATCGCGCTGGGAGTGGAGACGCCGGGCATAATGGCCTTGGCGCCGCCGGAATATCCGGCAAAGTAGTGATATTCGATGTTGCCCAGGCAAATGCGCCGGTCCGCCTCGGCCACCACCCTGGTGATGTCCACCGGCGTACCGGCAGAGGTGACGCCCAGATGCACCACATCCGCGGGGTCGCTGTCCACGCAGCGGATCTGTGCCCAGGCCTGTTCACCGGCCAGATGGCGCATTTCCTCCGGGGTCTGGGCGCGGTGGCTGCCCAGTGCGAAAACCAGGGTGATATCCTCCGGCCTGGCCCCGCCGGCATACAGCTCGTCCAGCAGGGCAGGCATGACGGTATAGGTGGGCATGGGCCGGGTGATATCGCTGGTAATAATGGCGATCTTCTCACCGGGGTGGATGACCTCCCGCAGCAGAGGAGCGCCAATTGGGGAGGAGAGGGCCCTGCGGACCTCTCGCTCCCCGGTAAGCGCATGGGGGACTGGGTTGGGAGTCAGAACACCCTGAAGATTCCGTTCAGGGACGGTAAAGCGCTGTACGCCGTTACCGAAACCAACTTCAAGTTCCATCCAGAGCCTCTCCTGTTGTTCAGCCCCAGATCTCTTCGTCCGTGGGCATGGTGGAGCCGGGACGAACCTTGGCCACACGGCTGACGTTGAACAGGTGGCGCCAGCTCAGATTCTCGCTGATGGAGTTGTTGCCCCAGCTGCCGCAGCCCAGGGTGGTGGTGGCGGACAGGCTGTTGAAGAAGCTGCCGCCGTTGTTGGTGGAGCAGATCTGGTTGATCAGGAACCGGGATACCGGCAGGGTCTCGGCAGCGTAATCAATGTGGGCGTCGTTATAGGAGTGGATGCAGACGCTGTGGCCCTTGCCCTCCACGTTCAGGTTGGCGTTGGCGATGGCCACGGCCTCCTCCCAGGTGTTGTAGCGGTAGGCAGCGATGCAGGGGCACATCTTCTCCTTGGAGAAGGGCTCACCGGCGCCGGCCTTCTCCACCTTCACCAGCAGGACCACGGTGTCGGCGGGAACGGTCAGACCGGCCATCTTGGCGATGTGCTGCGCGCTCTGGCCCACGGCGTCCTTGTTCATCTTGCCGCCGGGGAAGATCACGTTGCGGACGGCGTCGATCTCCTCAGGCTTCTCCACATAGTAAGCGCCGTTCTTCTGGAAGGTCTTGACCATGTCGTCATACATGGCGGCGGGGGTGATGGCGGTCTGCTCGCCGGAGCAGATGATGCCGTTATCGAACTTGCGTCCGGCAACGATCATGGGAACGACCTTCTCCAGGTCCACGTCGTCGTCGATGATGCACTGGACGTTGCCGCCGCCCACGCCGTAGGCGGGCTTGCCGGAGGCATACGCGGCCTTGACCATGCCGGCGCCGCCGGTGGAGATGCACACGTCGCACTGCTTCATGATCTCGCCGGAGATCTCGATGGTGGGCTCGGCCACGCACTGCAGCAGATCAGCGGGAGCACCCAGCTTCACGATGGCCTCCTGCATCAGCTCGCAGGCCCGGGTGGAGCACTTCTTGGACCGGGGGTGAGGCCCAACGATGATGGCATTGCGGCCCTTCAGGGCGAACATGGCGTTGCACATGGGGGTAACGATGGGGTTGGTGGTGGGGGTGATGGCACCCACAACGCCCATGGGCTTGGCCACCTCGGTCAGGCCCAGCTCAGGCAGCTGGCGGATGATACCAACGCTCTTGCCGCCCTTCATGTCGCTCCAGATCACGCGGGCCTTGCCCTTGTTCTTGTTGACCTTGTCCTCATAAACGCCCATGCCGGTCTCATCCACGGCCATGCGGGCCAGAGGCTCGGCGTTGTCAAAGATGGCCTTGGCCATGGCCTTGCACAGGGCATCCACCTGCTCCTGGGTGTAGTTCTCGATAACGGCCTGGGCAACGCGTGCCTTCTCAACCAGTTCGCTTACATACTTGGCAGCTTCCATTGTAATGTACCTCCATAAAATTTTTATATAAGTGCAATGATAAACGGGTATCGCCTATTTTGCCGGGAAAAACCGGGTCCTTTACAGGCCCAGGCGCTCGATGCGCAGCTCCTCCTCGCGGGTGAAGTTGCTCTTGGGCGTGTAGCCGGGCAGAGGCATCAGCTTCTCATGGATGGCGTCGATGAACCAGTGCTCATTGGGGAAGAACTGCTCCTCCATTTCGGGGCAGGGAGTGATCCAGTTGCGGGCGCCCAGCACCACGGCGGGAGCGTCCAGATCGTCGAAGGCCAGCTCGTTGATGTGGGTGGCCATGTCGTTGATGATGCTGCCGCGGACGCAGGCGTCGGAGGCCAGGATGATCCTGCCGGTCTTTTTCACGGAGGCCAGGACCTTCTCATAGTTGAAGGGCACCACGCTGCGGGCGTCGATGACCTCAGCCTCCAGGCCGAACTGCTCCTTCAGAATGTCGGCAGCCTTCAGGGCCTTGTACAGGGTGGGGCCGATGGTCAGGATGGTGATATCCTTGCCCTGGCGCTTGATGTCGGGCTCGCCGAAGGGGATCTCATAGGACTCGGTGGGCACGCCCTCCAGGTGGAACTCCTCGCCCTTGTCGTACATGGGCTGGCTCTCCATGAAGATCACGGGGTCGGTGCCGTTCAGGGCGGTGGTCATCATGCCCTTGGCGTCATAGGGGGTGATGGGGTACACAACCTTCAGGCCGGGCACATGGGCGGGCAGAGCGGTCCAGTCCTGAGAATGCTGAGCGCCGTACTTGCGGCCCACGGAAACCCGCAGGACCATAGGCAGCTTCAGCTGGCCGGCGGACATAGCCTGCCACTTGGCCATCTGGTTGAACACTTCGTCGCCCGCGCGGCCCAGGAAGTCGCAGTACATCAGCTCGACGACCGCGCGGCCGCCGCACATACAATAGCCGACGGCGGTGCCGACGATAGCAGCCTCGGAGATTGGGGAGTTGAACAGGCGGGAGTGCGGGATCACGTCCATCAGGCCGCGGTAGACGGCGTATGCGCCGCCCCAGTCGCGCACGTCTTCGCCATAGGCGACGAGCGTGGGATCCTCATAATACTTGTTGATCAGCGGCTCAAAGATAGCGTCGCGGATGTTGTAGACCTTCATGTCGGAGAACTTATTGCCGTCCTTATCGAACGCATAGTGCTCCTTCTTGGCGAGGTCTGCATAGCGCTTGCAGCTTTCCTTCGGGCCGGTGACGTTCAGCTTCTGATCAGGCGCGCCCATGGAGCGGACATGCTCGTTGGAGAACATCAGATTTGCCAGATAGTCCGGATTCTTGTCGAAGTCGACATACGGAGAGATCTCCTTGTCGTCGGCTGCACGGCAGATCATGGTCATGCGGTCGGCGGTGTCCTGCAGGAGCTTGGCGAAGAACTCGTCGGACTCGACGCCTGCTTCCACGAGGGCCTCGCGGAACTTGACGATCGGGTCATGGCTGCGCCAGTCCTCGATCTCCTCCTTGGTGCGGTACGCGTTCTGGTCGGAGGTGGAGTGGCCGACGAGACGATAGGTCACGACGTCGAGCAGGACGGGGCCTTCGTTATTCTTGATCAGCTCCATCTTGCGCTTGTACGCGTCGATGACAGCCAGCGGGTTCCAGCCGTCGACACGCTCGGCGTGCATCTGGCTCGGGGTGATGCCTGCGCCGAGACGGGCGGGCATATTGTAGGCCATGGTTTCGCCCATGGTCTGGCCGCCCATGCCGTAGAAGTTATCAAAGACGTTGAAGATGATGGGCAGACCGCCCTTGCGGCCTTCCTCCCAGAGGGTCTTGAACTGGTCCATGGCGGAGAAGTTCATGGCCTCGTAAACCGGGCCGCAGCCGAGGGACGCATCGCCGATGTTGCAGACGACGACGCCCTTCTTGTCGTTGTTCTTCTGGTACAGCGCAGCGCCCGTTGCGATCGGAGCGGAGCCGCCGACGATGGCGTTGTTCGGGTAGATGCCGAACGGCAGGAAGAACGCGTGCATGGAGCCGCCCATGCCGTGATGGAAGCCGTTTTCACGGGCAAAGATCTCGGCGACGGTGCCATAGAGCAGGAAGCGGATGGCCAGCTCCTTGACGTCGCTGGTGTCGGCAAATTTCTTGACGGCTGCGAGGGTTTTGCCGCCGAGGAAGCTTTCCATGGTCTGCATCAGCTCTTCGTCGGAGAGCTTGTTGATGCAGCTGAGGCCCTTGGACAGGATCTCGGAGTGGCTTCTGTGAGAACCGAAGGTGATGTCGTCCTTGTTCAGCAGATATGCTTCGCCGACGCAGGAGGCCTCCTGGCCGTAGCTCAGGTGCGCGGGGCCGGGGTAGGTCGTCTCGACGCCGTTATAGTTGGCCTGCGTCTTGATGAGCGTGAGCATATGCTCAAACTCACGGCAGATGGCCATGTCGCGGTAGATGCGGATGAGGTCTTCCTTGGTGTAATTGCCCTCGTCCAGTTCCTGCTTGATGGTCTTGTTGTACTGGCAGACGGGAATATCTTCAAAGTGGATATAGCCGGGTTCGCGGACTTTTACGGGATCGATATACAAAGATTTCGGCATAATTTCGTCCTTCCTTTCTCTTACTTGGCAAGCAGCGTCATGAAGTTCTCAAGGCTCTTGCACAGCTCGCTCATGTAGCGCGCGGCAGGTGCGCCGTCGATGACTCTGTGATCGAAGGTCAAAGACAGGCCCATGGCCGGGTACGTCTCGATGACGCCGTCCTTCGCGGACTTGATCTTCGTCTGGATATTGCAGACGCCGAGAATGCCGGTCTGAGGCGGATTGATCACGGGCGTGAACGCCTCGCAGCCGAACGAGCCGATGTTGGAGATGGTGAAGGTCGCGCCGGACATATAATCGGGGCTGAGCTTGCCTTCGCGGGCCTCGGCGGCAAGCCGCTTGGCTTCCATGGACAGCTCGAGCAGCGTCATCTGGTCGGCGTTAAAGATCGTGGGGACGATCAGACCGCGCGGGGTGTCGCAGGCGAAGCCGAGGTTGACGGTATTGAAGTGACGGACGATGTTCTCTTCGAGGACGTTTGCATTCAGATCCGGGCAGGACTTGATGGTCTTTGCAACGGCGAACATGACCATGTCGTTGAGGCTGACCTTGCCCATGGGCGCGTCAAGCGGCTTGAGCATGGCGCGGTAGGCCTGGATCTGGGTCGCGTCGAAGGAATACTGCTGGGTGAGCTGCGCCATGGTGGACAGGCTCTTCGTCATGGACTTGGCCGTGGCCTTGCGCACGGGGCTCCACTTGACATCCTCAAAGTCGGCGGCAGCGGGCGCTGCTGCGGCGGGTGCTGCATACGCGGCGGCTGCGCCGGAGGCGATCAGCTTGTCGATATCGCGCTCGATGATGCGGCCGTTGGGGCCGGTGCCGGTGGCAAGGGCCGGGTTGACATTGTTCGCGACGGCCTTGGCCATAGCGCGCGGAGAAATGGCCTTCAGCTCGGCTGCGGCGGCAGGCGCTGCGGCAGCTGCGGGCGCGGCTTCTTCTGCGGCGGGAGCGGCGGCGGGAGCCGGAGCCTCTGCGCCGGGCTTCAGGAACTCATACGCGTCGCCGGGGTTGCCGACTGCACAGACGTTGGCAAGGCACGGAACCTCGTCGCCGTCCTCAAAGAACTTTGCAAGCAGCGTGCCGGAAGCAGTGGATTCGCATTCGAACTCCGCCTTGTCGGTTTCGTAGGTGAACAGAACGTCGCCGGCGCTGACGGGATCACCGACATTCTTCTTCCACTCGCCGATGATGCAGGACTCAACCGTGATGCCCTCCTTCGGCATGATCACGGCCTGTGCGCAGGGGCCTGCGGGCGCTGCTGCGGCAGCGGGAGCGGCAGCCTTGGGGGCTTCTGCTGCGGGAGCTGCGGGTGCAGCGGAGGCTGCCGGTGCGTTTTTCAGCGCGGAGGTATCCTCGCCGGGGTTGCCGATGGCGCAGACATTGACCAGGCACGGAACCTCGTCGCCGTCTTCATAGAATTTCTCAAGCAGGGTGCCGGAGGCGGTGGATTCGCATTCGAACTCCGCCTTGTCCGTCTCATAGGTGAAGAGGATATCGCCGACGTTTACATGGTCGCCGACATTCTTCTTCCACTCGCCAATGATGCAAGATTCGACTGTAATGCCTTCCTTGGGCATCAATACGCCTTCTGCCATAAGTGTTTCACTCCTATTTTATTTCAATAAATTATTTGTTGGCCAGCAGATACTTTTCCGCTTCCGCGCTCCATAGGCCGTTGTGGCGCTTGGTGATCTCGTCGAGCTTTGCAAACAGCGGATCTGTTTCGCCCAGCTTGCCGAAGTCGGCGATGGCCGTCAGGGGCAGCTCGATCTGCGTGTAGATGAGCTTCTTGCCGCCGGGGATCTTCGGCAGGTTCAGAACGGTGTCGACGACGGCGTTCAGGCCGCCGATGTGGGTGATCATGGCAGCGGGGTTGATCTTGCCGGAGGTCATCATCTCGATGGCTTCCTTCATGTCGCTGGTGTTGCCGCCGGAGGTGCCAACCACATGGGTGTAGAGATAATGAACGTTGTACCAGTTGAATTCTGCCTTGAACTGGCTGTTGGTCGGGCCTGCAAAGAAGTTCAGGCAGCCGTCGAAGCCGAGGATATCGCCGGCCTGCTCGACAACGGGACGAACCGGTGCGAAGCAGATGACATCGTCATAGCCGGTGCCGCCGGACAGCTCACGCAGGTAGTTGGTGTCGCAGCCGGGCTTGGCGGTGTTGACATAGTGCAGCTCAACGCCCATTTCCTTTGCGTGCTCAACGGTATAGATGCTCTGGGCGCGTTCGAGTCTGGCGTCGTCAATGTCGGTGATGACGAGCAGGCTCGGGCGGCGGTCGCAGTGCAGCGCGTAGTCGATCGCGCCGAGACCCATGGGGCCGACGGAGGCGAGCATGGCCATCTTGCCGCCCTCGACGATGCCCATCTGATGCTCATAGGAGCCGGGCTTGGTATGGTACATGGCATGGAACGTGCCGATGATGCAGCTCATGGGTTCTGCCAGAGAGCCGTAGAAATACGTGTCGGAGTTGTACGGCAGCAGGTTGTCGGTCAGCAGCGTCTCGATGGGGATGTTGGAATACTGGCTGTCGCCGCCGCAGTACTGGTAGGAGTAGCCGGGAGCCAGCTGGGAGCCCTTGTAGAAATGCGCGGGCTGGATGGCGAAGCCCTGGCCGGGCTTATACTTGTTCTTCCAGTTTTCACCGACCTCGGTGATCACGCCGCAGAATTCATGGCCGACGATTGTGGGATGCTCCGCAACGTCGTTCGGGACGCGCTTGTGATCCTCACCCTCGACTGCGGCCTTGTAGGTCGACATACAGATCGAGTCGGAAATGACCTTGACCTGAACGTCATCCGGGCCGACCTGCGGCAGCTCGATCTCCTCCAGGCGGAGGTCCATTTTGCCATGGATACGGACAGCTTTCGTTTTCATACGTTCCATTCCTTTCTTGCATTTACCTTGCATAAATCATCCAACCAAAAATGGGATTGTGTTGGTTTGTATTGATTTCACCTTATTGTAGCGCAAGAATCCCAAAGTGTCAACGACAAATCCCGCATTCCGGTGCGGGATTGCGTTGTTTTTTGTGGGAGCACTTTGCATCCCCCTCCCCTGCCGGACACGGCGGGCAGAAAATGGCTCCCCTGAAAGGGGAGCCGGGGTGCTGGCGCGCCAGTGCTGATATTGTTACCCCTGCACCCTGCGCAGCGTGAGGGTATAGCTGTACTGCGTCCGCACAGAATCGGTTATGGTGTCGGTATAGGTATAATCGACCGCGACGCCGTCCACGACGGTATGATATTCGGAAAATACGCTGTCGCACAGCTCGGACGCAGCCGTCTGCAGGGGCTTATCGAGCAGGATGTGCCCCTTTTCTGCTCCGGCAAATGCAAACAGGGCGTACTGCATCACATCACCGGACGGGACGCTGATCCAGCCGTCCTCCTCGCCGCCCGCAGCGTGGTAGACAATGCCCGTCAGGACGCCGTTTTCTGTCTGGTATTCCAGCTGCGGCAGGCGGTCGTTGAACATGACGGTCGTTGTCCCACCGTTCGATTGAAAGCTCGATTCTTCCTTCCAACGGCCGTTTTCGTCCAATTCAACATCATAGTCCCCGAACTGACGCAGGATCGTGTTGTAATTCTCCGCAAACTGCGCAACAGTCAGCTCCCCGCGGTAAACCGGGCCGACCGGCAGCAGTACGCGCAGTACGCCGCCCGCGAGCAGCAGCGCCGCAAGCACAGCTGCCGCCGCAAAGCGCCATCCGGCGTGATCGCGGATGGTCTGCTCGGAGCCGTCCTCCCACGGAAGCGCCTTCCCCTGCTGCTCGTCGGTATAGCTGACATACAGGCGGTACAGGCGGAAAAACGGCAGATTCAGCCGGATTCCGTACCAGAACAGGTACGCCGTGCGCTCCCGGCCCTCCGCATAGGTCAGCTTTCTGCCGTCCGGGCTTGTCACGCGCAGGCCGAAGAGCCATTTGCCGGGCGTCGTGCCAAACCGGGACAGCAGCAGCGGCTCCAGCAGGAACATCGTGCCGAGCGTCAGAAGCTCCAGAAACAGCATGCCGCCCCGGCTGTTTTTCAGCATGTTGAAGCCAAGAGCCGGCAGGAGCAGCATCCACAGCGTCCGGTAGATCTGGCCGTCGAGCAGGCGCGCGAAGAAGCGCTGCCACGGAAAATGCTCCTTCGGAAGCGTATCACGTTCGAGCACGCGCTCGGTCTGCATTTCATCGAGATACGGCCTTGCGTCGAGCGTCCGGAACTGCGCATGCGCCTGCCGGAACCGTCCGGCGATCTCCCCCGCCCGGTCAAGCGCCGCCTTTTCCTTCTGTATGGCCGTAATACGCGCGGAAAGCGCCGCATCCAGCTCTGTTTCGCCGCGCACGATCGCCTCGATCTCCTCGACCGAATAGGACGAGCCGCAATAGTCGCATTCGAGCTTCCCGGACGCGCCGACAAAGTGCAGCGGGCCGGTACACGCGGGACATTTGTAATTCGTGATCTGGTCTGCCATGCAGATACTTTGCCTCCTTTGATGGCTCTGCCCGCGCCAAAGGCGCGGGCAGAAAACTCAATTAAAGAACGATATCGCCCTCGTCAAACGGGTCGCCGCATTCGGGGCAGAACTTGGGCGGGTGGGTCGGATCCTCCGGCTCCCAGCCGCACTTGTCGCACTTGTACTTGGGTGTTCCGGCGGGCTTGGGCTTGCCGCACTCGGAGCAGAACTTGCCCTTGTTCACCGCGCCGCAGGAGCAGGTCCAGCCTGCCGCGGCAGCGGGTCTGGGCTTGCCGCATTCGGGGCAGAATTTGCCGGTGATGCCGCGCTGGCCGCAGGCGCACGTCCAGCCCGCGGCAGCGGGCGCTGCCGGTGCGGGAGCGCTCTGCGCGGCCTGCTGCTGTGCGCCCATCTGATAGAGATTCTGCGCATTCATGCCGCCCATCTGTCCGGCCATATTCATGCCCATGAACGCCATCGCGGGGCCTGCGCCCTGATTGGACGCGGCCGACTGCATCGCTGCCGCCTGCGCGCCGACCAGATGTGCAGCCGCTCTCGTCGGGTCCATAAAGGCCGCGTTGCGCTGCAGCTCCTTGAGCATGGCCTCGTCTTCCTCGCTCGCCTTGACGGACGAAACGCCGAAGGAGACGATCTCAAGACCGCGCAGATTGCGCCACTTACCGGACAGGACCTCGTTGAGCGCGTCGGCCATCTCCATCGTGTGGCCGGGGAGCGCGGAATAGCGGATGCCCTGCTCGGAGATCTTGGCAAAGGCGGGCTGCAGCGCGGTCAGCAGCTCGGTCTTGAGCTGGCTGTCGAGACGGTCGCGGGTATAGTCCCCGCCGACGTTGCCGCAGACGTTCGTATAGAACAGGATCGGGTCGCAGATGCGGTAGCTGTACTCGCCGAAGCAGCGGATGGCGATATCAATATCGATCCCGGCGCGCTGGTCGACCACGCGGAACGGAACAGGAGAGGGCGTGCCGTATTTGTTGCCGATGAGCTCCTTGGTGTTGAAGTAGTACACGCGCTGATCCTTGGGCGGCTCGCCGCCGAAGGTGAAGCGCTTGCCGATATTCTTGAAGGTGTCGAGAATATTCTTGCCCAGCTTGCCGCAGAACAAAGACGGCTCGGTCGAGGAATCATATTTGAATTCGCCCGGCTCCGCACAGAACTCCGTGACCTTGCCCTGATCGACGATGATCATGCACTGGCCATCGGCGACGGCGATCACAGAGCCGTTGGAAATGATGTTGTCTGAGCCTCTGGTGTTGCTGCTGCGGCCGGAGGTACGCTTCTGGCCCTTGACGGCCATGACGTTTTCCGGAAGAGAATCGCAATAGAAATACTCAAGCCACTGATCGGCCATCACGCCGCCGGCAGCGCCGAGTGCCGCTTTGATAAGTCCCATTTGATTACGCTCCTTTTCTTGTCTTGAATGAAGTTGCTATGTGGAAATCTGCCATTGTATTCAGGATACCATAGTTTGACGCGTTCGGCAATCGGTTTGTTCCAATTTCATGAATAATCACAAATTTTCGCAGGAAACCGCGCATGGGCAGAAATGAAAATGTGCCCATAGGCAGATCCGGGCGAATTTGATATTATTATATCGAATAATTAGGTTTCCGCGATTTGCAGAGAGGAAGTGAGCCGAACCGTGCCGTTTTTGAAGTGTGCCTGTTATCTTGCAGGGCTGGGTATCCTGAGCTTTGTACTTGGGCGGCTCGTTCCGAAGACGTGGTTCGACTATACGCGCTTTCCCTATCGCACGTTTGCGTTTGAGCGGAACGGGAAGCTCTATGAGGCGCTGCGCGTTTCGCGCTGGCAGAGCCGGGTGCCGGATATGAGCAGGCTGTTTTCAAAGCTCATGCCGCCCAAGAAAATGCCCGCCCGTCCGGACGAGCAGACGCTGCTCGTCATGATCCGCGAGACGTGCGCGGCAGAGGCGACGCATGCGCTTCTGATGCTGGCCGGACTTGGCGTGATCGTCATCTGGCCGTGCGTATGGGGCGTGATGCTGTATCTGGTCTACGCGATTTTGGGAAATCTGATTTTCATCATCATTCAGCGCTACAACCGCCCGCGCCTCGTCCGGCTTTACGAGCGGAAGCGCGCAAAAAGGAGCAAAGAGGCATGAAGGTACTGATCCTCAGCTGCAACACCGGCGGCGGGCACAATTCCTGCGCCAAAGCCATCGGCGCGGAGCTTTTAAATCGCGGGCACACGTATGAGACGGACGACGCGCTTTTATACGTCTCCAAGGGCACGAGCCGCTTTGTGAGCAATTGGCACGTGCGGTTCTACCGCTACTTTCCCAAGCTCTACAATAAAGGCTATCAGTACGCCGAGGAGCACCCCGCGTCGTTTGACGAATCCTCCGCTGCCTGCCGCATTCTGCGGCGCGGGTGCAAGCGGCTGCGCGCAGCGATCCTCGCGGGCGGCTATGACGCGGTCGTATGCGTACACCTGTTCCCGGCGCTGATGCTGACGTTTATCCAGCGGGAGGCTCCCCTGCCCATTAAAACCATGTTCATCGCCACGGACTACACCGCAAGCCCGTCGTGCGACCGGATGCGGCTGGATACCTGCGTGATCCCGGACGCGGCGCTGACGGAGCTGTTCGTGAAAAACGGCGTCAGCCCGGACACGATCGCGCCGCTCGGCATTCCGGTGCGTGCGGAGCTTTATTCCTGCCTGCCGGTGCAGGAGGCGAAAAAGGCCGCCGGGCTTGACCCGTCGCACCGGCATCTATTGATGATGACCGGCAGCATGGGCTGCGGGCCGATGGAGGAACTTACACAGCTGCTTGCAAATTCGCTTCCGACGGAGTATGATGTAACTGTGGCGTGCAGCAGCAACCGTCAGCTCCTGCGGCGCATGGAGCGGAAATTTGAGGACAGGCCCAATATCCACGTCTGCGGCTACATCGGAAACGTATCCGCCATGATGGACAGCGCCGATCTGTTCCTGACGAAGCCCGGCGGCATCAGCACGACCGAGGCCATGGTCAAGGGGCTGCCGATGGTGCTGGTCAATGTGGTCGGTGGCTGCGAGACGCCGAATCTGGAATTCTTCGTCTCGCACGGCGGCGCAGCCACGGCCGACACGCCGGAGGCCATCGCCGCGCTCTGCAAACGGCTGCTGGAGCACGACGAGGAGCGCCTGATCATGCGCCAGTCATTGCTCGCCATGCACAAAACCCCCGCTGCGCAGGCCATCTGCGACTGTCTGGAGGCATAAACCGGGCAAGGCGTGGGATTCTAATGATAAACAGGGAGGTCACAAACATGACGATCGTAACATTGGACAACTTTGAAAAAGAGGTCATGCAGGCCGAAACGCCCGTTGTGGTGGATTTCTGGGCAAGCTGGTGCGGCCCGTGCATGATGCTTGCGCCCGTGATGGAAGCGCTGGAGCCGGAGGTTCCCGGCGTGAAATTCTGCAAGGTCAACGTCGATGACGAGCGCGATCTGGCCATGGAGTTCCAGATCGAGTCCATCCCGACGCTGCTGTGCGTCAAGGGCGGCAAGGCCGTGAAGCGTCTGGTCGGCTTCCGCGAGAAGGACGCGCTCAAGAAGGAGCTGGAGGCGCTGTGAAGGTACGGCTGAACGAGGACAAGGAGGTCGTCGCCCGCATCAAGGAGGGCCTCAAGCGCACCGGCGGCTACTGCCCGTGCAGGCTTGCCCGCACGGAGGAAAACAAGTGTATGTGCGAGGAGTTCCGCAATCAGATCAAGGATCCCGACTTCGAGGGCTACTGCCATTGTATGCTCTACTATAAGGAAAAATAAGCGCCAGCCCGGCGTCCGCGTTGCGGATGCCGGGCTGATTTGCTGCGGGCGGACAGAGTCGTCCACCCCTGCTGGCCGACGAAGAGACAGGGCCTCTTCTCCCGGTCGAACCGCTTGTCAAGCCCCGGTTCGCCCTTTGCCATGATTTTGGCGAAGCGAAAAAGCGCTTTCGGGGTCATGGAGCCGAGCAGCCCCTTCGCAAGCGGCAGCATGGCGCGCAGGCTGAGCCTTTCGCCGGGCCGCTTATAGGGTGTATCTGAAAACTCCCAACGCACCCGGACAGCGGGCCTTTTTGCGGTGCGCCGCGTCATTTTTCCTTGAAATACGTCAGTATTCCTGCGAAAAAATGTCTTGCGCAACGCAAAAATCCCTCGCTGCCGGTCACATCATGAGTTTTCAGATACACCCTAGGCAAGATAGCCCTCGCCCCGTTCGCTTGTTGCGTAGAGGATCCCGCCCCGCAGTGCCATGCGCACGTAGCCGCAGATGAAGGCCGCCGCTGCGTCCCGGCTCGGGAACGCGTCGATCAGGCCGTGTTCCTGGCCGTAATCGTAATAACCGAACGCGTGTCCGATGTCCTGAATGACTTGCTCGTCCAGATTTGTAACTCTCATGCCGGTTCCTCCCGTTTCTGAAGCACGGCCACCGCGCACGGGATCCGCCCCTCGCAGAGCGTATATTCCGCGTCCGGATAGCCCGCGTCCGCGAAGAACTGCCGGTAGGTGTCCGGCGTGAACTCGCGCTTGAAGTCCGCGCCCGCCTTTCCGATCGCGCCGGAGACGCGGTTCGTCGTGCCCTTGTCCGTCCGGTTCATGTAGGTGGGGATGATGAGCCTGCCGCCGGGGCGGCAGACCCGCTCCAGTTCCTGCAGCGCCCGGTACGGCTCGTCCAGCAGGTGGATGACGTTCGCGGCCACGACCGCGTCAAAGCTTTCGTCCGGGTAATCCAGATGGAGAATGTCAGCCTGCGCAAGCTGCACATTGCCGAATTTGGCGCACTTTTTCTTTGCCCGGCGCAGCATCGCTGCAGAAAAATCCGTGGCGGTCAGGCGCTTGCAGCGGGGTGCGATGACGGTGGTGAGCAGCCCCGTGCCGCAGGCGCATTCCAGCACGTCGTCAGCCGGAGAGATCAGCTCCCCGACCGCGGCGCACAGCGCCCGGTTCGCTTTTCGGTTGATGCCGTCGGCAAAAATGTCATAGAGCCACGCAACGTTGTCCCAGAACATGAAGGCTTCCTCCGTCCGTCTTATTTGTCTCTGAGCTTCAGGCAGAAATCGCAGCAGTCGCCCCCGCGTCCAAGCGTCTTGGTGCGGTGCCAGTAGAGCTTGGGGTGCAGGCCGTCGTAGGTGATATCGTCGCTGTCGCAGAAGCAGTGGCACAGCTCCGGACAGCCGTAGTGCACACTGGCGTCGTGGTACGGGCATTTCGTCATATCGATGCGCCAGACGCCGCCGGTGGTCTGGATATCCCGCGACGCAAAGCCCGCCGTCACGCCGAACAGCTTCGGCGTCTGCTCCGAGAAGATTCCCGCACCTTTTTATAAAGGCCGGGAATGCGCATGAGGCGGAGAAACAGCTTTTTCTGCCGCCGGGCCTTCTGCTCCACATAGCTGTGGATGGTCTCCAGCGCCTCGTCCTTCGGCATGACGGTCTGCAGTGTCTCATATGCCGCGATTCCCGGCAGGATCTGATTTTCCAGATGGCGCTGCTTTTCCTTCGTGGCCCCTGCGTTATCCTGCCGCAGCGCCTGCAAGCGCGCATAGAACGCGGCGTTCAGCTGCTCGGCCTGCACAGGGAACCGCGCGGCGGCGGTCTTTTTAAAGTTTTTGGTAATGTAGCTTTCTTTCATGGTAGTTCCTCGTGCTGCATGTCCTGCTCGTGAAGGATCGGGTGGGCGAAGTGCCGCAGATAGCGCTCACGGTATTTTTCGCCCATTTTGCGCGCGTAAAAAATATGAATTTCGGTGCTGGGCAGGAGCATAATTGCAGGCGCATCCGCCTGTCCGAATTCGTAAACCTTCATGCTTTCGCAGCCTCATTTCCGGGCCAGCACACAGAGCCAGTCTCTTTTATGCTTGTAGATCTGCACGCCGCGGAAGCCCGCCTCTTCCAGCGCGGCTTTCAGCTGCGTATCCTTATAAATGCGCATACCGCTGATGCGCTGCGTCCACTTTTCATCGCCGGGGATATCGCCGCCGCATTCGTTGCAGATGAGAAACGTGCCGTCCGGCTTTAAGACGCGATAAACCTCCCGGAAGCATGGGACGAGCCCCGGCCAGAAATAGACCGTCTCAAACGCCGTGACCGCGTCGAACCAGCCGCTTGCGAAAATGATCTGCTCTACGCTCCCCTGCCACACGGCGCAGCGGCCCGCCTGAATCGCGTCCGCGTTGCGTTTGCGCGCCTGCTCCGCACTGACGGCAGAATAATCGATGCCCTTGACGATGCCCTTCGGGCATTTTTTCAGGAGCGTCCGGATATTCGCGCCTCCGCCGCAGCCGCAGTCGAGAACCTTTGCGTCCGGCGCAAGCTTCAAAAAGCGCAGACCCCAGCCCGACAGCGCGCGGTGCCCCACGTTCATCATCAAAACCATCAGCTTCCCCCCAAAACCGGTCGGCTTGCGGGTGTTTTCAAAAAAGGACATATCAAAGCCTCCTCAGACGTGTTCCAGCACGATGATCTTGTTTGAAATATTCCGCACGGCGGGCAGCTTGTCCAGAAGCTTATAGACCGGCGCGAACACCGCCATGCCCTCGGTCAGACTGTGCTCCTCCACGAAGCGGAAGCCCGGCAGCAGTGCGGCAAGCGCCCGGCCGTCCTTCACGCCCCATGTAAATTTCGCGTGGCTGCCCTCGATGGAGCGCTCCTTGAAGCGCTTTGCGACCGCGGGGTTCATGGTTTCCACGAAAACCTCCGCCTTGGGCAGGCGGGCGGCGATCACTTCAAAGATGCGCCGGACGTCCGCCTCAGACAGGTACATCGTCAGGCCCTCGATGATCACGAGCGCGGGCGCGTCCATCTCCCGGATCGCCGCGCCCCAGTCGTCCATTGCGGACATGGCAAGCTGCGAGATCGCGCCGCTCTCCGGCAAAAGCTGCTGCCGCACGGTGATCGTCTCCGGCAGGTCGAGGTTGTACCAGTGCTGATACCCCTTCATCCGGTAGCAGCGGGTATCGAGGCCGCAGGCCAGATTGACGACGACCGTGCCGGGATGCCTCCCGAGCCACGCGCCCACAAGCCGGTCGAGCACAATGGTGCGGGCGATCACGCCGCTGCGCATGGCCGTATCCTTCTCCGCGAGGGAAAAATCATAGTCAAGACTTCCAATGATCTGCTCCGCCGTTTCATCGCGGATTGCGCCGCGTCCCGCGCTTTCCCGCGCGCGGGCATAGACGGTCTGCAGCATGGTTTCCGGCACGCCGGTAAGGGTAATTTTTTCAGGCATGAATCTGCCTCCTCTGTTTGCTTTCTCTGCCTGTCCAGATCGCATTCGCGGCCATCCAGATACACAGCGACGCATTGCCCGAGCCCTGGCTGCATACAACGTCCCACGTGCTGATCTGTGCGCCGAGCAGCTGCCGGAGATCGGGGATCAGCACAAAAATGATCTGCCAGACGAGCATATGGAACACGAGCATCCGCCACGGCTCATATCCCCCGCTCAGATATGCCTCGCGCAGGAACAGGCCGCTGTCCCCCGCGCTCGCGGGGATCGCGCTCAGGCACAGATCGCCCGCCAGCATGAAATGCGCTCCCAGCGCCCCCAGCCAGCAGTCGCGGCGATAGGCCCGCAAATCAAGCTCCATTCTGTATGCCTCCTTCGGAAGACCGCGCGGTTATATGAATCTAACCCGCACAGTTAAGCGCTTCTAACCAAGGACAGTGTACCACACCTGCCCGCCGCTTTCAAGATGGGAACGAGACTTTTTCTGACAAAATATGAACGGGCGCAGGGAGCAGCATTTGCGTCAGCAAATGATGGAGGGGATGTGTTGCAGATTTCAGAGTGTTTCGAAATTTGTGACGTTCGAATCCCCTCAGGCGCTACGCGCCAGTGCATTACCGAAAAGAAAAGTTTTTAATGTTACAGCCTAGTAGGGGCGGACGACTCTGTCCGCCCGCTGGAGGCAGTGTTTTTGGGGGAAATTTACGTCAAATTTGCAACATTTTTGGGCCGACAGAGTCGTCGGCCCCTACAGAAGTCGTGTTAATTACCAACTGCCCCCTGGTGCTTTACCGGCCCACGCCCTTCAGCAGGCCTGCTTTCGCCCGCTCCGGCGTGTCGTCGGACTCGTCGTAAGCGTCGTAGGGGGCGGCGGGGTCGTGGACGCGTTTTTTGAATGGGGAGCAGAGCTGGTCCTTGTGGGCGAAGGCGAATTCGAAATTGTCCGTCCAGCCGGTCGTAGTGATACCCGACGTCGATCATGATGGGAACATCGCCCTTCCGATAAAAGAAGATGTTCGCCACCCACTCCCGGACGCAGGCAACATTCTCGTCGATCCAGCCGGTATTCAGCGGCTTGAAGATCTCCTTGCCCCGGTACATCCTGCTCATTTCCTTCTTCTGAAATTCCGTTGCTTTCCTTGACATACGCTCCCCCAGTTCCGTGCCGTCCCAGAAACAGCCCTGTGTTTTTTCTGTCAGGCGCAATAGGTTAGATATATCTAACTCATGCGTATACCTAGGGTGTATCTGAAAACTCCCAATGTGACCGGCAGCGAGAAATTTTTGCGCT
>OMET01000264.1_pt1 | contig 20999 bp, 21 predicted proteins | sample 1673841 | NCBI WGS metagenome assembly OMET01 (sample SAMEA103958129, study PRJEB25191) | human gut metagenome | reverse complement strand
AAGGTAGGGTTTCGATAGCAAGCACAGCAAGCGAGTACCCGCTTGCGAATTTTGAGATTTTCAGGTCCCTTGCCCGAAAATTCAAAATTGCTTGTTGGGATAGTCCCAAACCCTTATAAAGAACGGAGGCGGCGCATGGCAAACCGAAAGCGGAATATCCAAATGAAATTCTATGTTACGGAGGACGAAAAGCGGCTCATAGACAAAAAAATGAGCCAGTTACCCACACGCAGATATGGCGCCTACCTCCGCAACATGGCGATTGACGGGTATATCATCTATACGGACACCGCAGATATCAAGGCATTTACCAAAGAGCTTTCTGCCATCGGCCAGAACATCAACCAGATCGCCAAGCGGATCAACGCCGGAGGTTCTGCGTATCAGGCTGACATGGATGAGATACGGGAAAGGCTGGACGAGATATGGCAGTTACAAAGACACATCCTATCAAGTCAACGCTGAAAGCTGCCATTGACTATATCTGCAACCCGGAAAAGACGGACGGAAAACTGCTTGTATCCTCCTATGGCTGTGCCGCCGAAACGGCGGATATTGAATTTTCCTGGACCCGCCGCCATGCCATCGACAAGGGAACGAACCTGGGCCGTCACCTGATCCAAGCCTTTCAGCCTGGGGAGGTCACGCCGGAGCAGGCCCATGAGATCGGCATGGAGCTGGCAAGGGAGATCCTGGGCGGCAGGTATGAGTTTGTACTTACCACTCACACAGACAAAGATCATGTTCATAACCACCTGATTTTCAATGCGGTCAGCTTTGCGGATCACAAGCACTACCATTCAAACAAGCGGAGTTACCACTATATCCGCCGCACCTCAGACCGGATCTGCAAGGAACACGGCCTGTCCGTCATCGTTCCCGGCCAGGACAGGGGCAAAAGCTACATCGAGCATCAGGCGGAGCGGACCGGCATCAGCTATAAGGCGAAGCTGCGCGCCGCCATCGACCGGCTGCTGCCCGGCTGCCATGATTTGGAGGAGCTGCTGGTACGGTTGCAGCGGGAGGGTTATGCGCTCAAGCGGGGCAAGTACATTTCCGCCAGAGCGCCGGGACAGGAGCGGTTCACAAGGCTAAAGACCCTGGGCGCGGACTACGCCGAGGACGCCCTGACCGCACGGATGGCCGGACGCGCCAGACCCTCCCGCCAGCCGAAACAGCGCGGAGGCAGGGTCAGCCTGCTCATAGATATCCAGAACAACATCAAGGCGCAGCAGAGCGCGGGCTACCGCCATTGGGCGACCATCGAGAATCTGAAACGCATCGCCGAGACCAGCAACTTCCTAACGGAGCACGGCATCGGCAGCATGGAGGAGCTGACGGAGCGCTGCGAGGCGGCTTCCGCCTCCGCCGCCCGGCTGAAAGCGGAGCTGCGGGAGACCGGGGCGCGGATCGAGGAGCTGACGCTGAAAATAAAGCACGTCGCCGCCTACCGTCAGCTCAAGCCCATCTATGACCGCTATCAGGCGTCGAAGGACAAAGAGAAGTTCCTGCGTGGCTATGAGAGGGAGATCATTCTTTTTGAGGCCGCCGCCAGGGAGTGTAAGCGCCTGGGCGCCGTACCCCTGCCGTCCGCGGAGCGGATGCAGACCGAAATGGACGCGCTCACCGCCCGGAGGGCGGCGCTGACCGCCGAGCGTCAGAAGGCGCGGCGGGAGGAGCAGGACTACGCCGCCGTGCGCCGGAACGTGGAGGAGTTCCTGTCCCCGCCCCGGCAGGCGCCGGCACGGCAGAAGGATATGGAGCTGGAATGACCCCTGGGACAAACTTTTTGCCGCGATCTGCGTTTTCCCCTGGGCTTTTGTCAAAACGTCAGATATAATGAAGGTACAAACGATTTTGAAGGAGGCGAACCCCATGACAAGAGGCGAGGCCTTAAAAGACTTTTTCCGCAAGACCATCCTGCCGGTGGCGTCGGCCGCGCTGCTGTACTGCATCTTCCGCTCCGCCTGTGTAAAGAACGGGGAGCTGGATTATCTCTGGCTCTGGATCCTCTGCGGGCTGCCGTTTGGGATCTGGCGGCTGCGGCTCTGGATCATACCGGGCGGCGGCTCTCTGGGCGGCGAGATCGCCCTGTTCCTTCTGAACTTCGTCTTTGCCGGCCTTATCGGCGGCTGCGTCCTTGTCTGGCGGCTGCTGGTGGCGGCGTGGTACATCCCGGTCACGGCGTACCGCCTGCTGACGGCAGACAGGTATTCCTTCCTCCCGGAGGAGTAGGATCCGCGCCATGGAAATGTGGAAAACGGCCGCTTTGCCGATGGAAAACGCATTCACGGCCCGATGGAAAAGCCGCTGCCTTTCCCACAGCCCGCAAACACCGTTTCCCACAGCACCGCCCGGCTTGGCCGTTTGCCCACAATCCCACAGCGCCTACGACTGCTGCTGCCGCAAAAATCGCATTCCCTGATAGAAAAAATCATCATTTCATGGTAGAATGGGGATAGCCCATCGAAGGAGGGAAAAGCCCATGGACGAGAACAATTCCATCCAGCTTTTTGAAGATAGAAAGATCCGCACTGCCTGGGACGAGGAAAAGGAAGAATGGTATTTCTCCGTAGTGGATGTGATCGCCGTTCTGACCGATCAGCCAACGGCAAGAAGCGCCAGCACCTATTGGGCGGTTTTGAAAAAGCGTCTGAAAGAGGAGGGCGCAAGTGAACTGCTTACAAATTGTAAGCAGTTGAAAATGCGGGCAACAGACGGAAAGATGCGTCTAACGGACGTTGCCAGCACGGAACAGCTTCTGCGCATCATCCAGTCCATCCCGTCGCCCAAGGCAGAACCGTTCAGGCGTTGGCTGGCTCAGGTCGGCCGGGAGCGCATCGAGGAGACCATCGACCCGGAACAGGCCATCGACCGGGCGCTGGAGACCTATTTGAAGAAGGGCTACTCCGAGGACTGGATCCACCAGCGCATCCTCTCCATCCGCGTCCGCAACGAGCTCACCGCCGAATGGCAGGCGCGGGGCGTGGAACAGGGCCGGGAATACGCCATCCTCACCGACGAGATCACAAAGGCCTGGTCCGGCATGACCACCCGGCAATACAAAAACCTGAAAGGTCTCAAAAAGGAAAACCTCCGGGACAACATGAGCACATTGGAGATCGTTCTGAACATGCTGGCCGAAACCACGACCACGGAGCTTTCCAAGGCCCACCAGCCGGAGGGCTTTGAGGAAAGCCGGATCGTTGCCCGGCGCGGCGGCAAGGTGGCGGGAGACGCACGGCGCGCCATCGAAGCGGACACCGGGCGGCCCGCCGTCACAGCGGAGAACGCCGCCCAGCTCAACGCCGTGGTGACGGATGTGATCGAGGGCGTGGCGGAAGCAGACAAGCCCAACGAGGACGAAAAATAAGCAAAAAAGAAGCGGGGACGCAGCCAACGGATATACCGAAGGCCGCGTCCCCGCTTTTTCTATGGGCGCGCATGGGAAAGTGTCAAGAACCGCTGCTTTTTCGCCGCAGGAGCGCGGAAAAAAGCACGGATGGGAAATCATAAGGGCATGGTCTGAAAACGCCGCCACGGAGGACTATTTTGCCCTTTTCCCACCCTTATCCACGCCTTTTTTCACACGCTGGGACTGGAAGTGCGGGCAGTCCAACACCACCGCCCGGAAGCTCTGCTTGCAGGGATGGACACAGCCCTTGCAGAGCCGGTTGTACTGCCGCCTGCCATTCTCCCCCAGGAAGAAGGCCCATTCCAGCCGCCACTTCACGCCCCGGCTCATCGTTCCCCCAGCTCCGGGGGCTTCTTCTCCGTGGCAGGCCTGGGCTGCTGCTTCGCGCACTCCTGCTTTGCCGCCGCCAGCCGTTCCCGGATGGAGGGCTTTTTCTCCGGCTGCGTCCGCTCCGCGTGCTCCCTGGCCTTCTCCAGCTCCTCGCCTCGCCGGCCGTTGTTGATAACGCCGTCGATCATGCCGTAGTCGTCCTCCAGCGTCATTTCAGCGGTACGGAGGGGATTGTCCTTTTCCGGCGCATCAGCTCTGACCGCATACGCCTGGGTCCCATTTGCCATAATGAGATATTTTCCATCCTCAGAGGCGTGATGAAAACCGTATCCGTCCGCCTCCATCTGCTCCCTTGTCATGCCGCAGAGATAGAAGCTGCCCCTGGGTGTCTGGATGCGCTCGGTGATCTCGCGGCTTTTCTGTGCCGGCTGCAAAAACTCCGGCACTTCGGAAAAACCAGCGCGGTCGCAGTAATGGGCGGTATCCTTCCCGCCCTGATGCAGCACCACGATATCCGATACCGACAGAGAGTGCCCCGTGAAGTCTGCCGGGCGATCCACATTGAACCGGGTATAAATGCTTTCAAGGTTGTCCTTTTCCGTCATCGGTGCCTCATAGACCAGCTCATAGTTTTCCGGCTTCACAGAAAGACCGTTGCGGTGGATGCTGTCCAGCGGCTCAAAGCGATAATCCAGCGTTTCATTGCCGCCCTTGAGCTGGTAGATGGAGAAGCTGCCCACCGGCTCGTCCCGCACCGCCCGTGCCTGCTCCACGATAGCGGCGGGGGTCTGCGCATAGGCGGCCGCCTCCGCCGCGTACTCCCGTTCCGCCTTTTCCGCGGCGGCCAGCATTTCATCCACACGGGATCTGTTCGGATCCTCTAAAGCCGCCTTGACCTCGGCAGGGTCGAAATCAAGAAACTCCTCGTATCCCGTGGCGTCCTTGAACTTTTCAATCTCGGAGGGAAGATAGTCCTCCTGCGTCTGGCCCAGCGCCGCCAGCTTTTCATCCAGAGCGGAAATACGCCCGGCCATCAGGCTTTCGTAAATTTCTTCCTTTGCGGCGTGCGCCTCCGGATGCTCCGCCGCGTACTGCGGATCGTTCTGACGGAAAAACTCGTCCATGTCAAAGGCGATATCCATGGCCCACTCGGATTTTTCTTCTTCGGGAAGATCGTCCTGGAAGGTCATCACCCGGTACTCGTCGGGGATGCTGCCGCGCTCGCCGTCGTAATACTCGCAGAAGCGGTCCCCCGTATCCCGCACATAGCCCTGATCCGTAAAGCTGCCGTTTTCGTCCATCGCCACATCCCGGCCGTAGGCCTCATAGTCGATGTAGTTTTGCAGGTGCTCCGGCACCTGCATGACCTCCAGCTCATCAATGTAATAGCGCCCAAGATCGTCATAGTCCGCAATATGGGGATAGACCTCATAACAGTCCAGATTTTCCGTCAGGTTGATGATCTCCTGCAGGCTGCCGCAATGGTCGCCCATTTCCATACCGGCCTGAAACTGCGCATATTCGCTGTCGCTCATTTCATCCAGCTTCGACGCCAGATAATTCAGCTCGTCCAGACTTTCGTATTCGCCCAGCTTGTCATAGAGGCCGTCCACATAGCAGTCATAGTCCGTGATGAACCATTCCTCATAGGGCTGGCCGAAGTCATCCCTCTGGCCGATGCCGATACGCTTGAATACCTCCTTCATTTCCTCGGCGGTGGTGGGGAACTTCACCCACTCGCCCACAAGCTCGCCCTCGTTGTACTTGCCAAGATTGGTGATAAAGGCGGCAAAGGGATAATCCTTGTTGTGATCGTAATATGGCATATCAGCACCTCCTTACAGTTCCGGCGCAGACTTTTCCTTGTGGGGCTGCGCCTTGTTTTTCTCCGCACATTCCTTCTTGCCCTGTTCCAGCCGTTCCCGGATGGAAGGCTTTTTCTCCGGCTCCGCAGGGCGTTCATGGTTCCACTCGTCGCCGGAGAGAGAAATATATCCGTGTTCCGTAAAATGGCCCTGTTCCTCCTGCATGGCGTACTTGCCAAACGGAACAGGGTCGATTGCTTTCAGAAGTTCCGGGGGCAGCAGCATATCCATGTGCTGTGCCAGATACCGCCACCCCAGATCATTCAGATCGTGGATATTGGGCTCAAATACGAAATAGTCGATGTTGGCCGCAAACTCCTTGAACTGCTCCGGCGCTGTCAGCTTGAAGGGCGAGGTCTGCACCGCCGCCAGCACCTCCCGGTCCTCCGGGGAGAGGGCAGCCACCGCCGCCCTCACTTCGGGTAAATGTTCCAAAGTCTTATTTTCTGCCATTGACACCTTCCTTTCTTTTCGGAAATTCCAGTTTGAAGTTGATGTATTTGCCACCCGTGTCATCCAGGATCACCGCAGCGTCATAAGCAGCCTGTTTCTTTTCAGACCACATTCCCTTGACATTGGTGCGACCCTTTTTCAGAAGGTCCGTTGCCATCTTCTTTGTCAGCTCCTTCTTGCGGCTCGTCCAGAAGCGGTCATTTTTCCAGAGAACGAAACCGCAGGACCGATCCGAACATGCAAAGTTCTTCTTGCCCTCATAAACCGGCTGGCCGCAGCGAGGGCAGGTACCGATCACTTCCTTCTCCGGGGCAAACAGCTTTTTGCCATCCTCGGAAATGCAGGAATAGGTGGACACGATCTCTTGAACCATCGTGCGGATACCGTCCATGAAGGTATCCGGGTCAGCGCCGCCCTTTGCGATCTCCGTCAATTTCTGTTCCCATTCCGCTGTCAGCATGGGAGAGGTCAGCGGCTCCGGCAGGACCGTGACAAGGTTGATACCGGCTTTTGTGGGGATCAGGCTTTTGCCCTTGCGCTCCACAAATCCGGCCGCCACCAGCTTTTCGATGATAGCTGCCCTGGTGGCGGGCGTGCCAAGTCCTTTTCGCTCGGCGTCCTCCGGCGCATCCTCCTTGCCCGCGTTCTCCATAGCGGACAGGAGGGTATCTTCGGTATAGGGCTTCGGCGGCTGGGTGAAATGCTCGGTGACGGAAACCTCCGCGCCGTCAAAAACTTGTCCTTCGGTGAAGTCCGGGAGCGTGCCGCCGTCCCCATCCGCAGGCTTTTCCTTCAAGAAGGCACGGAAAATGCGGTCGATCTCCCGCCAGCCTTCGGAGAGGACGCGCCTGCCCTTTGCGGTGAAGGAATGGCCGCCGCAGTCAAAGGCAGCCGTGACCGCCTCATACACATAGGGCTCCGCCGACGCGCACAGCAGGCGGCAGCAGACCAGAAGAAGCAGCTCACGCTCGCCCAGGGGCAGGGCGGGGATATCCGCTTTCTCGATCTCCATCGTGGGAATGATGGCGTGGTGGTCGGATACGTCCTTGTCGGAGACCATGGCCTCCACCAGCGGATAGAAATTGCTGATTTTATCAAAGGGCGGCAGCTTCGCCGCCAGATGGATCACACAGGAGGCCGTTTCCGCCATATCGGAGGTCAGATACCGGCTGTCCGTGCGAGGGTAGGTCAGCAGCCTTTTTTCGTAGAGGCTCTGGGCGTAGTCAAGGGTCTGCTTCGCCGTGTAGCCAAGCAGCCGGTTTGCCTCACGCTGCAAGGTGGTGAGGTCATAGAGCTTCGGAGGCTGTTCCTCCTTCTGCTCCTTCGTGACGGAAGTACAGATGACGGCCGCGCCCTTGCACATGGCCGCCGCCTGCTCCGCCTCCGCCGGATCGGTGAATCTCTCCGACACCGCCTCCGCGCCGGCCAGCGTCAGGCGCACATGATGATACTTCTCCTTCTGGAACAGCGTGATCTTCGCGTCCCGCGCCGCCAGCAGGGACAAGGTGGGCGTCTGGACGCGGCCCACATTCAGGGTGCGGTGGTAGAGAACGGAGAAAAGGCGGGTGGCGTTGATCCCCACCAGCCAGTCAGCCCTCTGGCGGCAGAGGGCTGACTGATACAGGGCTTCATAATCGGCGCCGGGGCGCAGCTCGGAAAAGCCCTCCCGGATGGCGCTGTCCTCCATGGACGAGATCCAAAGCCGGAGGATCGGCTTGCGGCAGCCGGACAGTTCATACACCAGACGGAAGATCAGCTCGCCCTCCCGTCCAGCGTCGCAGGCGTTGACGATCTCCGTTACGTCCTCCCGCGCCATGAGGCGCTTCACATTGTCCAAAGCCGTCTCCTTGCCGGGGATGGGGGCGTAGCGGAAGGGCTCCGGCAGGATGGGCAGATCCTCATAGCGCCATTTTTTGAAGCGCTCGTCATAGCCGCCCGCGTCCAGCGGGGATACCAGGTGCCCCACGCACCAGGAAACGATCAGGCCGCTGCCCTCATAAAAGCCATCGGCCCTGGATGAAGCACCCAGGGCCGACGCGATGGATTTTGCCACGCTCGGTTTTTCCGCGATGATCAGTTTACTCATGCTCCGCCTCCGTTTCAGCCTCCGCAGGCTCGTCCTCGTTGATATACTCCTCGTCAGGGAAATCGTACTCGTCGGGATCGGCGCTGACCTTCACGCCGCTGCGGTTCGGCTTGATGAACTTCACATAGGCGAAGGCTCCGCCGCCTGCCAGCACCAGCAGCGCCACCGCGGCCAGCAGGCCGCTGCCGCTCTTTTTCTCCGGCTGCTCCGGTTCCGGCTCCGGCTCCCTGGCCTTCTCCCTGCCCGCGCACTCGGAGAGGTTGGTCTTGCAGACAGGGCAGGATGTATCCACCGCGCCGGCCGCGCATTTTTCCTTACAGGTACACACAGGGGCGGCAGGCGTCTCCTCGTCCATCAGAGCCAGCAGGTCGCGCTCGTCTACCTGGTTGAGAAAGTGGACGGTGTTCTCGCCGTCCTCCGCCCGGTCGATGATGATGTAGAAATAGTTGCCGCCTTTTGTGACCACGGTGATGAACTGCTTATCCCCGGCGCTCTCACCGGCGATATCGTCCACCAGGGTCATGTTGCCCTCCGGGGTCAGGGGCTGGGGCTCATAGCCGCCCGTGGTCTCCTCCCCGGTGTAGTAGGGCTCGCCGTCCCCGCCGCCGGCGAAGGCCACGGTGGAGGTGGCCGCCATGCAGAAAAGCGCCAGGAACACGGCGGCGAAACGGCGAAAAGCTCTGTTACGCTTCATCTTCCGCACCCTCGCTTTCCTCCGTCTCCATCAGCCCGTCCGGCAGGGAGATCATGCCGCTGGCGTAGGCGCGCAGGAAGGCGGTGAGCTCCCTGTTGTCCATGCGGACAGCCTTTACCATGCGGACGATCTCCAGATTCTCCTCCTCCGTGAGCTGGGCTTCCAGCGCGCGGAGACGCTTCTGCTGCTCCGCGATCTTTTCCCTCGTTTTCTCAATATCCTTGCGGATCTTCTCAGTCGTTGCCATGATTGCATTGCTCCTTTCCAAATCGTTCTTTCCATGAATAATTGCGCCCAAGCCCCCGAACGGTTTTCAGGTTGGCCCGTGCGTTATCCTCCAATGCCAGCGCGCGCCGGAACAGCTCCGGGTAACGCTCCCGCAGGTCGATGATCTCCTCCGCCCGCATACTGGGGCAGAAAAAGCAGGAGGACTTTCCCGGCTGCGGCAGGCCCGCCGCCTCGATTGTCCGGATACACGCCTCCCGGTCCCAGCCCCATTCCATCAGGGGATACCATTTGCTGTACTTCGGGTCTGCCAGATCACGCAGAAGGACCTTGTCGCTGCGGTAGTATTCGCCAGCGTCATAGCCGATGAACTTGACCACCTTTTTCCCGCTGTTCCAGACCTCACGGCACGGAGGATAGTTGTTGCAGAACTTTTCCTGCGGTCCGATCTTGTGTTTCAGAGAACACCGCTTGAAGCCGTAGGCGATAGAGGGCAGCGTACCGCTTTTCAGACATTCATCCTCCAAGGTCAGCCGCCTGCCGTCCTTCGTGGTCTTATAGACCCGTGTGATCTCCGGCATACCGTGATCCTCCAGCCAGCGATCCATGATATCCAGATAGGCATAGGTATGGGGATGCTCGCCGCCCGTATCCGCAAACAGGATCAGGTCAACGGGGATACGGTGCTGGTGCAGCCCAACGAGAAGGGCGGTGCTGTTCGCACCGCCGCCATAGGAAACAATATTGATATGCTCACCTCATTTCAAAGCCTTTTCATATCGGTATTTCATCTGCGCCGGATACAGCGGTTCGGACGGGCGGCGCTTGCCGGTCCACTCCCGTCCGCCCGCCAGCCCCGCGCATCGCCAGCCGGAGGCACGGAGGCTGACGCCGCTCTCTGTGTCCAGAATGTAGGTGACGATCCTATGGTAGCCCAGGACCTTCGCCGCCCGCGCTGCCGCGCCATAGAGGAAGCTGCAAGCGTTTTTTGTCCCGTCCGTGCAGAGGCGGTTGACCTCCAGGGTCAGCCCATCGTCCAGGTATCGGCTCACCGGCCGCCCCACGATGGCGACGCCCGCCAGATGGCCGTTCGCCATGCAGCCCAGGGAGAACTTATGCCCTCGCACCGGCTTATGGTGGCGGTGGTGCTCTGCGACAAACCTGTTTGCGTCGGCAAGGGACATCGGTTTTACGGTCAGCATCGGCTCCGCCTCCATCAGTTGTACGGCGGTCTGCCGTAGGCATAAAGGTGGGACTGCCAGTAATTCGAGTTGAGACTGGTGTACTGGATGGGATCCCCGCAGTGCAGGAGCATCCCGTCCCCCACATAAAAGCCCACATGGCTGACCCCCGGCGTGTCGTAGGTGCCCACAAAGAACACCAGATCCCCCGGCCGCGGCTCGGATACCGGCGTGGAAATGTTGTAGAGGCCCTGCGCCCCCAGCCGCCCGGTATTGCACAGGCCGCTGTTGGTCAGGACATAGCTGACAAAGCCGCTGCAATCAAAGGAGGTGGACGGGCTGCTGCCGCCCCAGACATAGGGAAAGCCCAGATACTTCTCCGCCTCCGTAATCAGCGTGGCAAAGCGCTCGTCGGACAGATACTCCGCCGGGATCTCATACTTGGCGGGCGGGTTGGTCACATACTTGGGAACATAGCCGGAGGACGGGAACAGGTCGGGGCGGTTGCCCAGGGTGGACATATACACGGCGTACATGGAAAGCGTCTCCTGATCCATCATGTAGACCGGCAGATGGGAGAGGTCGAAGTTTTCCAGCTTCACGGTGCAGATATAATAATCGTAATAGACCCGGTAGCTCTCCGTATGGGTGTTGCCCTCCTCGTCCGTCCAGGTATCCGTCTCGATGTAGTACCGCCGTTCCACCTCCACCGTCTCGGTGAGGATGTATTGCCGGTCAAACAGCATTTGAAGGTCGCCCTGCACCTGGTCTATGGTGAAGGTCCCCTCATGGAGCGCCGACAGGATGGACAGTAGCACATAGGGATCGTGCTCGATCTCGTCCAGATCGTAGTGATACTCGTCATAGTCGTGGGTCTGCTCAAAGGTGTCCAGATACCGCCGCAGCTCATCCTCTTTGGCGCAGTAGGCGGCCTCCGCCGCCAGCAGGTCAGCATCCTCGGAGAGATAGGAGGAGGCCACAATGTTGGACACGCCTCCGCCGAACATGGAGGAGCAGGATTGCAGCAGGCCCAACAGCAGCACCAGCACAAGGCCGATCCCGCCGATGATAAGGAACACCTTCTTGTGCCGGGCTATGAACTCGCCGGCCTTCTTCGCTGCCTCCGCGCCCTTCTTTGCGCTCTTGGCTGCCGTCTGTGCCGCCGCCTTTGCACCCTCCGCGCCGCGCGACGCCCGGTAGGCCGCCGCGTACTGCCGCTGCATCCGCTTCTTCTGCCAGATGCGGGAGATGGGGCTGCCGGACGCAAGCTGGGGGTTATCATGGAGCGCCTTTTGGTAAAGCGCCTCCGCGTTGGCCCTGACCGCCGCCTGCTCCGTCTTTGCCGCGTCCCGCCAGGGCTGCACCTGCCGCTCCGCCCGCCAGTTTTGCAGCTTGCGGTTCCCATAGCCCACGGCCTTTTCCATGCCGCGCTCAGTGAGATGGCCCGCGGCCACGCCGGAGTTCTCCTGCTCCACCTCCCGCACCTTGGCATGGGCGGTGTGAGCGACCTCCTGCAAAGGCCGCGCCAGCGGGTTCGGCCCCGGCTGCCGGATCGAAGCCGGCTTATCCGTCTCATGGAATACCAGCCTTGTACGCCCGGCGCCGGAAGCCTCGTCAAAGACACGCTCCGTGCCCAGAACGCGCTTTTTGGGAACGGCGGCCCTTGCCGCGTCCAGCTTGTCCGCCGCCTTGTCGGACTTGCGGATCGCCTTTTGCAGCTCCGGCGCGGCGCGTTCCTCCTCGGTGAATTGCAAACGGGAGGATGGGCGGCTATTTGCCGCCGTACCCTCCCGGTAGGCTTTGCGGCGGTTCCGCCGCTTTTTCTTCTGAGACTTCCGGACGCGCCGGTCGTCCAGATGGTGGAGGGCAGTCCTCGCCAGCGCCGTGGAATCGCCGGAGGGGGAATAGTCCTGCTCCGGCGCACGGTCTGAAACATGGCTCGCCTCGCCTGTGACCATGTTGACGGAAATGGCTCCGTCACGGGTCATCTTCTGCGTCTCCTTCTCGGAGGCCTTCCATTCCTTCATGCGTCACCACCTGCCTTTCCGTAGGGACAAATGCTCACGCACTCGCCCGTCTCGATCATGGAGATATACTTGAAAATGGGATATGCCTGGGGCGGGCAGACCGCGTTGCCCAGGGTTTTCAGCCGTAGGGCGCGGTCCGCGGTGTTTTCGGTGATACGTGGGACTCCCTCCGGCTCGGCGGCCCAGAGGATACGTCCGTCCATTTCCGGGGGAAGCCCATGAGCCATTCCACCCAATCCGGGTTCAGCGCCGCCGTCTCGGATACCGGCTGCTCCTGCCGCAACACCTGGGATGACAGGTTGGCAGACGGGGCGCTGTTCCGAAACGCCGCCGGTTTCAGCGTGGAGCGGTAGCCCTCCGACGCTGCCGGGGTCAGATAGAACACCGCCGCCGACAGGCTCAGGCTCCAGATGGCCCCGTTCCGGTTCACCTTGCGGAAGATCCCGTTGTCGGAGAGGTACACATCCAGGTTGGCCGCGTCCCTGCAGGTGTTCTTGTCGGAGGCAAGGGGCGTGGGAAACATCAGCCGCGACGATAAAAGTTCGCTGGCGCTCATGCCATGCGCCGACGCCGCAAGCCGGAAATACGAATGGGAGAACAGCGTATCCCGCTTTTGCCAGGTCAAAAATCGTTTTGTCGAGCCCCATATTGATGAAGCCAGCAACATTTTCCCCAAGCACCCAACGGGGCCGCAGCTCGGTAATAACGCGGCACATTTCCGGCCACAGGTAGCGTTCATCCGCAAAGCCCTTTCGCTGCCCTGCGGTGGAGAAGGGCTGGCAGGGAAAGCCGCCTGAGATAACGGTAACGGTTTCAAGTCCTGTTTTTTCAAAAAACGCCTCCTTTGTAAAAGTTGTGATATCCCGGAATTTTGCAACCTCCGGCCAGTGCTGTTCCAGAACGGAATAGGGATAGTCCGCCCACTCGCATTGAGAGACGGTGCGGAAGCCCGCCGCCTCCGCCGCCAGATCAAGCCCGCCGATGCCGGAAAACAGGCTCACATGGGTCAGCTCAGTCATAGTCGTCCTCGCAGGAATGATCTTCGCAGAGGGCGCAGCAGCGGCCGCAGCCGATGCCGTCCTCCGCCGCTTCCTCCGGGTCATAGGGCGTCAGATGCGCGCGCCGCAGCGTTGCCTCCAGAATGTCATAGCAGGTGACGACCTGATCCTCCGCAAAGCCCCACCTGCGGTACATCCTTCGGATGCGCGGATTCTCGCCGGAGAGATTCTTTTGCAGCCGCGCAAGCCGTTTTTCTGTTTTCACTTCTACAACACGGTTGCGGAGAAAGCTGTACTGCGCCAGCAGGTCAAAGAGATCGCCCACCAGCATACGGAAGGCGCCGCCGGAGATGATGTAGGCGGGATCATCAGCGGTGGCGGCGCGCTGCTTTTCCCTGATTTTTGCGTCATGCTCTTTCAGCACGGCGGTCAAGGGCGTGAGCTCCGCCGCCTTCAGCTCCGCAAGATCCTTCCTGTCCCCAAACACCAGATAGCGGCCGGGGATACGCCAGGCGGCGAACTTTTCCTCCGCGATTTCTCCGTAGCGCTTTGCCGTCTCGACCAGATTTTCCAGATCCTCCTCGTCCTTCGCCTTTTCGGCGAGGAAGGCGAGCTGATGGAGAAGTCCGTACAGATGCACCTCATCATTGATGTGGTTTTCATATACCTTGCTGTCGATCACATATTTCATATCTTGTCCCATCCTTTCCTTATCCGGTTTCCCCGCCATGGGAAACCTCGCTGGGCTTTGTCGTGAGAAGTCTGTATAGCTCGGTGGTCTTGGGAAACTCGTCCTTGAAGGGCAGGATCACATTCTGGAAGAACAGAAGGCCGCTGCCGGGGTCCGCGTTGGTCACATAGGCAAGCTGCTCGGCGGAGATGTTCAGCCGCTCCGTCATCAGCTTGCGGTCGCCCGCGGAGAGGTTCAGCAAATAGATAAAATCGCTGTTTTCCAGAATGTTTTCGATCTCCGGCGAGGAAAGCAGGTCTTTCGGGTTCTGCGTTGCCCCGGTCGGGACGCCGCCCCATTTGCGGAAGCGCTTCCAGATCTCGGCGCTGTACGCCGCCGTCTGTTCCTCCTTCAAGAGCAAATGGAACTCGTCCACGAAATACCAGGTGGCCCGCCCAATGGAGCGGTTCACCGTGACGGTGTTCCACACCGCGTCCTGGACAATGAGCATCCCCGGCTTTTTCAGGTTCTTGCCAAGCCCCTTGATGTCGAAGCAGACAAGGCGGTTGCGGATATCCACGGTGGTACGGTGGTTGAAGAAGTTGAGAGAGCCGTTCACATACAGGTCCAGCGCCTGGGCCACACGGTCCGCCTCCGGGATATGCTGGGCGGTGAGGGCGGCCATGAGGTCGGAGAGGATCGGCATATTCTCCGGCCGGGGGTCTGCGAAGTACGGCTGATAGATCTTCTGCACGGCACGGTCGATGACGGTTTTCTCGATGGCCTCCAGCCCTGTCTTGCTGCCCATGATAAGCTCACAGAAGGACAGCACGAAATCGCTTTTCAGCGCCAGCGGGTTTTCTTCCTCGCTGTAATTGAGGTTGATATCCAGGGGATTTACATAGTCGCGGCTATTGGGAGAGAGCCGGATCACCTGGCCGCCCAGCCGGTTCACCAGCGGGGAATACTCGTCCTCCGGGTCGCAGATGATGACGTTATCCTTCGTGGTCAGCATGACATAGGTGATCTCCCGCTTGCAGCTCATGGACTTGCCGCTGCCCGGCGTGCCGAACACAAGGCCGTTGGGGCATCGGGACTGCTTGCGGTCCAGCAGGATCATGTTGCCGGACAGGGCGTTGAGCCCGTAATACATGGCGTCCCCGCCCATGAAAAGCTCCTGGGTCACAAAGGGCACGAACACCGCCAGCGCCGAGGTGGTGAGGCTGCGTTCGATTCTGATACGGTTAAGGCCCAGCGGCAGCGAGGACACAAGGCCGTCCTCCTGCTGGAAGTCCAGCCGGGTCAGGATGCAGTTGTGGGTCTGGGCGACGCTGGCCGACTGCGAAACGGCGATCTCCAGCTTTTGCTTCGTGGGCGCCAGATGCAGCATGAGGAAGGTCATATTGAACATTCGCTCGTTGCGGCTCTGCAAATCCTGCAAGAGATTTTTCGCCGCGCCGCCGTAGGTGGAGAGGTCGGAGGGGAGGATATCCAGATCGTAGCCGCTGCGTGCGGCCTTCTTCTGCTCCTGGATCTTCATGGCGTCCAGATCGGTGATCTTGCGCTTGACCATCTTGATGGCCTCGTTCTGGTTGATGCCGCGGACGTGCATGGTGACGAGAAGGTTTCCCTCCACATCCATGAAGTCCGTGAGGATACGGTCCTGGATCTCCGGGGCCAATATCTGCAAGAAGGATACCGCGCCGTACATTTCGCCCATGCGGAAGCGCCGCGTCTCCCCGAACTCGAAGGAAGAAGGCACGATAAAATCCTTCACGGACAGGCCGGAGGGCGCCAGCCAGTCCCATTCAAAGGCGAAGGGTTCCCCTCTGGGATGGAGAAGGCCGTGCAGCAGCGCCAGCCGCTCCTTGCCGTCCAGCACCTTTGCCGCCGCGCCCATGACCTTGAAGCGGTTCAGGGTGTCCGCCTCGATGCGGGAAAACCTTGCCCGCGCCGCCTGGACGCTCTCCGCCTCGATGGTCAGCGTGACATACTTGCTTTTCACATAGCCGTTGCTGCCGCGCTCATACTGTGTTTGCAGGATGCCGGAGGCCTCGGCGCGGATCCCGTCCAGCTCGTCCCCCTGGGCCGCCATGCGGAACAGGTCCCCGCCGTCGGCCTTGTGGCTGCTGCTCAGGGTCATTTGCACGCCGATGGAGGGGTCATAGCCGTTATAGAAGTCGCAGAGGTGTTCAAAGATATCCCGCTGATCGTCCGGCCCCGCCAGACGGTAGCTGACGTCGGCGTAGGCGATGGTTTTGGAAAAATGCCGGTCGTCCAGACGGCACAGGCCGTCCGGGTGCATATTGCGGAAGGGGAGGCTTGCCTGTACGGTGTGGTTCTTGCCGTCCCCTTTGGCCTGCCGGATGACGGCCTCGATCTGCTTTCGCTCCTGCCGTGTGAGCCTGCGCCGACCCTTGCCTCTTTTCCCCGCGCCGGAGGCGATCCGCCCCACCGTCCGCTCCAGCTCCGCCTGCTTTTCCAAAGCGGAATAGGCGTTGTTTGTCTGATAGACACGCTTTTTCGGACGGGTGAATTTACACTGGATCAGATTGCCCAGCAGCGCCTCCGGGGTCTGCCCGTTCTTCTCATACAGGGCGAACAGGAAAAAGGGCAGCATCACAAGGATCATGCACAGCGCCGCCGGCGTCGTGCCCATGCTGCCCTTGCTCAAAAAGAAAAGCGGCACTCCAACAAGCGCCGCCGATCCGAAACACACAAGCTGCCGCTTCGTCAGGCCGAACAGCATCTTGCTCTTGATTTTTGTCAGGTCCTTCGGGACCGTTACGTATGCCAATGGTTCACATCCTTTCCGCAAGCCGGATATCGCTTGCAACTTCATTTCCCCACACATCCCAGCCGGGCGGTGAGGCTCTTGCGAACAGCTCAATACGGGGCACATCCCCCATGAGGGCTTCGATCCGCCGCCGCGCCTCCTCCGGCTTCTGGCTGTGCCGCTCCACATGGGAGAGGATGACCTGCTTCACATCCCGCGCCGCCCGCTTCGGGCGTCCGCGGGTCGCCAGCAGGCAGATCTCCGCGTTGGCCCGCGTCCAGTAGCCCATGCCGGTGAACAGGCCGTCCGACTTTGGGCACTGCTTGATCCAGACGAAGGCCACGGTCTTGAAGGTGAAGCCCCAGGCGTCCATGACGCCCCAGGCCTCCCGCAGCATGGGGAAGGTGATCCAGAGGAACAGGGCGCAGTCCTTGTCCGCCAGCTCCCCCACTGGCAGGGCCTTGATGGACGCTATGTCCATGGTGGGGTAATGGCTCTCGGCGCTGCGTCCCGCGCCCTTCTTGCTCCAGACCTTATAGGCCCAGGGCGGATCCGCGTAGATGACCTTGTATTTTTTCATGGCCGCCTCCCGTCAATGCGCCCCGAACAGGCTCTTTGCAAGGCTGCCGGTGCGGAACAGCGTGTAGCACAACAGCACCGTATAGCCCAGACACTCCCAGATCGCCACGGTGATATCATCCCCCACGGCGATATTCTGCACCAGCACCGCGTAGATGCCCACGCAGACCATAATGAGAAACGCCTGAAAGCCCAGGGCCAGCAGGGACTTCAAATAGTTCTGCCCCGTCTGGCCCCACTCACGGTTGGCCATGGTGGCAAAGGGGATCGGCCCCACGGATACGGTCAGATACACCTCGATCATTCTTCCGTAGATCACAAGGAAGATGGCGATGGTGAGGATATGGGAGCAGAGGCCCACAAAAATGCTCTGAAACCACAGGCCCAGCAAAGAACCGATGCTCCAATCCGCCAGGGTCGTTTCCAAATTGCCGACCACGCCGGAAATATCGATCCCCGCGTCGGAGATGATGACGCCGGCGCTCTGACTGACCACGCTCTGCGCCATATCGAATACCGCCATGACGATGTTCCAGGTGTTGGTGACGATGAGCACCGCGCAGAAGGTCTTGAAGATCCACTTCCAGAAAAGCCAGGTGTCAAAATCGTGGAGATTATTCTTTTCCACGATGAGCTGGATCAGCTCATAGCACATGACGAAGGTGAGGATGATGCCGGCGATGGGAACGATGACCGTTTCGGACAGGCCGCGGATCATGTTGAAGATGCCGCCATTCCAGCCGGCCGGCGTCATGCCCACCTCGCCGGCGATCTCGCCCACCTTCGTATTCACGGTGTCAAAGGTCCCGGAGAGGTTGGAGATGATGCCGTCGATCAGCAGCTCCTTGAACCACTCCTGGATCATTTCAATTATCACGGGTGGTCACACCTCCTTTCGGGGGCTCCCGCCGTGAAACGGGAGCCTCCGGGTGGGATGGTTCTGCCGCCGCTCAGCCAAGCAGGCCGGACAGCAGGGGGATCAGGGTCACGCCGATCAGGGCGACGCCGCCGCCCGCGACAAGCTGCTTGACGCCCTGCGATTTGGCCGCGGGGTTATCCTGGCCGTAGCCTTCCAGAAGGTTGATGCCGCCCCACACGCAAAGGCCGCCGCCCAGGGCGATGACCAGGGTCTGCAATACGTCGATGGCACTGTTGAAGAACTCCATAAATCATATTTCCTTTCGTTTTGTAGAATTGTTGTCGGGTTCGTCTGTCAGTTCTTTTGCGCTCAATTCGTACATATCGAAAGGCTCGTCCGGCTTCACGATGGCCGGTCTGCGCTTCATGTACCGTTCTACGTCAAAGACGTTCTTCTTGTCGGCGTCGGACAGGTATTTGTAGCGGGGGTGCTTCGTCAGGTCGTACTTGTCGCTGAAAAACGGGCGCACGCCCCGAAGCTGCAAGATACACTTGCCGCCGTCCATGACCGCGATCTCGTCCTGGGTCATCAACTCCTTTCCCAATTTCTGATAGCTGAGGCCGTGAGAGGTCTGCGCGCCGCGATTTTGAGACTGGCTCAGGCTGTCGATGGTCTCCTTGCCCAGCAGCTCCGAAATCTCTTTCAGCGTTGACTTCTCCTTGCCTCCCAAAAACAAGGTGACGTCGCAGTTGCCGACAATGGTATCCGCGGCGTCCTTGTAGATGGTCTTTAATTGCGACTGGCTCTGCAAAATAATAGAAGCCGATATCTCACGGCTTCGGATGGTGGCGATCAGCTTATCAAAGTTTGGTATCTGGCCGATATTGGCAAACTCGTCCAAAAGGCACCGCACATGGACAGGCAGCCGCCCGTTATAGAGATCGTCCGCCTTGTCGCAGAGCAGGTTGAAAAGCTGGCTTTGCAGCATGGCGATGACGAAATTGAAGGTGGTATCGGTATCGCTCATAATGAGGAACAGCGCCGTTTTCCGGTCGCCCATCGTGTCAAGCTCCAATTCGTCCTCCGTCATAATGTCCCGCAGCTCCTTGATATCGAAGGGAGACAGGCGGGCGCCGCAGCTCACCAAAATACTTTTGAGAGTTTTGCCGGCCGCCATTTTGAACTTGACATATTGCTTGACGGCGAAGTGCTCCGGCTGTGCCTGCGCCAGCTCGTCAAAGAGGATATCCACGGGGCTTTTATAGGTCTCGTCGTCCTCTCTGGCCTCGCAGGCGTTGATAAGCTCCAGCAGGGTGATGAAGTTTTTTTCCTCCGGCTCCGCCTCATACCAGATGTAGCCGATCAGGGCGCAGTATAAAAGGCGCTCGGCCTTGATCCAAAAATCCTCGGAGGATTTTTCACCGTCGCCCTTCGTGTTGGCGATGATGACATTGACCAGCTTGAGGATATCCTTCTCCGAGCGCACATAGGCCAGCGGGTTATATTTCATGCTCTTGGAAAAGTTGATGGTGTTCAGGACCTTGATGCGGTAGGGCTCATAGACGACCTTGCCGTGCTTATCCCGCACCGGCTTTCCGTTCTCGTCCCGCTTCGGCCCGCCGTGCGCCAGCAGCTTTCCCGTCTCCCGAAGGAGCTGTCCTTTGGGATCGGTGACCACATAGGAGCTGTGCATTTGGAGCAGGGACGGCTTGACAAAGAACCTTGTCTTACCGCTGCCGGAGCCGCCGATGACGAGGATGTTTTTATTTCTCGCCGTTTTCGGATCCTTCGGGCGGCTGGTCATGGTGAGGCTTTCCGTCCGGGTCAAAGGGATGTTCCAATCGGGAACAGGGTCTATGTAGGGCGCGATATCCTCCGGCCGGCCCCATCTCGCGCTGCCGTACTCAACGCCACGGCGGTATTTCTTCGCGTTTTTCGCTTTCAGGTACACCGCCAACCGGACAAGCGCCGCCCCGGCAACGCCCAGCAGCAGGTCCAAAGGGTGCAGGCTGATCCAGAGGGAGGCAAAGGCCTCGGTGAAGCCCTGGGCGATACAAAGCAGCTTTTCCGAAGCGTCCGCCCCCGGTGAGAGCCGGACCGCCTGGCAGAGCTTGTCAAAGAGCCAGGCGAACAGCAGATACGGAAGGTTCGGCAGCAGGGCCTTTTTCAGCTTTCCCGTCATCGTTCCAGCCCCCGGTCCCTGTTTTTGACCTTCTCGCCCCGCTCCAGCTCCTGCCGCTTCGCCTGCTCCTTGGCCTTGGTCAGCCGCCTGCGGATGGATGGCTTTTTCTCCTTCGCCAGATTCTTTGCGGAGAACTCGCGGAAGGCCGCCGTCACCGCGTCGGCGTCCCTGCCCTTGAAGAACACCAGGTAGCGGGGGATCTCTCCGGTGGTATCTTTTTTCAGGGCAAAGTCAATGCCGTACTTCTTCGCCGTGGCGGAGAATGCCTTGATATTCTGATCCGTGATCTCGATATTGGACACGCCGGCCCCATGCTTCATAAGCTGCCGGAGGGTCTGCTTTCCGTGCCGGAGTTGAGGATCATTCTTGTGCTTTTCCATATCAGCCAGCACCTTCTTCATGGCTTGCTGCAAAAGCTGGGCGGTCATTTTACCGGTCTCCACACAAAGCGCAAGGGTTTTCTGCGTGATTTCTTCCTGCAAGGCGTTCACCTCCGATCTCCGCTGCCGTACAGGTCATGGCTGACAAGGGATGTGTAGTAGCTGTCCATCGTGACCGGCGCGTTATACAGCGCCGCCAGCAGATATTTCTTGATATTGCGGACATAGGTGGTGTTCTCCCGCATCCGTTCCAGCACATACTCGATGTGGGAGCTGTCG